>Ga0164243_10014388_pt1 | contig 11026 bp, 11 predicted proteins | sample OricompcompostOP_FD_108781 | JGI IMG/M metagenome (GOLD analysis project Ga0164243, IMG submission 108781) | Organic Plus compost microbial communities from Emeryville, California, USA - Original compost - Organic plus compost (OP) | ecosystem: Engineered > Solid waste > Mixed feedstock >...
ACGATCGCGAGCATCATGAAGGCGAGCACGCGCTCGAAACGGCTGACTTCGGGGCTCTTGGCGTCGGTCACGTCACCCAGGATATCCCGCCTTAGCAGGGAGAACGTCAGCGGTCCGAAGGTCTCGCCGTGCCCGCCGGCGGGTGTGGCCGGCGGTGGCTATCGTGCGGTCGGACCTCTAAGCTTGAAGGAGCGAGCAGGGTGCTCGCGCGCCGTCGGGCACCCTCCGGCGGTGAACGCTCGACGCGCCCCGACGGACATCCAGCAGGCGATCCGCCGCCGGCGCGCCTACCCGCAACGAGGTTGTGTCCAATGCCCACCGGCAAGGTTAAGTTCTACGACGACGAGAAGGGCTTCGGCTTCATCTCCAGCGATGACGGCCAAGAGGTCTTCCTCCACGCATCCGTCCTTCCGGCAGGAGTGACCGCGGTGAAGGCGGGCACCCGGCTGGAGTTCGGCATCGCAGACGGGAAGCGCGGCCCCCAGGCTCTGTCGGTTCGTGTGCTGGATGCCCCGCCCAGCCTCGCGAAGCTGAAGCGCAAGCCAGCCGACGACATGGCGATCATCGTCGAAGACCTGGTGAAGCTCCTCGACAGCATCGGCGGCAATCTGCGGAAGGGCCGTTACCCCGACAATGCCCACAGCCGCAAGGTCGCCCAGGTGCTCCGTCGCGTCGCCGACGAGCTCGACGTATGAGCGGCCCCGACGCGCACGAGCACTCTCAGGCGGTGGACGCAGCCGAGGACGGTGGAATGGACGTGCGAGGCCCTCTGACGGGCGAGCACGGCGCTGCCGAGACGCGACGGGCGGATTCGGAGGGGGTGCGTCCGGAAGCGGCGGGCGCGGAGCCGGCCGTTGTCCGGGAGCCGGGTCCTGTGCAGGAGCCTGTGGCGGACGATGTCCTGCTTCACGCCGTGGAGCAGGCGAGGTCGGCGCTGCTCGAGATCACTCCCGAGCACACCGTCGGCGAACCGGCGGGTCATCTCGTCGAGGGCGACCGGGTCATCTCGTTGCTCTTCACCAACCGACTCGGCGGTTATCCGGGCTGGTACTGGACGGTGACGCTCGCTCGCGTGGAGGACGCGCCTCCCACCGTTCTCGAGGCGGAGCTCATGCCGGGTGATGAGGCGCTTCTCGCTCCCGACTGGGTGCCCTGGTCGGAACGTCTCGCGGAGTACCGTGCCTCGCAGGAGGCCGCAGAGGGGGAGGCGCGCGCACTCGCAGAGGCGTCCGCCGCGGACGTCGATGACGAGGCCGACGACCCAGACGACGAGGACGACTTCGGCAGCGGCTCGCTGTTGCACGCGGGCGACCTCGATGGAGTGGACGTCGACGAGCTCGACGAGACCGATGACGACGCCGATGATGAGGGCGACTCGGACGACGACTCCGACGACGAGGATTCAGACGACGAGGACGACGAGGACGACGAGGACTCGGATGACGACGACTCGGACGACGAGGACTCGGATGACCCGGACGACGGTGAGGACGACGACGAGCGCGAGCGCAGCTACTGACGTCGTCGGTCGTCACCCAGAACCGAGAACGCCCCGGCTCGCGAGCCGGGGCGTTCTGTCGTCCAGGCCGTCAGAGCGCGGCGACCACGTGCTCGATGCTGTGCGTCAGCTGCCTGACGTCCTCGGGCTCGATCGCGGTGAACGTCGCGATGCGCAGCTGGTTGCGTCCCAGCTTGCGGTAGGGCTCCGTGTCGACGATGCCGTTGTTGCGCAGCACCTTCGCCACCGCCGAGGCATCCACCGCCTCGTCGAAGTCGATCGTGACGACCACCTGCGAACGGTGGTCGGGATCGGAGACGAACGGTGTCGTGTAGGAGGTTCGCTCGGCCCAGTCGTAGAGGTGCGCGCTCGACTGCGCGGTGCGGGCGGACGCCCAGTCCAGTCCACCGTTGCCGTTGATCCACTGCACCTGGCTGTCGAGCATGACGAGGGTCCCGATCGCCGGGGTGTTCAGCGTCTGGTTGAGTCGGGAGTTGTCGATGGCGTTCTTGAGGCTGAGGAACTCCGGGATGTAGCGGCCGGACGAGGCGATTCTCTCCACCCTCTCGATGGCGGCGGGCGAGAAGAGAGCGAACCAGAGCCCGCCGTCCGACGCGAAGTTCTTCTGTGGGGCGAAGTAGTAGACATCGGTCTCGGCCGCGTCGAACGACACTCCGCCCGCTGCGCTCGTCGCGTCGACGACCGTGAGCGCGCCCTCATCCCCGGCGACTCGCGTCACGGGCGCCATCACTCCCGTCGACGTCTCGTTGTGGGGCCAGGCGTACACATCCACGCCCTCAGTGACAACGACCTCGCTCCGTGACCCCCCGGGAGCCGACTGGACCACGGGCGGTTCGAGCCAGGGAGCGGCGGCCGCCGCAGCGAACTTCTGACCGAACTCGCCGAAGGCGAGGTTCTCGCTCCGGCGCTCGATCAGACCGAACGCGGCCGCGTCCCAGAAAGCGGTCGAGCCACCATTGCCGAGGATCACCTCGTAGCCGTCCGGCATGCTGAAGAGCTCTGCCAAGCCCTCGCGCACGCTGCCGACCAGGTTCTTGACGGGGGCCTGTCGATGCGACGTGCCGAGAAGCGTGCGTCCGGCCTGCGCCAGAGCATCGATCTGTTCCTGTCTGACCTTCGACGGACCGCATCCGAATCGTCCGTCTGCGGGCTTCAGGTCGTCGGGAATGATGATGTCTGCCATGGGTTGATTCTAGGGGCCGCAGGTGCTCGCGACGGCTCGCCCGGTGCGGGAGCCGGAGGCCGGATGCCCCTTTCGGGCGACCGCACTTTGTGTGTGCGGCTCGTATTAGGCTGGAGCGAGCGCGCCGAGCCACACGGGAGACTGTCGATGCCAGATCTGATTGACACCACCGAGATGTACCTCAAGACGATCGTCGAGCTTGAGGAGGAGAACATCGTTCCTCTTCGCGCCCGGATCTCCGAGCGCCTCGGTCATTCCGGTCCAACAGTGTCGCAGACCGTCGGACGGATGGAGCGCGACGGACTCGTGGTCGTCACGGGTGATCGTCATCTGGAGCTGACCGACGCGGGGCGCAGCAAGGCTCTGCACGTGATGCGCAAGCACCGGCTCGCCGAGCGCCTGCTCAGTGACGTAATCGGGCTCGAGTGGGAATACGTGCACGAAGAGGCATGCCGCTGGGAGCATGTGATGAGCGAGCAGGTGGAGCGGAAGCTCGTGTCGATGCTCGGGCATCCACGAGAGTCTCCGTACGGCAACCCCATTCCGGGGCTCGACGAGCTCGGTGACGTGCCAGCCGGAGCCTTCGCACAGGGCGTCACCAGGGTGACGGAACTCCTCGACGCCGCTGCCGGCCCGGTGTCGGGCACGGTCCGTCGTCTGGGCGAGCCGATCCAGGTCGAGCCGGAGCTCCTGCTGCAGCTCAAGCAGGCGGGGGTCGTGCCCGGCAGCACCGGTGACTTCTCGACCTCGGGTTCCTACGTTCTAGTAGAGGTTGAAGGTTTTGAGGGCGGGCTCGAACTCCCCGTCGAGGTTGCGGCGCACATCTTCCTCGAGACGGTCTGATCCGCGTCGTTCCGCGGAAGTCAACCGCCTCGGGGAACCCGCGCACGATCTGATCGCGCGCGGGTTTTCGTTATGTATTCGTTAAAAAAGTCGCCGAAAGATGTGACAACGGACTGATCCTCCCGTATCCTCGTATGGTCCGAGGGCCAGAAGCCGGCCGCAGGACGCGACACGAGGCGCCTCAGCCCTCATCCGTCTCCTCGTGTCGTGAAGCCAAACACATGTTTGTGGACGGGACAGTTGTGACCTGCTGTCGAGGCGCCGGAGGTTTACACTTTGGCCGAAAAAGGTAACCCCGAGTCGAACGATGACTCGTTGACCAAGCCCGAATCAAGTTCTACTGATCTCTCACCCCGCACCCGACACGAGCTGAGAAGCGCCCGTTCTCTTGCCTCACGTCCAGGGTCGTCTCCGTCGAAGCCCCGAGCGTCGGCGAAGAAGCGCGCCCGCGGCATCCGTTCGACGGTGATCATGGCGCTCGCGGTTCCCGCGTTGTTCGGGACTGTCGCTCTTCCCGCCTATGCATCCTTCGCGCCGGCCGACGACGCCTCGCAGTCCTCGGCGCTTCAGGTACTCAAGGAGTCCGGAGCCCAGTCGCTCAAAGTGGACGCCGACGTGGCGGCCACGGCGGTCTCTCGCGACGGCTACACCGCCACGACCGAGGGAGAGCTCGCCGCGATGCGTGCGGCCACCGAGGCTGCGCAGAGGGCCGCCCAGCAGCGCGCGGAGTTCGCGACGAACGTCACGAGCTACACGGGTCCGTCGGCCGGCGACTTCCTCGAGAACCCGCCGTACCCGAGCTTCAGTCTCGATCAGGTCTTCCAGGTCGCGTTGCAGTACCAGGGCGTTCCGTACGTCTACGGTGGCGCCACGCCCGCCGGCTTCGACTGCTCGGGCTTCGTGATGTACGTCTTCGCGCAGTTCGGCATCTCCCTTCCGCACTCGTCGACCGCGCAGGGCAACATGGGCACGCGAATCTCGTGGGAGGACGCCGTTCCCGGTGACCTCGTGGTGCGCCCGGGCCACATCGGCTTCTATGCGGGCAACGGCATGATGCTGCACGCGTCCAGGCCTGGAGTCCCGCTGCAGGTCAGCCCGATCTACTACCCCGAGCAGTCATGGGTGGTCAGGATCGGCATCTGACCCGAGCGATATCCCGCAGCGCCCCGGCGAACGCCGTGTGAACTCTGCGTTACGCGAACCACGAACGGCGCGCCCTGGTCAAAGGGTGCGCCGTTCGTGTATTAGATTGAAGCTCTGACCTGATGAAAAGGCGCGACGGACACATGCACGAGATACCCGGTCTCCACACCACGGACTCACGTGGTCTCTACGTGCTGCGTCATTCCAGCCAGACCTGCGCGTGTCAGCCGCACGCGGATGGACACTGTCGAAAGACAGTGTCCATTTTTTGTTTGCCTGGACCCAGCGCCTGACCCGACGGTCCCACAAAGTCGAATCACCGGTACGCCAAACGGCTGTTCGAGAGGGAAGCAATGCGCACACTCGTGCTGAACGCGGGCTACGAACCACTCGCGATCGTCTCATTCCGTCGAGCTCTGGTCCTCGTCATGAATCAGAAGGCCCAGATCGTCGAGGTGGATGTCGACCACCCTGTCTGGGCGGCCGCAGGCGCATATGAGAGACCGTCGGTCATCGTGCTCACCCGGTATGTGCGCATACCGCACTCGCGGCGAGTGCCGGTGACCCGCAGGGGAGTCCTGCGCCGCGACGCGCAGCGCTGCGGGTACTGCGGAGCACACGCATCCACCATCGACCACGTCCTGCCGCGCTCCCGTGGGGGCGAGGACTCGTGGGAGAACCTGGTGGCGTGCTGTCTGCGGTGCAACAACCTCAAGGGAGACCGCACCCCTGCTGAGATGGGCTGGTCTCTGCGAGTGACCCCACGCATGCCGTACGGGCCCACCTGGGCGGTGCGCGGCGCCGAGCGGACGCTTCCGTCGTGGGACCCCTACCTGGCATCCGCTGCGGCCTGATGACGGATCCGTCTGCCGTCCGCCTGACAGCGGCGGGGAGTGCACACTCCGCACGTACCATGGATGAGCGCCACCTGAGAGAGGGAACACATGCGGCTCATACTGGTGCGTCACGGCCAGACGCCCTCGAACGTGCTCGGTGCTCTCGACACGGCGGTTCCGGGTCCCGGGCTCACCGAGCTCGGACACGAGCAGGCAGAGGCCGTGCCGGCGGCGCTGGCCGGCTATCGGATCGATGAGCTGTACGCCTCCGTCCAGCGTCGGGCGCAGCTGACGGCGGCGCCGCTCGCGCGGGCGCGGGGCCTCGAGGTGATCGTCCGAGACGGCCTCCGGGAGATCGAAGCCGGAGAGCTCGAGATGAAGACCGACTGGGACTCACTCGTGGCCTACCATGAGACGTCCTTCGCGTGGGCGGCGGGGGATCTCGATCGGCGCATGCCGGGAGGAGAGGACGGCCACGAGGTGCTCGGGCGGTTCGACGCGGTGGTGGAACAGGCAGTTGCGAGGGGAGACGAATCCGCCGCCTTCGTCGCGCACGGTCAGATCATCCGGACCTGGACGGCCGCACGGGCGCGCAACGTGACCATCGACTTCGCCGCGAGCAACCCGCTCCACAACACGGGTGTCGTGGTGCTGGACGGTCACCCGGACTCCGGGTGGATCGCCTCGACATGGAGCGGCGTCGCCGTGGGCGGTGTGACCGTCGACGAAGGCACCGAGGCGACCGGGCCGGGTGGCGAGCCCGTCTGACCCGTACCCGCGACGGACCGGGTCGCTGTTCTCATCGCTGCGGCTCGTCCCACTTGCGTGCGGTGCACCACGCACAACGCGTGGAAACGAGGGCAGCGGCGCCAGTGCGAGTGCTTTGTGGGACAAGGTGCACGGATCGGAGCAGAGGACGACGTCCGCTAAACTCGTGGAGTCAGCCTCTGTAGCTCAATGGAAGAGCAGTTCCGTCCTAAGGAAAGGGTTGGGGGTTCGAGTCCCTCCAGGGGCACGCTGTGATGTCTCGCGACATGTGTCTCTCATGTCGCGAGACATCTGTCATGTGTGGGGTGTCCCGCCGGTGCGCAGAGCCCCCGCTCGTCTCCCACACGTCGAGACTCCAAGGAACCACCTCTACGAGCCCATTTCTGCGTGTTCTCAGTGGTCTTTTGGAGTCTCGTCAGGCGGGGCCAAGGGTGAGAAAGGATAGCCGGCGACGGGAAGCGCCTGCGCGGTGATCGTCAACGTCCTCATGAATGCGGCCGTTGCCCGGTGCGGATCATCTGGCGCCGCAGGTGGGTCGGCTGTTCGCCCATAAACCCGCGAACACGCGTCACGGATCAGCGGCGGCTCAAGCCCGCGATGACCAGGTCTGTGACGGTCTGGAAGGCCGCATCGACTCCGGGGTCACCCCACTCCTTGACATGAAGGGGGTTATGGAAAGCCGCCGTCGCGTGAAACACGGCCGCGGCCGCGGCGTCGGCATCGTCTGCCGAAAACTCCCCTCGTTCGATGCCGGAAAGGATGATGGTCCTGATCTGCCGGGTCAGGTCGTCCATGTGCGCGGTCGCGACGTCGCCGTGCTCCGCGGTCAGCGCGCTGAAGGTGTCGAAGAGCTCCGGCTCCTCCCGGGAGTGTCTCTTCTTTGACTCGAACAGTGCCGACAGCCATCGGCGCAGCCGTTCGGGTGCGGGCGCGTCGCTCGCGGCGATCTCCTCCAGACCCGTGTGGGTGCGGTCCAGCCAGCTCTGCGTGACGGCCTCACGCAGAGCGGCCTTGGTCGGGAAGTGGCGGTAGATGCTTCCGGGGCTGACGCCGAGAGCGCGCGCGACGTCCGCGACATTGGCCTTCGCCGGTCCGTACCGCCGGAGCACATCCTCGGTCGTCTCGATGATCTGCTGTCGGGTGAGGACGGTGTCGGCCATGTGCTCTCTTCTGTCGCGGACGGTTCTGCGGCGGACGGCCGCGTAGGAGCCGGCGCGAGTGCGGACCCCCGCGCTCATTCCGGCTCCCGCCCGCGAGCGGGTCGTCCTGTCGCGGCTCTATTCTACGAACGGCTCGCGCACCGGGTCGGGCACCCGTCGACGACCGTAGCCATGACGTTCTCACGCCCGGCGCCTCCGCGCCCGGTCAGCGTTCGCTGTCGAGATTGGCCATGTGCTGGGTGGGATAGCGGTCCCCCGCGGCCGAACCGGCGGGGATGGCCGCCTCGATCCGCGCGAGGTCTTGTGCGCTGAGCGTGAGCGACGCCGCGGCGAGGGACTCGTCCAGACGGTCGCGACGCCGTGCGCCGACCAGGGGGACGACGTCCGGCCCGCGGGATGCGACCCATGCGATCGCGACCTGCGCGACCGTCGCGTCCATCGACTGGGCGACACGGCTGAGTGCGTCCACGAGCTCGAGGTTCGTCCGGAGGTTGTCGCCCTGGAAACGGGGGACCATGCCCCGGAAATCGTTCCCGCCCAGTTGGCGATCCGGTCGCCAATGCCCGGACAGGAGTCCTCGGGAGAGCACTCCGTATGCGGTCACGCCGGTTCCCAGCTCCCGGGCCGTGGGAAGGATCGAGGCCTCGATCCCTCGCGAGAGCAGTGAGTACTCGATCTGCAGGTCGCTGATCGGATGCACCGCTGACGCCCGTCGGAGGGTATCGGCGCTGACCTCGGACAGGCCGATATGGCGCACATATCCTGCCTGAACGAGCTCCCCGATGGTTCCCACGGTCTCTTCGATCGGGACGTCGGGGTTCAAGCGAGAGGGCCGGTAGATGTCCACATAGTCCGTGCCCAGCCGGCGCAGTGTGAAGGCCAGCCGGTCTCTGATGGCCACCGGGTCCGTGTCGGGCGGTGCAGCCTGGAAGCCGCCGTCGGGGCTGCGGCGGGTTCCGAACTTGACACTGATGACCACGTCCTCACGGCTGCGCTGCCTGAGCGCGTCCCTGATGAGCAGCTCGTTGTGGCCGGATCCGTAGAAGTCCCCGGTGTCGATGAGGGTGACGCCTGCATCGATGGCCGCATGGATCGTGGCGATGCTCTCCGCCTCGTCAGCCGGACCGTACAGATCCGACATCCCCATCGCGCCCAGCCCGATCGTCGACACCTCGGGCCCGTTGCGGCCGAGTCGTCGTCTGTCCATTGCACATCCTCCTCTCACGCCGGCTCGTTACCGGGATGACGATTGTAGGATGATGACTGACGAAAAGCAAATTTCGTCAGTCACAGAATACGTCGACGGTTCGCGCAGGGGAGCGGGTGCCCGGGCGAGAGCTGTCCTCAGGCTCAGGCGTCCGCGAGATAGCGGCGCAGGGCCTCTGCGGCCGCTTCGTGATCGACCACGTCCGGCTCTCCGGAGGTCGAGATCGTTGCGACGAGCTCTGTGCCCACGAAGATCGGGATGCATCCGCCCCAGAACTTGTAACGGTCGTCGAGACCGTCCGCCACCGAGGGGTCGGCATCCTTCTTGAAACGGGCGAGCAGTGAACTGTGCCCGAACTTCTTCGCCACGAGGATCTTTCCCTCGATCACGTCGGCGTTCTTCTGACCCGTCGTGCCCAGCTGGGCGCGGTAGGCCAGCTCGTCGCCGATGTGGACGTCGACCGCGAGGTTCCTCTCCCACTCCCGGATGACACCAACGGCGATCTCGCCGAGGCGGACGGCGTCGTCTCTCGTGAAGGACGGCACCGACGCGGCGGGCTCGCTGAGCAGCTGGTCGAGCGTAGACGGGTTCAGGGCGAGACATGAGCTTCCTTACGATCTGGAGAACGAACGGGGCGTCCGACGGTAACCGTCGCGCGCCCAGTGACAGTATGACGCAGCTCGCCGCGCCCCCGGGCAGCTGGATCCACCGCCGCAGAGAGCGTCGCAGGCTGGAGTTCCGCGAAAATCCGCAGACGTTACCGGGATAACGGGCCGGCTGCACTTAGGGTGTGGATGTGTGGCGGCTTGAGAGAAGACAAGAGGCGGCCGATCTCGAACCGGGGATCGGGGCCGTCGTGAACGATGCTGAGCGCGGATCGTCAAGACAGAAGGGCCTCTCGACGCAGCCGACGCCCCTGGCTGCGGCATCAGCGACGTCGGCCCGCCCCGGATCCGTTCGCCCCGACAGCCTGACGACCGGTGACCCGGACTACCCCGTGGGCAACATCGCAGAGACCGAGCGTGAGCGCTGGCGAGGCCAGCTCGCCGGCATCGGCGGCCGTTCGCCGCTCCTGCACTTCGTCGACGAGCCCCGCAACCGGATCGAGCTCAGCGCCACCCACCCAGGAGGCTTGCCGCAGTTCATCACCGGCCACTCGACTCTGCTGTCGAACCTGATCAGGGACGAGCTCGCTCTCCGCGGCGCCCGCGCGGCCGCCGACCTGATCACCACGAAGGGCATCGAGCTCCGGACCGTCAGGGGCATCGAGTCCGTGCATCTCGCCATCGGACTCGCCCAGTGGCGGAACGGGGGAGAGGACTTCTGCGCCCCGGTGCTGCTTCGCCCGATGGCGATTCGCCGTTACGGACGCGACTTCGAGCTGAAGCTCAAGGGCACTCCGCGTCTGAACCCCGAGCTGGCGCGCGCACTGACCGAACAGTTCGGGATCGTGCTCGACGCCGAGGCGTTCGAGGCGCTCGCCGTCACGAACGGTGTCTTCAAGCCTCAGCCGGTGATCGACCGCCTGCGCGGACTCACGAAGCACCTCGACTGGTTCAGTGTTCAGCCGCGCCTCATCGTGTCCTCGTTCGCCGACGTCGGCACCGCCATGCTGCGCGACGCGAGCGACCTCGATCATCCGGTACTGGATGCGCTCGCCGGCAACCCCGGCGCCCGCCGCCTGATCGAGGGGATGTTCACACCGGTGGACGCCATCGGCCAGGACGAACGCACTCCGACGACCGACACCCTGCTCCTCGACGCCGACACGGAGCAGGAGAACGTCATCGCGCAGGTCGCAGCCGGTCACTCCCTCGTGATGACCACCCTTCCGGGCACGGGGGGCACGCAGACCGTCGTCAATGCGATCGGCGCGCTCGTCACGCAGCACAAGCGAGTCCTCGTCGTCAGTCCTCGCCGCGCGACCCTTGACGGCGTCCGCCACCGTTTCGCCCGGGTCGGAGTGCCCGGCATCGCCGTCTCGTCGTCGACCATGCGTCGTGACCTGGTGCAGGCCATCACGCGGAACGAGCGGGCGACTCCGCCGAAGGTCGCCGATGTGGACGACGCCCTCCTCCGGTTGCGCAAAGTGCTGCTCGACTACCGCGGCGCGCTCAGCCGGACCGACAACGGCCTCGGCGTCTCAGTCATCCAGGCGTTGGATGCCCTCACCCGCCTGGCGAATCTGCCCACACCTCCCGCCACGCAGGCGCGGCTCGACATCGCCTCGCTCGAGAAGCTCGCGGGAGACCGCACAGAGGTCGCGCAGAAGCTCGCTACGGCGGCAGCGCTCGGTGAGTTCCAATACGGCCCAGACGACTCGCCCTGGTACGGGGCGCGATTCGGAACGACGCGTGAGGCGAAAGC
>Ga0164243_10014389_pt1 | contig 11026 bp, 10 predicted proteins | sample OricompcompostOP_FD_108781 | JGI IMG/M metagenome (GOLD analysis project Ga0164243, IMG submission 108781) | Organic Plus compost microbial communities from Emeryville, California, USA - Original compost - Organic plus compost (OP) | ecosystem: Engineered > Solid waste > Mixed feedstock >...
CGACCCCGAGATCCCGGTCGACATCTACGAGCTCGGCCTGATCTACAAGGTCGACGTCTCCGACGACAAGGACGTGGTCATCGACATGACCCTGACCGCGCCCGGCTGCCCGGTGGCCGGCGAAATGCCGGACTGGGTGAAGACGGCGGTCGAGCAGATCGAAGGCGTGCGCTCCTGCACGGTGAACCTGGTGTTCGATCCGCCGTGGGACCCCTCGCGCATGTCGGACGAAGCCAAGCTCCAGCTCAACATGTTCTGATGACGATGGAACTCCAGCCTGCCGCTCCCCGTCCGCGCCGCCCCCGCCCCAAGGTCGTGACCCTGACCGACCGGGCCGCGGCGCGCGTGCGCGAGATCATGGACAAGGCCGACAAGCCCTACGCCGGCCTGCGCGTCGGCGTGAAGAACGGCGGCTGCGCCGGCCAGGAGTACGTGATGGAGTACGCCGAGGCCGCCGGTCCCCTGGACGAGGTGGTCGAGGACAAGGGCGTGACCATCCTGATCGAACCGTCGGCCATCCTGTTCCTGATCGGCACCGAGATCGACTACGAGACCACGCGCCTGTCGTCCAAGTTCGTGTTCAACAACCCGAACCAGACCGACGCCTGCGGCTGCGGCGAGAGCGTCACCATCGCGCCGGCCAAGCTGGAAGGCTGATTCCCACCTCCGCTCATCCCGGCGAAAGCCGGATAAAATGATGGCGCCGCTAGCCTCCTCACCCGGTGCGGCTCCGCCGCACTCGACTCTCCCCACGGGGGGATGTGACGTCTATTCCCCCCTGAACTTCGGCTCGCGCTTCTGCAGGAAGGCGGCGACCCCTTCGCGGAAGTCGGCGGTGCGGCCGGCGGCGCCTTGGGCGATGGCTTCGGCGGCGAGCTGGTCGCTCCAGGGGCGGTCCAGGCCCTCGCGCAGCAGGCGGCGCGCAGAGGAGAGCGCAGCCGGGCCCTCGGCCAGCCGGCGCGCCAGGGCCAGGGCCTCGGGCATCAGCGCCTCAGCGGGGACGCAGCGGTTGATCAGCCCCCAGTCCAGCGCCAGGGCCGCATCGACGCTCTCGCCCAGCAGCACCATCTCCATCGCCCGGGCGAGTCCCACGCGGCGGGGCAGGAGCCAGGTCGACCCGCCGTCGGGGACTAGGCCGACCCGGCGGAAGGCCAAGTTGAAGCTCGCCCCCTCGGCCGCCACGATCAGGTCGCCGGCCAGGGCGAAGGCGCAGCCGATCCCCGCCGCGGTCCCGTTGACGGCGGTCACCAGCGGGAAGGGCAGGTCGCGCAGCGTCCGCGCCAAAGGGTTGTAGAAGCCCTCGACGAGGCTCTGCAGGTCCAGGTCCTGGCCGGCGGAAAGCGCAGCGGCGGCCTCGGCCAGGTTGGCGCCGGAAGAGAAGGCGCGGCCCTCGCCGGTCAGCACCGCCGCCCGGGCGCGCCCGTCCGCCGCGAGCTCGCCGAACGTCTCGACCAGCGCCGCGCACAGGCGGGGCCCGAGCGCATTGAGGGTCGGCGGGTCGTCGAGGACCACGACGGCGACGTCGCCGTCGCGGGCGAGCTTGAGCTTGTCGGTCATCAGACCGTCAGAATGGCGCGGCCGGGTTGCCGAGCAAAGCGCCGAGCGGTTGTCTTTCCTTCCCGCCGGTGTTCGTAGGGCTCAAGCCGCCGCGGGCGCCTTGTGCTCGGCGTTGGTCAGGCGGTTGCGCCCGGCGCGCTTGGAGGCGTAGAGCGCCGCGTCGGCGCGCTCGATCAGGGCCCCGGCGGTCTCGTCGCGGCGCCGCTCGGCGACGCCGATGGACACGGTGACGGCGCCCAGGTCCTCGTTGGTGGAGCGGCGCTTGAGCATCCGCGAGGCGATCTCCTCGCGCACTTCGTCCAGCAGCGGCGCGACCCGCCGCACGTCCTCGCCCGGGAACAGCACGGCGAACTCCTCGCCGCCGTAGCGGGCGGCGAGGCGGGGCGGATCGCCCAGGCGGGCGATGACGCTGGCGACGTAGCGCAGCACCTGGTCGCCGGTCTGGTGTCCCCACGTGTCGTTGAACCGCTTGAAGTGGTCCACGTCGATCACCGCCAGGGTGAGGGGACCGGTCCCAGCATCGCTGCGCAGCGTCGCGGCCAGGGTCTCGTCGAAGGCCTTGCGGTTGGCCAGGTTGGTCAGGCCGTCGGTCATGGCGTCGCGGCGCACCTGTTCGAGGTGGGCGCGCAGCTTCTTCACCTCGTCGGTCGAAGCGGTGAGCTGCTTCTCCAGCGTCGAGTTCTCGCGCTCGACCCGGCGGGTGGCGGCGGCCAGGTTGTCCACCATGCGCTTCAGCGCCGGCGGCTCCTGTTCGGCGGTCAGCTTCTCGGCGGCGCCCGCCAGGGTGCGGCCATAGGCCTGGCTCGACTTCTGGGCGGCGTCGATCGCGCGCGAGACGCTGGCGAGCTCGCGGCTGAGCTGGTCCCCGGCGTCCCGGATCTCGTCGTTGAGACGGGTGGCGGGCAGGAAACGGGCCGCGAGCTCTTCGGTGTCGGCCTCGGTGATCGCCTCGCCCTGGCCCGCGCGGCGCTCGATCTCGGCGGCGAGCGGACCGGTGGGATCGACCACGCAATGCAGCCAGATCTCGTAATTCAGCGGGGTCGGCCAGACCTTGCAGCGCTCCATCTCGGCGAGCGCCCTGCGTGTAAGCTCATAGGCCTCGGGGCTCCGCAGAGCGACCTCGAGTTCTGCGGCCATGTAGTCTTCCCCCAAAGACGAAGCCCGCCGCGCTGTTCTGCACGACGGGCCCAAGCTAAGCCGAACACCTCAAACGACAGTTAAGGTCGATCCGGCCGATAGGAAAAAACCCACGATCAGTCGGCGGCGAGGTCCTTGCTGAGCGGCGTGGCCCGCAGCAGGAAGGCCGGGACCTCGTCGCCGAAGCCGATCACCGCGCCGTCGCGCTCATGGCCGGTGCGGGCAGGGGGCTGCTTCACGCCGCCGCGGGCGCGGTCGCCGCGGTCCTCGTCCGGCTGGCGGGCCGGGCGGGCGGCGGCGGGCTGAGCTTCCGAACGAGCTTCCGAACGGGCTTCCGGGCGAGCCTCGGCGCGGGCGCGCCGCTGGCGGGGCCGGCGCTCTTCTTCGGCCGTTTCGTCGGCCTCGACCGTCGGCGCGGGCGTGATGGCCTCCATGGCGGCGCGTTCGCCGTGATCCTTGCGCGGCCGTTCCCGGCGCTCGCCCCGGCTGCGGCTTTCGCGGCTTTCGCGGCCCTCGCGCCCTTCGCGTCCCTTGCGGGGACGGCGCTCGTCGCCCTCGGCCTGGCTCCAGTCCAGGTCGACGGTCACGTCCTCGGGCGTCTTCTTGATGAGCTTCAGCACTTTGTCGAGCGAGCGGGAATCGTCGGGGGTGACGATCATGAAGGCCTCGCCCGTGCGGCCGGCCCGGCCGGTGCGGCCGATGCGGTGCACGTAGTCGTCGGCGTGGTGCGGCACGTCGTAGTTGAAGACGTGGCTGACGGCCGGGATGTCGAGACCGCGGGCGGCCACGTCGGAGGCCACCAGCAGTTTCAGCTCGCCGTTGCGGAAGGCGTCCAGCGTGCGCATCCGCGTGGTCTGGTCCAGGTCGCCGTGGATCGGCGCGGCGTCGAAGCCGTGTTTCTTCAGCGACTTGGCGACGATATCGACTTCCGACTTGCGGTTGCAGAAGACGATGCCGTTGTTGACCTGCGACCGCTCGATCAGAGCACGCAACGCCATGCGCTTGGCCTTGGGCGCGCCGACCGGGATGCGCGCGATGTACTGGGTGATGTTCTCGCCGGTGGTCGCGGGGCGGGAGACCTCGATCCGGGTCGGGTCCTTCAGGAACTGGGCCGTGAGCCGGGTGATCTCCGGCGGCATGGTGGCCGAGAAGAACAGGGTCTGGCGGCTCGGCGGCGTCAGCTTGAAGATCCGCTCGATGTCCGGGATGAAGCCCATGTCGAGCATGCGGTCGGCTTCGTCGACCACCATGATCTGGACCCCGGTCATCAGGAGCTTGCCGCGCTCGAAGTGGTCGAGCAGGCGCCCGGGGGTGGCGATCAGCACGTCGACCCCGCGGTCGAGCTTCTTCTCCTGGTCCTCGAAGGAGACGCCGCCGATCAGCAGCGCCCAGGAGAGCTTGTGGTTCTTAGCGTACTTGTCGAAGGCGCTGGCCACCTGGTCCGCAAGTTCGCGGGTGGGGCAGAGCACCAGCGAGCGCGGCATCCGCGCCCGGGCCCGGCCGGCGGCCAGGCGGTCGATCATCGGCAACGTGAAGGCGGCGGTCTTGCCGGTGCCGGTCTGGGCGATGCCCAACACGTCGCGGCCGGTCAGCGCGACCGGAATAGCCTGCGCCTGGATCGGCGTGGGGGTGGCGTACCCGGCGTTGGTCACCGCCTGTACGACTTCGGGGCTGAGCCCCAGGTCAGAAAACGAGGTCATCTCAAATGGGGAAGCGGCCGGAAAAGGCTGAAATCGGCTCAATCGAGGTGACGCAAGACGCGCCATCGATTCCCCGGCCTGTGCAACGCGTCACTTAGGGATGTGCGCGCGGGAAGTCAACGCGGCGCCGGGCTGCACCATGAGTAGAATCAAGTAACTCGATTTCCCTCCTCTTCGTAGAGGGGGGGAAGGGGTCAGAGTTCGCGCTCGCCCACCCGGGGACGGCCGTCGTCGGGCGGCGCGGCCAGCACGCCGCAGCCCGACGCGCCCTGCGGCCGGGCCTCGAAGGGCGCAAGGCCGATCAGCACCACCTCGTTGCGCCACCGCTCGAAGGCGACCAGGCCCGCGCCCACGGCGCAGGTGCTGGTGGGGTGCAGGGCCACGCTGTCGCCGAAGGGCAGGGCGAGCATGGCCCCGTACACCACCGGCATGGCGAGGCCGTTCTCCACCTTGAGCACAGAGGCGGCCTCCGCGTCCGGGGCGAGGCTGAAGACGATGGTCCCCGCCCGCGCCGTCCGCGCCGTGGACATGACGTCTCCGCGAAAGGGCTCGACGCTCTCGACCGTGGGCTGGAGGTCCTTGTCGAAGGTCAGCACCACCCGTTCGCCCCGGTGGATCACCACCCGGCCTTCGCCGATGAACAGCCGCTGGGCGCCGGCCGCGGCGTTGTCCCAGCTATGCGGCGGCTCGGCTGCAGGCGGCGCGGGCGCTGCGGCCCAGGCGAAAGAACTGGCCAGCGCGGCTGCGATGGCCGCCGTCGCCGTCCGGGCAGTCGGGCTGCGGATCATGCGCGTCCTCCGGTGGCGGCGAGCCTGCCAGGAAAGGGCCTGGAGGGGAACAAGGTTCGGGACGAGGCGAGGCCGGCCTGCTGGAACCCGCGGGCGGCGCGGCAATTTCCTCCGGAGAGGCGCAATGGATGGACCTGTTCGATCCGAAGCTCTGGATTCCCGTTCTGGCGTCCATCGTCGCCGGCGCCCTGATCGGCTTCGAGCGGGAATACCACGGCGCCCCGGCCGGGTTCCGCACCCACATCCTGGTCTGCCTGTCCTCGGCGCTGCTGATGCTCGCCGCCGTGCACCCGCTCCGCTGGCTGGGGGACACGCCCCACGAGCTGATCCGGACCGACCCGGTGCGCATGGCCCACGGCATACTGACCGGCGTCGGCTTCCTGTGCGGCGGGGTGATCTTCCGCGAGGGCTTCACCATCCGCGGCCTGACCACCGCGGCCTCGCTCTGGAGCACGGCGGCGCTCGGCCTCCTGTTCGGGGTGGGCTTCGGGGCGCTGGCGCTCGCGGGGACGGCGGCGAGCCTTGTCGTGCTGGGCTCCGTCGGCGTGACCGAGGCCCTCCTGCCGCAGCGCCGCTACATGGAGGTGAAGGTCCGCTACCGCCGCGATCCAGTGCGGACGGCCGAAGCCTTCCGCGCGCTCCTGGCGAGCTATGGCCTCAAAGCCGGTCCGATCTGCCAGTCCGTCGAGGGCGCGACCGCCGAGTTCGCCACCGTCGTTTCCTGCTTCGGCGAGCCGAAGCTCGGCCCGGTGATCGAACGCTTCGCCGCCGATCCGGACGTCACCGGCTACCAGGTCGAGCCTCGCAAGGTGTGATCATCACGTCCCCGGCTGCAGCGCCAGGCGGGTCGCGCGTTCGACAGGCGACGGGACCGCGGGCGCGCCGGGCGGCGGTTCGCGGGGCAGGAGCGGCGGCTGGGCCATGAACCGCGGCCGGGTCCCATGGTGCGGCTGGGCCGCGTGCACCAGGAAGGGATGGCACAGGTAGACCGCGCCCGCTTCGCCGGTGGCCAGCGCCTCGGGCCGCCCGGCGGTCTCCTCGAACCTCGGGACGAGCTGGCGCAGGCTCAGCCCTTTCTCGCCGGCGGGCGCCAGGATGCGGGCGACGTCGAGGTGGGAGCCCGCGCGCAGCCGGGTCGGGGCGTCCTCGTCGCCGACGTCGGAGAACAGGAACAGCATCAACAGCGCGCGCCCTCTGGAGCGGGCGTTCGCCCGCCACTCCATGAAGTCCGGGCTCTCCCCGAAACTCACGTCGATGTGCCAGCCCGCGTCGCCCGGGTCGTCGCGAGAGGGGAAGCGGATCGGGAAGGTCCCGAGGCCCGGGGGGGCGACCCAGCGGCCGGGGCCGACGAGCTGATCGTAGGCCGCCCGCAGCACCGGGGTGTTGGCTGCCTCCACGAAGGGCGGCTGGTGGTAGCCGCCCAGCCGGATCACCGGGCGGGTCCAGGTGGCGGGATCGCCAGGGTCGCAGCCGGTGTCGCGCCACAAGATCTCGCGGCCGGCGTCGGCGAAGGCGCGGGGGAAGGCGTGGTCGATCCGCACATAGCCATGGCGGACGAAATGCTCGATCTGCGCCGCGTCGAGCGCGCGCTTGGGTTCGGATCGGAGGGTCATGTTCGTTGCTCGAAAAGCGAAGCAGCCGCTGCGCTGGCGCGCAGGCGGCGGGATGCCTGGGGCTTCCACGCACCGGCGGTGCGGAGCCTCAGCCTCGCAGGACGGCGCGGACTTGAGCGAAGGCGAACATCGTCATGGGCTTAACCTACACGACCGGGCGCCGTCGGTCACGGCTCGGAAAGGGCTGGGCGCCAATGATGGGGCATGACCCTGTCGCAGCCGGAGCTGATGGCCCTCGCCCGCCGTGCGGCGCTGCGGCTGCGCGCCACCACGGCCAGGGCGAAGGGCGCGAAGCACTCGGTCTACATCGCCCTCCTGGAGGACCGGCGCAGAGCCTGCCGCTGGGGACTCTACGTGGGCCAGACCTCCAACGACCCCGACGTGCGCTTCGATCAGCACAAGGCCGGCTACAAGGCGAGCGGTTCGGTCAAGCGCTTCGGCGTGCGCCTGCTGCCCGAACTGGTCGAGCACCTGAACCCGATGCGGGCCTGGGAGGCCCTGGAGCTAGAGGCCGCGCTCGCGGAAGAACTCACGCGGGCGGGCGTTCCCTGGGTTGCGGGCGGCCACTAGGGCTCAGCGGGACGACATCCAGGTGTAGCCGCCGACCGGCGGCGCGGGCGTGTCGGGCGAGAGCGGCGGGCGGCGGTTTTTCCAGCCTGCAGCCGCTTCGTAGGCGCCGGCGAGCGCCAGCACCCTGCCATCCGAGAAGTGCGGGCCGGCGATCATCAGTCCGATGGGCAGGCCGCTGCGGCTGAACCCGCAAGGGACCGAGATCGCAGGGATTCCATAGGCGTCGAAGGGGGCGATGTTGGACGGCGCAGGCGGGACGGCCGGCGCGGGCGCGGTCCCCATCGAGCGGGCGATCATATCCTCCAGCCGCTGCGACAGGCCGCGCTCGGTGGGCATGACCACGAGGTCGACATCCGTGAAGGCGCCGTCGATGGCGCGGCGCAGAAGCTGCAGGTCGAAGCGGGTGCGGGCGTAGTCGGCCGCGCTCCACCGCTGCTGCGCCTCGATCCGGCGGCGGATCGGCGGCAGGTAGTCGTCCGGCTTCTCCTTCAGGAGGGCGGCGTGGAAGGTCAGCGCCTCGGCGCCCAGCGGGCCGCCGACCGCGAACGCGGCGGCCGGCGGCAACCGGACCGGCTTTGCGCCGCGGGTCATGTCGGACAGCAGCGCGACCGCCCGGCCGACCGCCTCGGCCACCTCCGGGTCGAGGTCGTCGAAATATCCTTCGGGCAGGCCAAGACGCAGCCCGGAGACCGGGCGGCGCATCGCCTCGAGGTAGCGCGCGGGCGGGGGCTGGACGCTGGTCGGGTCCAGCGGATCGTAGCCGGCGAGCTGGTCGAGCATCAGGGCCGCGTCCTCGACCGTGCGGGTCATCGGTCCGCAATGGTCAAGCGACGGCATCAGCGGCAGGATCCCGCGGATCGACACCAGGCCATAGGTCGGCTTCAGCCCCACGATCCCGCAGAAGGACGCCGGCTGGCGCACCGAGCCGGCGGTGTCGGTGCCCAGCGCTCCGAAGCAGAGCCCCGCCGCCACCGCCGCCCCCGATCCCGACGAAGAGCCGCCCGTGCCGCGGTCGAGCGCCCAGGGATTGCGCGCCGGTCCGAAGGCCGACAGCTCGCCGGCGCCGTAGGCGAACTCCTGCAGGTTGGTCTTGCCGACGATCACCGCCCCCGCGGCCTTGAGGCGCTGGACCACGGCGGCGTCCTCTGCAGGCGCCCGGTCCTGCAGCAGGCGGCTCGCGGCGGTGGTGCGCACGCCCGCGGTGTCGATCAGGTCCTTGAGCGCGATGGGGACGCCGTGCAGCGCCCCGCGCAGCCGGCCGGCCTTCTGCTCGGCGTCGAGCGTCCGCGCCTGGGCCAGCGCCTGATCGCGCACGACCGTGATGAAGGCGTTCAGCTTGCCGTCGTAGGCTTCGATCCGGGCGAGGCAGGCCTGCGTCAGTCCGGTCGGCGTGGCCGTCCGCTCACGGATGCGCCGCGCGGCCTCGGCGAGACTCAGCGCGGTCGGGTCCTCCGCGGCCGCGGCGTCCCTCGCGCGGACCAGGGCCCCCGCCGCGGCCGCGCCGGCGAACTCTCGGCGGGTGAGGGCGGGCATGGTCGTGCGTCCCCGGCTGGCGAGGCTCGGACGCTAGCGGAAAGCGGGCGCGCCTGGCCATTCGCCTTCCGTCGAGGGGGAGGGGCTCACCCCCTAAGGCGCGTGACGAGGTGGCGGAGCGGTGCGGTCATGCGCCACGAGGTCGATTCGCGGATGGCCGTCAGCTCCTGCCGTGCGGCCTCCAACTCGGTCGCGAGCCTGTTCGCCGGGGTCTCGACGCTGCCGTGTTCCGCCTCGGCCGCCGCCGCCCCGGCCTCGCGCCAGCTCGCGACCACGCGGCCCTGATCGGCCGGGGTCATGGCGACGAAGAACTCGTGGGTGTGGAAGCGGGTCGGGCGTAGCCATTCGCAGGCGACCGAGATCAGGCCGAGCCGGCCCAGCTGCTCCATGACCGCCGCGAACGAGCAGGGGGTGAAGGCCCAGCAGTGGACGTCGACGTATTCGCCTTGGCGCGCGCGGTCGGCGAACCGGAAGGCCCGCTCCAGTTCGCCGGGGCCGAGGGACGCCACGGTCTCGACCGTACCCGCCCAGGCGCCGGCGAGATCGACGTGGCGGTGATAGATCTCGCTGTCGATGACCTCGCGCACCTGGGGGCGCCGCGCCCGGTTGAAATAGGCGACCAGCACGTCGGTCAGGCGCGAATCCTCGCGCAGGTAGTCGAAGCAGAAGCGCCGGTCGGGGACCGCCAGCCGGATCGAGCCGCCCGGGCGCAGCACCGAGGCCAGCTCGGCCAGCCACGACACCAGGTCGGGCGAGTGCTCGACGACGTGGGAGGCGACGATGTAGTCCACCTTGCGGCCGGGCCCGAGCGCCTCGGCCATGGTCTGGTCGCCCCAGACCGCGTCGACCTGCACGATGGCCTCGACGTCGACGGCCGGATCGCCCCGGTACTTCTCGCGCAGCGTCTCGGTGTCGGCGTGGTCGACGTAGATCACCTCGCCCTCGGCCTTGGAGACGAGCGGCGTCGTCAGCGGCCCGATCTCGGCGCCCGTGAGCGAGCGCAGGTCCAGCCCGGCGAGGAGAATGTCACGTCGATCCATCAGGATTCGGACAGTGCCGGGCGTGGCGGCTGCGGGCAAGGGGCCGCGTACGGTCGAGCTTCGCCGTTGTCTTTACGGGGGAAACCGGTCAGGCGGCGGCCGGCCGCAGGCGGGCGGGGGCGAGGTCGCCGTTGAACAGGAAGGCGAGCACCGTCGATCGGCAGGCGACCAGCCACGCGCCGTAGGACAGCAGCAGCGACAGCATCATCACCGTCAGCGCCTTGGACGCCACCGGCAGCTGGACGTGCTGGCCCAGCCAGACCAGCACGATGATGATCGGCATGTGGACCAGGTACATCACGAACGAGGCCGACACGACCTTCTGGACCATTGGGATCGGACGGTCGCCCAGGCGCTTGGCGCCGGCGATGATCGCCTGGGTCACCGCCACCGCGGCGAAGGTGGCGATGAAGCGCCCCGCCATCGGCGGCAGGTTGTCAAGGAACAGGAGGCTCGCCAACACCGAGATTGCGGCCACCGCGGCCAGGCCCGGCGAGAAGCGGCCCATCTCCTGCAGGGTGAGCGGCGCCCGCGCCATCAGCGCCCCGGCCAGGAAGTAGGGGGCGTAGGTCAGGAACTCGTCGAGCCGCAGGATCTCCTGCGGCAGGTTGGTGGCCAGGCCCGCCTTGTAGAAGAGCTCGACGGCCGCCGCCTCCCACAGCCCCAGGAACACCGTCCCGGTCAGCAGGCAGGCGAACAGATGCTGCGCCACCCACCGGTCGATGCGAGGGGGCAGGGTGGCGACGCGCAGGGACGGCCGCCACCAGGCCAGCGCCGCGGCCGCCGAGCAGCAGTAGAGCAGCACGATCAGGAACCACAGGTGCCGCACCCAGTAGCCGCCGGAGGTCATGGTGTTGTGCCGCCACGAGGCCAGCGCTTCGGCCAACGGCAGGTTCGAGAGCTCGCAGGCCAGGTTCAGCAGCGGGACCAGGGTGACCAGCGAGGCGATGAGCGGCACGCCCAGGCGCTGGAACCGCCCGCGCAGCCATGCGCCCGGCGGACGGCGCGACAGCAGCAGCGCCGAGAAATAGCCGGCGATCAGGAAGAAGGCCGGCATCCGGAACAGGTGGATCAGTTCGGCCAGATAG
>Ga0164243_10014390_pt1 | contig 11026 bp, 7 predicted proteins | sample OricompcompostOP_FD_108781 | JGI IMG/M metagenome (GOLD analysis project Ga0164243, IMG submission 108781) | Organic Plus compost microbial communities from Emeryville, California, USA - Original compost - Organic plus compost (OP) | ecosystem: Engineered > Solid waste > Mixed feedstock >...
AGGAGTGTGACCCCCTCCTCGGTGTACACCTCCTCGATCCGATCCGGGTCGGCGGAGTGGACCACCTCGATGTCCACGTCCACATCCCGGGCGTCGCCCGCCATCACGAGTCGGTACCGTTCATTACCGGGGACCGGGACGATCTCGTCGAGGTACGGGACCTGCGCAGCGGGCGGACCGAGTTCGAGCTTGGCCCGGGTGTGCAGGCGCCTGATGTGCTCTACGTCGTTCCGCACGAGGGTGCGCAGCCGATGGGCTTCGTCCTCCGGCACCTCGCGGTCGTCGGGCGTCTCCTCCGGATCCGGGTGGACGGTACGCACGGCCGCGGAACGGTCACCGGTCACGGTCGCGGCCAGCTCGCCGGCCCGGTCGTAGGACGCGTCGAGCTGCCGCTGCAGCTCACCCTCGGCGATGTCGGACCGGTCCGGCATCAGCGCCAATGCCCGGTTGTGAGCACGCTCGGCCTTGTTCCTGGCCGCGTACGGAGAGAGCCAGACGTCGGTGGCCATGGTGAACAGGGCGGCGGTGGCCCGCCGGATCGCGAACGGCAGCGCACCCACCGCGTACGCGGCGAGCAGCACGGCGGCGAGGCCGACCGAGTTGGGCACGATCGTCGCCCACCGGTCCACCTTGCGTGCCTGGACCTCGCCCGGGCGGGCGTGCTGCACGTCGATCCGCTCCGCGACGACCTCGCGGAGCCGCTGTTCGAGCCGGTACTGGGCGGCCGTCCGAGCGGTGCCCGAAGCCAGGTCGGCCGACCCGAGCACGGCCGAGTCGACTACCAGGACGAAGTGCCGTCCCCGGCCGCCGCCGCGGAACTCGAGGCCCTGGCCCTCCGGCACCTCGCCGGAGCGCACCTCGAAGGTGAACGACAACCGGCCGCTCCTGGCCCACGAGTCGGGGGTCACTCGGAACAGGCTCCGGCCGCGCACCGGCACGGGGGCGATCCTGGCGCCGGGGACGGCGTGCTCGGTGAGCAAAAGCCGGACGGCGGCCGCCGCCGGCTCGGGGTCGTGCCACCACCGCCGGTGGGTTTCGAGCAGCCGCTCGGCCAGGTCGGACAGGTGCCGCCGGGCGGCGTGCGCGCGGGTTCCGGCACCCGGCACGCCGTCGCCCAGCCCGCGTTCGTCGACGAAGGCACGCATCTCCGACGCGATCGCCGCGCGTTCGGGCGAGTCCTCCGGCGCGGCCTCGTGCAGCCGGGCCAACGCCTCGAACTCGGCCAGCGCCACCAGGTCGGCGTGGCTGAGCCGGAGCCGCCGCCCGGGCACCGGGTCGTGCACCAGCACGTCGTCGCTGCCCAGCCGCCGGCCGGACAGCCGACCGAACCGCCGGCTCGTGCCGGCCCGTACCGTGCCCTCGGCATGCCCGATGGCGCGCGCCACCAACCGGTCGAGGGCCGCGGCGTCCAGGCCATCGACGTGTCCGGCGGAAAACACCATCCGATGCGCACCGGCGTCGCCGAGGGTCAGCGTGAACGCCGCCTCGCCGTCCGCGACCGTCGCGATCTCAAGCCGGAACGTACGACCCCGGCCGTCGCGCACCTCGACGGTGCGATCCTCCCCCACGGTGATCCGGCCGGCGCCGTCCAGGGCGGCCGACAGCCGCCGGACCGCTTCGTCCAGCCGCCGCGCGGCGTCTCCGGACGGCGTCGAGGGTGCCACGTCCGTCGCCGGTCGGAGCGGCTCTATCAACGGATCGGGAACCCGCTCACCGGTCTCGCTGCTCCGGAGCGAGAAGTCCGACTCGTCCCGGAAGGTGCCGCGCGGGTCCCGCTCGTGGTGCAGGTGGTAGGTGGCCGGCTCGCGGAAGGTTCCGGCCGGGTCGCGGTCGAGGTGCAGCCGGCCGTCCGGCGTGCGGTGGCTGTCGTACCGGTCGCCGGTCACGTGCTCCCGGCCGTCGGACCCCCGGTGCTGACCCGGTCCGGACGGCACCGTGCCGATCTCCTGGCCGTCCGGGCCGAACGTCCGCATGGCGCCGTCCGGCGGTCTCGTCGGTTCGCGTCCACTGTGGAAACTCGGACTGGCCACCACCACGGTCCCGTCCAGGTAGGTCCACACCCGGTCGGTGGCGCCGGTGACGGGCAGGCCGAGGAAGCGGGCCAGCTGGGACGCCGGTGAACCCTCGCCCGCCCCCGAGTAGCAGGAGACCAGCTCGAGCCGCCGGTCGCGCAGGGCGATCCGGCCGTGCTGGCTCAGCCCGGCGAGGCCGCGCGCGAAGTCGCGGGCCGTCATCCGGTACGGTCCGACGACCACCTCGCCGCCGCGCAGGCCATGCAGCGAGATCCTGACGACGCCGGTTTCGGGACGCAGGGCGTTCGCGTGTCGGAGCAGCTCGGGGTCGTCGGTGAAGGCCAGCCCGGCCTGGGTCCGCACCAGGTGGTCGCGGACCGCCCGCACCGCGTCGTCGCCGGTGACCAGCGGCCGTTGCGCGAAGCGGTCGTCGTCCCAGGCCACCACCCGCGCCTCGGGCAGCCGGATCCCCTCCGCGCCATCCGGTAGCCGGACCCGCGACAGCGCCTCCCGCCGTTCGTCGAGCACGGCCCGCAGCCGGACCGGGTCGGCGCCGGAGCGGCGGGCATCCAGGGCGGCCCGGGCGGCGTGGTAGGCCACCCGGCTCTCCGGGGTGTCCAGGCGGACCTGGAACTCCCGCCCGCTGCCCGGGTCGCGCCAACGGCCGGTCACGCCGCCCACCTCGCCGGACACCCAGCCGTTGACCAGCCGGACAGGCTCGTAGCCGCGGGCGGCGAGGTCGTCGAACGCCCTCCGGACACCGTCGACGTAGCGGTCGGGCGGCAGCTCGATCAGGTGCGACGGGAGGCCGGCCGGCGCGCGTCCGCGCTGGTCCGGGCGGGACTCCGCCGCCGTTCCGGCCGCCCGCGGCGGTGCCGGCGCGATGGCGGCGCGCGCGCCGCCGGCCGCGGTCGCCGCCGCGTCCACGGCGTCGGTGAACGCGCCGGTCGGGTCGCCGTCCACCGCGCCGGGAAGCTGCGCGGGTACGGCGTCGACGGGCTGGATGCGGGTCTCCAGCGCGGCCCGGACGGTCGTCGCGGGATCGCGTGGCGCCGCCGCCGGCTCTGCGGGCTGGGGGGCGGTCTGCTGCGCCGCCCGTTCGATCCCCGCCGGTCGATCGGGGGGATCGCCGCTCACCGCCGGCCGGGTGGGGTCGTCGTCGGCCTGCCGCACCTGGTCGTCCCGCATTGGGTCCACCGCGGGCCGGGACGGCTGGTGGTGGCGGGAGTCCGGCGCGCCGCTCCCCACATCGACCGGCTGCGCGGCCCGCGCGGGACCACCCGGCACGCTGCCGCCGGCGGCCGACGTCGTGGAGACCGGCGGGTTGGACGCCGGCGCGCGTCCGTGCGGCGTCTGGCCGGCCGACGCCTCGGTGCCGGGTCGCGCGGGATCGGGGGCCGTAGCGCCGTGTACTGGGGCACCGGGGGTCGAGGCACCGGGGGCCGGGCCACCGGCGGGTCGAGCATCCGGGGTCGGAACCCCAGGCGTCGGCGCCATGGCCGGCGAGCCGGGAGCCGCAGGAGCCGTGGCCGGAGCAGCGGGAGCGGCCGGCGGCCCGGCCGGAGCGGCGGGAGCGGCCGGCGCCGTGGCGGGAGCGGCCGGCCGCGCGGCCAGCGGGCTGGTCGTACCGGATGGAGTGCCGGCCGGCGGTGTGGCCGGCGCGTCCGCGGGCGAGTCGCCACCGGCGGGAGCGTCGCGGGTCGCCGGTCCCGGCGCCTCCGGCGGATCGTTCCCCGGCCGCGGGCTCTCCAGCCCGGCCGCACGGCGTGCGAGGTCGCCGAACCGTTCCCCCAGCCGCGCGTGGCCGCTGATGTGGTTGCGCGCCATCCCGGCGGCGGTCTGCCCCAACCCGGGCAGATGGAGCCCGCTGAGGTCCCCGTTGGCCACGAGGCTGCCGCCGGCGTTGCCGAACAGCTCCTCGAACCACTCCGAGACGCCCGCCGCCCCCACGTTCGCCAGCCCACGGGCACCGTCCCGCCCGACGCGCGCGGCGGCCACGCGGGCCACGTCGCCGATGTCCGAGCCGAACACGCTGGCGGCACCGGCACCCACCGACTGGCCAGTCTTCTCCCAGTCCCACTCGTCGCGCGTTCCGCGCCGGAACTGCTCGAGCTGTGCCCAGAAGTCGATCGCACCCTCGCGTACCGCCTCGTGCCCGGACATGAGAAGCGCGCCGCGCAGGCCGCGGCCGCGCCACCCTGCCAGCAGCCCCCGGAACCCGGCCAGCGTCGCGCGTTCCGTGAACGATTCTCCGGCCCGCTGCACCAGCAGCAGGAAGGCGCGCTCGACCGCGGCCCGGGTGAGCGCGATCCGGACGCCCGCGGCCGCCATCGCCGCGGCGAACGTGAGCCACGCGGCGACCGCGTACACGAAGATTTCGGTGATCAGGGTCGCTATCTCGATCAGCGTGGAGAGCTTGGTGTACTCGATGTCCAGCGCGACGGCGTCCAGCAGGTCGGCGACCGTACCGATTTCCGCTACGAGCCGCTCGGGAAGCTCACCGCCCACCTGGTCCCAGAGTTCCTGGAAGGCGGCGCCGGAGTCCCCGCCCCACAGCTCGCGCAGCCCGTCGGCCGACTGCTGGCTGTCGGCCACCGCGGCCTCCAGCAGCGGCGCCAGCTCACGCCAGGCGGCGGCCAGCTCCCGGATCTGGTCCTCGTTGCCGGTCGGCCAGGAGCCACCCCCGCTGCCGAGCCACACCACCGCGTCGCGGATCCGGTTCCACGGCTCGCCGAAGTCCCACAGCTCGATCACCGCCGGGGTCCTCTGTCAGGGTGGCGGGCTCAGGCAGCCAGGTAACGCGGATCGTCGCCGTCGACCAGCTGGTGGAGCAGCTTCCGGCTCTCCTCGCCGACCGTGCGCACGCCGCCGCCGAACAGCTCGATGATCTCGCCGAGCTGGTCGGCCGCGCCGGAGTAGTTCTTGCGGTACCGCCGGCCGGCCTCGTCGTCGCCGAAGAGCGGTGCGAGCGCGGCCATCTGCGCGATGAGGCTCAGCCCCGCGCGTCCCACGGTCTCGATGTCCGCGGTCCGCGCAGCGAACCGGGTCGCCGCCGTCAGCGCGGCGTCCGGGTCCTTGACGTCGGTAAGCTGCACCATGCCTGGCGCCCCCCTGGGCAGGTTGGTATGTGGTCGGGTAATGCGGACGGTACGACCATCATGATCAGCTCAAGTGACGCCACTGTAGACGGGTGTTTACGGTTGTGGGTCCTGCTCGCGACGTCACCGCCGGTGCGGAGGGGCCACCGCGACCGTCCGAGCGGTCGCTTGCCGCCGCTGCATCGGTCGCAGGTGACCGGGCAGGTGTTCGGCGGCGACCCGGTCGTCGACGTGATCGCCCCAAGGCCGCACGAGCAGCCCCGGCACGACGAGCGGGTGGCCGCGCTGCGGCGCGAGCCGGCGGCGCTCGGGTCGTCGGGACGGTCTCGACACCCCCGGAGACGGCACGGCGGCACGCTCGGCGCGCACCGCCTGACGGCGCCGAGGTCGCCTCGGCACCGGCGATCAGCACGCGACGGCGTTCCGCCACCTCCGCGGCGAGCCGCACCGGCCGCCAACGCCTCCGGGCGACCGCCCCGTGACGATGGTCGCCGGTCAGGAGGCCAGGACGGTGGCGACGGCCGGGATCAGCCCCGCGGCGACGCGGGTGGGCTGGAACCGGGACTCCATCCACCGGCGGCCGCGGTGGAGCCAGACGCTCGGCAGGCCCATCTCGGCGGCGGCGCCGATGTCGGTCTCGGGGCAGTCGCCGACGACCCAGGCACCCTGGAGGCGCATGTGGACGCGCTCGGCGGCCAGGGCGAAGATGCGCGGGTTGGGCTTGCTGACCCCGACCTCCTCGGAGATCACCCAGTCGGCGACGTAGCGGTCGAGGCCGGTGCGGCGGATCGTGGTGTCCTCGTCGCGGGTTGCGCCGTTGGTCACCAGCACCGGCACCCAGCCGGCGTCGTCGGCGATCCGCAGCGCGCACGCCACCAGCGGGTCGAGCCGGCTGTTGGCGACGACGCCCTCGCGCATCGCGTCGACCAGGTCGATCGCCGGGAGGGTGAGGCGGTAGCGGTCGCGGATCGCGTCGGCGACGTCCCACCGGTCGGTGAGGCCGTCGCCGTCGACCGACATCAGCCACTCCAGGTCGGGGTCCGGCGCCCCGATCGAGGCCAGGAACTCCTCGCCCCACGCGCGGAACGCCCCCGTCCGGTCGATGACGGTGTTGTCCACGTCGAGGAACATGAGAGGCACCCGGGCACAGTACGGGAAACCGCCCGGCCGCCAAAAGCCCTTGCGTGTAAACAATCTTGGGAGGGCCCGCGGGGCGAGGTCAGGCGTTGGCGCGGCGGATGGTGACCAGGCCGGCCACCGCGGCCAGCGCCGCCAGCAGGGCCGGCCACCCCACGAGCAGGCTCGCCGGCGACGAGTGCGACAGCCAGTGCCAGATGTCCGGCCACCAGCCCCGCCACGTGACCAGCGCGGCGAGCCCCCCGAGGACCAGCAGCACGACCGCGCCGCCGGCGAAGAAGCCGTTGCTGCCGAAGCGTGCCACCACCACGCCGGCGTAGATGCAGACGAAGTTGAAGAACAGCATCGGTACGGCGTACACGAGGATCTGGAGGAATCCATTGTGGACGTCGATGAACGGGACCCGGAAGAAGCGCAGGTCGATGCCGAACCCGTTGGTGGCGCCCTCGAGCAGGTTCAGCCCGTAGAGCACGATCGCGTACGCCACCGCCTGCACCACGTTGACGAGCGCGGTGGCCAGGAAGAACGTCCGCCGCGTGACGCCCATGCCGAGCGCGAACGGGAACGTCTGCGTGATCGACAGCGCCGCCACGATCGCCGCGACGGAGTAGAGGCTGACCAGCCCGCCGGTGATGTTGCCGTTCGGGCCGGTGTCGCCGATCGCGAGGAAGACCAGCAGATTGATCACGAAAGAGGTGCCCATGATCAGCCAGGGCCACGTGACGTTCTGCACCCAGACGACGGTGTGCAGCCGGGTGGCCTGCAGGACGCGGTTCATCGGGACACCTTCCCGTTCTCGACGTCGGTGGTACGGGGCATCGTGAGGCGGACGACCGCCTGCTGCATGGACAGCGGTTCCAGGGCGACGCCGAGCTTCTTGGCGCGCAACCGGTCCGCGTTGTCGAAACCGCCGCGCAGTGTCACCCGCACGACGCCGCCGAGCCGCTCCCGGTGCAGTTCCGCGCGGCCGTCGGCGAGCGAGTCGACCGCCGCCGCGGGCCCGGTCGCGTCCATCACCTCGCCGCGCAGCGCCTCCGCGTCGGCGTCGAGCACCAGCCGGCCGTGGTTGAGCAGGAGCACCCGCTCGATCAGGCCGCCCACCTCGTCGATGAGGTGCGTGGAGAGCACGACCGTGCGCGGGTGCTCGGCGTAGTCGGCGAGCAGCCGGTCGTAGAACAGTTGCCGGGACACCGCGTCGAGGCCGAGGTAGGGCTCGTCGAAGAAGGTCAGCGGTGCCCGCGCGGCGAGGCCGACCGTCACGCCGAGGGCCGACAGCATGCCCCGGGAGAGCCTGCGCACCTCGCGGTCGCGCGGCAGGTCGAAATCGTCCACCAGGGACTCGGCGAAGCCCGCGTCCCAGCGCGGGAACAGGTGCGGGGCCAGCGACAGCACGTGCTTGACCTTGTAGACCTGCGGATACTTCTGGCTCTCCTTGACGAAGACCACATGGGACAGTGCGCGCTCGTTCTCGTACGGGTGCTCGCCGAAGAGGGACAGCTCGCCGGAGGTGGCGCTGCTCTGGCCGGTGATCAGCTGCATCAGCGTCGTCTTGCCGGCGCCGTTGCGGCCCAGCAGCCCGTAGATCGCGTTCTCCTCGATGGTGAAGGTCACGTTGTCGAGCGCGGTCAGTTTCCCGTAGCGCTTGGTCAGGCCGGTCGCCGAGACGACGCTCATCCCTGGTCTCCCCATGTGTCGATCAGCTTCTTGAGCTCCTCGGTGCCGATGCCGAGCTTGCGCGCCTCCAGGACCATCGGCCGGACGTACTGGTCAGCGAATTCGAGCCGGCGACGCTGCCGCAGCGCCTCGCGGGCTCCCGTGGCGACGAACATGCCGATACCCCTGCGTTTGTAGAGAATTCCCTCATCGACCAGGCGGTTGATCCCCTTGGCGGCGGTCGCCGGATTGATCCGGTGGAACGCCGCCAGCTCGTTGGTGGACGGCGCCTGGGTCTCCTCCGCCAACGTCCCGTCGATGATCGCGTTTTCGATCAGCTCCGCGATCTGGACGAAGATCGGCCGGTCGTCATCCATCCCGGTTCTCTGGTTCGTTACTCATGTAAGTAACCATGCAACCGGAGCGGGCGTGGCGTCAAGGGGTGGCGAACGTCGCGTCCGCGTGAACCGTGCGAATGTCGGGTCGGTCTGCGAGCGATCAGCCTCTCTCGCCGGGTCGGCAGCCAACGGGCGGCATCGATGAACGCCGGCGGCTTCAGGCGCGGATGCCGGGGGCGGATCAAGCGTCTGGAAGTCCGGTTGGTGGATCGAGGAGATGTGTGGAGTCTCCGCGGGGCCCGGCGGGCGGGCTTGACTCCGATCGGGTATCCGGCGGAGGTGCGGTCGCCGCCCGGGCCGATGCCGACGGCAGCGCCGCGGGGCCAGTGTGGCCACGCGGGAGGATCTTCTCGATGGCCTCAACGACCCGCGCCCCACGTCGTTCATTTCTCCGGCCATGCGGGCAACGCCGCGTCCTCTTCGACAATGCCAGCGTCGACACTCGGTCGGAAGCGAAGAGTAGATCCATTTCGCTACCCTCGAGGACATTGATCAGTGCCCTCATGCCTTAATCTCCGCCCGCATGCCACAGGCTGTGTCGTGTCGGCCCGACCTTGCCGAGTCCGGTTGCATCTTGCGGCCAACGTCCGGATTGTTCGGTCTGGCGGAGCCCTGTTTGTCAGTGATCCGAGTAGCCGCCTCCGCGGATTCGCGCAGCGCTTGAGTCCAGCCCGGTTGACGTACTTCCGTGGGGTTTTCGATCCCAATAGTGTTGGCGGGTCTCAGTAGGCTTTCCCGTTCGGAGAGCCGTGACCGACAAGGTAGAAGGGCGACGACCGATGGCGAAACTACGGGCATGGTGGGCCCAGCAGGGCACGGCCGCCCGAGCGACCTGGGGAGCGACATTGGCCGCAGCCGTCCTCACCGCGGTTGCCACCCTCCTCGCCGCTGCAATCCAGGTTCTACCCGCCGCGCTATCGCCGACCAAGGCCACGCCGACATCGTCGGCGCCAGCCCCACCAGCCGCGAAGCCAACCCCGCCACCGACGGTGACGCCCCTGGCTTCGTCGCCGGCCGCCCCGGAAACAACGGCTGAGTCGTCGAGGTCCACCGCGTCGGAGTCACCCTCCGGGCCCCCAGCCGGCGAATTGACTCTGGTGATCGACTTCGACACCGCTGACGGCGGCGAGATTGGCGTGGACACCTACTCCAGCCCGCGCCGGTTCGGCGCGAGTTGGAAGGTATACGACGAGAACGGTGCGCTGTCCACCGGCTGCTATATCAAATGGACGCTGTTCAATCAGGCTCGGAAGATCCTGTTCACCTACTCGAGCCAGTGCGAGGATGGGGTGTTGGCGAACGACGTGCGGCTAGGCCCGGGACGCTACGAGTTCGCCGGAAAAATCACCACGGAGTCAGGCCGTACCGGATCCGGTTCCAAGACCTTCACTGTCGTCGACAACGGCTAACCGCGGCGTTCTGCTGCGCGCCGATCCACGATCATTCGACCTTGAAAGTAGCTCACGACAACTCGCGACCGAACGCCTAAAGCTCCCTTCGGGCCACACGTCGCGGCCCTGATCATCCGTATCTGGTGGTGCGCAGGACAGGGATCAGCGAGTTCGTGAACGACCCGGCTCCGCGAACGGGTGACCGGCCGCGCCGGAAACCGAAAAAGTAGGTCCGGACACTTCCTCCCGTTGACGTCGGTTGGCCGCAACGTTGGAGTCGGAGGCGACAGCGGAGGTCAGATCGCGATGACGGTACGGCCGGCACCCAGCTCACGCCGGTCGCGCAGCATCGTGTGGGCGTCCCGGACACGGGACAGCTCCGCCGGGTCGAGCGCCGCGACGACGACCGCCTCGCCCTCGTCGGCCGCCTTCACCACCGCCCGCCCCTCGGGGTCGTAGACGGCCGCGCCACCGTTGAACACCCACGGCGCGGTGCCGCCCACGGCATTCGCGAACACGACGTACATGGTGTTGTCGAGCGCGCGGGCCGCGTAGTAGAGGTCGCGGCGGTGCGCCGAGCCCACCACGTAGCCGCTCGGGACGAGATAGCCGTGTGCGCCGGCCAGCGCAGCGGCCCGGCCGTGCTCGGGGAAGCAGCCGTCGTAGCAGACGCCGAGACCGAACCGCCAGCCACCGACCACGAGCGTCGCGCCGCCGGTGCCGGGGGTGAAGAGCGCGTTCTCGTCCGGCCCCCAGAGGTGCTGCTTGTCGTAGGCGGCGACGGCGGCGCCGGACCGGTCGACCACCACCGCCGCGCAGGTGCGCCGGCCGTCCTCGTACCGGACCGCCGCGCCGACGACGACCACGACGGACCGGTCCCGCGCCGCGGAGCGCAGCGCGTCGATGCGGCCGTCGTCGATGGCGCCGTCGGCGGACGCCGGCAGGTCCGTCGCCGCCGGGTCCGCGCGCAGGGTCGGCGGATGGTACGCGGGCAGGAACAGCTCGGGCAGCACCGCGACCGCGGCACCCTCGTCGGCGGCCCGGTCGACAAGTCGCGCGGCCGTGGCGGCATTGCGGGCGATCCGCCCGGGCTCGGGGGCGGCCTGCACCGCGGCGACGCGGACCGGATCCATCGACGCATCCTATGCCGTGTCCCGCCGATCATGCCGGTCTGCGTCGGGCCCAGCCGTCGTCTGGACTCCGCCTCGGCTCGACATGATCGGCAGGACACGGCCTAGGCCGTGTTTCGTAGGGCTCGGAGCCATTGGTTGATGGCGGCGATGGTGAGGGTGGCTTCGTAGCGCACGGCGAGCTTGTCGTACCTGGTGGCCATGGCG
>Ga0164243_10014391_pt1 | contig 11026 bp, 10 predicted proteins | sample OricompcompostOP_FD_108781 | JGI IMG/M metagenome (GOLD analysis project Ga0164243, IMG submission 108781) | Organic Plus compost microbial communities from Emeryville, California, USA - Original compost - Organic plus compost (OP) | ecosystem: Engineered > Solid waste > Mixed feedstock >...
CAAGGTGACGCGAGGGATCGCACAGATCCTCGCCGGTACCGCGGAGAAGCTCTACATGGGCAATCTCGATGCACAGCGCGACTGGGGCTACGCGAAGGAATACGTCGAGGCGATGTGGCTGATGCTTCAGCAGGACGCGCCCGATGATTACGTGGTCGCGACCGGGCAGACACAGTCGGTGCGAGAGCTGGTGCGTATTGCATTCGGGCTCGTGGGGCTGAATTATCAGGAGTACGTGGAGATCGATCCGCGGTACTTCCGGCCGACAGAAGTCGACCTGCTGCTCGGGGATCCGTCGAAGGCGAACGCCAAGCTTGGATGGGCGCCGAAGACATCGTTCCGCGATCTGGTTCGCCTGATGCTCGCGTCCGACCTGCGCGATGCGGGTGTTGATCTCGTCTCGTATCCGGAGCTCCGCGACGTGGAGCTCGACACACCGAAGCCATCAATTGCCGGCCTCGTCCGGGAGGAAGCTCGATGACGTTCTGGGAGAACAAGCGCGTCCTCGTCACCGGTGGTGGCGGATTCCTGGGACGCCATGTGGTGCAGAAGCTGGAAGCGCATGGTGCGGATCCGGCGAAGATCTTCGTGCCGCGCTCGAAGGACTACGACCTGCGGACGTGGGACGGGATCGATCGCGCGTTGACGGATGGTGAACCGGACATCGTGATCCACCTGGCCGCGGTGGTCGGCGGGATCGGCGCGAATCGCGAGAATCCCGGGAAGTTCTTCTACGAGAACGCGATCATGGGCATCCAGCTGATGGAGCAGGCGCGCCTCGCAGAGGTCGAGAAGTTCGTGACGATCGGGACGGTCTGCTCGTACCCGAAGTTCACGCCGGTGCCGTTCCACGAGGATGACCTCTGGAACGGGTATCCGGAGGAAACGAACGCGCCGTACGGGATCGCGAAGAAAGCGCTTCTGGTCCAGGGTCAGGCCTATCGCCAGCAGTACGGCTTCAACAGCATTCATCTGATTCCAGTGAACCTGTATGGCCCATACGACAATTTCGATCCAGCGTCGTCGCATGTGATTCCGGCGCTCATCAAGAAGTGCGTCGATGCGCGTGAGCACGGCGATCCGTTCATCGAGGTGTGGGGGACGGGCTCGGCCTCTCGCGAGTTCATCTACGTGGAGGACGCGGCCGAGGGGATCGTCCTCGGTGCGGAGCGATACGAAGGGGAGGAGCCGATCAACCTGGGAGTCGGACAGGAGATCACGATCCGCGAGCTGATCGAGCTGATCGTCGAGCTGACCGGCTACGAAGGGGAGCTGCGCTGGGACGCATCGAAGCCAGACGGTCAGCCGCGCCGCGCGCTCGACACGAGTCGCGCGCGCGAGGCGTTCGGCTTCTCGTCGGCGACGCCTTTCCATGATGGACTCGAGGCGACGATTGGGTGGTATCATACGTGCAAAGTTTATTGATATGATGCACCGACGCCGTCACAGTGGCCGCATCAACCGGCATCACGTAATACGATCGCAAGATGCTAAAACTCTCCTGAAAGGCAGTCTCTGGGCGTTTATACTCCAAGCCACATCCAAAGCATCAGCGCTCATCACCACTCTGCTATGTGCCAGATATCTTGGCGCGGAAGATTTTTCGATCCTAGTATCAATACAAGCATTTGCGTTACTCGCAAGTTCTCTCTGGGACGCAGGAATTAGTCAATTCGCAACTCGAGAGATAGCAGCACACCCTCACAGCACAGAAACCATCTGGCGCAGGGGTCTAATCGCACGACTTCTGTTGGGAATCGTGCCTATAACTGTGATGGTAGTGGCCACACATCTGCTAAAGCTCACAACGAATGAAAGGTGGATGGCATTTACAATAACAGGATTTTCAATACCAATAACAGCAGCTTCCAACCTCCTCACGGCAATCATGATAGGACAGTTTGAATTCCGCAAGACAGCTATCGGAGGAGCCGTAGGAAAGCTATGCTATGCTATATCTTTACCTATACTTCTGTCTATCCCCACAAAGCACGCAATGCTCACTGCCTCAGTAGCTTATTTCATGGCGGAACTGGTCACTCTACTGTACCTTGTCAGACACAGGACTCGCTTCACTGAAACCACTCTTCGAATAGGTCAAGAAGTGAGGTCCTCTCTCTCACTCATAGCAACATCGTTACCGTTCGCAATGAGCGGAATTTTCATTCTAATCTACAATCGACTCGATGTAGTAATAGTAGCAGCGAGATCTGGCGAACTCCAGGCAGGGCTTTACGCTCCGGCAAGTAGAATTCAAGACGCCCTCATGTTATTTCCAACGATAGCAGTAGCAGCTCTACTACCGATTGCTTCGCGGAGACTGGTCCAGGATCCCAACAGTTCATCACTGCATACGATTACGACGCCAATGATTCTCGCATTGACATTTTCTATTCCCACCACGATAGTAGCCACTATCTCCGCGCCAACATTTACACACATCTCCCTAGGAAGTGACTATTCCCGATCCGTCGTTCCTATCCAGATTCTCGCCATTTCCGTCCCATTCTCAGCCATCAGCGCGCCAATCATGGCCCATTTCGTAGCATCCAACCGTCCTGCACTAGCATCCACTATGATTTTCATGGGGTTCGTTATTTCCTTAGGAGGCATATACCTAGCTGCGCCACAATACGGAGCTAACGGAGCCGCTGTCGCGTCTGCACTTCGAGAGCCTGCAATCGCTTTCACTGGAATTGGCTTCCTCGGAATCCAACACTACGGTCATAACACGAATCGTCAACGATGCCCCAATCAGTAGGGAATCTCTAATGTATCACTCACCACGTTTATTCAAAACCATCAACACAATGTCATTCATGATATTTTCTACCACACTCGCAAACTGCGCGATAGTCGGAGTTACTCTTCCATTTACGATGGTTTATTTGTTATTTTTGCTATCAATACCTTTGCTGCTGATAACATTCCAATCAGGCTCTATTCGGATGATAGTCATCATCTCAGGCGCATATTTGACTCTGGGAGGAGCGGACACAGGCTTGACTACCACCAAGTCACTATTCATGCTCCTGTTCGTAGTCTGCTCCGGATTGGCTGCGATAGCCCTTTATCATGGTGACCCCCCTTCTTCTCACAACCTTCTCGTCCTAACGACGCTGTCACTACTCTATCTGATGGGTACTTTATTGACTTCTATCCACTTTCATTACACTATCACGAGCTGGATTAGGACTATATTGCCGATATCCATAACAATAGTCGCACCAATGATAGGATACACATCGCGAAAGCATACATCCCACACATCAGTAAAAACTATTGTAATTTTCTTCGCGATACTGAGCACCATTGCAACGCTATCTCGATGGGCAGAATCTCGTGGAATCCTTTCTCTTCCTCTGCCCATTCATCTACTCCCCTCATCTTGGCCGGCAGTAGTATTTCTATGCTATTTTTTCTCCAACTCATTGTTCTCCACAACAAGATCACATTCCTACATATTACCAGCATCAATCATAGGTGCACTACTATTGTCAGGAACGCGAGGACGATTCATGCTATTTTTTGGGATGATTATGGGGCTAGTCATTGGAGGCCTCTATTGGCGAAGCGCAAACGCAAGAGTCATATCCGCGATCCGTCCACTCGTGATAGTATTGATACTGTCTGTGACCACCATCCTAATTCTAGGAAATCTCGGGGTCGTCAACACCAACATCTTAACCAACCGGTACTCCACTATACTCACTCTCGATCTCACTTCGGCCCAGGACGAGAGTGCAAATCTTCGTCAGATACAATTCGAACGTGCTTGGTCAGATTTCTCAGAAAGTCCTCTCTTTGGCAAAGGGCCAGCATACTCAATCGAGTTCATGACCAAGACGCCACGAGGACTATGGGAAACATCCAGTATCAACGACACTCCAGCAGCCTTTCTCGCTCATTTCGGTATCGCAGGGGTAGCATTTGCGATAGCATATGTGGTCCGTATTATCCGGTGGCTACACATCCTCAAGCTCTCCCCTGTGGACCAGTCTTTTCTCGTCTCGTTCGGACTCAGTGTCCTGTTCTATGCTCCTTTCGTAGACCTATCAACCGACAAGGGTATCGGGGTGGCCGTAGCACTGGCGGTGGCCCTCGTTGCCTCCAGAGAGCGATCAGACGAGCTTCCGGGTAATAGACCATTCCGCCAGCATCATCCAAGTGGAGACGCGCTATGATCAGCAAAACAAACATCCCTGTTCCAGGTACGAGCCCAATGTCCCGCAAACACGCATGGGGGGCACTAACAATACTGTCGATCGCAGCGGTACTAGTTTGTCTAGGAACATTTCCACTACTAAAGCCAAAACCTCAGGATGATGTTGCGTCCTACCTTTATACGGCCCAGTTGCTGCTAGATGGTGGCATGCCTTACCGGGACGCCTTTGCAATAAAGTCTCCCGGAATGTTTTACCTGGATGCAGCGGCGCTCACGATCATCCACAATCCTTTATGGTCAGCGTGGTGCCTAGACGTTGTATTCACTGTCATCGGGGCCATCATTAGTTTCACTATCCTGCGACAGATCTTCGATCCTCGAACAGGTATGGTCGCAACGCTACTATGGATGGCGGCCTTCGCTCTCCTCCGTGAAGGTACGCGGCCAGAAGAGCTGGCGCTGCCAATCCAATTTGCCATAGTGCTGCTCTTGACCAAGGCGCTCCACGGACCATTGGGAAGATGCGTATTCTACGGGGTACTATCCGGGATACTAGCTACTTTCCTATTCTCCATGAAAGTCAACCTTATTGGCACAAGCTGCGCCGCTATCATCACCAGCGTGATAGTGCTATACAGACAAAGGCGCATCAGAGTCCTAATTCAGTACATAACAGCCTTCACATTTGGAGCAGTTATCACAGCAATTCCTATATTCCTCCACTATGGATTGGCAGGTGCACTTGACGACATGTACACAGATATTATTCTATTCGGGCGGTCGTATGCAGACGTATCCCTTGCCACTCGCATTCAAGCATTCGGCGAAGGGGCAATGACGCTGGCGCCTGCAGGCATCTTGCTAATCGGAGCAATAGGATGGATGTCAACAGCATTAAACCAGATACCGCACAAACTGAATCTACCTGAACCCCTAGTCATCGCAATGATCGACTTGCCTCTCTCATACATCATGATTTCTCTTCCAGGTCGGTCGTTTGACTACTACTACACACCGCTGATGCCGTCTCTGTCTGTTCTCGCAGCACTCACTATCCATTCTTTCTTCGCACGATCTTCTCAAAACAAACTATCTCTACTGATGGTTGCATCCCTGATTATACCCAGCTGTTTCTTGCCAATAGCACGTGAACTCAGATACATCTCGATGTCCATCCAAGAGGGAGATTCAACCGAAGAAGTAGTGGACTTTATCGAAAGTCACACTTCGTCCAGTGACACGATACTGGTGTGGGGTCATGAACCATGGGTCTATGTTGCATCGGATCGACGGTCCCCCGTCAAAGAATGGCTTGCAGAACCTCTCTTCACGAAAGGATTCACTGAGCCTGAGATGTATGATCAACTGATTGCAAATCTCCAGACATCTACCCCGGACCTCATCATTGACACCGCAATTTCTGGATACATTGCACCGCCAATATCTGCCAGGGATAGAGAGCGGTGGAGTCCGGATCGATCATCTGCTTTCGATGACGTATACTACGTCCCAGACGAGGTACAGCTATTCTACGATTTCGTGCTACATCACTATCATCTCGTTGGTCACTTCGGAGATGATGGCTGGGCAGTCTACGCAGTCAACGAAAGATAGACACCTTGACTTCGAGTAACGGAAAGGACCGACAAGACATGAAGGTTTCAATCCTCACACCGTCATTCAATCAAGCCCAGTGGTTAAGTGACAACCTCTTATCGGTAAGGAACCAGACGTACCAGAATATCGAGCATATCGTCATGGATGGAGGCTCGACGGACGGTTCGGTTGATATCCTGGAGGCGACCGACGGAGTCGTCTGGCGTTCAGAACCGGATCGGGGACAGTCTCATGCGCTCAACAAGGCGTTCGAGATGAGCAGTGGCGATATCATCGGCTGGCTCAATTCAGACGACGCGTACGTGGATCGACGGTCGGTGGAAAGAGTTGTGGAAGTCTTCGCCAAGCACCCTGACGTCGGTGTCGTCTACGGCGATGCGCTCCTCGTAAGCAAGAGCAACCAAGTTATGCAATACATCTGGGCCCCGCCCCACGTTCAAGAGTTCCTCAACTGGAATACCTTCTTCGTACAGCCCTCAGTGTTCATCCGGAGAAGCGTGGTGCAATCTCCGTTCGTTGACGAGGGGTTGCACTTTGTCATGGACAAAGACCTCTGGTGGAGACTTCGCGACCAAACCGAGTTCCGGAGAGTTCCGTTGGTTATAGCTATTGACCGCCATCAGCCGCAACGCAAGACTCTCCAACAAGCCTATCCCGCCGAAGACCGAATTCATGCCTCGACGCATGGAGTGGATACAGTTTCCCGTTCTTTCTATTTGTTATCAAGATCGATGAAAATCGGAGCTCGTATCATTGGAGTTGGCTACATTCCGACACTTAAGCATCGGATCGAATCAGCGATTTCGTTGCAGTTTCCGCCCTCTCTACAAATGATGCGTCAGCAACTCCTAACGCGCCGACACCGTATGGATCAATCTTGATACCAATGTGAGGAGAATCCAATCGTGACCCACAGAGACATAGTGTTTTGGTACCCAAGTGTCGACCCGTTTATGGTTGACCGCTTCAACGCACTAGCTACACAAACCGACCTTGATTTCGAAGTTTGGTTTACGCAAAAACTCGAATCAGGACGGGAGTGGTCTGTATCTGAAAGCGAGTTCTCATTCCGATACAGGTATCTACAGTCGATCAATGTCTACGGAAATGTAATCGGGAACCCCATTGTTGCGTTGAATGCAGTAAAGCCGGATATCCTCGTCTCGTTCCATGCTCATCCCCAGACAGCGCTACACCTACTGCAGCATACGCGGAGAAACTCTAGGCTAGTCTACTACGTTGAAAAGACATTTGATACGTGGGTTAGGCGTCATCGCATCAAAGAATTGGCGAAATACTCACTCTTCCATTTGGCGGATGGTTTTTTAACTCCGGGCGTAGATGCCGACGAATACGTCCGAAAGTACGCAGGAAGTTCCGCAAATATTTACAGACTTCACCACGCGCTCAATGTTGATCATTTTCATCAATCTTCAGCCATGAGGACTTCTCGTAACGCGAGCGCAAGACGAACCGAGCTCGGACTCAAAGGTTTCGTGTTCCTCAACGTTGGCAGGATGATTGACCTGAAGGGGATACCTTTCCTTCTTCAAGCATTTCAGGTTGTACAAACAAGCATTCCGGATTCTTCACTACTTCTCGTAGGCAACGGACCTGACAGGGAAAAGTATCAATCCATGGTAAGACAATCGCCAATTACCAATGTAGTATTCCTTGACTTCGTTCAACAGCCCGAACTTCCCGAGATCTACGCATTGGGAGACGCGTTTGTTTTTCCAACGTTAGGCGATCCCTATGGCATCGTAATCGACGAAGCTCGTGCCGCGCACTTACCCATTGTTTCGACGCATTCTGCGGGAGAGATCCGAAGTCGAGTGATCGAGGCCCACAACGGCTTTCTGGTTGAAGCCGAGAACCCGAGTGAATTAGCCAATCGAATGATTAGGTTGGCTGCAAATCCTCGACTTGCTCTGCAATTGGGCGAAGAAGGGTTCAGGTCCGTTGAACAGCAAACCACTCAACGATGGATCGCAGAAATACTTGCAATGAGAGATGCTATTTTGGGACCATCGAAATGAAGCTCATCTCCGTTATCCACTTCCCCGAATTCGGAGGCCCGCAGAATCAGGCGCTGCGCCTCGCACCGTTGCTTGATGCCGAAGGGATCGAGTCGCTCACCGTTATCCCCGATGGCCCCGCGTCGACGCGTCTTTCAGATGGAGGGCTTAACGTCAGACGCATGCCACTGGGCCGGGTTCGCGCCGTGCTCTCGCCAAGGACGCAGCTGCATACGCTCTTCCGGCTCCCGCTCGACATCATCGGACTCGTGCGCCTCTATCGACGCGAGGAGGCGGACGTCGTCCAACTCAACGGACTGATGAATCCGCACGCAGCCATCGCGGCGAAGATCGCCGGCGTTCCGGTCGTCTGGCAGATCCTCGATACGCGGACGCCCTCCAAGCTCCGCAGCATCATGAAGCCGCTCCTCACGAGACTCAGCACCGTCGTCATGCCCGTCGGATACGAGGTCGCACGTATGTATCCTGGGGTCGAACAGATCGGAGATCGGATGGTGGTCTTTCCCGCGCTCAGCGATCCTCACGGCCTAGTCGTGGAGGAAGCCATGGCAGCCGGACTTCCTGTCATCAGCAGCAAAGCTGCGGGCGACATCAGTATGCGGCTCCCGGATGGTGAAGCCGGGTACCTCATGACCCGCAGGATGCTCTAGTCCTGGCTCAGCGCATGAGAGACCTTGCACTCTTCGGGAGCGCATGACCACCGTTGCAACGCAGCTTGTCGACGTGCGAGATCACGAGGCATTCACGATTGACTTCGAGCACTTCGTCGAGCAGATACTCTCGCTCCCTCGGAGAAGGGGACCGGTGCCTCTTGCAAGCAACATCGCGAGTCCATATCCTGCCCCATGCATTGCGTATCGCGAAAGGCCACTCATGAAGATCATGTCAGTCATTCACTTCCCTGAATTTGGTGGCCCACACAATCAACTCCTTCGACTCGATTCGCTTCTCAGACGAGAAGGCATAGCACAGACCGTCGTGCTTCCCGAAGGCGATGGAGCGTCACGTCTCCGTGAACATGGAGTCAGTGTTCGAACCATTCCACTGGGACGAGTTCGAGCTACATTCGATCCCAAGGTGCAACTCTGGACCGCTTCGCGATTTCCGCGGGATCTCGCCGCACTGTATCGAGTTATGCGAGAGGTGCAGCCAGATGTCGTTCAATTGAGTAGCCTCATGAACCCGCACGCAGCATATATAGCGCGCGCTCAAAGTGCGGCAGTGGTCTGGCAACTCGTTGACACTCGCCCACCCATGCCCATACGCAAAGCGATGATGAAGCATATCGGTTACCTTGCCGACGTTATCATGCCAATCGGTCAGGCCGTTCAAGACGCACACCCTGGAGCAGACCGCTTTGGTGACCGATCGGTACTGTTCTTGCCTCCCGTCGATCTAGACGAATTCCATCCTTCGAGATCATCAAGCTTGCGTTTGGAGCTTGGAATCTCCGCCGACACACCCGTAGTAGTAGTAGTCGGCAACATTAACCCCCAGAAAGGGCACCATGGCTTCATCCAAGGAGCGGCTCTAGTAAAGTCGCAGGTGCCAAACGCCATGTTCATCATTGCTGGCCATGTATATCCTAATCATCAAGCCTACTTTGAGTCACTTCAGCAGGAGGCTACACGTCTCGGTCTCCTGCTGGGGAGCGATGTTCACTTTCTAGGTGCGAGACGGGACGTCGCCAATGTGGTAGCGGCTGCAGACGTATTCGCCCTTGCATCTGTCCCGAATTCGGAAGGAATGCCTACGGTAATTCTTGAAGCGATGGCCACAGGAAAACCTGTAGTCGCAACGGATGTAGGTTCCGTTAAGGAGGTGGTTGACCATGGAGTCACGGGATTCATCGTACCGCCTCTTGACCACGTGGAACTGGCTAACTGCATGGTATCGCTCTTGCACGACAAAGCAATGCGCGAAGAATTCGGAAAATCCGCACGGAGAGTTGCCGAAGACTCGTTTTCTCTCGAACACTACCTTCGTTCGCATATAGACGCATATCAACTAGCCGTTGAGCACGCGAGGATACGATCGCGAGTCCTCAAGCGGTCACGGTAAAGTCGAGAAGGAAGCCATGAAACTTAGCCACATCCGACGGTACGCCAATCGCGCCATCGATATTGCTCCACAACTCATCCATCACCCAGATCATCTGGTAGCAGCTGCCCGTCGAGTCCATGTGGGTGTTCTCGGATCATTGGACAAGGTGTGGCTCCGTGACCTCAAGTTCGCGGTCATTCTCGATATCGGTGCCAACTCCGGACAGTTCGCACGCGCCGCTCATCATGTATTTCCCAACGCACGCATCTATTCATTCGAACCGCTCCCTGGAGTCTTCTCGGAAATGCAGCGGAGAATGTCAGGCATCTCACAGTTTCGCGGCTTCGCGTCAGCAATCGGCAACGAGGACTCCGTCATCACGATCCATGAGAGCTCGTCAAGTCCGTCATCTTCCATACTGCCAATGACCTCCGAGCACACTGGTGCATTCCCTTGGACAGAGGGAGGACGAGACGTTGAGGTAGAGATCCATCGCCTTGATTACTTCTTCCCCCAACTAGACCTAAATGGTCGAGTTCTGCTAAAAATTGACGTCCAAGGGTTCAGCCGGGAAGTGCTATACGGAGCCACCGAAACACTCAAACTCACGGACACAGTGTTCATTGAGACATCGTTCGTCCAGCTCTACGAAGGAGAGCCAACGTTCGACGAGATCTACCAGCTGATGCGAGACGCAGGATTCGAGTTCGTTGGACTGCTCGATCATCTTGAACATCCGCAGACGGGGAAGATTCTTCAAGGTGATGCGATCTTCCGTCGAGTCGCATGATCCGCCGCATCGCGATGATCGCCGTCTACCTCGCATCGACGGCGATCGTCGCCCTCATCATCTGGCGCATCGTCGTCGACGAGAAGAACGGGCGCGTCCTCTGGACGTTCTCCGACTCCCATGGCATCCACACCGGGGATCTCCCGGCGCTCATCATCGGCATTCCGCTCATCCTCATGATGCTCGCCGGCATCATCCGTGAGCTGACGCACCTCCGCCGAGCGCGACATAACCACACGCACCGCGAGGCAAACCTGCCGCTCCCGCACGATCATCCCGGATGACAGACGTACCCGCTTCGTCTATAGTCATCCGGAATTGATCGATCGCGCACTCGCGGGAGTACACGTTCATGGGACCCAATCGTCCGTC
>Ga0164243_10014392_pt1 | contig 11025 bp, 12 predicted proteins | sample OricompcompostOP_FD_108781 | JGI IMG/M metagenome (GOLD analysis project Ga0164243, IMG submission 108781) | Organic Plus compost microbial communities from Emeryville, California, USA - Original compost - Organic plus compost (OP) | ecosystem: Engineered > Solid waste > Mixed feedstock >...
GGACCGCTTAGACTCATTGAGGCAGTCCGAGCGGGTAGAGTCTCTCGCCAGAAGCAAGGCAGCCCAGTATTTGCGACGCGCCCGTGAACGGGGGCGACAGATCAGGAAGGAAGCCCGGCAGGCGGGCTACGCCGAAGGCATCTCGCAATTCTCGGCGGCTATTGAGCGCCTGGATACCGCTCGCAGCCAGCTTCACACACGTCTCGACGGCCTCTTGCGACAGGGCTTGTACGGCTTGCTGAGCCGCATGCCGAAAGAGGAGTGGCTGCTGGCCGTCCTTGACAATGTCATGGGCGAGCTGCGTGGCGATGCCGAAATCGTGATCATGGCTCATCCGGTCAACATGCGCGCGCTCGCGACAGTTATCGAGGCTGTAAAGCAGCAAGGTAATTCCCTTTCCATCCGGCCGGAACCCAATCCGCAAATGGCCGAAGACGAATGCCTCGTTTACGCGGGGCTGGAGGTCATCGACGTCAGCGTGCCCGTAATGGTGGAGGAAATGCTCGCAGCGCTGAAAGGGGTACCGGTGAACGACGGGAGCGACGACGAGGAGAGCGCGAATGTTGCCGAAGCCGCCGGCCGCTGATCCCGTCGAGAGCTCGACCGCCGAGTTGGGTGTCGAACTCGCCCGGCCGTTCAGGCGCCGGGGAAGGGTGAGCAAGACCACCGGTCCGCTGATTCGCGCAGCCGGACACTTCTGCATCGGCGAGATCTGTTCGATTTCGCGGGCCAATGGCGAGCCGATCCTGGCTGAGGTCGTGGGCTTCGACCAAGGCGAGGCGATCTTGACGCCTTACGGCCGTACACTCGGCATTTCGCACAATTCCACCATCCACGCCGTCATGGGCGCGTTCGAGGTGCCCGTCGGGGATGAGCTTACTGGCAGGGTGCTTGATGCGATGGGAAACCCGATTGACTCCGGGCCAAAGCTCAGACCGCAAAGCTATTATCCTGGTAATCAGGCGCCGCCCAACCCGATGCTGCGTCCGCCGATCGACCGGCCGTTCAGTCTCGGGGTGAAGGCCTTGGACGGCGCACTGACCTGCGGCGAGGGGCAGAGGATGGGCATTTTTGCCGCCGCCGGTGGCGGAAAGTCCACCCTGGTCTCGTTGATGGTCCGTTTTGCCGCCTACGATCGCTGCATTGTCGCGCTGATCGGCGAGCGCGGCCGTGAGGTGCGCGAATTCGTCGACGATCAGCTCGGCCCGGAAGGCCTGGCCAAATCCACCATTGTCGTCGCAACATCCGACCGCCCGGCCATCGAGCAGGTGAAGGCAGCTTATACAGCCACGGCAATGGCCGAATTCCACCGCGATCGCGGCGAGCGCGTTCTACTGATCATGGACAGCCTGACGCGCTTCGCCCGCGCACAGCGGCAAATCGGCCTAGCCGCAGGCGAGCCACCGACCCGGCGCGGCTTTCCGCCATCGGTTTTCGAGCAGCTTCCCGGCCTTGTCGAACGAACGGGTCGCAGCGCCGAAGGATCGATCACGGCGCTCTACACGGTGCTGGTGGAAGGTGACGATATGAACGAGCCCGTGGCGGACGAGGTCCGCTCACTGCTGGACGGCCATATCATCCTTTCACGCAAGCTGGCCGGAGCCGGCCACTATCCTGCCATAGACGTCACCGCCAGCGCCAGCCGTGTCCTGAACCGAATTGTCTCGCCGGATCATCTCAGCGCCATTCACAAGCTGCGCGCGCTGCTTTCCAAATATGAGGAGATCGAACTTCTGCTCCGGATTGGCGAGTACTCCAAAGGAGCTGATCCGCTTGCCGATGAAGCGGTGGCCCGCAAGCCGGCGCTGGACGCGTTTCTTCGCCAGGGCGGGAACGCGTTCTCGAGCTTCGATGACACCGTTATGGCGCTGAAGCAGGCGGTTGGCCATGCTTGATTTCTCGCGCGTCGTTGCCCTTCGCCAGCGCCGGCTGGACCGAATGCTGAAGGCGGAGAATGCCGAAAAGGTCGCTCTCTCCGGAGCAAGAGACGCCTTGAGCGCGGCACAGAAGGCTATCGATGATTATCTCGAGGAAACCCGGACGCTCGAAATCGATCTCCTGACAGAGCTCCTGCACAGGGGAGTATCGGTGAACGACCTTCTCGCGGTCGAGGAGACGCTCAAAAAGACAAAGCAAAAGGCCCGGGAACTTGCCGACCGGCGAGCTGAATGCGAAGCCCTGCTCGACGCTGCGAAGGAGCGCGCTCGTATTGCCGAGCGCAATCGCCTTCAAAGCGCACGCAAGCTCGACAAAAGCGAGCACATCCAAAGCCATATACAAGCGCTACGCCACCAGGCCGAACTCTTCCGGGAAGAGGCGGCTATCGACGAATTCTGCGAGCAGGTTGCGGTGAGAGGGAGCCGCGGTGATGGCGCTTGATCTATCCGTCCTGCCAGCCATCTCGCCCGCAACCGCCGGCCTTCTGAACCGGCTGTCTGCTGCAAACTGGCTGCTTTCATCTCGAGAAGGCGGAACGCTGCCCGCGCTGGAAATCCGCTTTTCATCGGCACCTTCTGCCGAGGTTATGCATGTGGAGCTGGAGATCGTGGCAGCTGTGGGAACGGTGCTCCTTCGCGTGGAGGCCGGTCTTGTCGATCTGCTGAGCGATTATGTGCTTCCCGGCTGGCGCGACGAAGCCGCGGATCGCCTGCCGGTCGAATGGCGGGCCGTGCTTGCTTTGGAAGCCGTTGCAAAGGAGACGGGGTACAAGGAGCTTGTCGCCGTTGAGGCGCGCAGCGAAGCGGGGCATATACAGAATGATGGCCCACCGCTTGCAAGGCTCTGCGGCGCGGTGATGGCCGAAGGCCACCGCTTCGGCCTGTCACTTGATCTTTCGAACGTCGAGAAAAGCCGAATGCCGACGCTCTCGGGCGTTCAATCACGCGCGTTCTCCCATGATTTCGATCCCGGCTTTTGCTGCCGTCTGTATCTGCCCTGTCGGCCGGTGCGGCTGATGGCCTACGACGCTCTTCAAACAGGCGACGCGCTGCTCACCGCAACTCTAAAGGGCGGTCGGCTCCCCATCTGGTTGAAAGTGCCCCGGATTGCGCACCTTCAGGGAGAGCTGCACCCGGATACTGGCGCAATAGAGATTTTTCAGAACGAAAGCGTACAGGATATGACAAGCGATATCGAAAATGATTTTGAACTGCCGGCATTCAATGCCGAAGCCGTTTACGACCGGCCGCCAATGGGCGACCCGATGGAAGATCTGCCTGTTCGCCTGGATTTTCTTCTGGCGACGCGGCGCATCAGTCTTTCCAAACTGCGTGCGGCCGCGCCCGGTGCGGTCCTTGACTTCAATGTCGACCTGACCCAGCCCGTGGTCGTTCTCGCAAATGGCGCGCCGGCAGCCAGGGGCTATCTGGTGCAGATCGGTGATCAGGTTGGGGTACAGATCAGCGATTGGTTCGGGAGGCGGCATGATGACGCCGGTTGAGAATTTTCCCGCCATTCTGCCGACGGTCATCGCCATCATGGCATTGAGTCTCATCCCGTTCCTGACGGTGATGGGCACAGCGTTTACAAAAATAACCATTGTGCTGATGCTGCTGCGTAACGCCATTGGCGTGCAGCAGGCGCCTTCGGGATTGCTGATTAATTCGATCGCCTTGACCTTGACGGTCTTCATCATGGCACCGATCGGTCATGCCGTCCTCACCCAGGTGCAGCAACAGCAACTCGGCTTCACGGGCTGGGAGAGCGTCTCCCGCATGTATGGCATCGTTTCCGACTCGTTCACTGGGTACCTGAAGCACTTCTCCTCTCCGCGCGAGCTGAAGTTCTTCATGGATGCAGCCGAGAGGATGTGGCCGGAAAACATGCAGGGCCAGATCACATCCGACAATCTGTTTATCCTTTTGCCTGCCCATGTCACGTCCGAGCTCACGCGCGCCTTCCAGATAGCCTTCCTCATCTTTCTGCCGTTCGTCGTCGTCGACATGGTGGTCTCCAATATCCTCCTGGCTATGGGAGCGATGATGGTCCCGCCCATGCTGGTATCACTGCCGATCAAGATCCTGCTGTTCGTTGCGGCCGATGGCTGGGCGCTTCTGCTCCACAATCTGGTGTTGAGTTATGCGCAGTGACCGCGCGGAAAGCCTGGACAGGAGGAAAAATCTTGTCGCCCGATGAAGTGATGATGATGGCGCGCAATGCGATCATCATGGTGTTCTACCTTTCCATGCCCCTGATCATCGCCGCGACGGCCGTTGGCTTGGTGGTGGCGCTGGTTCAAACGCTGATCCAGCTTCAGGAACAGACGTTGGCTTTTGCGGTAAAGCTCGTGGCAGTGGTGCTTATGCTTTCCTTGTCCCTAGGCTGGATGTCCTCCTATCTGCTGGGCTTCCTGGAGCAGGTGTTGGGCAAGATCATAGGGATCTGATATGGCCGGACTCCCCTCGCTCCTGTCGGCCGACAACCGCGAATTGCTGGACCTGCTTCTTGCATTCATGTTGTCCATGGCGCGGCTCAGCGGCTTTCTCGCGATCTCGCCGTTTTTCTCCCGCCGCAGCATGCCGCGCATGGTCCGCTTCGGGGCAATGGCTGCGGTGAGTTTTCCGATCGTGCCCGGGCTTGCCGTCGAGATCGCGGAGGAAATCGCGGCAAACGGGGAAGCGTTTCCATCCTTTCCGCTCGTAATCTTGAAGGAATTGCTCCTCGGCCTGTTCCTCGGCGCCCTGACATGGCTGCCGGTGCGCGGTTTGGAGCTGGCAGGGGTCATACTGGATACCCAGCGCGGTGCTACCCAGGGGGAGGATTTCGACGTCGTATTCTCCGCGCAGACGACGCCAACAGCGATTTTCCTGTCGCAGCTTTTCGCAGGGTTCTTCTTCGCCAGCGGTGGATTCCTGATGGTGATGAGCATGTTTTATCAAAGCCTGTCGGTCTGGCAGCCGCTTGACATCCTGCCGGATCTCACACGCGAGGCGATGCTGGTCTTCCTCCGCTTCGCCGGTATTGTTTATCTAACCGCAATGGTGCTGGTGCTCCCGATCTCCGGCTTCATGCTCATAGCCGATATCTGTATCGCTTTTCTGGCGCGCTCCGCGCCAAGCCTGAACGCGCTGACCTTCGGCATGCCGGTCAAATCCGCTGTCCTCATGGTCATGCTGATCTTCTATATGAGCGTTCTCTATCCAAAAGTCCTTCAGACGCTGGGCGGCGCGCTGGAGCTGATGAAACAGGCGCTGACCTCTTGAACGGAATCACGAGCGGCAGATGAGCGGGGAGAAGACCGAACAGCCGACGCAGCATCGGCTTCAGGAACGGCGCAAGGAAGGGCAAATCCCTCAGCGGAAGAATATTGTCGAGGCCGCCTTGCTCATATCTGCTGTCCTGATTCTGGTCGGGTTTTCCGGCCCGCTTTCGGCGGCGCTCCTGAACCTCTCCACGGTTGTCTTCTCGGGCGTGGACCGGAATTTCGAGGCGGTGAAGGCAACGAGCTTCATCGCTGCGATGGACGTGGTCTCGCTGATGGCGGCCATCTGCATCCTGATATCGATGTTCACGCTCCTGACAGGGTTGCTTTTGAACAAATTCAATTTCTCTGTGAAACCCCTTACGCCCAACATAAACAAACTGAATCCTGCCAGTCAGATCAAGAACATATTCTCGAAGCATACGATCTATAATTTTATCCGAATGATTATAATCTTCTCGTCTATTCTGATTATTTTCATTTCAGTGGTATGGGGGAGCTTGGACGATTCAATAAATGCGAGCTATTGCGGAGAGATGTGTTTGTATCCGCTCTTCATTTCGCGAATCAAAATAGTCGTTACCACCATACTGCTGGTGCTGCTGCTGATGGCTGCCACCGACTACCGGATTCAGACCCGGCTTTTCGCCTCGCAGAACAAGATGACGAAAGAGGAAGTCAAGAGGGAGCACAAGGAGCAGGAGGGTGACCCGAAGATCAAGTTCGGCCGTCGGTCGATCGCGATGGAGGATGCCGCTCTGCCGATGCCTTCGGAGGCCACTCACGTCGTCCATAGTGATCAGGTGCTCGTCGCGCTCATCTTCTACCCTTCGGCGCAGCTTCCGCCTTATGTCGTTTTCAAGGCCAAGGGCGCCAAGGTGCCGGCGCTTTGCAGAAAGTTCCGGGCATTGAAGATACCCATCGTGAGTCTTCCCAGCGTTGCGTTGGACTTCTACCGGATGGCGCCTCCGGGGCAATATCTGCCCCCCAGGTCTGCGCCCGGCATGGAAAAGATAATGGGAATGATCACCCCCAAGGCGTAGCATTTTACAACCTGCGCGCGCCATTGGTGGATGCCTCGCACGTTTATGTGGATAAGTGGCGTCTCGGATGGCGATCTGAGGTGTAAACGTACATATTGATGCTCATTCGCTCGCAAGCATCGCGACTGAACTTTTCGGCGTGAGTCGCAGTGTGTGCGTCCGAGAGGTGGCGCATGTGCGTAGCGTTGATGTTTGAGTGGGCTGCTACGTTCGCAGCCGATGGAAGCTTTCAAGTAAAGGAACGGATGGGGCGACGAGCCGGTAATGTGCGCGGGGCGCATCATGCTTTTCGTAACCGGCAGGAAAGCGGAAGTGCATCGGAGTTCAATTGGTAGAGGAGTTGAGGTGATTTTTATGACCAGGTGAATTTATGGCAACTCTGCCTTCAAGATCTTTGGTGTTGATCGGCATTCTGTTTGTATCTGCTTGCGCTGGACCCAACAGCCATCGCACCAGCGTCATGGCGCAGATTCTGGTCGGCGAACGGATGCTGGGATATGGCGATTACGACAGAGCCTATGCCTTGCTGGACAAAGTTGCGGAAAGCAATCCGCGCTCCAGCATGGCAGCTCTGGGATTGGCGGATGCGTATTTCCGCCAGAAAGCGCTGTTGAAAGCGGTAGCGTACTACGAGAGGGCGATTGAGCTCGGGGCAAAGAACGAGGGCCGGCTGGGGCTTGCCCGAGTGGAATTGGCGCGGAACAATCCAGGCGGCGCGGAAACTCTGCTCCGTGGCATTCTCGCCAGTCGGCCCAACGACCCGGATGCGCTCAACGCAATGGGTGTTGTCTACGATCTTGAAGGCCAGCACGAGAAAGCCCAGCACTATTATAAGTCCGCTTTGACGCTCTCGCCTGCCGACAAGCAGGTACTCAATAATTATTCTCTTTCGCTTGCCCTGAGCGGTAGGGCGAAGGATGCGTATCCGTTTATCGCGGAATTGTCCCGTTCCAATCAGAATGATGTCATCGTCCGCCAGAACCTGTCGCTCGTCCAGCACCTTGCAGGAGATCACAAACGCGCCTTGCGGACCGCGCTGCTTGATCTGAGCGAAGGCGAAGCACAGGCCAATTTCACCCAGCTTTCAAAGCTCGGCCTCGGGCCCTGAGCTGAAGCCGGGCCACGACTACTATAGGTTTTTCCGATTCCAAGATTGGCATTTGTTGGCGTTTTCTCACCAAGGCCGCTGGATGCCGTTTTTCGTCGGACGAGAGTGTCATGGATATAACAGCAGACATCCTTTTGATGCTGGCGGCCTTCAGTCTGCGGACGCTTTTTATAAAGAAGGCAATAGTTTACGGCCAAGCCGGAGTGGCGATTTACCCTGAGGATCATCGCTTCAGAGAAATTCTGGCATACGCGCTGCTCCTCGACGGCAAGGTGGATGAAGCCGCAACGGTAGCGGAAGAGGCCCAGCGGGATACGCGAAATCTGGCCTATCTGAAGGCCCGGATCGCCATGCTGGGCAATTATTCCCTCGCTGAAAGGCAAAGTGCATTGAGAGCATATTTAAGCAAGGTGAGCGGCTAGATGAAATCTCCCATAGGCAAGATAGACGCCGAGGGCCATACCTCCGCGCCTGCTGCACCGGCAAGCGCGCCCGAGCGGCGATCGGATCCACGCGACGCTGCACAACACAACGCGGAGCCGGGCGGCGCGGAACAGCTGATGCCGTTTGCGAAGGTGATCGATTCCGTAACGAAGGAGATCGCCGACATTGATCTCACGGAGCAGATGGCGACCAGACTGGCCAATGGCCTGCGGACTGGCGGCAAGGGCTCTGCCGACAATGCGGAATTGCACAATGAAGGCGGTCCGGCGAGAAGAGGCACCGACGAGGAGCATCTCAACAGGGTTCGCCGCCTCAGTGCGCAGACGGCGGCGTCCGGTGAGAAACAGTCGGCGCGCGAGAACTCGTATCTAAACAGGCATAACCAGTTCAGGCTGGCGACCGTCAAGACATCGGCTGCTCAGATCCCCAGCGACATAACCGCGGTGATCTTCCCGAGATTCGTGGAGATAATTAACGGCTGGTCCCGCAACCCGAATGTCCTCGCCACGGTACTGGCACTGGCTAAGAACAATTTGGCAGACACACCCAAGGCTTAGGCGACATTCGAAGGACAACCAGGATGAAGGGGTCTTCAATCGGGGTGGGGCAGTACCTTTTTGCCGCTGTAGGGCCCAGTGCCAGGTCCGGGCTTTGCTTCGGTTTGCGGTTGGATTTCGCAATCGGTCTGCTGCTAGCGATTTTGGCGCTTGGCTTTTGGGCGGATGCCGCCGTTGCCCAGACGCGGCGGCTTGTGATCGAGGCGGGCAAAGGCCTGCAGTTACGAGGCACCGACGAGGCCGAAACCCTGTTTGTTGCCGATCCCGATGTCGCGGACCTGAGTTCTTCCCCGGGCGAAGCGCACTTCGTTTACGGAAAGCAACCTGGCGAGACCACGGTGATCGGCGTCGATGTCAATGGACGGACGCTGTTTCAGTACGACTTGATCGTCATCCATAATCTCGCCGAGGTGCAGCACATGATCTGGCAGCGTTTCCCCGGTGCGCGCATCGCGCTCCAATCCGCGCGCGGAAGCATCTACGCCAGGGGCACGGTTTCCGACGAACGGACCTATGACGCTCTCATCGAAAGCCTGAGAGGCAGTATTCCCGACAGCGTGCTGATTGATGAGATCGTGGTCTCCGAGAGCCGGATCATCCAGCTGGACGTGAAGCTGATGGAGGTCGCGCGTGATCAGCTTGAAACCTACGGACTGAACTGGTCTGTCCTCGCCTCGAGCGACCGGTGCGGCCTCCACTGCTCGTCCGTCGAAGTTGACGTGCTGATGAAACTGCTCCTCGAGACCGGGGTGGCCACCGTCCTTTCGGAAACCACGCTGACGACCATAAGCAAGAAGAAGGCATCCTTCATGGTCGGGGAGGAGATCGCCATTCCAGGCTATGCCCCCTATGAAGGCCCGCAGCCGCCAATTTTCGGTGTCGATTACAGGTTCGTTGGCCTCAATGTGGGCTTTACGCCCAATCTGCTCCCCGGTGAAAAGGTCAATCTCGCGATTCAGGCGGAAGTATCGAGCGCTCGGGATACGGCCCAATTCATTAGCGGTAACAGGATTCCCAACATTGCCTCGCGCAAACTGGATACCAACGTCGAGCTCGCCAGCGGCCAGAGCTTCATTCTGGCAGGACTGTCACGGCTGGACACGAACGCAGCTCTTGAAAAGCCGCGGCGCAACTGGGGTGTGGTGGGAGAGTTCTCCCGCAGGGTTTTTGCTCATGATGAGATTACCGGCCGGCATCGGGATTTGATCGTCGTCGTCACACCTCATTTCGGCGAATCCGACAAGCCGAGCGTAGCGGAGGTGACGGACATCCAGCAGACCAACCTCGAATATATCCTTGCCTCTAAGGCCGAGAAGCGGGGCCAGCGCTCGGATTTGGTGCGCCTCTATGGTCCGGCGGGCTTCCTGTATTGAGTACGTGTCTTGGCGAGAAGCTTCAAGAAAACCGGACGTTTGTGGAAACTGCTTACAGGGTTTCTGGCGGCGGCCACGTTCCTGGTTGCCGCCATCTTTACGGCCCGCGCAGCCTCCGGCGTTGCGCCAGCCCTGCCCGGCGCCGGCATGCCTTACAATTATGTCAGCGTCGACCAGGAAGTCGGCGAAGCGATCCGCTTCTTTGCGCTCAACCTCGGCATTGGCGCCGACATTGCGCCGGGTATCGAAGGCCGAACGGGCAGAAATGCTCCCCGCGGCCTTTCTCGTCAGGCCTATCTTGACTATTTGGCCGCCGAATTCCGTTTCGTATGGTATTTGGACGGCACGATCCTGCACGTAGCGCCTTCCAGCAGCGTCCAGACAGAGGTTTTCTCCCTGGAAAACAACGATGGTGCGCGCATCGTCTTGGCTCTCTCACGCCTTGGTCTCTACCAGCCACAATTCAGGCATCGGTACGACATGAAGGGCAAGATCTTCATGGTGTCAGGGCCGCCGGCTTATGTCTCGGACGTAAAGAAAACCATTGAAGCGCTGGAGAAGGCCAACCGGACGATCGTCACGGTACTGCGCGGTTCGGTGGAGGATCCCGTCCTGCACTCCCTGTCCAGAATGCCTGACGTCATGCAATCCGACGGCGCAGGGACAGATATATTGCCTCCCGCCCCGGAGCCGGCAGAAACGCTCGAATAGCTCGGGGAAAGACCATGAATCCGGCAAAACTGGCTGCCGCATTGACGCAGCAGAAGGACGTCTTTCTCGTCGTCGTCTTCGCGCTCGTCCTGTTGATGGTGATCCTGCCCTTGCCCTCGACGGCAATGGACGTGCTCATCACCCTCAACATCAGCGCCTCGATCGTCATCATCCTGATGTCGCTGCAGATGCACAATCCGGTGCAGTTCTCGACCTTCCCCTCGCTGCTGCTCGTGACGACGCTGTTCCGGTTGTCGATCTCCATCGCCACCACGCGGCTGATCCTGCTCGAAGGCGATGCGGGCCATATCGTCGCGACCTTCGGCGAGGTGGTGATGGGCGGCAATCTCGCAGTCGGCCTGGTGATCTTCCTGATCATAACGGTGGTGCAGTTTCTGGTGATTACCAAAGGCGCCGACCGTGTCGCCGAAGTAGGCGCCCGCTTCACGCTGGACGGCATGCCGGGCAAGCAGATGAGCATCGATGCGGATGTGCGCGCCGGGAATATGGACCAGGTGGATGCAAGGCTCGCACGGCAGAACGTAGAGCGCGAGGCCAAGATGTTCGGCGCCATGGACGGCGCGATGAA
>Ga0164243_10014393_pt1 | contig 11025 bp, 17 predicted proteins | sample OricompcompostOP_FD_108781 | JGI IMG/M metagenome (GOLD analysis project Ga0164243, IMG submission 108781) | Organic Plus compost microbial communities from Emeryville, California, USA - Original compost - Organic plus compost (OP) | ecosystem: Engineered > Solid waste > Mixed feedstock >...
ATCGACTGGTCTGGACTGTCTCCCTACAATGCCTATGGCACTCTGGATATGATCCATGGCCTGTTCACCACTAACATTGGTGAGATTGTTGCTAACTCCCCATCCTTGTCCATGTTCTTTGGTGGCAATCCTAGGGTTGCTAATGCAGTGAGGGATATGGCTAGGTATACTCATCTTATTGATGACTACCAAGAGCCCACTACCTTCCTGCAAGTTGCTAAGGACTTTGCCAACATTTCCTCTGGATTCTCCGCATACTTCAAGGCCGCCTATCTACTCAAGACTAGGCAGAAGATCAGTGCTGCTGGTACTGTAACGGAGGATAACGTTGATGCTGTGAATGCCATTGGTGCTCTGCTTGGTTTCCCAACCAACACAGAGAGTGTCATGAACTACATCAACTCGAAGAACATCGAGAACAGGAAGGACCTTGAGAACGACTTCAATGAGTGGTACAGGTTGGCTAAGCAGCATTACACCAATCCTGACTTGGCAGGTAATGAGCTTGCCCACACTCAGAAGATGCTCACTGAGTTCTTCAGAGTGTATGGTAATGACAATCCTGTACTGCTGAGGATGATGAATGAGAAGCTCCAACAGGATTTGAGAGTGGGTGATGCCTCCATGTATAACATGGTGATGCGTAACTGCCCCTTGTACAACAAGGGTGACTGTATGAACCTGATTGATTCCACCCCCTTCACTGATCCTAAGGAGAAGCAGACCTTGAAGGACCTGCTCATTTTTGGTAATCAGTTCCAAGGTAAAGACTATGATGAGAAGGATAAAGACTAATGGCTAATTTCCAAAGTGGTGTTCAGCCGGTTGAAGAAAACCCGCTACCGATGCTGACCAACCCTGTTGACAATTCAAAAGCCAACGATATCTCTACCTTTGGTAACGTCCTTGGGGTTGTTGGTTCCACTCTTGCTCAAGCCTTTACTCAGGGTCAGCAGATCAAGCAGGCTAAGGCAGATGCCAACGTCTTAGGTGGATACTCCCAGAACCTGCTCAGGGTTGCTGACCTTGAGCAGCAGGGTGTCCTTAAGCCAGATCAGGCACTCCGTAGATACAGACTGCTTACTGCTCAGATGATTGCCAATCATCCTATGTTGCAGGATGAAATCTACAAGACCTATGGCAACATTGTAGAGAAGGCTGGCCTTGGCCTGAATGTGGCTAAGGACTACCAGCAGCAACAGGACAACGCCAACCAGCTTAAGATGCAGGCCCTCATGGATGCTCAGAAGGCTGGTTGGGGTAGTCCCAATGATCCGCCTGAAGTCCAGCAGCAGATGGCTGAGAAGCATCAGCAGTTTCTGTTTGCTCAGAGTCAGATGGAGGCTGCTAATGCCCTCCTTGAGCATAAGATCAAGGAGAACAATCTGGTAAGTTCTGGTCTACAGATTACGGCTGAGCGTCAGACCATTGCCAATCAGAGCATCTCCCTTAAGCGTAACCAGATTGGGTTGGCTCAGGATCAGGCTAAGCAACAGTTCCTTGCGGGTGCTAAGAACCTGTCTGATGCCTACTTTAGTAAGTGGCAGCAGGACACTGCTAATATTGTCAAGCAGGTGCAGGCTGGTCAGCTCAAGCCTGAGGACGCCATTAAGGCCATCCAGCAGCAGCAGGCGGCCATCCACCAGCAGACTGGTGCCCTAGCAGCGGCCTATGACTCGCAGGGCTCCCTAGAGGCTCTCACGAAGCCTATTGACATGCTGGCTCAGGCTACCATCGACCAGATCAGCGGTAAGACTGGAAGTCAGGTCACAGAGAACACTGTCAACAACATCTTGGGTCTCAAGAATATACAGCTTCTCAGCAGTGATCCTAAGTTCCTAGCCCTAACTGCTGTGTCCAAGATGATTCCTGCTGGTGCAGGTGCTCTCCAACAGGGTATTGGTGATGCTGCTGTAAGGCTGTTGAAGCAGAACAGAGCCATTCCCCTTGATCCGGGTGACAACCCTGCTAACTTTGGTCTTGATGGTCGTAAGCCGGGTGATATCACTCACAATGATGATCCTGACCACAATAAGGGTGTAGAGCAGTACTTCTCCATTACTAGGGGTGCCATCTCTAACATCAGAGCTGGTAACAATGATCCTGATCTGCACAATGAAGTGCTTGGTAACATCCATTACATCCTCAGGGGTATTGGTGTCTACAGTAAGACTATGGCATCACCCTCTGAGCTTAACTCTGCTGTGAAGTTCTTTGCTGATCCTCAGGTGGGTAGCTACATGAAGGATCACCCTGAGATCATTAAGGGTGATGCTGCTGTTATGGCTAAGGTTGCCTACGAGCAGGACTACCAGCGTGCTGTTCTTCCCCTGATTCAGGAGGAGTTCCTTAACAGTAAGGTGAGGGTGGGTGAGAAGGTTGATAGTGACTCTCTCACAGCCATGAGGTTTGGTCCTCAGATGGTTCCTGACGAGCGTCCTACATCTGGCTGGATTCACCCTGAGTTCAATGGCACGGGTATTACATTCGTCCCCAATGATCCATCCAAGGGGGATGTTCAGAGAGAAGCTCAGAGACTCAATAGAGAGGTTGCTCCTGTAATCAACAACCTGATTAGGGCCAATGCTCATTTTGCTGGCACTCTGGATTACAAAACCTCCTATGAGAACTTCATGGCCCAGTTGCAGCCCAACCTTGAACAGGATGCTGCTCCGGTTAAGGCTCCTGAGGATGTACTGAGAGAAGTCACGGGCGTTAAGTAATGCTCAAGATCAACCCTACTGAGGACCAAAAGAAGATGCTTGGAGCACTACTAGCCGGTGGCCTATCCATTGCAGCAGCATTGTCTGGTGTGTTTATCACTGGCCCTAGTGAGGGCCTTAGAACCACACCTTACAAGGATGTTAGAGGAGTAGCCACCACTTGTTTTGGTCATACTGGTAGTGTAGAGAACAGGAAGTACACGTATGATGAATGCCTAGACCTAATGATCAAAGACCTTAGTCAGGCTGACAAAGACGTCAGTTCCGTCATACGTGTACCCCTGAACATCTACCAGAGAGCAGCCCTCATTGACTTCGATTATAACTTGGGTGTGAACAAGCTTAGGCAGAGTACAATTGCCAAGCTATTTAACGAAGGGAGGTACACAGAAGGGTGTAACAAGCTTGTGGATTGGGTTTACGCAGGCAAGCAAAAGCTTGCTGGACTTGAGAAGCGTAGGAACTTAGAGCTTCAATGGTGTTTGGGTCAAGTGGAGATAAGGGGTGTTGGAAACTAGGGGTATCATCGCAGGGGTATTCCTGGCACTGTTTCTGACGGTCATTGGTTTGGTCTATTGGAACCATCATCAGTCGGTAAAAAGTGCTCAGGCTAAGGTTGAGCTTAGCGAGGCTAAAGCCTCAATAAGTCAGCTAGACACGTCGTTGAAGATCAACGATGAAGTTGTAACAAGGACGGTTAAGGCTATCAAGGCTAACTCGGAACAGAAACAGAAGACTTTGCAAGAGGTTGACAACACTACAAGACAGGTGGAACATGAAGAAATTACTCCTGCTGATGCCGATGCTGCTTATCTTAACAGCATGTGGTCTACATACTGCACCTATAACAAAGGTGAAAGTGATTGCGCCTCCCGACAGTCTTCTGATTCCGTGCACCATTGATAAGCCTCCGTCTGATCTGTCTAAACCTAATCTTGTGAAAGCTTGGATAAGTCAAACTACTAATCTAGGTGATTGCAATGAGCAGCTACAGGGGATTAGAACATGGAAGCGAAATATTCTGGAAAAGGATATTGGAAATGACAAGGAATGAAGTCGTCATTGATGCCATTAAGGTCTCGCCACCTATAGCATTCTTGACCACCTATGCCGCTGGCATTGATTGGTCTAAGGTGTCCTGCATTCTGGCCTCAGTCTATTCCGCACTAATGATCGTCCAGCATGTGTGGTCTAAATGGATCAAGCCAAAAATCAAGCCGTAGAAACCAAAAAAGCCCCGTTAGGCTCTCCTTGTGAGATTACCTAACGGGGCTTAACTTTTATCTATTACTCTTCCACTTCACCATCATTAAACTCAGCCAAACACCTTTCTACCCATTCCTTAGGAGGAAGTTGCTTTGCTTTACATGCCCTGCATGTAATGGTTCCTTCCACATCAAGCCAGAAGCTTTGAGCTTCACAGCTTATACACTGGAAGACAATCTCCTTCTTCTGACCAAACTTACCTTCAACCACTTTACCCATAGCCAGTCCCTCAAAAATTTTTCACAGAAATTTTGACAATCGGCACTGCTTAACCCTCGCAAGCAAGGCACTCACCCCTACTAGCCTTGACGCCAGCCTTGGTTCTCATATAGTAGAGAGACTTGATGTTGGGATCAAGGAAAGCTTCCTTATGAATCTCAGAGATGTAAGCCTCATCCTCATTGGCATCAAAGAACAGGTTGATACTCTGAGCTTGGTCAATGTACTTCTGTCTTGTACTAGCCATGCGTATGATTGCTCTCTGGTCAATCTCGTAAGCTGTCTTGAAGACCAGCTTCTCATGGTCACTCAGCCAGTCAAGTCCTTGGACACTACCTTCGCTTCCCACAAGTGTGGACACGAGTTCAGGAGTGAACTTACCTCGTGATCTAGCGATTTCAAGGAATGTAGGATTGATCCTATATAGTTCTCCCGCTGCTGTTGGCTGATTGTAGAGGTTGGCAACAATTGGTTCAATTCCCTGAGAGACTCCTCCGCAGACCAAAGCACTTTGAGTGTTTGGTGCAACAGCAATGAGATGGCTATTTCGTCTTCCTGTCCCTTTGCACCACTCTGGCTCTCCCCATCTCTCTGCCATCCATCTTGTTGCACGTTCTGCTTCCTCCCTAAGGTGTTTGAAGATTTCCAAGTTGATTAGGTGAGCCTCAAAGGACTCAAAAGGAATCATCTTGGATTGTAGGTAAGTGTGGAAACCAAGAGCCCCTAAACCAAGGGCTCGAGACTTCCTAGTAAAGTTTACCGCCTTGGTAAAGATCGGAATGTCTTTAGCAAGACCAATGAACTCAGAAGCCACGCAATCGAGAAAAACAGTAGCCACAAATACAGCATCAGTATCCTTCCACTCATCATACTTAGCCAGATTCATTGAGGAGAGCACACAAGTGAATGTATGCTCAGGATCAGAGTGAAGTGTAATCTCTGTGCACAAGTTGCTGGCAATCACTTTGAGCCCACAATCCTTATAACACTGTGGAGAAAGCCTGTTCACCTTATCGGGGAAGAAGAAGTAACCCTTGCCAGTGACAGCCTTGATCTTAAGGGCTCTCTGATACCTCTCAAGAGCATCCTTATCACCAGATTGTAGTCTATCAATGAACTCATCACTGATGTTCCAACCAAGGTTAAGGTCATCAGGATGATGCTCAAGGTAGTCAACTACTTCTCTGAAGTCTCCATGGTCAATTGGGAGATAGCCAGCCCAAGCGCCTCTGCGACTTGACCCTTGGGCAACATCGCGCATATCTTGGACGAAGTGTTTGATAACGGGAAGTACGCCCGATGCCTTCCCACCTGTACTGATTCTTGATCCTCTGGGTCTAATATCTCCCAAGTAACCAGAAGTCCCAAACCCGTGTTTGGTGAGCATCGCAGCCTCGTAATAGCCTCTGTAGAATCCATCAATACTATCCTCCACGTAACCACCAGAACACGAGACAGGCAAGCCCTTAGGCGTGCCCATGTTACTCAGAACAGGCGTGGATGGGGCGAGCCACCCCTTCCACAGAACCTCAAGAAAAGACTTATACCAAAAGTCGGGATCATCGGTATGAGAAGCAGCAGTGCGGGCAATGCGACTATAAGTAAGGTAAAGTGAGTCAGTCTCGTAGAGATACTTCTCTTTGACCAACTGCCAAGCTCCTGTGGTGAACCACTCGGGGAGTTTTCCTTCTCTTTGTAGTTGCTTTCTTTCTGTGGAAAGCTTTTCATAGATGGTCGACATTAGTTTGAGCCAAGCTTCTCTAGCTGAGCCTTCAGGCTGTTAATCTCAACCATCAGTCCCTCAAACTTCTGCCTAACCACCTCTCTATCTCTCAAGTCATCACTCACCACCGGATTCATTAGAACAAGAGCAGCCTCCTTACGCTTATCATGGAGCTGCTTAGTCAACTCTAGTCTTGTTGCCATCTGTACCTCCGAATTTCTCACCAAACAAACCTACCCTCATTCCAGCTCCTATTGTAGGAGTTACCCACTCCTGTAAAGAAGTCGTTAAAGGACACGGCATTAATTGCGTCATAGAACCAGCTAGAAATGGGGTCGTTGAGGACCTTAAACACTTGGTCCAACCCAAGCTGGCTCAAGCAATGGTTAATCCTGCTCTGGACAAATGACTTCATCTGCTCGGCTGTAATGCCCTCAATCTCCCCTTTTCCAAAGATCATGTCAACTATCCGAGCCTCATGCTCGTAGATGGCCTTAGAAGCCTCTAGGATGCGTTCTGAGGCGTTCTCTAGGGTGACCCTGTTGGTAGGGCTGGCCTGTAGCAGCTCGTCCCTTAGAGTGCGATACAGCCACGCTCCTGCGGTTGCGTGCAAATTCTCGTCCCTAAGGCTGAAATTGATGCCCCTTACCACATTCAGGAGTTTGTTTTTCCCTTGGCTTTGGAAGTGCTTGAGGAAAGCAAAGCTCGAATATAGGACTGCACCCTCGACCAAGCTAAAACAACCAAGGCTAACGAGAAGATCAGGGTCACTGACAAGATCATCCACAAAACTGATACGATCAGCCAGAATAGGGTCATTGACATAGCTAAGATAAAACTCATCGTTGTCTAGCCCCAATACCTGATTGAGCTTGTTATAGACATTCTGTTATGTTCCAGTCATTTCTGCTGGACTCCTGTATGTTACCATACAGATCAGACTATCTCACCGTCCGTTCTGGACGTTGCCGTGCGAAAATCAATTTTGTATCTAAAGCTAGGTAAAATGTAGGGAGCAACACCATCAATAAATTTATCATGGTCTTTGCTCCTCAACCTAAGGCAAAAATAACTCTTGCCCGTCTTAACAACATTCCACTCCAAGTCCAGCCTACCCTTTAATACCCTCTTAAGGAACACCAAATCCCCATAGGATAGTCTGCACATATTAAGTGTTGTTGTGTAAGACACTTTATTAGAAGCATCAATATGCTTGCCCAAGCAACCGTCGGCCATGTACAGTATGGCTAAGGCTTCAAAATCCAACAGCTTTAATGCGTGGAAATCCAAGCTCTTGTAGTTGCCAACATAAATCCTGCCCCTCAAAGCGTTGAAATAAGGGTGGGATTTAGTCTGTAATTTCAGCACCGACTTTCTTGGTGGTTCTCTATCTTGTCGATAGGTTGTGGATGATGTTATGTTTTCCACAACCTCTCTAGCAAAATCAACAAAATCACTGTGGTCTTCCGTTTGTGAAAAGGAAAATACACAGTTTTTACTACCACCATTATGATGTACTGACCCGTCTGACATTGCCAGAAAGGACACTAACTTCATCAGTTGCTTCTTGTCTTTGATTTTCATAGTCGTTACACAGCCCATATCGGGTTAGCACGGGATTGTCCTAGTAGGATGTTCCCCGTTTTTAGGTCAATTTTCATAAGCTATTCCTAGCTTATGCCTCTCTTACAAAAGGAGCGTGAACATTAAGCTCAAACATGCCAAAAACAGAACACATGCGCTGTATTTCTGGCCTTGGGAAGCTTTCTTTAACTCTGCCAAGCCAGTATTCATTGCCAGCATAAAGCTCGTAGAGAGTAAACAGCTTAAGAGTAGTGATAACACCATGGCGTTCTGCCTCTGTCATATTGACAAGCATGTCTTGCTTGTCCTTTTCAACTTCAATCTCATTAGCTGTCCAGAAGATTTGCTCCTGTTGTTCAGCAAACCTGATGGCATCAGGATAATGAGTAACGTAGCTCTTCGTTGGAGTCAAGAGCTTAATCACGCACAAACTCCTTCATGTCTTAGAACCTCTCAATTGATTCATATTTCCATCCTTTCTTATCGCAGTAGTCTCTTACTTTCTGGCTAGACCAGTCTACCATGTACCTTACAATGCCTGCTGACTCTACAACCTTATGGTCCTTGACCACAATCCCACAAACGAAGTATGGTGATATGATGCGAACTAAGGTTGAAGTCATACAGCATCTTTAAGTGCTGACCAACTAACAGGGAACAAGCTTGTCATTATCTCATCAAGCTCCTTAGCAAAGTCCTGAGCCTCCTTCTGAGCATGACTATCAGACCTAAGTCTCCACACATGGAAGAAGGCCAGAAGGCTTCCTGTCCAAATCCACGAGGTCATCATACTCTGAGGCAGAACCATCCTAGCCATCTCAGGAGCCACACCAGATGCCAGCATCACTTCATAGACGTACTCAGCATGGTCTAACAACTCCTGATAGAAGTCCTCAGGAGATTGATACTCAGAGTCAACCTTGACACAACTGATAGTATCTGAACCACTGCCCTGTTTGATACCACCTTCTGGTCTTGCTCTCCAAGCATCAGGATGATAGAAGGTGGGTTTCTCATCCACATACCTTCTACTAACCTCGTTCCAAGAGAGACCTACCTGATGCTTCCCGAGCTGGCGGGCCAGAAATATGGGGGCCGTGCACCTAAGACTAACATGAGGGTGTCGAAACGGGGTGGTATGCTCATGCTTAGCCAGATAATCAATGAGCTTAGCATCTTTTTCATCAAACGCTTCCTTCCACTTGTCAAAGGAGACTCTGGCGGCATTAGCTACCGCCAGATCGTCCCCCATCACATCTACAACACTAATCACTTATCAATCACCATCTTGGTAATCCGATAGGGGCCATACTCAGGTCGGACAAGGTTTAGGTAAGACCTATACCCTCTGGCTTGCTGTCTAGTCCTGTACAGACGAGGCACTTCAGCATATGTACTGGCACAGTAGCCACCTACATCAAGTACCGACCAACCAATCACCTTACCAGTCTTCAGTTTCATTTCACCCTCCTAAACCTTAAGGATTATCGGAAAAGATAATCGAAAGTTGACTGTCAGTCATGTCTCTATGGGTTCTTGGCTCACCATGGAAGTTGTTCAGGACAGCATCAGGACAATCATCCACCCAAACATCCACCTTAATACCCTCAACTTCCTCCATCCACTTCTGCTTAGAGATGTGTCTGGTGAAGACCACCTTATATCCCTTCTCAAGAAGGAAATTAAAGTCATCAGGATACACGTTAGGACGTCTTGCTGTTACAACATAGACTGTATGACCACGCCTTCTCAGAAAATCCATGACCCCGAGGAAGCCCTCGGGGTCTCTGGAAATCGTGTTGTCGTAGTCAAACGAGAACACTGTGGGTTTAAGCATTGGTTAGCAGACTCTTGGCGACATTCTTGTCACGCTCGGAGAAACGTGTCCTAGACCACTTGCCACAGTTCTGGCAGTGGAACCTCTTATACTTACCCACATTGGTGTAAGTATAACCACGAGCATGAAGGTGCTTACTGCCACAGGCAGGACACACATGATCCTCGACCTCATCAAACACAGCCATATTAGGATGGTTTCTGATCCAAGGACGCATCTGCTTGTACACATCACGTACAGCCAATGTGTCGTTGATGTTGTACTCCTTCATCTCCTTCCAGGCCTCCTCCACACCTGCCATACAAGCAAGCCAGAGTTCAAATCCTGGAAACTTAGCATGGGACAACTTCTTATGCTTGATGGGGAGGACTGTAGACAGATACTCAAGGGAGTTGGACTCGAACTTAAACTCCTTCTTAGCCACCTTGAATGTGTCCACAATCTTGTAAGGGCTAGGGGGACGAATGCCAAGAGTCAATGCTCTGCCATTGATCGTAGCCACATCGAATGCTTCCACATTATGGCCAACTACAACATCGGCCTCATCAAGCAGGCGGATGAGTTTAACCACAATGTCTGTGTCATCCTGTGACCTATTCTCATAGTAGAGAATGTTGGCATCGTCATCATCATCCCAAATAGCTGAGAAGGACATGATGTGTCCATGTTCCCTAACCTGCTTAGCCCCAATCATCTCCTTGAAGAATCGCCACACATAGGCTAGTTTGGGGGCTGTTTCCAAATCTAGGTAAAGTGTCTTAGGCAAAGGCATTCTCCGTCTGATTCTGGAGCATCCTGCTGTGGAACTGTTGAGACAACACAACAGCATTCCACACGATGGCATCCACATGGAAACCCCCATCAGGATCGGACACCTCACCATTGTGGTAAGCAAGGAGGTGTCTCATCAGGGAGTCAATGATTTCTACATCAGGAAGACCCTTCTTCCAGTTGTCTCTGGCATACTTCTTAGCCCCAAGCTCAAACCGTCTAGCAAGTCCTTCCATAGCTAGGGGTGCATCAAGGATGAAGCTCAACTGTGGCTTCCCCTCGTTGTACCTGTCTGCTCTAGGCATTGGCAGCGATGGCCTCATTGTTGAAGCGTCTGCTGACCGAGGCTCGTGTCCGCTCATATCCTTCATTCTTGATCCTCTTGTACATCTCAGAAATGTCGGTGCGGTCCTCATTGCTAAACTGGCTGATGTACTTTCTCATTGTGTCAATGGACTCATCAGCAGCGATGTTAAAGGCCACAGCACAACGGTTCCAAGCACGAAGCTCACGATCCTCAACATCATTGAAAGCATGGTATTCATCAATCATTATTCTTTTCCTTGGCTCGTCTAGCTTTAGCTACTTCGATTTCTTCCTGTGACTTAGCCTTGTGACATTTGCCACACAGAAGTTGCAGATTATCTGCCTCACAAAACAACCCTTCCACCACACTATCCCATGACACCCAACCAACGGCTGGATCAACTACAGGCTTAATGTGATCTACAAAGATGTTCGTTACACGCCTACCTTTTTCTACATCAAAGATTGTGGGAGGGACTATCTCCCCACAGCATTCGCATTTGTATTCCCCATATCCGACCTTGGCCTTCTTCTTGCAGTCCTGTATGGGCTTCCACTTTCTGGTGGCTGAGCGAAGCTGGTTCTTAATGAAGTTC
>Ga0164243_10014394_pt1 | contig 11024 bp, 9 predicted proteins | sample OricompcompostOP_FD_108781 | JGI IMG/M metagenome (GOLD analysis project Ga0164243, IMG submission 108781) | Organic Plus compost microbial communities from Emeryville, California, USA - Original compost - Organic plus compost (OP) | ecosystem: Engineered > Solid waste > Mixed feedstock >...
GGGGATGACGCCGAACGGCCCCCACTCGTACTTCGTGAACAGGCTGTAGACGACCAGTCCGACGCCGAGCACGATCGGGATGACGACGGCCGGTCCACCGACGCCGGCGAATCCGAACAACCACGGCGCCGCGATCAGCGCTGCTCCGACGACGTAGTCGAGGATGCCGTGGACCTTGGTGGGGATGAAGCGCATGATTCCTCCTTCGTTGCGTCGCGAGGTGCGACTCTACGAAGGTTCGGAGTGCTCAGGAGATCGGATTGCAGGGAGTCCGGCGTCCTCAGCCGACCGTCCACCCGTAGCGCTGCACGAGAGCCTGTGCCACACGTCCGAAGCGCCGCTTGTCGAGCACGGCGGCCTCGCGACGCAGACCGCGTTCGTGCACGCTGTAGAGCTGCTCGATGTCGACCCAGGACTCCCTGCCCTGCGAATCCCACGATCCGGTCCCGATCGAGAGGAAGTCACGGTCACGGTCGTGCGCCTTGCTCGTCATGCGCACGGCATAGACCCGCTCAGTGGACTGCCGGCCGATGACCAGCACCGGCCTGTCCTTGCCTCGCCCGTCATTCTCCTCGTACGGCACCCACGTCCACACCACTTCGCCGGCATCGGGCGCCCCGTCGCGCTCGGGCGAGTACGAGATCACCAGGCTTCCCAGGCGGTCGGGATCGATGCGAACCGTCTCGGCGCCCACGGTGCGACCCGCCTCCACGAGCACGGCGGAGCCCGACCCGACATCCGCGCCCCTCTTGAGTCGCGCCCGCGGCCGAGCGGGGGGCGCCTGCGGGCTCTGCCGTGTCCGATCACCGCGCACCGCCCCGAGGACCGCCCCGAGGATCGCCGTCAGAATGCCGTTCGAACTCGCCACCCGCTCACCCTATCCGTCGGAGGTCGGAGCCGCGCACGACTGTGCGCCCCGGCCTGTCGACCGGAGCGCACAGCGAGATCATTCTCAGTGACGCGACGCTCACGCGTCGGCGAGAGCGTATCCCTCCTCACCGTGGACCACGAGGTCGACGCCGGCGATCTCGTCCTCGTTCGTGATGCGGAACCCGATCGTCTTCTCGATCGCGAAGCCGATGACGAACGCGACCACGAACGAGTAGACCAGCACGCCCAGCGCGGCCAGCACCTGAACGACGAGCTGGCGCACGTCACCGCCGACGAACAGCCCGGTGCCGGTGGCGAAGAAGCCGAGGTACAGGGTGCCGAAGAGGCCGCCGACGAGGTGGATGCCGACCACGTCGAGCGAGTCGTCGAAGCCGAGGCGGAACTTCAGCTCGACGGCGAGGGCGCAGAGGATGCCGGCGAGGGCGCCGAGCAGCAGGGCCCACCCGGGGGTGAGGTTCGCGCAGGCCGGGGTGATCGCGACGAGACCGGCGACGGCGCCCGATGCCGCGCCCACGGAGGTCGCCTTGCCGTCCTTGATGCGCTCGATGAGGATCCAGCCCAGGATCGCTGCCGCCGTGGCACCGAGGGTGTTGATGCCGATGAGGCCGACGCCGCCCATGTCCTCCGCCAGCCACTCGGCACCGGCGTTGAACCCGAACCAGCCGAACCACAGCAGTGCGGCGCCGAGAAGCGTGAGCGGCACGTTGTGCGGCTTCAGGATCCCCTTCTGGAAACCGATCCGCTTGCCGAGGACGATCGCGAGGGCGAGAGCCGCTGCACCGGCGTTGATGTGCACCGCGGTGCCGCCCGCGTAGTCGATGACGCCGACGCCGCTGTCCTCGCCGAACAGGGCCGTGCCGAGGTTCATGATCCAGCCGCCGCCCCAGACCCACGCGGCCACCGGGAAGTAGCCGATCGTGGCGAAGACGCCCGCGAAGATCAGCCACGACCCGAACTTCGCCCGGTCGGCGATGGCACCCGAGATGAGCGCCACCGTGATGATGGCGAAGGTCGCACCGTAGGCGACGCCGATCAGCGCGACGTTGGCACCGTCACCCGAGGCCAGCCCGGTGAGGCCGAAGTCCGCGAACGGATTGCCCGCGAACTGCAAGGGGCTCTCCACGGCGCTCATCGAGAACCCGAAGAGGATCCACAGCACGGCGACGAGGCCGATCGAGCCGAAGCTCATCATCATCATGCTGACGACACTCTTGGCCTTGACCAGGCCGCCGTAGAAGAAGGCGACGCCCGGGGTCATCAGCAGCACGAGGGCCGTCGCTGTGATCGCCCAGGAGATGTTGCCGGGTGCATCCATGTGTAAACCTCACATTCGGGAAACTGTGAGGTTCAGTGTGACCACGCACCGTTTCGGGAAAGCGCGCGGTGTGTTGCAGGCACGTTACGGGCGGGCCCGCTGTGTGAACATCGCGTTACGTCGCTCAGTGCTCCGCGTGGGTGAGCGCGTTCAGACGTGAGATGGCGCGAAGGTACTTCTTCCGGTAACCGCCCGCGAGCATCTCCTCGCCGAAGACCTGGTCCAGGCTCAGGCCCGTGGCGACGATCGGGATCTGCGCGTCGTACACCCTGTCGACGAAGGCCACGAAGCGCAGCGCCTCGGACTGGTCGGTGAGGACGTGCACGTCGCGGAGCCCCACGAGGTCGAGGCCGTCGATGAGGCGGATGTACCTCGACGGATGCACCCGGGCGAGATGACGGATGATCTCGTCGAACGAATCGTCGGATGCCGCTCCCCTGCTCGAGCGCTGCTCGATCGCCCGCGTGTAGTCGTCGGTCGAGCAGACGACGGCGCGGCCGTCGAGCGCGCGCTGACGGAAGTCGACGCCGTCGATGCGGATCGTCTGGAAGCTGTCGGCCATCGCGTGGATCTCGCGCAGGAAGTCCTGGGCGGCGAAGCGCCCTTCGCCCAGTGCGTTGGGCGGCGTGTTCGAGGTGGCGGCGAGCCTGGTGCCCGTCGGAACCAGTTCCCCGAGCAGGCGCGTCATGACCATCGTGTCACCGGGGTCGTCGAGCTCGAACTCGTCGATGCACAGCAGGTCGGCGCCGCGGAGCAGGTCGACGGTGTTCTTGTACCCCAGCGCGCCGACGAGAGCGGTGTACTCGATGAACGAGCCGAAGTACTTCCGTCGCGCCGGCATCGCGTGATAGATGGAAGCCAGCAGGTGGGTCTTGCCGACGCCGAAACCTCCGTCGAGGTAGACGCCGGGCTTCATCTCCGGCTCCTTCTTCGCCCGGCTGAAGAGCCCGCCGCGCTTGACGGGGCCTCCCCTGCCGGCGAAACGGACCAGTGTCTGCTTGGCCTCGTCCTGCGACGGGTAGGCGGGGTCTGCGCGATAGCTGTCGAAGGTCGCACCGTCGAACTGCGGCGGGGGGACGAGGCTCGCCAGCATCTCGGGACCGGTGACGGTCGGCGCTCGCTCTGTCAGGTGCACGACGCCGGGACGGCTCGCGGTGTCAGTCATCGGATTTTCCTGTGTCGAAGTCTTACGAATCCGGTGCCGGGGGCGCAGCGGGGATCTATCGTCGAAGGGACGGCTCCACACTACGCCGTCGACACCTGCACCTTCGCTCACCACCCAGGAGACCCCGTGGCCATCGAGTTCGACACCTCCTCCCCCAAGTTCGCCGAGTACGCGGAGCCCGGCCGTCTGGTCAGCACGGAGTGGCTTGCCACGCACCTCGGCCAGCCGGGTCTGGTCGTCGTCGAGTCCGACGAGGACGTGCTGCTGTACGAGACGGGACACATCCCGGGCGCGGTGAAGGTGGATTGGCACACCGAGCTCAACGACCCCGTCGTGCGCGACTACGTCGACGGCGAGGGCTTCGCGAAGCTTCTCAGCCGCAAGGGCATCTCGCGCTCCGACACGGTGGTGATCTACGGGGACAAGAACAACTGGTGGGCCGCGTACGCCCTCTGGGTGTTCTCGCTCTTCGGCCACGAGGACGTGCGACTGCTCGACGGCGGACGCGACCGTTGGATCGCAGAAGGGCGCGAGATCACCCGCGAGCCGGCCTCGCGACCCGAGACCGACTACCCGGTCATCGCGCGCGATGACTCCGTGATCCGGGCCTACAAGGAGGACGTGCTCGCTCATCTGGGCAAGCCGCTGATCGACGTGCGCTCGCCGGAGGAGTACAGCGGAGAGCGCACGAGCGCGCCGGCCTACCCCGAGGAGGGTGCGCTGCGCGCAGGCCACATCCCCACGGCGCAGAGCGTGCCGTGGGCCAAGGCCGTTGCCGACGACGGCGGTTTCAAGCCTCGTGCAGAGCTCGAGGCGATCTATCGTGACGGCGCCGGCCTCGCCGACGGCGACGAGGTGATCGCCTACTGCCGGATCGGAGAGCGTTCGAGCCACACGTGGTTCGTGCTCAAGCACCTGCTCGGATTCGAGAACGTGCGCAACTACGACGGCTCGTGGACCGAGTGGGGCAGCGCCGTGCGCGTTCCCATCGTCACCGGCAGCGAGCCCGGCTCCCTGTGAGCGTGTGACAATTGCAGGGATGACCACGAGCCACGTCCCCGACATCCTCGCCGAGATCCGAGACGGCTTCCTCGAGACCCCGGAAGCGGATCGTCTTCTGCTGCTGCTCGAGTACGCCGACGAGCTCCCGAAGGTGTCGGACGAGGTGGCTGCGCATCCCGAGATGTGCGAGCGGGTCGCCGAATGTCAGTCGCCCGTCTACATCTACGTCGAGGTGCACGACGATGTGGTGACGATGCATGCCACAGCGCCGCCGGAGGCACCGACCACGCGGGGTTTCGCGAGCATCCTCGTCCAGGGCATCACCGGCCTCTCGGCCGACGAGGTGCTGGCCATACCCGACGACTACCCGCAGTCGATCGGGCTGACCAAGGCCGTCTCTCCTCTGCGCATCGCCGGTATGACGGGGATGCTGATGCGGGCGAAGAATCAGGTCAGGCAGAAGCGCTGAGGCCCTGCGCGTCGAGCCACGCGGTGATCGCCTCCGCCCACGCCGTCTGGTCGTAGTTCCAGAGCTTGGTGTGGCGTGCGCCGGTGAATCGGGGCATGGTGACGAGATCGGGTCGCGCCTCGCGCAGCGCCTGCGATGCGTCCGGCGGCACGAATCCGTCGTCCTCACTGTGCAGGAGCAGAATCGGCACCTCGAGCTCCTGTGCCCGCGCGACCATGTCGAGCCGGTCGAACGAGATGGCGTCGTCCGCTCCACTCAGGCGCGCCGTGAGCGGCACCTCGAGCGCCCCCATGGCGAGGTCGGGAAGCGGCGCGCGCAGCCGCGCCTGTGCGGCCTGGAATCGCAGCACCGTGCGCCAATCCACGACGGGCGAGTCGAGGATGAGCCCCGCGATCCGATGACGATTGCCGGAGTTGACGGCCGCCTGCAGCGACACGGCTCCACCCATCGACCAGCCCATCAACACGATCCGTTCGGCCCCGTGGCGAAGGGCGTAGGAGATGGCGGCATCCACGTCGCGCCATTCCGACGCTCCCAGTGCATACGCACCGGCACGGCTGCGCGGCGCCTCTCCGTCGTTGCGATACGACACGACGAGGTTCGGCAACCCTGCCGCGTGCAGCACCGGGACCGCCCGCAGGCATTCGGCCCGCATGGCCCCGCGGCCGTGGACCTGAATCACCCAGGTCGCGGAGTCTCCGGGGAAGAACCAAGCGGGGCACGGACCAGCTGGAGACCCGATGAGCACGTTCTCCCACCGCAGATGCAGCTCCGCCGGCGAGGTGTAGTACCAGCCGCTGAAGCTCGCCTGCCGGTCGACCCTGGCACCGGGCTCGATCTGGGTGAGGAGCTTGCGCCGCACGGACGACGCGTCCGCGCTGAGAACCGCCCCCAGCTTCACATAGCCGTAGGTGCCGGTCGTGAAGAGCCCGTATCGCCCCGGCAGTTCCGTGTCGAGCGTGCGCCGCAGCTCGATGGTCTGCGCGCCGGTGTCGATGGCGAGGATCTCGGTGTCCTTCGGCCTGCGGCCCGGGGTGACGACCCTCCTCGCCGTGCCGAGCACGAGCATGACCGCGGCCGCACCGAGGGCGAGCACCGCGGGGAGGAGCAGCGCTACGGCGTGCCTGAGACTCTTCATCGCCTCCTGACTCTAGCCTGTTGCCGTGACCGCTCACCCCGATGCCGGGACAGAATTCGACGCCGCCGTTGCCGAACTGCGAGAGACCGCGTTCCGCGACGACATCACGGTGCGCGAGATCGCCACGCCGCAGGGCCTGGCTCCGTTCGCGATCGCGCTCGCCGCCGACGTGCGGCCGGGGCCGAACGGCGAGTCGGCGTACGGCACGGGGCGTTTCGTGCTGTTGCACGACCCCGCAGCGCCCCCGGCCTGGGACGGCACCTGGAGGATCGTGCTCTTCGCGCAGGCGCCCCTCGAACCCGAGATCGGCACCGACCCTCTGCTGGCCGATGTGACCTGGTCGTGGTTGGTCGACGCGCTCGAGTCGAAGAACGCGATCTACCACTCGGCCTCCGGCACCTCGACGAAGACCCTGTCCAAGGGATTCGGCGGTCTCGCCGGGGAGGGCGACGGCGCCCAGATAGAATTGCGGGCGTCCTGGACACCGGAAGGCCCCTTCAGACCGCACGTCGACGCATGGGCCGAGCTGGTCGGAATGCTGGCGGGTCTTCCACCCGGTTCAGAGGGCATCGCCGTGATCGGCGCGCGAAAGGCTGCACGTGACTGAATACTCCGTGATCTCGGATGCCGAGGAGTTCCTCGCGGCGTGCGCCGCACTCGCCGACGGATCCGGACCGGTCGCCGTCGATGTGGAACGCGCCTCCGGCTTCCGCTACTCCCAGCGCGCCTACCTCGTGCAGGTCTTCCGCCGCGGCGCCGGCGTCTTCCTGTTCGATCCGCCGGCCATCGGTGACTTCTCCGCGCTGCAGCACGCGATCGGCGACACGAAGTGGGTCTTCCACGCCGCCAGCCAGGACCTGCCGTCCCTGCGCGAACTCGACCTGCTTCCCGCCACGATCTTCGACACCGAGCTGGCATCCCGGCTGCTCGGGCAGGAGCGCGTGGGCCTGGCCGCCGTCGTCGAGCGCACGCTCGGCATCACACTGAAGAAGGAGCATTCTGCGGCCGACTGGTCGACGCGCCCTCTTCCGGACGCCTGGCTCGAGTACGCCGCGCTCGACGTGCTGCACCTCATCGATGTGATGGAGATCCTCGAGGCCGAGCTCGACGAACAGGGGAAGAGCGAGTTCGCCGCGGAGGAGTTCGCCGCCACGCTGAGTCGCCCCCCGAAGCCGCCGCGCGAGGAGCCGTGGCGACGGCTCAGCGGATTGCATCAGGTGCGCGGTGCGCGCAACCTCGCGGTGGCGCGAGAGCTCTGGAGGGCTCGGGAGACGTACGCCCAGGAGCAGGACGTCTCTCCCGGCCGACTCGTCCCCGACCGCTCGCTCGTCGCCGCCGTGCTGGCCAACCCGCAGAGCAAGTCGGCGCTGGCCGGCATCAAGGACTTCCAGGGCCGGGCGAGCAGGTCACAGATCGACCGCTGGTGGCAGGCCATCGTCGACGGCCGCGCCACCGATGATCTTCCCCGCGAGCGCATGCGCAGCGACGCCCTTCCGCCGCCCCGTGCCTGGGCCGACCGCAACCCCGAGGCCGACGCCAGGCTCAAGGCCGCGCGACCCGTGGTCGAATCGATCGCGCAGGAGCTCGGGATGCCGACCGAGAACCTGCTGACGCCGGAGTTCCTCCGCCGTATCGCGTGGGAGCTTCCGGGTGAGACCGCGGCCGAGGTCGGGGCCGCCCTCACGGCACTCGGGGCACGGCCGTGGCAGGTTGCACAGACCGCACAGAAGATCGCCGATGCCTTTGTAGAGGCAGCGCAATCGGCCGGCGAGACGTCCGCGGCCGCTTCGTAGGTTCGATCCAACCGATTCTTCGCGGATCCACCGCGTTCCTAGACTGAGGTCACCGCACAAACTTGGAGGCAGAGTGGCCGAGATCTCGGACGTCTACTTCGTCGATGGAGTGCGCACCCCCTTCGGGCGCGCCGGCGAAAAGGGCATGTACTGGAACACCCGCGCTGATGACCTCGCCGTGAAGGCGACCATCGGCCTGATGGAGCGCAACGCGGCCGTCCCGGCCGACCGGATCGACGATGTCGCGATCGCCGCGACGAGCCAGACCGGGGATCAGGGACTCACGCTCGGACGCTCCGTCGCGATCCTCGCCGGCCTCCCCCAGACGGTGCCGGGGCTGGCGATCGACCGCATGTGCGCCGGCGCGATGACCGCGGTGACGACGATGGCCGGCTCGATCGGCGTCGGCATGTACGACGTCGCTCTGGCCGGCGGCGTGGAGCACATGGGCCACCACCCCATCGGCGGCAACGCCGACCCCAATCCGCGATTCGTGGCGGAGAAGATGGTCGACCCGGGGGCGCTCAACATGGGTGTGACGGCCGAGCGGATCTTCGACCGCTTCCCGCACCTCACGAAGGAGCGCTCCGACCGCTTCGGCATGCTGAGCCAGCACAAGGTGCAGGCCGCCTACGAGGCTGGAAAGATCCAGCCCGACCTCGTCCCCGTGGCGATCAGGGACGCCGACGGCGCCTGGGGACTCGCCACGGAAGACGAGGGCCGCCGCCCGCAGACCACGATGGAGGACCTCGCGGGTCTGAAGACGCCGTTCCGCCCGCACGGTCGCGTCACGGCCGGCACGTCCTCTCCGCTGACCGACGGCGCCACCATGTCGCTGCTCGCCGGCGGCGGCGCCGTCAAGGAGTTCGGCCTGGCACCCAAGATGCGCATGGTGTCGTTCGCGTTCGCCGGCGTGCAGCCGGAGATCATGGGCATCGGCCCGATCCCCTCGACCGAGAAGGCCCTGAAGAAGGCCGGCCTGGACATCTCCGACATCGGGCTGTTCGAACTGAACGAGGCGTTCGCCATCCAGGTCATCTCGCTGCTCGACCACTTCGGCATCGCCGACGACGATCCCCGCGTGAACCCCTGGGGCGGCGCCATCGCTCTCGGGCACCCGCTCGCGGCATCCGGCGTGCGCCTGATGATCCAGCTGGCTGCCCAGTTCGCCGAGCGCCCCGACGTCCGGTACGGCCTGACCGCGATGTGCGTCGGTCTCGGCCAGGGCGGCTCGGTCATCTGGGAGAACCCGCACTACGACGGCAAGAAGCGCAAGTAAGGATCCGCGGAATGACGAACTACGAACAGATCGACTTCTCGCCCATCCAGTCCCTCACCGAGGGTGAGGTCGTCACCCACTCCCCCGTGCGCGACATCCGCCTCGCCTCGGGCAAGGTGCTGGCCCTCATCACGCTGGACAACGGTCGTGACCACACGCGTCCCAACACCCTGGGCCCGGCGACCCTGACCGAGCTCGGCGAGACCTTGGACGCGTTGAAGGCGCGCGCATCGGCCGGCGAGATCCAGGCGGTCGGCATCACCGGCAAGCAGTACATCCTCGCGGCCGGCGCCGATCTCTCCGACATCTCCAAGGTGGGATCGCGCGACAACGCTCGTCTCATCGCCCAGCTGGGCCACAAGGTGCTCGGAAAGCTCGGCGACCTCGGCGTCCCCTCCTTCGCCTTCATCAACGGTCTCGCACTCGGCGGCGGACTGGAGATCGGCCTCAACTCCACCTATCGCACGGTGGATGCCTCTGCCGCCGCCATCGCCCTCCCCGAGGTGTTCCTCGGCATCATCCCCGGGTGGGGCGGCGCGTACCTGCTGCCGAACCTCATCGGCATCGAGAACGCCCTCGAGGTCGTCATCTCCAACCCGCTCAAGCAGAATCGCATGCTCAAGCCGCAACAGGCCTTCGACCTCGGCATCGTCGACGCCATCTTCCCGGCGGCGAACTTCCTCGAGAACTCGCTCGTGTGGGCGGATGCCGTGCTCGGCGGCAGGAAGGTCGAGCGCAAGAACGAGCCAGGCAAGATCGAGCGCCTCACCAAGTGGCCCATCGCCGTCAAGATGGCACGAGGGATGCTCGAATCGAAGATCGGCACGGTGCCGAGGTCGCCGTACGTCGCGCTCGACCTTCTCGACAAGGCGAAGAGCGGGACGAAGGAAGAGGGCTTCGCGCGCGAAGACGAGGCCCTGGCCGAGCTCGTGACGGGCGACCAGTTCGCGGCGTCGATGTACGCCTTCGACCTCGTCCAGAAGCGCGCGAAGCGCCCGGTGGGCGCGCCAGACAAGGCTCTCGCGAAGAAGGTCACCAAGGTCGGCATCATCGGGGCCGGGCTCATGGCCAGCCAGTTCGCGCTGCTGTTCGTGCGCAAGCTGCAGGTGCCGGTGCTCATCACCGACCTCGACCAGGCGCGCGTCGACAAGGGCGTCGCCTACATCCATGACGAGATCGGCAAGCTCGAGGAGAAGGGCCGGCTGGACTCCGACTCGGCGAACAAGCTCCGATCGCTGGTCACCGGCACCACCGACAAGAGCCTCTACGCCGACTGCGATTTCGTCATCGAGGCCGTCTTCGAGGAGGTCGGCGTCAAGCAGCAGGTGTTCGGCGAGATCGAGAAGATCGTCGCCGATGACGCGATCCTCGCGACGAACACCTCCTCGCTGTCGGTCGAGGAGATCGGGGCGAAGCTCGAGCACCCGGAGCGGCTGGTCGGTTTCCACTTCTTCAACCCGGTCGCCGTCATGCCGCTGATCGAGATCGTGAAGACGCCGGCGACCACAGAGGCCGCGCTCTCCACGGCGTTCGTCGTGGCGAAGGGTCTGGGCAAGAACGCCGTGCTCACGGCGGACGCACCCGGGTTCGTGGTCAACCGCCTGCTCGCGAAGGTCATGGGCGAGGCCGCACGAGCGGTCTACGAGGGCACGCCGGTCGCCGACGTCGAGAAGGCCTTCGCGCCGCTGGGTCTGCCGATGGGACCGTTCCAGCTCATCGACCTGGTCGGCTGGAAGGTGGCCGCGCACGTGCAGGACACCATGGTGCACGCCTTCCCCGAGCGTTTCTACGCGAATGAGAACTTCCACGCTCTCGCGGAGCTCGACGCCGTCGTGGAGAAGGACAAGGGCGGCCGGGTGACCGGATGGACCAAGCAGGCGGAGAAGGTCATCAAGCCGGCCGTCGGCACGTCCCCGGCATCCGCGGAAACCATCCTCCGCCGCGTGCAGGACGGCCTGGCCGCCGAGATCAA
>Ga0164243_10014395_pt1 | contig 11024 bp, 2 predicted proteins | sample OricompcompostOP_FD_108781 | JGI IMG/M metagenome (GOLD analysis project Ga0164243, IMG submission 108781) | Organic Plus compost microbial communities from Emeryville, California, USA - Original compost - Organic plus compost (OP) | ecosystem: Engineered > Solid waste > Mixed feedstock >...
GCGACGTTGCCCTCGTCGTCGTGCAGGCTCGCCAGCAGCCGTACCAGCACGCTCAGCGCATCGGGAACCACGCCACCCCACAGGCCGGAATGCAGGCCGTGGTCGAGCGTGGCCACCTCCACCACGCAGTCCGCCAGACCGCGCAGCGACACCGTGAGCGCGGGTTGTTCGGTGCTCCAGTTGTCGGAGTCGGCGATGATGATGACATCGGCGGCCAGCGCGTCGCGGTGCGCCGCGAGCAGCGCGCCCAGCGACGGTGAACCGGACTCCTCCTCGCCTTCGACGAACACCGTCACGCCGACCGGCGGCTTGCCGTCGAAGGCGCGCACCGCCGCGAGATGCGTTGCGATGCCTGCCTTGTCGTCGGCGGTGCCCCTGCCGTAGAGCCGGCCGTCACGTTCGGTCGGCTCGAACGGCGGTGAATCCCATTGCGCCGGGTCACCTTCCGGCTGCACGTCGTGGTGGGCGTACAGCAGCACCGTCGGCGCCCCTGGCGGCGCTGGGTGGTGCGCGATGACCGCGGGCGCGCCGCCCTCGCTCACGATGCGGACGTCGCCGAACCCGGCATCGGTCAGCAGCTTCGCGACCGCCTCGGCGCTGCGTGTCACCTCGCCGCGGCGGGCCGGATCGGCCCACACCGATTGGATGCGGACCAGATCCTCAAGATCCGCCCGCACCGAAGGCAACACCTGCTTGACCCGCGCGACCACATCACTCATACCGGTGAGCCTAGTGGCGAGGTGGCGGAGTGCGCCTAGGGCTCTTCGATGATCGCGACCGCGGCGGCGGTCTGATCCTCGTGCGTGAGCGACACGTGGATGGTCACGTCCTCCAGGTGTTTGGCGATCTCACCGGACAACCGCACCTTCGGACGGCCCCACATGTCGGTCACCACCTCGATGTCGCGGTGGATCCCTTCCGGCAGGGCGGGCCGCTTGGAGAACCGAGAGCTCGACCAGGCCTTGATCACGGCTTCCTTGGCGGCCCACCGGGCCGCCAGGTGCCGGGCCGCCGACGAACTCTTGTCCGCGGCGTCCCGGCGCTCACCTGGCGTGAACGTCTCGGCGAACACGGTGCCCGGCCGGTCGACCTGCTCGGCGAAATCCGGGATGGACACCAGATCGATACCGACTCCGACTATCGCCATAGAAGCGAACCTAGTCGACGGTGTCCTCGCCGAGTCACTCCACTCCCTTCGACACGATCACAGGACGTACTGATCGTTCTCGCCGAGGCGCGCGTCCGTGCTGAGCAGCATGGCCGCCTCCTGGCGCTTCTCGGGCACGTCGTGGTCGAACCGGCGGTCGGCAGGCTTCTCGTACATCGGCCGCCCACCGGCGATCGCGCTGACCAGCCGTCGCTGACCGGCGAGCATGCGCTGCTCGGCCCGCGTGCGGTAGTCCTCGCGCTCGGACGGATCCAGCGCGGCGATGAACGCCTCGGGATGCACCAGCGCCACCAGACCCGACACGTGCCCGAACCCGAGGCTGGTCACCAGACCGGCCTTGAGCGGGAACTTGCCGCGCAGGTCCAGGGGCTCACGCACCCACACGAAGTGGCCCGAGGTGGCCAGCTCGTCGTCGACGCAATCCAGGCTGCGGTTCGGCGGGATGACCCCGTCGCGCAGGATCTGGCACAGGCCCATCATCTGGAACACCGCGGCGCCGCCCTTCGCGTGACCGGTCAGTGTCTTCTGGCTGACGACGAACAGCGGGTTACCCGGCGCCCGGCCCATCGAGTCCGCGATCCGCTCGTGCAGCTCGGTCTCGTTGGGGTCGTTGGCCAGCGTCGAGGTGTCGTGCTTGGAGATCACCGCGATGTCGTCGGCACCGACGCCCAGCTGGGCCAGCGACCGTGCCAGCGTCGACTCCCTGCCGCCGCGGGCGGCGCCCAGGGCACCGAGTCCCGGAGCCGGGATGGACGTGTGCACACCGTCGGCGAAGCTCTGCGCGTAACCGACGACCGCGAGCACCGGCAGACCCATCTTGAGCGCGAGATCACCGCGGGCCAGCAGGATGGTGCCACCACCCTGGGCCTCGAGGAACCCGAGCCTGCGACGGTCGTTGGCGCGCGAGAACTTCGAGTCGCTGATGCCCTTGGCCCGCATCATCTCGGTGTCGGCCGTGGCGGCCATGTCACCGAATCCGATGATGGCCTCCAGCGTCAGATCGTCGAAGCCGCCGGCGATCACCAGGTCGGCCTTGCCGAGCTTGATCTTGTCGACGCCCTCTTCCACCGAGACCGCTGCCGTGGCGCACGCACCCACCGGGTGGACCATCGCGCCGTAACCGCCCACATACGACTGCATGACATGTGCGGCAACGACGTTCGGCAGGACCTCCTGCAGGATGTCGTTCGGCTTGGCCCGGCCCAGCAGGTTGCCGTGGTACATGGTCTGCATCGAGGTCATGCCGCCCATGCCGGTGCCCTGCGTGGACGCCACCTGGCTGGGGTGCACCCAGCGCATCAGCTCGGTCGGTGTGAAGCCGGACGACAGGAACGCGTCGACGGTCGCGACGATGTTCCACAGCGCCACACGGTCGATCGAGCTCGCCATGTCCGGGCTGATGCCCCAGACCGTGGGGTCGAAGCCCGTCGGGATCTGCGCACCCACGGTCCGCGACAGCTTGGTCTTGCGCGGCACGCGGATCTCGGTGCCCGCCTTGCGGGTCACCTCCCAGTCGGACGAATCCGGCAGCGGGCGGGCCACGGTGTGCTCGGGGTCGAACTGCACGAACGCACGCGCATCGGCCTCGCTGGACACCACGAACGTGAAGTCCTTGTCCAGGAACACACTCACCAGCAGCGGCGACGCGTGATCGGGGTCGATCGCGCCGTCGTCGACGAACTCGCGGATACCGCAGCGCTCCACGACCGCGTCGTGATAGCGCTCCACGATCTCGCACTCGGGCACCAGTTCACCGGTCTCGGTGTCGTACCAGCCGGCCTTGGGATCGTCCTCCCACTTGACCATGCCGGTCGTCCACGCGAGTTCGAGCACGCCGGCCGCCGACAACTCGCCGGAGACCTCCATCTCGAAGCGCGTGCGCGACGAACCGTACGGGCCGAGTTCGGCACCACCGACGATGACGACCAGATCGGCCGGGTCGACGTCGAGGTCGTCCCATTCCGGAGCCGGCGCCGGGTTGTAGCCCCGCGGCGGCGACGGCAACGCGCGGATGGTTCCCGCGGGCGCCTCGTCGTCGGATTCGTCTGCCGCACCGGACATCTCCTCGCGGGCCTTGGCAGCCAGCTCGGCCATGTCGATCTTGATGTCGCCCAGACCGCCGGTCAGGTCGACCTTCACCGGCGCACCCGCCGCGGCCACCTTGGTCTCCACCGTGCAGAGATCCAGCAGCATCGCCGCCATCTCGTCGGTGGTGTAGGTGGTCACGCCTGCCTCTTCGACCGCGCTGACGATGGCGTCGTTCTGGCCCATCAGGCCGGTGCCCTTGGTCCAGCCGATCAGCGCATGCGCCAGGCTGACCCGCTCGGCCCACGACTTCTCGGCGCTCCAGCGGTTCTCCAGCGCGTCGAGTGCCGATTTGGCCTCGCCGTACGCGCCGTCGCCACCGAACATGCCGCGGTTCGGCGAACCCGGCAGCACGACGTGCAGACGCGACGCGATGTCACGCTCGGCGCCGATCTTCGACAGCCCGCTGATGAGCCGCTGCACGGCCCACAACAGCACCTTCATCTCCATCTCGGCGCGCGAGCCGACCTCGGACATGTCCCCGGCCACACGCGGTGCGGCGAACGGGAACAGCAGCGTCGGGGTCTGCGCATCCTTGAGGTGAATCGACTGCGGCCCAAGGCTTTCGGTCTGCTCGGTGCCGACCCACTCCACGAGCTTGTCGATATCGCTGTAGGAGGCCATGTTCGCCGGGACCACCCACAGGGTGGCGTCGAACCGGGCGTGGTCGCGGTAGAGCTGCTTGTAGAACGCGAGCCGGTCGTCGTCCAGACGCGAGGTCGTGGCGATGACCGTGGCGCCGCCGTCGAGCAGCTGCCCGACGACCGATGCCGCGATCGAGCCCTTCGACGCGCCGGTGACCACAGCGACCTCGTCGCTGTAGCGGCCCTTGCCCGGGTTCTCCGCACCGGCGGCGATCCGGCCGAACAGCGACGCGTGGACGTTGCGGCCCGCGGCAAGCGCCTTGCCCTGCCACCAGTTCGCCTGTGTCGCAACCACATGGCCCGTGCCCTCGAAGCGCTGCGAGAGCTGCTCCCACTGCGCGTCGATGTCGCCTTCTTCGGCCAGCCAGAGCTTGACCAGGTCCTCGCGGGCGCTGGCCCACCGGTCGTCGAACACCACGGCCTTGCGGGCGTCGAACGTCGGAGCCACCAGACGCGGCCAGTCCGAACCGAGTTCGGCGGTGACCAGGTCGATCAGCTCGGCGTCGGTGGCCGCCTCCGGGGTGGTGACGGCGTCGGAAAGACCCAGCTGGTTGAGCACCAGGCGCGCGGCCGAGGCCAGCACACCGTCGGGACCGGTGACCTTCTCGGCGAACTCGCCGAGTGCCGCGGAGTCCACGACACCACCCGAGGCGCCACCCGCCGACGGCAGCGAGACCGAAATCCCGCGCCGCGCAGCGACTGCCGCGACAGCGCCGTCGATGACCTTGTCGACGTCGGCCGCCGACGCCAGAGCACCGGCGTGCAGACCACCCAGGTCGCCACCGCGCACGCTGCTGCCCTCACGCGTGCCGAGCGCGAACTCGACGGTCACGTGCTTGGCCCAGCCCGGCCCCAGCTCCCAGGTCTTGGTGACGCGCTCGGTGATGTACGCCGGACGTTTGCCCGACGGTCCGAGCACGGTACGCAACTGGTCGTTGATCGCGTCCGAGAGCACCGGGCCGAACGGCTTGTAGGTGCGGGCGAGCTTGGTCACCTGCCCCTTGAGCGCACCCAGATCCGCTTCTGCCGCACCGTCGATCGCGCCGAGGTTCAGCTCGGAACCGAGGTCGACCAGCAGCTGGTTACGCCGCGAGGACGCGCCGTCGGTGATCGACTCGATGGAGTCGAGCGCCTCGATCTGGTCGATGCGCATCTTGGCGCTCAGCGCGATCAGCGCCACTGTCGCGTCCGCGGCATCGAACGTGATGTCGTCGGGGCGGGGTCCGCCGGACGGCGCCGCGGGCGCGGCGACCGGAGCCGGGGCCGCCGCAGCAGCAGGCGCCGCCTCGGCGGGCGCATCTGCCGTGGGCTCGTCGGCCTCGGGCTCGGGTTCCGGATCGGTGTCGGTGGCGAACAGCACCGCGGCGTCACGCTCGGAGTTGAGCACCTCGACGGTGCTGTGCGAGTACTCCGGGAGCTTGAGCGTGTTGATCGCCAGGCCGGCCACGGTCGGGGCCGACTTCACGCCGATCTCGACGAACCGCTCGACACCGAGACCGCCTGCGGCCTCCTCGATGAACAGCAGGTCCTGCGTCTCGATCCAGCGCACCGGGCTGGCGAACTGCCATGCCAGAAGCTCGATGACGACCTTGCGGCACAGTTCCTTCGGCTTCTCGTTGCGCCACGTGTCGTAGTCGGCGAGCACCTCGTCGAGCGGCTCGGCGGGCACCAGGTCCCGGATCTCCTGGATGAAATCGCGGTCCAGGGTGAACGGCCGGGGCACCAGGTTCGGGATGTAGCGCCCGATGATCAGCTCGGGATCCTTGTCGCGCGGCATGACGCGCTCCAGGCTGCGCCGGAAGTCGGCCACGCCGACCCGCAGCACACTCGAGTGGAACGGCACGTCGATGCCGGGCACCAGGATGAACGACCGCTTGCCGCCGGTGATCTGGCGACGACGCTCGATCTCCTCCTCCAGCGCCTCCAGGCCTGCGACCGTGCCCGCGATGGCGTACTGCGAGCCGCGCAGGTTGAAGTTCACGATCTCCAGGAACTCACCCGTGCGCTCGGAGATCTCGGCGACGAAGTCCTTGACGTCGGCGTCGTCGAGGTCGATCTGGCTGGGCCGGATCGCGGCCAGGCGGTAGTTCGACCGGCCCAGTTCGTCACGCGGCACGATGTCGTGCATCTTGCTGCCGCGGTGGAACACGACCTCAAGCAGTGCCTCCAGCTCGTACACGCCGGACACGCATGCCAGCGCGGTGTACTCACCGACGGAGTGACCGCACGCGATCGCGCCCTCGACGAACGCACCCTGCTCACGCATCTCGGCGACCTGCGCGGCCGCGACGGTCGCCATGGCGACCTGGGTGAACTGCGTCAGGAACAGCACGCCGTCGGGGTGGTGGTAGTGCACGCCCGAGGCGATCAGGCTGGTGGGGTTGTCGCGCACGACGTGCAGCACCGAGAACCCGAGGGTCTCGCGGGTGAACTTGTCGGCCGAGTCCCACACCTTGCGGGCGGCCTTCGAGCGGGCACGGACCTCCATGCCCATGCCCTTGTGCTGGATGCCCTGGCCGGGGAACGCGTAGACGGTCTTCGGGGCCGCCAGGCGTGCGGTCGCCGCCATCACCAGCTCCGAGCCGATGCGTGCGGAGACCTCCAGAACCTCTGCGCCGACGTCGATTCCGACGCGGTCGACGCGGAAGTCGACCTGGTCGCCCGGCTTGACCATGCCCAGGAAGCGCGCGGTCCAGCCGATGAGCTTGGCCGGCGGGACGGGCTTGCCGTCGGTGGCGGTGACGACGTGCTGGGCCGCGGCCGAAAGCCACATGCCGTGCACGATCGGGCCTTCCAGCCCGGCCAGCAGCGCTGCGGCGCGGTCGGTGTGGATCGGGTTGTGGTCACCCGAGACCACGGCGAACGGACGCATGTCGACGGGGGCGCCCACGGTGACGTCGCGACGGCGGCGGCGCGGGGTGTCGGTGGCGTTGTCGGAGATCGCACCACCGGCGCGCACCGGGTCGGTCAGTTCGGCCGCACCGGTGCGGCCGCGGATCGCGAACCGCTCCTCCAGCGTGGCCAGCAGCGCGCCGTCGGCGGCGTTGCGCACCTCGACCGAGACCGGGACCACGCGGCCCACCTCGGTGTCGGTGGCCGCGGACGCCTTTGCGGTGACGGTGAATTCGGCCGGCTCCTTGGGCAGCTCGGCCAGCAGACGTGCGGCGTGGTCGAGGTGCACGAGGCTCAGCAGACCCTCGATGACGGGGAATCCGGCGTCGGTGGCCGCCGAACCGATCGCGGCGAACACCGCGGGCCAGCAGCGGCCGACGAGCGCGTCGGGCACGACGGTGAGCGTCGGGGCCAGCGGGGCGCCGAACGTCGCGGTGACACCCGTGTGGTCGGCGACGCGCTCGGGATCCCAGTCGACGGTCACAGTCGCGGTGTTGTCGACGACCTTCGGCAGGTTCTCCGGTCCCTCGACACCGGCCGCGATCGCGAGCACGGCGCGCATGGCGGTCGCGGCGTCGTCGACCTCGACGATGGGCGCGCCGCCGCTGCGGACCACGTCGGTCAGCGTGAAGCGGATCTCGATCCAGGTGCCGGACAACGGAACCGACAACACGACGTGCTGATCGTCGGCGACCTCAAGGCGTGCGCCCGTGGACGGGTGCGACGCGGAGCGGTTGTCCGAACCTTCCCGCACCTGCCACTCCGTGGGCGCGGCGATGCGGTGCACGGGGTTGACCGACATGCGGCCGGCCCACAGTACGTCGGGGGCGTCGAGCACGACGGCCAGCGGACCGCTCGCGTCGCGACGGGCCTGACGGCGCGAGAGCACCTCGACGGGCTCGGCGCCCGCGCCGAGCACCTCGTCGACCGCGGCCTGCTCGAAGCGGTCCAGCAGTTCACCGACGGGCTCGTCGACGCGGGTGATGCCCGCGACGGCCGCGGTGCCCGGGATGACGCAGACCTGATCGGCCTCGTAGCGGGCGTCGTGCGCCTGCCACAGCGAGTCACTGCGCCACCAGCGGCGCACGTCCTTGTCGATGACCGGGACGAAGTTGACGGGCTTGCCGAGCGTCTTGCACAGCTCGACGAAGAACGGCACGTCGGCCGGGTGCAGGACGACGGTCTCGGCGTCCGGGTAGCGCTGCAGCAGCGCGGTGATGGCGGCCTCGGGGTCCTCCAGCAAACGCTCGCCGTCGGCATCGGCGTCGAACAGCGTCTCGATGGGCCCGAAGTCCTGCGGGTGCAGACGCGCCTCGGCACGCTTGAGCATCTGCTCGAAGCGGTCGCGCCAGGTGATGTCGAGCCACGGCGAATCCGGGCGCTTGGTGTCGGCGGTGCTGTTGCCGTCGCCGATCGCGAGTTCGACGTAGCGGCGCAGCCACTGCAGGTAGGTCATCTCGGCGACGTCACCGAAGTACGGCTTGGCGGTCTGCGCCATCGCGGCGATGATCTCGTCGCGGCGCTCGGCGACCGCGTCGGCGTCACCGGCGACCTCGTCGAGCAGACGCCCGCAGCGTGAGGCGGCGTTGTCGATCTCGTGGATGTCGGCGCCGAGCTGGCTGCGACCTGAGGCCATGCCGTTGGCGGCCTTGCCCGCACCCACCCACGCTTCGGTGCCCTTGGTCTCCACCAGCAGCTGCTTGACCTGCGGGCTGGTGGTCGCCTCCAGCGTCGCCATCGCGGCGGTGCCGACCAGGATGCCGTCGATCGGCATGAGCGGGTAGCCGTGCACCTCGGCCCAGCGGCCCGACAGGTACTCGGCCGAACGCTCGGGCGTGCCGATGCCGCCGCCGACGCAGATCGTGATGTTGGAACGCGACCGCAGCTCGGAGTAGGTGGCCAGCAGCAGGTCGTCGAGGTCCTCCCATGAGTGGTGGCCACCGGCGCGGCCGCCCTCGATGTGCACGATCACCGGCTTGGTGGGGACCTCGGCGGCGATGCGGATGACCGAACGGATCTGCTCGACCGTGCCCGGTTTGAACACGACGTGGCTGATGCCGACCTCGTTGAGTTCGTCGATGATGTCGACGGCCTCTTCGAGGTCCGGGATGCCCGCGCTGACGACGAGGCCGTCGATCGGGGCTCCGGACTGCCGGGCCCGCTGCACGAGGCGCTTGCCGCCGACCTGCAGCTTCCACAGGTAGGGGTCGAGGAACAGCGTGTTGAACTGGATCGCGCGGCCGGGCTCCAGCAGGGTCTCGAGCTCGGCGATGCGGTCGTTGAAGATCTGCTCGGTGACCTGCCCGCCGCCTGCGAGCTCGGCCCAGTGGCCTGCGTTGGCGGCCGCGGCGACGATCTTGGCGTCGACGGTCGTGGGCGTCATGCCCGCGAGCAGGATCGGGGAACGCCCGGTGAGCCGGGTGAACTTGGTCTCGAGCTTGACCGAGCCGTCGGGCAGCTTCACCACGGTCGGGGCGTAGCTGGACCACGGGCGGGCCACCTCGGGCACCGCGCCGACGGTGAACAGGTTGCGCTGGCCGCCGCGGGTGGCCGCCGGGACGATGCCGATGCCGAGGCCGCGGATGACGGGCGCGGTCAGCCGCGTCAGGATGTCGCCGGGGCCCAGGTCGAGGATCCAGCGCGCGCCTGCCTCGTGCAGTTCGGTGATCTCGTCGACCCAGTCGACCTGGCGGACCAGGATGGATTCGGTGAGCTCCTTGGCGAGCTCGACGTCGAGGCCCACGGTCTCGGCCCAGCGGCCGACGATCTCGATGCCGTCGGACAGGCGCGGGGTGTGGAAGCCGACCTCGACCTGCACGGGGTCGAAGACGGGAGCGAAGACCGCGCCGCCGCGCAGCTTGTTCTTGCGCTCGGCCTCTTCCTTCTCGGCGATCTGGGTGCAGTACAGCTCGAAGCGCGACAGCTGCTCGGGGGTTCCGGTGATGACGACCGAGCGGCGTCCGTTGCGGATGGACAGCACCGGGGGCAGCACGGTGCGCACGTCGGAGGAGAACTCCTCGAGCAGCTCGTAGATGCGCTCGGGGTCGGCGTTGGTGACCGACACCATCGGCGGGCGGTCCCCCAGCACGGTGATGCCGCGGCGACGCGCGACGAGGGTGCCCGCGGCACCGATCAGCTGCGCCAGGGCCAGCAGCTCGACGTCCTTGGCGCCCTTGGCGGCCAGCGCCTGCACCGCCAGCACACCCTGAGAGTGGCCTGCGACGGCGACCGGCGGGGTGGCGGTCAGATCCATGCCCTGACGCGCCAGCGCGCGTACCGCGGCGATCTGGGTGAGCAGGACACCCGGCACCGACACGGCGGCGGACGTCAACTGCTTGTCGGAGGGCACGGGCTCTTCGGCGGCCAGTGCACGCACCCACTGCAGGGGCTCGAAGCCGATCGGGCGGACGACGACCAGTTCGGACGCGACGGGCTCCAGCAGCAGCTCGGCCTCACCGGCCAGCGTCGCGAGCTCGGACTCGATACCGGCCGAGGACACCAGTTCCTCGAGCGTCTCCAGCCACGCGCTGCCCTGGCCGCCGAACGCGACGGCGTAGGGCTCGCCGGCACTGAGCCGGTCGACCAGGGCGTGGGCGGTGTCGGCAGCATTCCCGTCGGCCGTACGGTCAGATCCGGACTCGTCGTTCCAACCGGCGGGGACCCGGTCGTGTTCGTAGATCGTCACTGGGCGCTATCTCCTCGTGCTGCTCTGTCTGCTGCTGTCGTTGTCGCGTGTGGGCCTGTCGCGCAGGGCGGCGGCTCGGTGGTCTTGCGGGATCTCGTGGTGGTCTCGTGGGCGCGACCTGGGCGCCTCGGTGCGTCAGGCCAACGGCGATTCGACGTCGAATCCTGGGGGCGTGCGGAGCGGTCCCGGGTGGGTCTGCTCGCGGCGGCGCCCTAATAAGAGTGGCATAAGAACAGAGCGGCCTTTTCGGCGCGGATCGGTTACTGATGAGTTCTACGCACGGGTAACCGTCGGTAACGTTACGCGCCGCCGACGGGCGGCCCGAGGCGTTCAGGACAAACGTCCTGTTGGCAGGTGGTTACGGCCGAGTAGGGACAACACCGCAGATCAAGGCAGCATTGTTATCTAATCGTTATCTAAATTTACGGGCCGGCAGACGCGTCTCGCTCAACCGCCGGAGAGTCGACAATCCGACCGAAACTGTCTAGTGAGCCGTACGGCTTGGCTCAAAAAGTTTGCTGAAAATATTACTAGTCAGTAAGGTTTTGCC
>Ga0164243_10014396_pt1 | contig 11023 bp, 8 predicted proteins | sample OricompcompostOP_FD_108781 | JGI IMG/M metagenome (GOLD analysis project Ga0164243, IMG submission 108781) | Organic Plus compost microbial communities from Emeryville, California, USA - Original compost - Organic plus compost (OP) | ecosystem: Engineered > Solid waste > Mixed feedstock >...
AGAAGCGGGTGGCCCAGGCCAACCTGAACGACTTCTACGTCTGCTCGCTCTCGGCCAAGTCGATCATCTACAAGGGCATGTTCCTCGCCGAGCACATCGACGAGTTCTACCCCGACCTGCGGGACGAGCGGTTCGTCTCGGCCGTGGCCGTCTTCCACCAACGCTATTCGACCAACACCTTCCCCGAATGGCGGCTGGCCCAGCCCTTCCGGATGCTCGCCCACAACGGCGAGATCAACACCTTGAAGGGCAACGTCAACTGGATGAAGAGCCATGAGATCCGCATGGCCGCCCAGGCCTTCGGCGAACATGGCGAGGACGTGAAGCCGGTCATCCAGCCGGGCGGGTCGGACTCCGCCGCGCTCGACAACACCTTCGAAGTGCTGGTCCGCGCCGGCCGCACGGCCCCGATGGTGAAGTGCCTGCTGATGCCCGAGGCGCTGCACGACACCATGAAGGAGTCGCACGCGGCCCTGTTCAGCTACTGCAACGCGGTGATGGAGCCGTGGGACGGTCCGGCCGCCGTCTGCGCCAGCGACGGCCGCTTCGTGGTGGCCGGCAAGGACCGCAATGGCCTGCGTCCCCTGCGCGTGGCCTACACCGACGACGGCCTGCTGATCGCGGGCTCGGAAGCGGGCATGACCGGCGTGGCCGAGGGCCGCATCACGACCAAGGCGCACATCACGCCCGGCCGCATGATCGCCGTCGACCTGCTGGAGGGCCGCCTCTACGGCGAGGACGAGATCATCGACGCCCTCGCCGCCAAGCACCCCTACACCGACTGGCTCGAGAACATCGTCGAGCTGGAGGAGCGGATCGGCGCCGGTCCCGAGCCCCGCCGCTACGACCGCGAGGAGCTGCTGCGCCGCCAGGTCGCCTCGGGCCTCAGCCTGGAGGAGATGGAAGTGATCCTCGCCCCCATGATCGAGGAGGGCAAGGAAGCCGTCGGCTCGATGGGCGACGACACCCCGCTGGCCGTGCTGTCCGAGCGCTACCGGCCGCTGTCGCACTTCTTCCGGCAGAACTTCAGCCAGGTGACCAACCCGCCGATCGACCCGCTGCGGGAGACCGGCGTGATGAGCCTGCGCACCCGGTTCAAGAACCTCGGCAACATCCTGGCCCAGGACGAGGCCCAGACCGACGTGTACGTGCTGGAGAGCCCCGTGCTCACCACCGGCATGTACGAACGCATGCTGAAGCTGATCGGCGAGAAGACGGTGGCGGTCATCGACTGCACCATGCCGCTTCCCGACCGCGAGGCGCGCTCGGGCGAGACGCTGCGCGCCCACCTCGACCGCATCCGCGCCGAGGCGGAGGAGGCGGCGCTGCGCGGCTGCGGCCAAATCGTGCTGACCGACGAGAAGTCCGGCCCGGACCGCCTGGCCCTGCCGATGGTGCTGGCCACCGGCGGCGTGCACAGCCACCTCGTGGCCCGCGGGCTGCGCTCCTACGTGTCGATCATCGTCCGTTCGGCCGAATGCCTCGACACCCACGCCTTCGCCGTGCTGATCGGCGTGGGCGCGACGGCGGTGAACGCCTACCTGGCCCAGGAGAGTTTCCAGGACCGCCTCGAGCGGGGCCTGGCGGGCGACCTGTCGCTGACCGACGTCTGCCTCAACTACCGCAAGGCGATCGAAGGCGGCCTGTTGAAGATCATCTCGAAGATGGGGATCTCGGTGATCTCCTCCTATCGGGGCGGCTACAACTTCGAAGCGGTCGGCCTGTCGCGCGCCCTGGTGGCCGAGTTCTTCCCGGGCATGCCGTCGCGCATCTCCGGCATCGGCCTGGCCGGCATCGAGGAGAAGGCGGTCGAGATCCATCGCCGCGGCTGGGACGCCTCGGCCATCACCCTGCCGGTCGGCGGCCTCTACAAGGCCCGGCGCTCGGTCGAGGCGCACGCCTTCGAAGCCAAGATGATCCACACGCTGCAGACGGCGTGCGACACCGGGCAGTACGACGTCTACAAGCAGTTCTCGCGCGGCATGCGCGGCCTGCCGATGATCCAGCTGCGCGACCTCCTGGACTTCCGCTCCGAGCGGGCGGCGGTCTCGGTGGACGACGTCGAGAGCGTCAACGAGATCCGCAAGCGCTTCGTCACCCCGGGCATGAGCCTGGGCGCCCTGTCGCCCGAGGCTCACGGCACGCTCAACATCGCCATGAACCGGATCGGCGCGAAGTCGGTCTCGGGCGAGGGCGGCGAGGACGAAGCCCGCTACAAGCCCCTGCCCAACGGGGACAACCCGAACTCGGCGATCAAGCAGGTGGCGTCGGGCCGCTTCGGCGTGACCGCCGAGTACCTGAACCAGTGCCGCGAGATCGAGATCAAGGTCAGCCAGGGCGCCAAGCCGGGCGAGGGCGGCCAGCTGCCGGGCTTCAAGGTCACCGAACTGATCGCGCGCCTGCGCCACTCCACGCCGGGCGTGACCCTGATCAGCCCGCCGCCGCACCACGACATCTATTCGATCGAGGACCTGGCCCAGCTCATCTACGACCTGAAGCAGATCAACCCGATCGCGCGGGTCTGCGTGAAGCTGGTCTCGATGACGGGTATCGGGGCGATCGCCGCGGGCGTCGCCAAGGCCAAGGCCGACGTGATCCTGATCTCGGGCCACGTGGGCGGCACCGGCGCCTCGCCGCAGAGCTCGATCAAGTACGCGGGCGGTCCGTGGGAGATGGGCCTTTCCGAGGCCAACCAGGTCCTGACGCTGAACAACCTGCGCCACACCGTCACCCTGCGGGCCGACGGCGGCATGCGCACGGGCCGCGACATCGTCATCGCGGCGATGCTTGGCGCCGAGGAGTTCGGCATCGGCACGGCCTCGCTGATCGCCATGGGCTGCATCATGGTGCGCCAGTGCCAGTCCAACACCTGCCCCGTGGGCGTGTGCGTGCAGGACGAGCGCCTGCGCGCCAAGTTCACCGGCACGCCGGAGAAGGTGATCAACCTGTTCACCTTCATCGCCGAGGAGGTGCGCGAGATCCTGGCCGAACTGGGCTTCCGCTCCCTGCGCGAGGTGGTCGGCCGCACCGACCTCCTGGCCCAGGTCTCCCGCGGGGGCGAGCACCTGGACGACCTCGACCTCAACCCGCTGCTGGTGCGGGCGGACACGGGCGGCAAGCCCCCCTACTCCGTCCTGGAGGGCCGCAACGAGGTCCCGCCGACGCTGGACGAGGACATCATCCGCGACGCCGCCCCCCTGCTGGAGCGCGGCGAGAAGATGCAGCTCACCTACACCGTGCGGAACACCGCCCGGGCGATCGGCAGCCGCGTCTCTTCGCACATCGTGCGCAAGTTCGGCATGAAGGGCCTGCCCGCCGGCCACCTGAACGTCCAGCTCAAGGGCTCGGCCGGCCAGAGCCTGGGCGCCTTCTCGGTGCAGGGCCTGCGGATCGAGCTGACGGGCGAGGCCAACGACTATGTGGCGAAGGGGCTGTCGGGGGCGACCATCGTGGTCCGTCCCTCGCCGCACCTGGCCGCGCCGGAAGCCAACGCCCTGATCGGCAACACCTGCCTCTACGGCGCGACCTCCGGCCGGCTGTTCGCCGCCGGCCAGGCCGCCGAACGCTTCGCCGTGCGCAACTCCGGCGCGGTGACGGTGGTCGAGGGCTGCGGCGCCAACGGCTGCGAGTACATGACCGGCGGGACGGCGGTGATCCTGGGGCCCGTGGGCCACAACTTCGCCGCCGGCATGAGCGGCGGCATGGCCTTCGTGCTCGACCTGCACGACCGGTTCCAGCAGATGGTCAACCCCGACAGCGTGGTGGTGAACCGCCTGCGCTCGCCCTACTGGGAAGGCGTCCTGCGCAGCCTGGTGGCCGAGCACGCCAAGGAAACCGGCTCGCGCTTCGCCGCCGACCTGCTGCGGGACTGGGACCGGGTGCGCGACAGCTTCTGGCAGGTCTGCCCGAAGGAGATGCTCGGCCGCCTGGCCCAGCCGCTGGAGGCCGAGGAAGCCGCCAACGAACGGGCCTGATCGGGTCCTTTCCCCGCCTGCCTCGGGCAGGCGGGGAAAGCCTCAGCCTTCGCCGCAGAGCCGGCAGTGCGGATCGGCGCCGATGCGGACGGTCCGCGTGTCCCCGGCCAGGGCGTCGTAGATCACCAGCCGCCCGGTCAGGGGCTCCCCGGCGTGCGCGATCAGCTTGATCGCCTCCAGCGCCATCATCGAGCCCACCACGCCGGCCAGGGCCCCCACCACGCCGACGGCGGCGCAGGTCTCCGCGTCCGGCGGGATCTCGGGCGTCAGGCATTGGTAGCAGGGCCGGCCGGCGAAGACCCCGACCTGGCCCGTCCACCGTCCGATGGCGCCGGACACCAGCGTCTTGCCGGCCGCGACGCAGGCGGCGCTGACGGCGAAGCGGGTCTCGAAATTGTCCGTGCCGTCGAGGACCAGGTCATAGCCGTCGACGATCTCGCGCGCGTTGGCGGCGTCGACGGCCAGCGCATGCGCATCCACCTGTACATGAGGGTTCAGGTCGCCCAGCCGGTGCGCGGCCACGTCCACCTTGGCCCGGCCGACGTCGGCGGTGGTGAACAGCACCTGCCGCTGCAGGTTCGAGAGCGACACGGCGTCGGGATCGGCCAGCCCCAGCACGCCGACGCCCGCGGCCGCCAGGTAGAGCGCGGCCGGCGCGCCCAGGCCGCCCGCGCCCACGATCAGCACCCGGGCCTGCTTGAGCCGCTGCTGGCCGGGGCCGCCGATCTCGCGCAGCACCAGATGCCGCGCATAGCGCTCGACCTCGTCTTGGGAAAACGCGCTCATGCCTTCGCCGCTACGCCCATGCCGCGCCGTTGACAACCTTGCTTGACCTTGAGCGCTCCGCTCTCCACATCGCCGCCATGGCTCACGAACCCTCAGAACACGCCCCAAGCCCCGGCTGGCATGGGACCACCATCCTTGCCGTCAAGAAGGGCGGGATCACGGTCATCGCCGGCGACGGTCAGGTCTCGATGGGCGCGACCATCGTCAAGGGCAACGCCCGCAAGGTCCGCCGTCTGGCCGGCGGCCGGGTGGTGGCCGGCTTCGCCGGCGCCACGGCCGACGCCTTCACCCTGCTGGAGCGGCTGGAGACCAAGCTGGAGGCCAATCCCGAGCAGTTCGCCCGCGCCTGCGTGGAGCTGGCCAAGGACTGGCGGACGGACCGCTACCTGCGCCGGCTCGACGCCATGATGATCGCCGCCGACGCCGGCTCCATCTACACCATCACCGGCGCCGGCGACGTGCTGGAGCCCGAGTCCGGCATCGCCGCCATCGGCTCCGGCGGCCCGTACGCCCTGGCCGCCGCCCGTGCGCTGGCGGAGTTCGACCTGTCGGCCGAGGAGATCGCCCGCCGGGCCATGACCATCGCCGCCGACATCTGCGTCTACACCAACCGATCCCTGACGATCGAAACGATCCAGGGCTGACCCGAGGCCATGACCGAGTTTTCCCCCCGCGAAATCGTTTCCGAGCTGGACCGCTTCATCGTCGGCCACGCCGCCGCCAAGCGCGCGGTGGCCATCGCGCTGCGCAATCGCTGGCGCCGCCGCCGGGTGCCCGAGGACCTGCGCGACGAGATCACCCCGAAGAACATCCTGATGATCGGCCCCACGGGGGTGGGCAAGACCGAGATCGCCCGCCGCCTCGCTCGCCTCGCCCAGGCGCCGTTCCTGAAGGTCGAGGCCACCAAGTTCACCGAGGTCGGCTACGTCGGCCGCGACGTGGACCAGATCATGCGAGACCTGGTCGAGGCGGCCATGGTCCAGGTGCGCGACGCTCGCCGCAGCGCCGTGCGCGCCCGCGCCGAGACCGCCGCCGAGGAGCGCCTGCTCGACGCCCTGGTGGGTCCGGGCTCGGGCCCCGCCACCCGCGACGCCTTCCGCAAGAAGCTCCGCGCCGGCGAGCTGGACGACAAGACCGTCGAGCTGACCCTGGCCGAATCCGGCGGCGCCGGCATGCCTGCCTTCGAGATCCCCGGCCAGCCGGGCGTGGGGGTGATGAACCTGTCGGACTTCATGTCCAAGGCCTTCGGCGGGCGCACCCGCACCGCCAAGATGACCGTGGCGGAGGCCCATGCGCCGCTGATCGCCGAGGAAAGCGACAAGCTCTTGGACCAGGAGGCCCTGACCCAGGAGGCGCTGCAGCTCGCCGAGAACCACGGCATCGTCTTCGTCGACGAGATCGACAAGGTGGCCGGCAATTCCGAGCGGCGCGGCGCCGACGTGAGCCGCGAGGGCGTGCAGCGCGACCTGTTGCCCCTGATCGAGGGGACCACCGTCTCCACCAAGTACGGGCCGGTGAAGACCGACCACGTGCTGTTCATCGCCTCGGGCGCCTTCCACGTCTCCAAGCCGTCCGACCTGTTGCCCGAGCTGCAGGGCCGCTTGCCTATTCGCGTCGAGTTGGCCGCGCTCACCCGCGACGACTTCCGCCGCATCCTGACCGAGCCCGAGGCCAACCTGATCCGCCAGCACCAGGCGCTGATGGCCACGGAGGGCCTTACGCTGACCTTCACCGACGACGCCATCGACGCCCTGGCCGACGCCGCGGTGGCGGTGAACTCGGCGGTGGAGAACATCGGCGCGCGTCGCCTGCAGACGGTGCTGGAGAAGGTGGTCGAGGAGGTCAGCTTCAACGCCGCCGACCGCACCGGCGAGACGGTGACGGTGGACGGCGACTACGTGCGCGCCCGCGTCGGCGAGCTGGCCAAGAACGCGGACCTCTCGCGGTTCATCCTTTAGCGCCATCTTCCAGCGGGAACGCCCCCACCGCCTCGGTCCCCAGCATCGCCGCTTTGCGCCCGAGACCCCAATGGTAGCCGGTCAGCCGGCCGTCGCGGGCGAGCGCGCGGTGGCAGGGGATCAGCCAGGAGATCGGGTTGGCGCCGACCGCCGCCCCCGTCGCGCGATAGGCGCCCGGCTTGCCGGCCCAGGCGGCGACCTGCGCATAGGTCGCCGTGCGGCCGGGCGGGATGCGCAGCAGCGCCTGCCACACCTGCACGTGGAAGGGCGGCCCGATCAGCACCAGGGGCAGACGCTCTTGGGGCGCTTCGCCGAACGCCTGCACGGCCAGCCCCGAAGCCGCAGCGTCGTCCCTTCGCCAGTCCGCCGCCGGCCAGCGGCCCTGCATGTCGGCGTAGGCCGCCTCCTCCTCGCCCGCGTCGCAGAAGGCGAGGCCGCAGAGCCCCCGGGGCGTCGTCACGAACAAGCCCTGCCCGAACGGGGTGGGCGCATAGCCGTAGGTCAGCGTCAGGCCCGCGCCCCGGCGGCGCGCCTCGCCCGGCGTGGCCGCCTCGATCGACAAGAACAGGTCGTGCAGCCGCGACGGACCGGAAAGGCCGGCGTCCAGCGCCGCACCCAGCACCGTCTCGCCCGCCTCCAGGCTGCGCCGCGCCTCGGCGTGGGCGAGCGCCGCCACGAAGGTCTTCGGGCTGACCCCCGCCCAGCGGGTGAAGAGTCTCTGGAAGTGATGGGGCGACAGGCCGACGGCCGCGGCCGCCTCGTCCAGCGAAGGCCGCTCGCGCCAGCGCTCGGCCAGCCATTCGAGCGCCCGCGCCATGCGGGCGTAGTCGGCGGACCTCTGCTCCAGGGCCGCCAACGGTTCGGTGGGGACATGCACGGTCATGCCGGGACGTTAGCGCAGGGCGAGACGCCGATCCGCCCGGTTCTTGCGGCTGGATTCAATTGCGCTCTCAGGCGCCGTGCCGCTCGCTGCGGGCTTCGGCGATCGCCCGCTGCAGGGCTTCGGCGAAGGCGCGCCGCTCGCCCGGGCTGAGCGCGGCGCCCACCGAAAGGCTCTTGCCCGAGAGGCTGAGCTCGACGCGGGCGTGATGTTCGTCCGGCGCATCGACCGCGACCCGGGTGAAAGCGGTGGGCGAGCTCCACACCGTCCAGGGCCGCCCACCCGCCTGGCGCTCGACCTCCACCCGTTCGGAGGAGACCCGCACCCGCTCGGCCCGCCGGGAGCGCCGGTTCGAGATGTGGAACGCCAGCCAGACGCCGACGAAGTCCAGGCCCAGGAAGACTGGCGCGGGGAAGGCGCCGATCGCCAGCAGGAACACCCCGACCATCAGGTTGTAGCCGGCCAGGAGGCTCAAAAGCACGATCAGCCCCCGCTTCGACAGCGAACGGTTGGGAGTGATGACCGCATCCATGTAGAGCTGGGCCGGAACGCTCATGCCGCCAATATGGACTCCCCCAAGCCGCCGATGAAGACAGCCCGACCGGCGAAGGCCGGATCCTCCTCCCGGACCAAACGCCTCAGCCCCGCGGAAGCTGCGCGGATCGAGGCGCTGTTCGAACGCTTCGAAGCCGCCGAGCCGGCCCCGGCCACCGAGCTGGAATTCAAGAACGCCTACACCCTGCTGGTCGCCGTGGCCCTGTCCGCCCAGGCCACCGACAAGTCGGTCAACAAGGCGACCGAGCCGCTGTTCGCCAAGGTCGACACCCCGCAGGCGATGCTGGACCTGGGCGAGGAAGCGCTGACCGAGGCGATCAAGACCATCGGCCTCTACCGCACCAAGGCCAAGAACGTGATCGCCCTGTCGCGCATCCTGGTGGAGCGCTACGGCGGCGAGGTCCCGCTGGACCGCCAGGCGCTGCAGGCCCTGCCCGGCGTCGGCCGCAAGACCGCCAGCGTGGTGCTGAACGAGTTGGGCGTCGAGCCGGCGATCGCGGTCGACACCCACGTCTACCGCGTCTCGCACCGGCTGAAGCTGTCCACCGCGCCAACCCCCGAGGGCGTGGAGCAGGACCTGATGCGGGTCGTCCCCGAGCGCTGGCGCACGCGGGCGCACCACTGGCTGATCCTGCACGGGCGCTACATCTGCGTCGCCCGTCGGCCCAAGTGCGAGATCTGCCCGGTCGCCGATCTCTGCCCCTCGCGCGCGGTGTTCATCGGCGTCTGAACAGCACGACCAAAGCCCTCCGCAGTAAACGCCCCTTAACCCTGTTCACCTAAGCGTGAAGGGGTCGCCAGACGCGTGGGCCATGATCGTCGAACGCACCCTGCACCACTTCCCGCTCGACCCCTTCTCCCGCCAGGCGCGCCTGGCGCTCGGCGAGAAGCGGCTGCCGTTCCGCGAGGTGATCGAACGCTATTGGGAACGCCCGGAGAGCCTGGCCGCGCTCAACCCTTCGGGCCTGACCCCCGTGCTGGTCGAGACCAACGGCGTGCAGGTGATCGCCTGCGAGAGCCGTGCGGTGCTGGAGCACCTGGAGGAGCAGCATCCCGATCCGCCGCTCCTGTCGCGCGATCCGGTCGAGCGGGCCGAGGCGCGGCGCCTCGCCCAATGGTTCGACCGCAAGTTCGACTACGAGGTGAACAGTCTGCTGCTCCACGAGAAGATGGAGAAGCGGTTGCTCGGCCTGGGCTCGCCCGATCCGCACGCCCTGCGCCACGGCCGCGAGGCCTTGCGCGGACACATGGGCTATCTGGAGGGCCTCTTGAACGCGCGCGACTGGCTGGCCGGCGGACAGCTCAGCTTCGCCGACATCGCGGCGGCCGCGCACCTGTCGGTGATCGACTACATGGGCGAGATCCCGTGGGACGCTTTCCCGGCCGCGCGCACCTGGTACGCCAAGTTCAAGTCGAGGCCCTGCTTCAGGCCCCTGCTGGGCGACCGCCAGCCCGGCCTGCCGCCCTCGGCCCACTATCACGACCTGGATTTCTGAGGCGGCGTCCCCCACGTTCGGCCCTTTCCGGACCGGACCCGCGCTTTTGAACTCCACCGACCCGAGACAGGCGGTCCGCGACAAGGCGGCCGAGCTCGGCTTCGACGCCGTGGGCTTCGCGCGCGCCGACGCGCCGTGGCCGGCAGGGGCGCGGCTGGCCGAGTTCGTGGCGAAGGGCCGCCACGGCGAGATGGGCTGGATGGCCGAGACCCTGGAGCGGCGCTCGCATCCGCAGGCGATGTGGCCGGGGGCGCGGTCGGCGGTGGTGCTGGGCCTGAACTACGGCCCGGGCGCCGATCCCCTGCCGGAACTTGAGGACCGCGGCGGCGGCTATATCTCCGTCTACGCCCGCGGCGACGACTACCACGAGCTGATCAAGAAGCGGCTGAAGACGCTGGGCCGCTGGATGGCCGAGACGCTGGGCGGCGAGCTGAAGGTGTTCGTCGACACCGCGCCGCTGATGGAGAAGCCGCTGGCCGAGGCGGCGGGCCTGGGCTGGCAGGGCAAGCACACCAACCTGGTGAGCCGCGAGGCCGGCTCGTGGCTGTTCCTGGGCGCAGTGCTGACCAGCCTGGAGCTGGAGCCGGACGCCGGGGACGAAGGCCATTGCGGCTCCTGCCGCGCCTGTCTCGACGTCTGTCCCACGCGCGCCTTCCCCGCGCCCTATCAGCTCGACGCGCGGCGCTGCATCTCCTACCTGACCATCGAGCTGAAGGGGCCGATCCCCCGCGAATTCCGCCCGGCGCTGGGGAACCGCATCTACGGCTGCGACGACTGCCTGGCGGTCTGTCCCTGGAACAAGTTCGCGAGCGCCGCGCGGGAGGCGGCGTTCCACGCCCGGGACAGCCTGCGCTCGCCGCGCCTGGAGGACTTGGCCGCCCTGGACGACGCGAGCTTCCGCGCCCTGTTCGCCAAGTCGCCGGTCAAACGCATCGGCCGCGACCGCTTCGTCCGCAACGTGCTCTACGCCATCGGCAATTCTGGGGATGTGGGCCTGATCCCGGCGGCGCAACGGCTGCTCGACGACCCGGCGCCCGTCGTGCGCGGCGCGGCGGCGTGGGCGCTGTCGCGGCTGCTGAAACCGGCGGATTTCGAGGCGCTCAGGAGGGAGCGGCTGGCGAGTGAAGCCGATCCGGAGGTGGCGGAAGAATTTCTCCCGCTCATCCTTGCGGAAGCGGGGACCTAGGACTGTCCAGGCGGCTGCTCCGGCTCAAGCCCGCGTCCCTGCTTTCGCGGGACGAGCGGATCAAGCTCTTATGCGCTCAGCGCATCCGCCAGGCGGATCATGAACGCCGCGCCGCGTTCGATCTGGCTGATCTCGACGTACTCGTCGGGCTGGTGCGCCTGGTCGATGGAGCCGGGGCCGCAGATGAT
>Ga0164243_10014397_pt1 | contig 11023 bp, 9 predicted proteins | sample OricompcompostOP_FD_108781 | JGI IMG/M metagenome (GOLD analysis project Ga0164243, IMG submission 108781) | Organic Plus compost microbial communities from Emeryville, California, USA - Original compost - Organic plus compost (OP) | ecosystem: Engineered > Solid waste > Mixed feedstock >...
CAGCAGGTACACCACGGCGGCGATGTTGAACAGCAGCGCGGCGATCCGCAGCCAGGTGACCTTCTCGGCCAGTTCGTAGATCTCCAGCGGCAGGAACGCCGCCGTCGCCACCACCGTGAAGTACTCGGCCCACCGCTTCAGCAGCCAGAGCCCGACGCCCTCGACGAGCTCGATCAGCGCGTACGCCAGCAACGCGGCGGCGATGACCAGCAGCAACGTGTGGCTGAGCGTGAAGCTCTTGCGGATCTCGTCGACGATCGGCGAGTCGGTCAGGTCGTACCCGAACCTGTCGGCGAGCGGCCGGAACAGCGGCAGGTCCGACTCGAACACCCGGTGCAGGTTGGCCTGCGAGTCCCGGAACCACCAGACCGCGACCGCCGCCGCGGCGATCAGCAGGCCGCGCAGGAACCGTTCGACCGCGAGGAACCGGATGATCAGCCGGTCCCGGATCGCCGCACCGCGCGGCACCAGCGGCGCGTGGTCGGCGGGGCCGCTGGCGCCGGCCGGCCCCAGGGCGTACGTGCCGCAGCGCAGGCACCGCCACGCCTCACCCTGTGGCGTCGTCGCGTGCAGCCGGTCGCGCAGTGCCGCCTCGTCGGGCGCGTACGTGACGTGCCCGTGCCGGGCGCAGGACCGCAGGTTCCAATCCATGCCGGCACTCTATGCGCCGCCGCCGCACCGGCGCTCCGCACCGCCGCCGTCTTCGGGCAAGCGCTTGCCCGAAGGCTCGGCCGGTTGAGTCCGCCCCATATCGTGCCGGCATGACCATTCGTGTACGGTTCGCCGTCGTCGCGGCGGCGCTGCTCGGGGCGCTGGCGTACCCGACCGTCGCGGCGGCGGATCCGATGTCCGGGCTCGGCACCGACAGAGCGGGCGGCGGTGACTGCGACGAGGCGGTGTACGACCCCGCGGGCCGGCTCGCCGATGCCGACCTCGCGATGCTGCGCCGGGACGCGCGGCGGCTGGCCCGGGACGGTGCGACGTTCCGGCTCCGGCTGTACGACGCACTGCCTGCGGGTGGCATCGACGCCGCCGAGAGCGCCGACGAAGACGCCTGCCGGAGCTGGCGCACCGACGGTCGACGCCGCGGTGACCTGCTCGTCGTCGCCGTCTCGGTGACCGACCGGCAGACCGGCATCTACTACGGCCACCGGTGGACCGACAGGCTCGACGACACCTGGCGCGACATCCAGACCGACGACATGAACCCGAAGTTCACGCAGGGCCGGTACGCGGAGGGTCTGCACGCCGGCCTGCGCGGCATCCACGCCGAACTCACCGGTACGGCCGGGCACGGCGGAGACGGCCCGCCGATCCCGGTGATCCTGCTGATCGGTGGGGTCGTCGTGTTGATCGGCGGGATCTGGGTCTTCGGCATCGTCAGCATCGTCCGGGGCCGGCGCCGCGCCCGCGGCCCACAGCCCTGGGCCTATCCCGCGTACGGGTCGAACATCGGCGCCAGCAGCGTCGGCGACAGCGGATCCAGCAGCAGCGGCGGCGACAGTGGCGGTGGCGGGTCGACCAGCTGGTGAACGCTCAGCCGGTACGGTGCACGACGAAGTCGCAGAGCGTCTCCAGCGCGGCCCGGGCCGGTACGTCCGGGAGGCGGGTGAGCTGGGCGCGGGCCTGGTCCGCGTACTCCCGGACGGTGGCGCGGGCGCGGTCCATCCCGACCGAGTCCCGCAGCAGCGTCAGCGCCTCGGCGTGCAGGTCGTCGTCGGTGACCGGGCCCTGCACGATCTCGGCGAGCCGGCGGCTGGCCCGGTCGCCGGACCCCAGCGCGTACAGCACCGGCAGGGTCAGCACTCCCTCACGCAGGTCGGTACCGGGGGTCTTGCCGGACTGGTCGGCCTCCGAGGCGATGTCCAGCAGGTCGTCGGACAGCTGGAACGCCACCCCGAACGTCTCACCGAACTCGGCCATCGCGGTCACCGTCGCCGCGTCGGCGCCGCCGAACAGGGCGCCGAACCGGGCCGAGGTGGCGATCAGCGCGCCGGTCTTCTCCGCCAGTACGTCCAGGTAGTGCCGGACCGGGTCGGCACCGCGCGGGCCGGCCGTCTCCCGGATCTGGCCGTGCACCAGCCGGGCGAAGGTACGCGCCTGGATCCGCACCGCCTCGGTGCCGAGCTCGGAGACGATGTCCGAGGCGCGGGCGAACAGGTAGTCGCCGGTCAGGATGGCGACGCTGTTGCCGAACCGCGCGTTCGCGCTCTCCGCGCCGCGCCGCACCGGCGCCTCGTCCATCACGTCGTCGTGGTACAGGGTGGCCAGGTGGGTGAGCTCGACGACGACCGCGGCCTGCAGCACCTCCGGCACGCCCGGCCTGCCGAAGTGCGAGCCGAGCAGCACGAGCAGCGGCCGGGTGCGCTTGCCGCCGGCGTAGGTGAGGTGCCGGGCGATCTCCGTGACGTACGGGTCGGCACCGGACACCGCGGCCAGCAGCGCCTGCTCCACCTCGGCCAGCCCGGTGGCCAACGCGGAGCTCAGCTCCGCATCGTCGAAGTCCAGCCCGGGAACCTCCGCACCGGGGGCGGCCGTACCGCTCGCCTGCGTCGTCCTCGCCACGGATCCCACGATGCCACACCACCTCTCCCCCCGAACGGCGGAGCCCGCCGCGAGCAGCCCAGCACACACCGACGCCCCGGGACGCCGGGAAACCCGCGGCCGCCGGGGCGCCCGACGGCCGCGGGGTCAACCGACGAACGTCGCGGCGCCCTGCGCCACGTGCAGCACCAGGCTCGGCGCGAGACCGAACACGAGGGTCGCGACGGTACCGATGGCGAGCGCGGTCGCGGTCATCGCGCCCGGCATCGCGACGGTCGGCGCGTCCTCGGCCGGCTCCTGCAGGTACATCAGGACGACGACCCGCAGGTACGGGAAGGCCAGCAGCACGCTGGAGATCACACCGAAGATCACCAGGGTGGTCTGGCCGCCGTCCAGCGCCGCGCCGAACACCGCGAACTTCGTGGTGAAGCCGCTGGTCAGCGGGATACCGGCGAAGGACAGCAGGAGGAACGTGAACACCCCTGCCAGTACCGGCGACTTCCGGCCCAGGCCGGCCCACCGGGACAGGTGGGTCGCCTCACCGTCCGCGTCCCGTACCAGGGTCAGCAGGCCGAACGCGGCCACCACCGTGAAGCCGTACGCGACCAGGTAGAACAGCGCGCTGGTGATGCCGGACTGACGCATCGCCAGCACACCGGTCAGCACGTACCCGGCGTTCGCGATCGACGAGTACGCCAGCAGCCGCTTGATGTCCGTCTGGGTCACCGCGAGCACCGCGCCGATGACCATCGTCGCGACCGCGATGACGCCCAGCACCGGACGCCAGTCCCACCGGCTGTCCAGGAACGCCACGTACAGCACCCGCAGGATCCCGCCGAACGCGGCGACCTTGGTGCAGGACGCCATGAACGCGGTGATCGGCGTCGGCGCGCCCTGGTACACGTCCGGCGTCCACACGTGGAACGGCACCGCGGCCGCCTTGAACAGCAGGCCGATCGCGAGCATCGCCAGCCCGACGAACATGAGCAGGTCGCTCTTGTCCGACGACAGGGTCGCCTGCGCGATGCCGTGCAGCTCGACGGTGCCGGCGAAGCCGTACAGCATGGCCATGCCGTACACGAAGAACGCCGAGGCGAACGCGCCCAGCAGGAAGTACTTGACCGCCGCCTCCTGGGACAGCAGCCGGCGACGGCGGGCCAGCCCGCAGGCCAGGTACAGCGGGAGGGACAGCACCTCCAGCGCCACGAACATGGTGAGCAGGTCGTTCGCCGAGCAGAACAGCATCATGCCGCCGAGCGCGAACAGCGCCAGCGGGAACACCTCGGTCTGGCTCGGGCGGTGCCGCGCCTGCTGCGCGTCCGCCTCGGTACCGGCGACGACCGCGGCCTCGGCGACGAACGCGCCGCCGCGCTCGACCCGCCGATCGGCGATCAGCAGCGTACCGAGGATGCCCAGGACCAGGATCGAGCCCTGCAGGAACAGCGACGGCCCGTCCACCGCGAGCGCGTCGTCGGCGGTCAGCGTCGGGGACGCGGCGTAGTGCCGTACCCCCTCGACGATCACCACGACCAGCGCCGCCAGCTCGGCCGCGAGCGTCAGCACCAGCTGCACCGGGTACCGGTACAGCCGGGGCAGTGCCGCCTCGGCCAGGATGCCGACCGCGCCGACACCCAGCACGATCAGCATGGGCGCGATCGCACCGTAGTTGATCTGCGGCGCCTGGATCGGGGCCGCCAGCACGTCGACGGTGCTCACTTGTTGTCTCCTACCGCGCTAGAGCCGCCGGACCGGGTGTCCACGGCGCGGGTCGCCGGCACCGGGTCGCTCTTGCCGACATCGTGCATGGTCGCGGCGACGGCCGGGCTGATCACGTCGATCACCGGCTTCGGGTACACCCCGAGCACGAAGATGAGCGCGATCAGCGGCGCCACCACCCACTTCTCCCGGCCGGTCAGGTCGTGCTTGAAGCCGGACGAGGTGGACAGCTCCGGGTTGAGGGTGCCCTGCATGGTCCGCTGGTACATCCACAGGATGTAGCCGGCGGCCAGGATCACCCCGAACGTCGCCACGATCGCCAGCGCCTTGTGCACGCTGAACGTGCCCAGCAGTACCAGGAACTCGCTGACGAACGGCGAGGTGCCGGGCAGCGCCAGCGAGGACAGCCCGACGATCAGGAACGTACCGGCGAGCATCGGCACCAGCTTCGCCGCACCGCCGAAGTCGCGTACGTTCGCCGAGCCGCGCCGCTGCACCAGCATCCCCACGATCAGGAACAGCGCGCCGGTGGACAGGCCGTGGTTGAGCATGTAGAGCACGGCACCCGTACCGGACTGGCTGGTGAACGCGAAGATCCCGATGCCGATGAAGCCGAAGTGCGCGATCGAGGTGTACGCGACGAGCCGCTTCAGGTCGTTCTGCCCCACCGCGAGCAGCGCGCCGTAGATGATCCCGACGATCGACAGCGCCAGCGCCAGCGGCGCGAAGAACCGGGTCGCCTCCGGGAACAGCGAGAAGCAGAACCGCAGGATCCCGTACGTGCCGACCTTGTCCAGCACGCCCACCAGCAGCGCCGCGGCCCCGGCCGGTGCGGCGCCACCGGCGTCCGGCAGCCAGGTGTGGAACGGGAAGAACGGCGCCTTGATCGCGAACGCCAGGAAGAACCCGAGGAACAGCCACCGGGCCGTACCGGTGGACATGCTGGCGTGGGTGAGCGCGTTCCAGTCCAGGGTGTGCCCGCCGACGACCCACAGGCCGATCACGGCGGCCAGCATGAACAGACCACCGAACAGCGAGTAGAGGAAGAACTTGACCGCCGCGTACTGCCGGCGGGCCCCGCCGTACGACCCGATGAGGAAGTACATCGGGATCAGCATGACCTCGAAGAACACGTAGAACAGGAACACGTCGGCGGCGGCGAAGACGCCGACCATGGTGGCGTCCAGCGCGAGCAGCAGCGCGAAGTAGGTCGGTACCGACCGCTTCGACCGCTCCGCGTCGTGCCAGCTGGCGATGATCACGATCGGTACCAGCACCGCGATCAGCCCCAGCATCACCAGCGCGATGCCGTCGGTCTGCACGGTGAGCCGGATGCCCCAGGCCGGGATCCACGGGTACGACTCGCGGAACTGGAACCGCGACCCGTTGGCCTGGAACGTCACGCACATGACCGCGGTGACCACCAGCAGCGCCAGCGACCAGACCAGCGCCACCACCTTCGCCAGGCGTGGGTTGCTGCGCGGCAGCAACGCCACCACCAGCGCACCCACCGCCGGCGCCACGGTCAGCACCGACAGGAACGGGAAGTTGTTCACGACCGTGCCTCGCTTCGCTCGGATGGGTACCGGTGCTGGAAGAACATCTGCTCGCTCACCCGAGCTTCACCGCCATCAGCGCTGCCACCACGACGAGCGCACCTCCGAGGATTGTCAATGCGTACGACCGGACGAAGCCGGTCTGGAGCCGACGCAACCGGCTGGAACTGCCGCCGACGATCGCGGCGAGGCCGGTGACGATGCCGTCGACACCCTTGCCGTCGAGGAAGACCGCGAACCGGGTCAGCAGCTTGCCGGGCATTTCGAAGAGCGTCTCGTTGACGACGTCCCCGTACAGGTTCTCCCGGGCGGCCCGCACGATCGCGGTCCGGGCCGGCTGCTCGCTCAGTGCGGTACCGCGGCGGAACAGCAGCGCCGCGATGATCGCGCCGAGCACCACCACGACGATGCTGACCACGGTCAGCATGGTCTTGTTCAGCTCGTGCCCGGGTACCTCGGTGGTCCCGAACACCGGCTCCAGCCAGCCGGTGAACCCGCCGTACACGAGCAGGCCGCCGGCGGCGACCGAGCCGACCGCGAGCAGGATCATCGGTACCTTCATGACCGCCGGCGACTCGTGCGGGTGCTCGATGTCCTCGGTCCACCGCTTCTTGCCGTGGAAGGTGAGGACGAACAGCCGGGTCATGTAGAACGCGGTCAGCCCGGCGCCGAGCAGCGCGGCCAGGCCGAACACCCAGCCCTGCCAGCCGCCGCGGGCGAACGCCGCCTCGATGATCGGGTCCTTGGAGAAGAAGCCGGACAGCGGCGGGATGCCGATGATGGCCAGGAAGCCGAGGCCGACCGTCGCCCAGGTGACCGGCATGTACCGCCACAGGCCGCCGAACCGCCGCAGGTCGGTCTGCTCCTTCATCCCGTGCATCACCGAACCGGCGCCGAGGAACAGCCCGGCCTTGAAGAAGCCGTGCGCCAGCAGGTGCAGGATGCCCAGCGCGTACGCCCCGCCGCCGAGGCCGACGGCGAGGAACATGTATCCGATCTGGCTGACCGTCGAGTACGCCAGGACGCGCTTGATGTCGTCCTTCGCGCAGCCGATGATGCACCCGAGCAACAGCGTGAACGCGCCGACCGCGACGACGATCGTGGAACCGATCGTGGTGGCGTCGAAGATCGGGTGCGCGCGGGCGATCAGGTAGACCCCGGCGGTCACCATCGTCGCGGCGTGGATCAGCGCCGACACCGGGGTCGGGCCCTCCATCGCGTCCGGCAACCACGCCTGCAGCGGGAACTGGCCGGACTTGCCGCAGGCGCCGCCGAGCAGGCACAGCGCGATCGCCAGCGTGACACCGTGCGGCAGCGCGCCGACGCCGCTGAACACCTTCTCGAAGTCGGTGGTGCCCAGGTAGCTGAACATCAGGAACATGGCGACCAGGAACGCGGCGTCACCGACCCGGTTCATCAGGAACGCCTTCTTGCCGGCGGTCGCCGCGCTCGGCCGCTCCTGGTACCAGGAGATCAGCAGGTACGAGGCGACACCGACGCCCTCCCAGCCGATGAACGTCATCAGGAAGCTGTTGCCGAGCACCAGCAGCAGCATGGCCGCGGCGAACAGGTTGAAGTACCCGAAGAAGCGGCGGCGGCCGGGATCGCCCTTCATGTACCCGATCGCGTACACGTGGATCAGGAAGCCGACGCCGGTGATCAGCAGGGCGAACGTCGCGGACAGCGGGTCGTACAGGATGCCCCAGTCGACCTTGAAGCCCCCGACCTGGATGAAGCTGCCGATGGTCTCGGTGACCGCCTTGTGCCCCATCCCGCGCAGCGTGAAGAAGTACCAGACCGCCAGGACGAACGACGCGCCGATGCTGGCGCAGCCGAGGATGTGGCCCCACCGGTCGGACCTGCGACCCGTCAGCAGCAACACCACGGCGCTCGCCAACGGGATGGCGATCAGCAGCCACACGCTCGACAGCGCACCGCTCGCCGCGACCGACGTGTTGTCCGCCAGCGGCAGCACCCCGCCGGAGACACTCCCCGCCGTCGAGGGCGCAGCTAGCAGAGTGTGCACCTGTTCAGCCAGTGCCGGCTCAGTCATCGAAAGTCCTCAGTACTTCAGCAGGTTGGCGTCGTCGACGGAGGCGGAGCGCCTGGTCCGGAAGATCGACATGATGATCGCAAGACCCACCACGACCTCGGCGGCGGCCACCACCATCACGAAGAACGCCATGATCTGGCCGTCCAGGCTGCCGTTGATCCGGGCGAACGTGACCAGCGCCAGGTTGCCCGCGTTCAGCATCAGCTCGACGCACATGAACACCACGATGGCGTTGCGCCGGATCAGCACGCCGACCGCGCCGACGCAGAACAGCGCGGCGGACAGCACCAGGTAGTACGTGGGCGTCACTGGTCGCCTCCCGTGAGGGTGTCCTTGGGCCGGGTCTCCTCGGCGGTCAGCTCCCGCGCCGGTACGAGCGGCGAGATGCTGCGGGCCGACTTCGTACCGTCCGGCAGGACCGCCGGGGTGGCCACCGAGTTGCTGTGCGCGAACACGCCCGGTCCGGTCTTCGGCGCCGGGTAGTTGCCCTCGGCGAACCGCTCCCGGGACAGCTGCTTCTGCGTCTTCTTCTCACCCCGCCGCTGTACGTGCGCCAGCACCATCGCGCCGACCGCGGCGGTGATCAGCAGCGCCGAGGTCACCTCGAACGCGAACACGTACCGGGTGAAGACCAGCGCGGCGAGCCCCGGCACGTTGCCGCCGTGCGCGTTGTTCGCCGCCTCCAGACCGCGGGCGTCGACCGAACCGAGCGCGCGCGCGATGCCGGAACCGAGCAGCAGCGCGAGGCCGAGGCCGATCAGGATGCCGGCGGTACGTTGCCCGCGCAGCGTCTCGATCAGCGAGTCGGAGACGTCCCGTCCGATCAGCATCAGCACGAACAGGAACAGCATCATGATGGCGCCGGTGTACACGATGATCTGCGCCATGCCGATGAACGGCCCGGCCTGGATGATGTAGAAGATCCCCAGGCAGAACATCGTCACCACGAGGAACAGCGCGGAGTGCATCGCGTTGCGGGCGGTGACCATCCCGATCGCGCAGCCCAACGCGATGATCCCGAGGACCCAGAACGCCACCTTCTCGCCGGTACCCATGGCGCCGGGGCTGGCGACCGCGAGGATCTGCGTGGCCAGCGGGTGCGCGAGCAGCCCGGCGGTCATGACCTACCTCCCTTGGCGGCCGCCTGCGCGGCGGTCTGCTGCTGCGGCGAGTACTCGGCGCCGGCCGACGTGCCCGGGTTCTCCAGCGCGCCGACGTAGTAGTCCTGCTCGTCGTCGCCGAGCCGCATCGGGTGCGGCGGCTGCTCCATGCCCGGCAGCAGCGGCGCCAGCAGCTGCTCCTTCGTGAAGATCAGGTCCTCCCGGCTGTCCAGGGCCAGCTCGTACTCGTTGGACATGGTCAGCGAGCGGGTCGGGCACGCCTCGATGCACAGGCCGCAGAAGATGCAGCGCAGGTAGTTGATCTGGTACGTCCCGGCGTACCGCTCACCCGGCGAGAACCGCTCCTCGTCGGTGTTGTCGGCACCCTCGACGTAGATCGCGTCGGCCGGGCAGGCCCACGCGCACAGCTCGCAGCCAACGCACTTCTCCAGCCCGTCCGGGTGCCGGTTCAGGATGTGCCGGCCGTGGTACCGGGGTGCCGTCGGCCGCATCTTCTCCGGGTACTTCTCGGTCACATGCGGCTTGAACATGTTCGCGAGGGAGACCCCGAAACCCTTGATGGGTTCGAACACGACTCACTCCTCCTTGCCGGCGGTCTCGTCGGCGTCGCCGGACGCTTCGGTACCACCACGGGCGCCGACCCCGGCCCGCTCCGCCTCGATCCGCTTCAACCGCGGGTTGGGCGGTACGACCAGGTCGACCGGTGGCGTCGGATACCCGCCGACGCCGGTGTCGATCTCCCGCTTGAGCTGCGTCTTGTCGTCCTTCTCCTTCTCCGGCCAGAGCAGGACGAGCAGCAGCAGCGTGACCACGATCCCGGCGAGCACCAGCCACCGGGTCTGGTCGTAGTTGCGGGCGGTCAGCCGCAGCCCGGCGAGGATCAGGATCCACACCAGGTTGACCGGCATCAGGACCTTCCAGCCCAGGTGCATCAGCTGGTCGTACCGGACGCGGGGCAGCGTGGCGCGGATCCAGACCAGTACGCCCATGAAGATGATCGTCTTGGCCAGGAACCAGATGATCGGCACCCATCCGGTGTTGGCGCCGTCCCACAGCGAGATCGGCCACGGCGCGCGCCAGCCGCCGAAGAACAGCGTCACGCACAGCGCGGAGATCGTCACCATCGCGATGTACTCCGCCAGGTAGAACATCGCGAACTTGAACGACGAGTACTCCGTCAGGTACCCGCCGGTCAGCTCCGACTCGCCCTCCGGCAGGTCGAACGGGGTCCGGTTGCCCTCACCGAGCGCCGAGACGAAGTAGATGATGAAGCTCGGCAGCAGCGGGATGAAGTACCAGGTCTTGACCTGCCCGCCGACGATCTGCGACGTGGACATCGAGTGCGCGGTCATGAACACCGCGACCATCGACAACCCCATCGCGACCTCGTACGAGATCATCTGCGCCGCGGCGCGCATCCCGCCCAGCAGCGGCCAGCTGGTGCCCGAGGCCCAGCCGGCGAGCATCGTCCCGTACGTGGCCATCGACGACGCGGCGAGCACCACCAGCACCGCCACCGGTACGTCGCCGACCTGCAGCATCGTCGTGTGCCCGAACATGCTGACCTGCGGCCCGAGCGGGATCACCGCGAACGAGATGAACGCGACCGCACCCGAGATGACCGGCGCGATGAAGTAGACCGGCTTGTCCGCCAGCGCCGGGATGATCTCTTCCTTGAGCGCCAGCTTCAACCCGTCGAACAGCGACTGCAGCCAGCCGAAGCCGCGGGCCTTCCGGTTCGGGCCCGGCCGTACCTGGAAGGCACCGATCACCTTCCGCTCGAACACGACGGCGAACAGGGTCAGCAGCAACAGCAGCACGAACGCGGCGACGACCTTGATCAGGACGATCCACCACACGTCGTGCCCGAACCCGGCGGGCTGGCCCGCCTCGGCCAGCCGTACGAGGCCGGAGGTGTTCACTGGTCCTCCTCTGTGTACTGCGCGTGCCTGCCGCCGTCGGTGCGGACGGCGACCACCGCCCCGGCGTCGGTACCGAGGGTGCGCCGCACGGTGCTACCGGCGGAGTTGGTC
>Ga0164243_10014398_pt1 | contig 11023 bp, 12 predicted proteins | sample OricompcompostOP_FD_108781 | JGI IMG/M metagenome (GOLD analysis project Ga0164243, IMG submission 108781) | Organic Plus compost microbial communities from Emeryville, California, USA - Original compost - Organic plus compost (OP) | ecosystem: Engineered > Solid waste > Mixed feedstock >...
CAGTCTCACCTTCATGTCGGATGCCGACGGCAACCTCTATCTCTATACCGGCCTGACCAAGGAACAGCTCGAGCAGCAGGCCGCTTATGACGAAAGCACCTATGCCGAGAACCGGGACGAGATGCGCATGAGCGCCCCGGAAGCCCAATAGTCGGCCCTCATGGCAAACGGAAGGCCCCGCGCCGGTAATGGTGCGGGGCTTTCCTTTCATGTTCCTTTTGAACGATAAAACAAGATTGTTCAATATCGCCGAACGAACTGTCGTGGCCGCATGATCTTTTCGCCATGGTCCCTTCAACCCAAAATATGCTCCTGAAAAAGCGCGTGTTGCGCTTGGCATCTGCCGAAAGGAGCTTGTCATGCTCAGCCAGATCAAGGGTATCCATCACATCACATCCATGGCGAAGGATGCGGACGAGAACAACCGTTTCTTCACCCATACGCTCGGCCTGCGCCGGGTCAAGAAAACCGTCAATTTCGACGCTCCGGACGTCTACCATCTCTACTATGCCGACAGGACCGGCACTCCCGGCACGGTGATGACCTACTTCCCGTTTCCGGGAATTGCGCGCGGCAGACCGGGCACGGGAGAGGTCGGAACGACGGTATTCTCGGTTCTTCAGGGATCCCTCGACTATTGGCAGGACCGCCTGACACAGAACAATGTCGCCGGCCTCAAGAAGGAAGAGCGTTTCGGCGAAAACCGGCTCCTGTTCGAGGGACCGGATGGCGACGGCTTTGCCCTGGCCGAAGTTGAAAGCGACGGCCGGGCACCATGGACGGAAGACGGCGTGCCGGAAGATAAGGCGATCCGCGGCTTTCATTCGGCTTCGCTTCGCCTCCGCGACGGCGGCCCGACCGAAGAACTGCTGAAGTTCATGGGTTATGAGGAAGCCGGCCAAAGCGGCAATATCCGCCGGCTGACGGTCGCCAACGGCAATGGCGCTAATGTCATTGATATCGAGACATTGCCCTCCGCGAACCCTGCACGTCAGGGTGCCGGATCGGTGCATCACATCGCCTTTGCAGTGGAGAATCGCCAGCGCCAGTTGGAAGTGCAAAGGGCGCTTGCCGAAAACGGGATGCAGGTTACGCCGGTGATCGACCGGGACTATTTCTACGCGATCTATTTCCGCACGCCCGGCGGCGTGCTGTTCGAGGTCGCCACGAACGAACCCGGCTTCGACCGGGACGAGCCGGTCGAGCATCTCGGCGAAGCCCTCAAGCTGCCGACGCAGCACGAGCATCTGCGTCCTTATCTTGAAACCCATCTTGCGCCGATAGGCGATTGAGACCGTCCCATGTCCATCGACGCCTATAAGCACAAGCATGTCGCGGGCGGCGACAACCGCCCGCTCTTCTTCCTCTTCCACGGGACGGGCGGCGACGAGAACCGTTTCATGGATCTCGCCCCGCAGCTTGTTCCCGGCGCAGGCATTGTTGCGCCGCGTGGCGACGTTTCCGAATACGGCGCGGCGCGCTTCTTCCGGCGCACGGGCGAGGGCGTCTACGACATGCAGGACCTTGCCCGCGCGACGGCTAAGATGGCGGATTTCGTGCGCGCCCATGTCGAGGCGGCCAAGCCCTCGGCGGTTCTCGGGCTCGGCTATTCCAACGGCGCAAATATTCTGGCATCCGTTCTTTTCGCCGGGACCGGCCTCTTCGACGCGGCGATCCTCATGCATCCGCTGATACCTTTCGTGCCCAAGATCGGGGACAGGCTGGGTTCCACGGAGATTCTGATAACGGCGGGGCGGCATGATCCGATCTGTCCGCCGGATCTTACCTTGAGGCTGGAAAGCTGCCTCAAGGCCGCCGGAGCGGATGTGCGGCTTGCCTGGCACGAAGGCGGGCACGAACTGCGCCAGAACGAGATCGATATGGCCTATCATTTCCTCGCCCGCTATCGTGGCGAGGAAAACGCGGAGAGTGCAGATGGCAAGTGACGCAACGGGTATCGTGCTGGAGGACAACGGCAGCAAGGGCCGCTATGTCTTCACCTCACCGGATGGCGACGAAGCTGAGATGACCTTCACGCGTGCTGGCGAGACGCAGATGATCATAGATCATACGGCAGTTCCCGACGCATTTCGCGGGCAGGGAATAGGCTTGAAGCTCGTCGAGCGGGCGGTGGAGGATGCGCGAAAGACCGGAGTGAAGATCATTCCGCTCTGCCCCTTTGCCGCCGCTCAGTTTCGCCGTCACCCGGAATGGGCCGACGTCCTTAAACAATAGCTGCTGTACGGATCGGTGCGGGGTCCGGCCTCAACGGCCGGTGCCCGAGGCGAGGAATCTCTCGGTCTCTTCCGTATCCATGATCTGAACTTCGCTGACCCAGGGCTCGCTGCGCCAGCGTGCAAGCACGGCTTCCTGGCTGCGGATGACCGGCGAGGGATTGGTCTCGCTCGGCGTCCAGAGCAGGCCGAGACGCCTGGCTATCGCTCCGCTGTAGTTCGTGGAGGTCAGCTGGATGAGAAATGGCGACGCTATGGCCGGTATGCCGACGAACAATATCCAGAAGACCACATCGGGAGCGAGCTGGTAGGCGGCGCCGAGCATGATCAGGCCGGCGGCACAGATCCACCAGCTTGCAGCCCATGCTTCGCCGAAGCTCACGGCATCCGCTTCACGATTGGCCGCCGGCCAGCCGCTGTCGGCGCCAAGGATCACCTGGAACACCGACCGGGTTTGGTACATCAGCATTATCGGGGCGAGGATGCTGGAGCAGGCGAGTTCAAGCAGCATGCTGAAGAAGGCGCGGATATTGCCGCCGAAGGCGCGGTTGTCGCCGGTGGCAATGCCCCTGAGCACGATCAGCAGCTTGGGGCCCACGAGAAGGCCGAGCACGCCGGTCAGCAGCGTAAGCGCCTCGATCTTCTGCACGGTCGGGAAAACGGGCAGGCCGGGAACCGGGAAATAATCCGGGGTGCCGACCATCACCGGAGCAACGATGCTGGCGGCAAGAAAGAAGGCCCAGATGGGCGAGGCGACATAGGCCATGATGCCCTGCAGGAAGACGAAGCGGCTCCAGGGCTTCAGCCCGTCCGCCATCATGACGCGCGAATGCTGCAGATTGCCCTGGCACCAGCGGCGGTCGCGCTTGGCGAAATCGATCACGTTGTCGGGACCTTCCTCGAAGGAACCCTCAAGGTCGGGGTCGACCCGCACCTTCCAGCCGCTGCGCGCAAGCAGCGCCGCCTCGACATAGTCGTGGCTGAGGATATGGCCGCCGAAGGGCGGCTTGCCGGGAAGTTCCGGCAGGCCGCAGCTCTGGGCGAAGGCACGGGTGCGCACGATGGCATTATGGCCCCAGAACGGGCCTTCCGTGCCCTGCAGTTCGGCGACGCCGCCGGCGAAGACGGGCGAATAGTAGGAGGCTGAAAATTGCACGGCACGGCCGAAGAGCGAACGCGCATGGATCACCTTGGGCAGCGTCTGCAGCAGGCCGAGTTCGGGATCGGCATCCATGCGGCGGACCATTTCCAGCATGGTCTCGCCCTCGAGAAGGCTGTCGGCGTCGAGGATGATCAGATATTCGTAAAGCGAGCCGGACGTCTTGATGAAGTCGGCGATATTGCCCGCTTTCTTGCCAGGATTGCTCTGCCGCCGGCGATAGAAGATCTCCACCTCTCCGCCCAGCTCCTCGTACAGGCGGGAAAACCAGAACTCCTCGCGCTGGGCGATGGCTTCCTTGTTGGTGTCAGACAGGATCGCGAAATGGAACTTCTCGCGCGCGCCGGCTTCCAGGATGCTGCGCGCCATGGCGGCCACATGGGAAAAGGTCTTGGCCGGATCTTCATTATAGACCGGCACCAGCACGGCAACGGTGGCTGCCGGAATGTCGTTGCCGACGCGGCGCGGACGCAGCCGGCTGGGCGGCGCAAGCAACCCATTCAGCGCCAGAGCGGCACCCCATCCGAGCCAGGCCGTGCTCATGGCCAAAAGGGTGATACGCACGAAATCCAGCCATTGCGCACCGTCGGAAAGAAAGACGTTGGTGGCCAGGACGCACGCGATCGTCGCGACGAGAACCGAAAAAAGCAGGGAAAGGGTGCGCCTTGTGGCGAGCATCGGTCATACCACCTGTCAGCCGGGCCGTCTGTTAGAGGGGCGCTGGAAGCGACCCCACCGCATCAGAGCTTCTTCCAGGCGAAAAGCTGAAAGAGCGGCATGAGGAAAAGGCTCCGCGAACCCGCCACCTTCAAGGCCTGTTCGGGCATCGCCATGGGCGCGGAAGGCAAACCCCTCTCTTCCACCACCTTGCGATAATCACGACGGATCTGCATCACCTTCTCTCCATTGATAAAGCCAGGTCTCCGACAAGGCCTGGCCATCCCTGTTCAAAAGAGCTTTCATTTCGACCGGGCCCTTGCCCTTGGCCTTGAGGTCGATCACGAGGCGCCACACGCCGTTTGCATCGACGCGTGAGACGGTGGAATGAACGATTTCGCCGTTGCTGACATTCACCGTCGCTTCAACGCCGGAGTCCTGTGTAAGGTTCCGTAGGACTTCTCCTTCGAAGTCGACCACGAATTTCCTCAGACCCTTGTCGTTCTCCACACCCGAGACGCCGCCCGCGCCGCTGCGCAGAGCGGTCACGCGCGCCAATTCCGTCGTGCTTTCCTCGATGGCACCCCAGGTCAGCCGGTATTTGTACTCCAGCTCCTGGCCGGCCTTGATATCGGTATCGGGAATCCAGAATGCAACAATGTTGTCATTGACTTCGAGCTCGGTCGGTATCTCGACCAGGTTGATCGCTCCCTTGCCCCAGTCTCCCACCGGCTCCACCAGCAGCGAGGGGCGCCGCTCATAGGCCGCGCCCGCATCCTGGTAATTCTCGAAATGCCGGTCTCTCTGGAAAAGCCCGAAGGCCTTGGGGTTCTCCTCGCCCAGGAAGGATTGTGCCAACTGCTTGGGATTGTTGAGACTTCTCCACATCTCCTCGCCGCTCTTGCGGACGATCTTGAGGCCGTCGCTGTCATGCACCTGGCCGCGGTAGTCGTCAAAGGCGCTGTGGTTGTTCTCGGCGAAGAGGAACATCGACGTCATGGGGGCGATCCCGAGCCGCTCGATGTCCTGGCGGACAAAAAGTCGCAGGGTGACATCCATCACCGTGTTCTGCCCGGGCGTGATCTTGAATTCGTATGCTCCGGTCACGCTCTGGCTGTCCAGAGCGGCATAGACGGTGATATCGCTGCTCAGCCGGGTCGGCGCCACGACGTAGAAGTCGGTGAAGCGAGGGAATTCTTCTCCACGCGAAGTGGCGGTATTGACGGCCAATCCCCGTGCGGAAAGGCCATAGACATTGCCCATGCCCACGGCGCGGAAATAGCTGGCGCCGAGAAAGACGATGAGCTCGTCCATGACATTCGGGCGATTGAGCGGGTAATGCAGCCGGAAACCGGCCGTGCCCGGCATCTTGAGATCCTGGAATTTCGCCGGGTCAAGCGGCTTGCGATATTCGAAATCGCTGCCCTCGAAGACGAGGGTCTTTTCCTCGCCTTCATGGATCGAATGGATGCGCACCGGCTGCTTGAAGAGCCAGCCCATGTGAAAGGCTTGCAATTCGAACGGGGCCAGGCCCTTCCAGACGGCATGGTCCGGACGGAACCGGATCGCCCTGTGCTCGTCGTAGGAAAGATTGGCGATCACCTCCGGCAGTTCCACCTTCGGTTCCTCGAAGGCTTTGCCGGCGAGTTCCCTCATGCGCTGGGTCAGGATGTCGAATGAGAAAGGCTGGGCAGGCTGATCGCTCCTGGCGGGCGATTCCGCCGTCTCGGGAGGGGGCTCCACTTGCGCAAAAGCTGGCAAAGACATGCTCAAAACAGTCGTCGAGCCATAAAACAAGCTCGTCGCCGTACTCGCGAGAAAAGTGCGTCGATCCATAAATGTCAGTCTCGGTGCCTAAGGTGCCGCCCGATGAAGGCGTCAAAAGTGTGCGCTGCAAACAACGCACAAAATACGGTTTGGTTCGGGCGGCCTTCATAAAATTCGGAGAAAGCGTGTTAACAAATATGAAGTGGATGCCACTATGTCGCAGGCGATCTTAAGCCTGCACATGAACGGCGATCTCCGCCCTGACGGAAAGGCCTCGCCTATGGCGGAAAGCAGATGAGAAAAAGAAGGGGAGGAGGTGCGTCTATGCGCACCTCATTTTGCAGCTCAACGGCGTCCGGGGACGCATGCAGAGACCACATTTCAGTTTATCTCAAAAGAGTGACGGACGGCTTCCTATTACCCCCAAAGTCTTCCACATGCAAATTCTTACAATGAAAAGAGTGTGTTATAGCGGCGGGGTCATCCGGCGGGAGTTCGAACTGCGGCTTGGAAGGAATTGGGAATATCCGGCATCTTCCGGATCAAGCAGGCGTCGAGGGCGTGCGCTTGCGAGCGGAAAGCGCCCATATGACCAGGGCAAGGATATAAAGCCCTGTGCCTCCCAGCGGCATGATTACGATGCCGACTAAAAGCTCGCAGGAGGCGCCGTCAGGGCAGCCCGTCATACCGGTTCGAACGACAATCTGTCCGATGCCATAGGCCGCGATCCAACTGCCGACAAAAATGGCGAACAAGGCTGCGGCCCGCAGGATCGAGATGAGGAGATAGAGCACCGGCTTTTCTTTCTCATCGGAAGCCGGCTGGAAGTTCGATTTCAGGGAAGCGCAAGGAGTCGGCCTCGCATTTGTGCCATTCCGCGAAGGCGTTGGCCTGATTTTCCTTTCCTCGGCAGAGGCCGCGCTCGTTGAGGGCCATTCCGTAGATCGACATAGACGTGCAAGCGACAATTACCTGAACATCGCGACTCGGATTGCGGAGACACAGGTCCGCAGCCTGATCGTAAAGCTCTTTTAGTTGTTCGTCGGTTTCCGTGGCGTCAGAGAAATGGCTCGTTTCGGCCAAGGCGGTTCCGAAAGGAATGAGGATTCCAAGGGCCAAGGCAAGTTTCTGCATCCAACCTCCTCCTGCTCAAGGACATGGGTATGCCGACAAATGATACTCAATCCCATCCGGCTCAGAAATGGCACTTCGGAAGGCACTCGTATCAATGGTTCTCGCTGTCAACCTGTTCGAGCGACACGCAGAGCTTTGCAAGCTCGGCAGGTCCGTTTCGTCCGACGATGTCCAGCAGCCGCTCATCGGCGGTCACGAACCGCAAGCGCCGGTGATGAGCGAGGGCGAGATAGACGCAATCATATGCCGGGTGTCCGAGATCGATTGCCAGTGCCGTGGCCTGCTCCATGAGACCCCGCACCGACAGGAACTCGATCCCCGATCGCTCCAAGAGTTGGGCGGCGAGCCGGGCTTCGTCCCGTGTAAGACCGCTGCGACGAACCTTCTTCCAAAGAATGTTCGAGCACTCCGCGACAAGCAGTTCCGGCGCGGCGAAGCGGAACCTCGATCGCAACGCAACGGCGGCATCCGTGCCCTCTTCTTCAACCACCCATTTGACCGCGATGCTGGCGTCGATGAGCAATGTTTCCATCAGCGCTCGTCACGCCCTTCGCGCAGCAGGACTTCCGAGGGCGTCTGCTTGCGCCCGGCTGTGAGCTTGCGCAACTGGGCGGCAAGTTCGTCGAAAGCGGGCTCCACTTCCGCCTCGAGGGCCTGCCTGAGGATTTCCCGATGCTCAGCTTCAGCGGACCGACCATGACGCGCCGCGCGAAGTTTCAGCTTTGCAATAAGGTCGTCATCAAGGTTGCGCACATGCAGACTGCCCGCCATCAATGCCTCCATTGTTTTCAATGCTATCAATGATAGCATCCGGCAATCGGCGAAACAATGGCGGGTAAAGCGCCAATCGATTTTATATTTACTTTTCAAGAAGTTAAGTGGTGATCCCGGCAGGATTCGAACCTGCGACCCTCAGATTAGGAATCTGATGCTCTATCCTGCTGAGCTACGGGACCACAGCCGCCACTCATAACCCGCTTGGCCTTTTTCGCCAAGCGGGCAAAACGGGCGGGAATGGACTATGCCGAAAGCGCCGTCTCGGTCAGGCGTACCCAATAGCTGACGCCGTGCGGGATCACTTCGTCGTTGAAGTCGTAATGCGGGTTGTGCAGGTTCGCGCTGTCACCATTGCCGATGAAGATGAAAGCGCCGGGACGCGCCTCCAGCATATAGGAGAAATCCTCGCCGCCCATCAGCGGCGCAATATCCGTCGTCACATTCGACGCGCCGGCGATCTCGGCCGCCACGCCGCTGGCGAAGGCAGTTTCGTCGGCATGGTTGAAGGTGACGGGATAGTTGGAATTGTACTGGACGGTGATGGAGGCGTCATGTGCCTCGGCTATCCCTTGGCAGAGTGTCCGCATCCGCTTTTCCGCCAGTGCGTTCACCTCCGTCCGCAGCGTGCGCACCGTGCCTGCCAGTTCGGCCGAATCCGGAATGATGTTGAAGGCGTCGCCGGCATGGAACTTGGTCACGGAAACGACGATGGAATCCAGGGGATCGGCCGAGCGCGACGCGATCGTCTGCAGGGCGCCCACCACCTGGCTTGCGATGACGATGGGGTCCACCGCCAGATTGGGCATGGCTGCATGGCCGCCCTTGCCAGTTACGGTGATGACGAATTCCGCCGTTGCGGCCATGATCGGCCCCGAACGGATGGCGAATTTGCCGACCGGCAGGCCGGGCATGTTGTGCATGCCGAAGACGGTCTCGATGCCGAAACGCTCCATCAATCCGTCCTTGACCATTTCCCTGCCGCCGCCGCCGCCTTCCTCGGCCGGCTGGAAGATCACTGCCACGGAGCCTTTGAAGTTGCGCGTCTCGGCGAGATATTTGGCCGCGCCGAGAAGCATGGCGGTGTGGCCGTCATGGCCACAGGCATGCATCTTGCCGGGCGCCGTCGAGGCATAGCTCTTGCCGGTCAGCTCGCTCAGCGGCAGCGCATCCATGTCGGCACGCAGGCCGATGGTCTTGCCGGGGCCGAGCCGCCCGCGTATGACGCCGACCACGCCCGTGCGGCCCAATCCGGTCACCACCTCGTCACAGCCGAATTCGGCGAGCTTCTCCTTCACGAAGGCGGCGGTCTGGTGGACGTCGAAGAGCAGTTCGGGATTGCGGTGCAGGTGCTGGCGCCAGCCGGTGATCTGGTCGTGAAGTTCTGCGGCTCGGTTCAATATCGGCATGAATCTTTATCTCTCGTTTCGGTGGCCGGCTGGGCTTTGCCATCATGGCGACACATAGGCTAAATAGCTGCAGGCCAGAAATGAATTCGGCGGGACATGATGGTCAGGCGTAATATCGCCCGACGGGGATGCATCTTAGGGACCGCGAGGCGTTACGGGCAATAGGGCATTTTCGGTTTTCATCCATGCGGTACAGGCTATCCGGTTTTGCGTTTGTGGCGGTATTCCTTGCCGGGCTTGCGGCATGGAGCAATGCGGCGAAAGCCAATCCGGCGCTCCTTTTCGAGCTGGACAGCGGCAAGGTCCTGTCGCACGAGGATGCCTTCAAGCGCTGGTACCCGGCTTCCCTTACCAAGCTGATGACGGTCTATGTCGCCTTCCGTGCGGTCGAAGCGGGTGAATTGCGACTCGATTCGCCCATCCATGTATCGCAGAACTCCGCCAGCGAGCCGCCGAGCAAGATGGGCTACAAGCCGGGCTCGGTGATGACCCTCGACAACGCCCTCAAGATGCTGATGGTCAAATCGGCCAACGACATCGCGACCGCCGTTGCCGAGACTGTCGGCGGCTCTGAACAGGCCTTCGTGGCGCGCATGAATGCCGAGGCCAAACGGCTCGGCATGACCGGGACGCATTACGTCAATGCGCACGGCCTGTTCTCGACCGGACAATATTCGACCGCGCGCGACCTAGCGCTGCTGGTGCGGGCCATCCGCACCGAATATCCGCAATATGCGGGTTATTTCTCGATCGAGGCGATCGATACGGGCAATCACGTCATCCCGTCCTACAACATCCTTCTGGGCCGCTTTACCGGCGCCGACGGCATGAAGACGGGCTTCGTCTGCGCCTCGGGGTTCAATCTCATCGGATCGGCGACGCGAAGCGGACGCACGCTCGTGGCCGTGGTGCTTGGAACAAGGACCCAGCTCGAGCGGGCCGAAAAGGCGGCCGAACTGCTTTCGCAGGGTTTCAAGATGCCGAGCCTTGCCGCGCCCACGATCTATTCGCTCAAGCCCTACGGGACGGACCTCGACGTGGCGACGGACATGCGCCCGATCGCATGTTCGCAGCAGGCGCAGTCGGAAAGGTGGGAGGAGCGCGACGAGGAAGGGAAACTGGTTATCCGCTCCGATCTTCTGCACGAGATGGACCGCGAACCGCGAGCCGTCAAGGTCGGGCTTGGCGGCGTCACCGGTCCTGAGACGACGCAGCCGCGCTATGCCGACGTTCCCATCCCGACCCCGAGACCGGATTACCCGCCCCGCAGCGGCACGGCCGCGGTCAGCGAAGGCGGATAGGCATGTTTTCGGCAGCCGCCATCAGCCCAGTCGCCGTGAGCATCGTCACCGGCTTTCTCGGCGCCGGCAAGACGACCTTGCTCAACCGCCTTCTGAAGGATCCCCGCCTCTCCGACACCGCCGTCATCATCAACGAGTTCGGCGATGTCGGGATCGATCATCTTCTGGTCGAACAGGCCTCGGACGGGGTGATCGAACTGTCCGACGGCTGCCTGTGCTGCACGGTGCGCGGCGAACTGGTCGATACGCTGGCCGATCTGGTCGACAGGCTGCAGACGGGGCGCATCGAACATCTGAAGCGCATTGTCATCGAGACCACGGGTCTCGCCGATCCGGTGCCGGTCCTGCAGTCCGTCATGGGCCATCCGGCACTGGCCCAGGCCTTCCGCCTCGACGGTGTGATTGCCGTGGTCGATGCGGTCAATGGCGCCGCCACGCTGGACGCGCATGAGGAAGCGGTCAGGCAGGTCGCGGTGGCGGATCGCATCGTGCTGGCCAAGTCCGAGCTCGCCAATACCGCCGAAGCGGAAGGCTTGCGGAAGCGGTTGCGCGCGCTCAATCCCTCGGCTGCCATTCTGGAAAGCGCAG
>Ga0164243_10014399_pt1 | contig 11023 bp, 10 predicted proteins | sample OricompcompostOP_FD_108781 | JGI IMG/M metagenome (GOLD analysis project Ga0164243, IMG submission 108781) | Organic Plus compost microbial communities from Emeryville, California, USA - Original compost - Organic plus compost (OP) | ecosystem: Engineered > Solid waste > Mixed feedstock >...
AGACGCGTGTTATTGTTATCCGCATGAAGAGGCGGGATTACGTCGTCGGATTTTTCCTTCCTACTATCCTTAGCGTCCTCCTGGCAATACCGATCCGCATGATCGATCTCAACGTACAACTGTACTATCCTTTCCACGAACTTACACGCGCCGACGGCGCGCCCGCTTCCGAATCGATGCTCTTGCGCATGGGTGGAATTTTTGGCTTGCAAACGGCTTGGCGCGCTCTCGGCCAGAAGAAGATGTTACCATTCCTGTCCACGCTACTCGTCTGGTGCTCGGCCGTTCTCATCCCATTATCGACCGAGGCCGTCGCATTGAAGCTGTATTCTTTGAATGGCAAGTGTTCGATCCACAACTTCGAAGGCTGTATGATGGCACTAGCAGTCTTCACGATCCCCGCACGTGCAACGATGGCTCTTCTGGCGTTTATGATCGTGCTTCTATGTTTCATTATGATTTCCTTGCGGAAATGGCAGTCAGGAGTGGCGCATAATCCTTGGAGTATTGCTGGCATGGCCGCTTTGACAACTAATCCGCAAACCCGGTCGGCGATTGCAGGCTTGCCCACGCGGATCAAGGACATAAAGTACTCCCGCATGCGTGAATACCTCGAAAATAAGAACTTCCGACTGGGTTACTTTGTCAACGCCCGTGGCGAGGTTGAGTATGGCGTGATGATTCACAGTGAGAGCACTCCGCTGCAAGCTCCGAATCCGGGCAACGAGGATGTGTGGGAGTTTGATGAGATGACCAAGGGGAAGAAGGGCCGCCGTATTCGGAATCGGCTGCCATTCTTGATGCTGTCGGTGATCGGACGGTTGGTGTTCGGACTATTCTTGGCCGGTTTGCTCGTATTGATCCTATACTACCGCTTCACGGGAGGGGAAACTGGCTTCAACCAGTTCATGAGCTCGTCGACTTTTGGGGTTCGGTTCTTGTTTACGTGTTTCGGTGTGATCATCAACTTTTTCTGGTCGTCAATCTTCGAGGGTGGGTACAGTTATAATGATCGATCTAGTGAGGGTGGCTTGATTTAGCTAACATGAGGAAAATCAGGTCTGGCTATAATGAGTCCTTACCAGCTCTTGGCCTCTTCTCCCCAGCCCGCAGAACGCTCCATTCTTCTCGCGCCGCCCTCAAACTCCTTTACTGGTCTGTGGTCCGCCATCAAGCGGCGCCACTTTTTCCTAGTCATCGTCGCCCTAGCTGCGAGCTTCGCCGAGTTCCTGCCGATCCTACTTAACAACGTGCCCTTCCGGGTAACTCAGACATGGGAGACCAGCATCATTTGCACGTATACGTCGATCGGCACACTAGCGCTCATGCTCATTGTCATTTTCGCTTCGTTTTTCATCAGGTGGCCGGCAATGCCCGTGGATCCGGCGACGGTGGCGGGCGCCATGTACTATATTTGTGATTCGAGGATGGTATGGAGCTTCTCCGAGCTGTCCATGACTGGGAAGGCGGAGAGGAATGGTAGGGTTAGCAGGATGGGGGCGATGTACGAGTACGGGGCCTTCTGGGGTTTGTCCGGCCACAGGAGGCTCGGGGTCGACATGGTGGATGGCAGCCGAATGGGCTAGATCCAGGGGATTTGGGGTATCGGCTTATCATATTTTGGTGTTCCGAGTTGGTTATATTGGCTGCATCTAGATTCACGCGAACACGGCTTGCGAGGGCACAAATTGTCCTTGGAATATCATGAGGCATAATTGAGTAACTGATTTAGAGTAATCTGTATTGGGTAGTCCATAAGGCGAATGTTTGGGAACCTCCATCTTTGATATGAAGTCTGGGATCCTCCGGGATCTCATCTCACCTTCCGATGTTCACCGAAAAAGTGGGGCAACCCCGACTACCATTTATCGGGTCAGGACGAAGCACGTGACCATATTCACACTCACCTCATTCAACCTGACGCCAGCCCAAATTGACCCTATCCCTCTCTCCCAAGAAAGGACTCGACGCATTCGCTCTACTTTTCGTCAGCCCACATTAAGACCTCGTGAGAAAAATGTCACGATGGCGTCGGCGACGTCTAGTTCTGCCCTCGGCCGCGGCAGGACGGGACGCATCCCTGCAAACCCGGCAAAGAATGGACATGGACATCCCCAAGCTACTCGAACCCTGGTGATCCCCTCTGGGTCCTCAGCCTTGGCCCCAGGAACGTCGGGGACCGGAATGAAAGCCCTTATTTCCCCTGCCTTGGGAAATGTAACACCGATTTCGAATATTGATCTCTTCCTGGCCAATCTACGTATTCTAGACTTGGACCTCTTGCCTGACTGGCCTGATATCTCGGCCCACACTTTCGCCTCGAGTACAGCCTCCCAAGGCCAGAAACGACGCGTCCAGGCAGTTGAATGGGCACTCTACCACCTGTTCTTTCTCTGGGACCGCGATGAGGCTCACAATGTACGCGTCTTCCCTTGCTTCTCACCGCTCTCCTCCCGAGCCGTCAAAGTACAGCCCATCTAACCCCACTTCCACAGAAGCTCGAGCCATTTTTCCCAGCAGAAGACCAAGTACAGTCATTAAATCTTCGCGCCGCTCTTTTACGATGTCTCGAGCAAGTGAAAAAGAACGGATTCCTCGGCCGCGACACAGTCATCCGCAAAACCATGCTCGACGAGTGCAAAGGCGATCGGCTCGCCGAGGTTCTGTCCTCGTTCTCCTTCGCGGTTGTAAGGAAAGTAGTATCTGATCGGTCGGAGAAGACGGGAGAACATCCTGCTTTGGCACAAAGCCTGGCTCTGGAGAATAGGGGCTACGCTGGGGAACGAACCGAGCTTACGATTCTGAAGTTGGCGCACCAGGTATCGCTGAGCAGGGCATTGCAGAGGAAGAACGACGCGCGCGCCGTGTATGCCGACTTTTCAGAGCTTCTGGATGTCAAGGAGCGTGGCCTTGCTCGGAAGAAGGAGCTTGTCAAGAGTATTGATGCTCAGGAAGGGACCCAAGAAGTCTCCGAGGCAAAGAAGGCCGAGGTTATACGCCTCGTAAGGAATAATTGGACGGGGAATGAGCAGTGGATGGAGACGCTATTGTATGGTGACGAAAACTCTCGCCGTGACGGCCTTCTTGGCGCACCATTCGACAAAGTCTGGAGGAGAATCCAGGCCGGTCGATTGTCGGAGCTGGATGATCGCGGGACGGGTTTGCTGGAACAATTAGAAAGTCGGGTCCGGTTCCATCGTGAGCGATTGCAAAAATGGCAGGGTTTCAGGGATACTCTACTTGGCGATGCCGCAGGCAAAGAAGTACCCTTCCATGACACTTCCTCTGCCTCAGAGAAGGGCTTAGGCCTACAGCTTAATGCCCACCAAGATCTCCATCTGGGTTCTAGAAGTTTGCAGGAGGGTGACAAACCAAACGAAGGCCCGCCATTGAGTCCTGAGTACGCTCAGTTGATCAGGTCCCTCAAAGAAGACCTTACCGCGCCTGGGAAACCAGCCAGGAAGCCACTCAGCGAACTAATCCCGAAGCCGGCTATATTACCATCAGATAGGCTCTCCGTGGTGGAGAATAGTGAGTCTGAGGCGATCTCTGAATTAGAAGAGGCTGAAGCGGAAGTATCTAAGCCTGTCGAACCTCCCCCGCCCGCCATTAGGAGGCTGCCCCAACGCAAACCCAGTCACCTTGCCAGGCCAAGCCGAAAGCTAGTCGAAGAAGAGTTGTCTCGCAGGGAAACGCAAACCAAGGAATTCGAACCGCGCCGTCCACGCCGCGAACTAAGAATCCCCAAGGCTTACCCAGTCGCCCCAGAGCGAGAGAACGCTGTCTCGCCACCTCCATCACCGACCCGCTGTCCTGATCCTGTCCCACCCCCATTGACTCGGTCTCCAACAAAGGAATTGATATCAAGAGAGACAACGAGGCCGCGATGCCCTGACTTAGAACCCCCGACACGAGAACCAATCATCAAACTTAGTAAAGATGAGGAGGAACGCGAGCCTCCTAAATCGCCAACTCAGCAGGAGGCGGACGACATACTTGCCTCAATGAATAACTCATCTCCATCCCCAACCAAACAGCCCCGCCCGAGACACACATTATCATTAGCGGAACGAACTCGACTATCGATGGCCAGAATGTCCCATTCAAGTAGACTCTTCGATGAAGAGGAAGATGGAGAGGCAACTTTATCACTCCAACGACCAAGGCCAAAGCCGACCCCCGAGCCTATTAGCGAAGACGGCGCTGAGGAATACGAGGATTTAGTAGCTAGAACGAGGAAGAGCATGGCGGGCTTTGAGGCCGCTCGCCAAAAGGCGCAACTGGAGAGACGCAGGTCACAGAGAAAGTCTCGCGCCCCTGCACGCCGTGAGGGAAGTTATTTCCCCAAGGTGGAGGAACATGGACAGGAGGATACCTCGATATTGGCGGAGGAACTGATGCAGGGAGAACAAAACTACGAGGATGTGTTCATGAGCCGACCCAAGATCAAGGCGAGCCCTATTCCCTCACCGACAAAAGAATGGTCGGATGAGGATGAGTGAGATACAAGTGTGGGTGTGTGAGTAGATCTGACACGGATGCAAACTACAACGGAAATGATAAATCAAGATTGTTTATAGGTTCTTTATATTGTTACAACGTGAGCCATCTATACATTCTTTAGTGTACAACTTCTAGCGCATCAGGTGATGATGTTTGCTTTCCCATGGTCGACCAAGTTCGACTCAAGACCAAGGGCATATTACCATCCCTGCCTGACCAACTCCTGCACCCTCACAACCGTAGCATGGAATCCCTTCTTGAACCTCGCCCTCCACCGGGAGCTCTTTAGCCTCTTCCTCTTCAGACCGGGCCTCTCGTAGAATCGTTGCTGGTTGGCAATCGCGGCGATACGGTTCTGCGTACATCGTTGGTTCACCATGGCGAAAGCCCTCGCGGCATTGACCGGTCCGCTGACGTGTACGGTACGGCCCGTCGAAGGAGCGGAGCGAACAGGCACGCGTAGAAGCTTCGGGGAGAATTCCAGGCTGGAGAAGGCGGTCGTCATGTCGGCGCCGATGAGCTGGGCGATTGAGGACTTGGTAGCATCGTAGGGGTGGGAGGAGCGCGAGGACTTTAGGTCGGCGAGGGGGTCGTTGGACTGGGAGGACTGGGAGGACTTGGGCGCGGAGGACTTGGGGGGGAGGTCTGGGAGGCCGCGGCGTGCTTTGTGGAAGGCGGGAGAGGATGTTGAGAAGTGGGAGCCGGATGCGAGGCGGGCCGCGAGCGGCTGCACGAGCGAGGTCGTTGGTGAAGACCTCAGGACCGGGAGGAGCCGACCGGAGAGAAGCGGCGCCATTGTGCTGCGTAAAACAGTTAGAATGATTATTATCGTGTAATTGATACCTCACGACATACAGAATATTGGGCGGCGCTAGTCCACGTCGTTCAATTCGGGAATCGCGGGCTGTTGGAGCTCGTTCATGAGATTTGATGTTTAGCTTGAGCAAAATTATCACCACACGAGGTTGCATGATTACGTAAGGAATTTATTCCGCCCGATGATTAACCGTTATTCAGCCGTTACACCGTGATAGTACGTACTTCTTATTGACAAGGTCGGTCCCAAATTATTATTATTTTTGGCAGGCTGTCAAGCACCATTCTGAGCTGAAGCCTTGCCAGTACTTTTGCCTCTCAAACTTTTCGACACCACGGCCCTCCATCTTGCATCGCGCAATTGATTGATTCAAAAAATAATGTCTTATAACCCATACGCCCGTATGAACCAGTTCCCCATTACCATGACTTTGGCTCCGAGTACGATGACTGACGCCTATTCATCAACAGCTCCCGGCTATGGCCCTCCACCCACATATGGTGGCTTCCCCGGCGCGGGGGCGCCCATGGGAATGGTCCCGCCTCCCGGACTAGGTACGCTCTCATCTTCGTCTCTGTTTCGCACCCTGAACGCGCGGATCTTTTGCTAACTCATTTCCTTTCTCTTCTTCGCAGGACCTCCGCCAGGCATGTCTTCCGCTCCGGGCATGGCACCGCCACCCGGTGTGCACCAACCTAGCGCGACGCAAGCTAATCGTCCAAGTGGTCTTCCCGCCAACTTCCAAACACCCCCGAATCTCCCCAACATCAACTTCAACGCCAAAGTAATACGCCTCGGAACGTCAACGCCGAAGCCAAGCACCCCCACCGGCTCCGGGAGGAGGGGTGACGATGCGCTTGGAGGTTCAGCAGGCCCTAGGGCGGGCCTCGGTGCCGAGCGCGGCGGCGAGCATGGGCGATCATCGGCGAGAGAAAGCGCGCAGTTGTTTATCCCATTTTCGCATGAGGAAAGGCTGCGGACCGTCTTTGTACACAAAATCCCCGAGAGCGTGAGCGATGATATCGAGAAGATACTGAATGCCGTTGGCAGGGTAAGGCGATGGGATTCTGCGGCATCAGTATTGTCGGAGAGCGCGGGGAAGAAGTTTGGCTTTGCGCTGTACGACGACGCCGAATCGTTCGCGAATGCGCTGGAGCTCCTCAAAGATGTCGAGGTGCCCGTCAAGCGTCAGAAGCCCACCGAGCCCGATACCGAGCAAACAGACGATTTCGAAGGCATCGGCAAAGTCAAGTTGCAGATTTCGGTCGATGAAAACTCCATCAAGTATGCTGAGTCGTACAGGGAGAATAGGGGCGAGGATGCGGATGCGACGTCGAGACTAGAATCCGCGAGGGCAGAGCTAAAACGAGTCATCCGCGAGCTATTTTACCCAGCGCCCGCTAAGAAGCCCGATAAGGATGGAGATGTGGCAATGGGAGAGGCGAACGGAGAGAATGTCGAGGTTGTCAATATTCCCCTTGCGCAAGAAGACGAGCTCGCTGATATACCCGCTGAAATGCGCGAGATTGTAGCGGCGGAGATCGCGGCCTTCCGTGAGCGCAGTAACAAGAGGGATATGGAGCGTATGAAGAGGGAGGAGGAGCTGGAAGAGATGGAGCGCATGCGGTCTAGTCGAGCGCCGCGCTCCCCTCGGCCATCTGAGTCGGCCGGAGCTAACAACATTCCTCTTGGGCCTAGAGGGCTTCAGAATGTACCGTCGGGACCGAAGGGTCAAAATGGCACCGGTCGCGGCGTAACATTTGTCAACGGAGAGAGTACTTTCGATGAAGATGATACAGATGCGAGCGACGAAGAGCTTCAGCGCAGACACCTCGCCAAGCAGAAGAGCGAAGACGAGCAAATGTACCTAGAGGCCGAGCGGAAGTGGGTCAACCGCGAGCGGTCAAGAGCCGCTGCGCTCGGCCGTGAGAAGGACCGCGAGAAGCAAGAGGCGGAATCACTAGAGAGGCGGCAACAAGAACAACTTGAACGAGAAAAGTCGTGGGATGACGAGAAGGAGGCGGCGCGGAAGGCTCACCTCTACTACCGAGATCACGCGGCGTGGGTCCGGAAGCGAACTGGGGATAGGGCCGACGAGCAGGCTCGAGACCAGGCCGATCGCAGGGCAGAAGAGGAGGAGAAGCGGAGGGAGATGGCCGAGCTGGAGAGGACGCGCGGTATGGCTGATTCGTTCCTCGACCAGCAGGCCAAGGAAATGGAGCAGCGGGAGACAGCAGCCGCGCCTCAACCTTTCAAGCTCTCTCTGGGCGCCGCGGCGCAGAGGGCGCAAGCCCAACGTGCTGCACCCCAGAGGCGCACGATCGCCGAAGTCGAGGGCCTTCTCGACGACGAAGAGCAGGAGCAGACGGCCAAGAGGCAACTCATCCCTATCCAATTCGAACCCTCGGCGGCGAGCGCAATGTCCGAAGAGGAGATTTCCAATGCGATGCGCTCTCTGGCCCAGGAGATACCCTCAGAGAAGGATGGGCTCTGGGCCTGGGAGGTGCAGTGGGACTACCTCGACGATGCTATTATGCGCGACAAGCTACGGCCGTTTGTTGAGAAGAAGATTGTGGAGTACTTGGGTGTGCAGGAGGAGGTCATCGTCGAAGTTATCGAGGAGCACTTGCGGAATCATGGAAAGCCTAGTGACCTGGTGGAGGAGCTTACTGAGGTGAGTTATTTTCCATTTACTCTTGCTACCTAGGTAGCTGTGATGATCGATCATGTGCAGAAAAGGTATGCTAACTTGGGTTTGTCTAGGCACTTGACGTTGAGGCGGAAGATCTTGTGAAGAAGCTGTGGAGGATGGTGATCTTCTTTACGGAAAGCGAGAAGAGGGGTCTCCCATCGTAGAAGGGGAAAGGGGCTTTTTAGCAATGCGTGACAGTCCGAGCTCAATATCCAAAACCATAAATGATGTTGAGGGGGTAGGAAGCCGCAGGTCTACATGGGGATCCTGCGTCTGGTATTTCCAGTTCGAGGATTCATGGAACTGGCTTCTGGAAGAGCTATTCTCTCCCTGTATTCTTTAGTGTTTGACAGGAAAATTAGAAGGCATATGATCCACGCATTCCTGTATTACATGGCTCACTTGATAAGTTTCGACGTCAGGGCGTGAACGGCATCTGTATTCTTATACTTATGCACCAGTGTTTGCCAACAGCCAGTCCCCCCATTCTGCGTCATTACAATGTTCCATCGGAATAAGTTCGATCGAAGGCAGGCCTATTCAGCATCAATTGGTGCTTCTTCAATGCGGATATTACTTTCCAAACGCTTAGCACTTCGTATGCAACAAAAGATACCTGCTGGTTTATCTTGTCGGGGTATTTCTGCTACTTTCAGAATGCCGGCCCTGGATGTGGTGAAAACGGAGACTCCAGGTTTATTGATGGGCTACACTCACTCCTTCTGCTGAACATTACATATTGGACTTGGCTTCCAATGGGACCAAGAGGCGCAAAGCACCTGGACCCGAAATTAAGTGTGATATTCCTTCCTAAATACATGAAACTTGGCTCGCTAACAATCTGTGGGGGATGATCAAGCCCAGACCTTTCACTCGAGGTCGGAGTCACGGGCCATCGATTTTCCTATTCGATCAAGAATACCCTAGAGCTCGTACGCTCGTACTGGTGGTGTATAGCCTCTTCAGTTGGTTGCAAATAGTTTGTACGCGAGGATCATCCTTCTCCAACAGCGAGTCGACAATCTTCCTCGCCGTTCTGCGCAGCTGTGCCTTTGATGAGCGCCATGAACGCATCGTCTCCGTGTGGCGCCTAAGCCCATTAGCCCAATCAGTGAGATCATCAGTGCTCTCCTTGATGGCTTGGTACTCCACCACTCGTTCGACGACAAAGCTGCTTATTTCCTCTGTAATCCCACCAAGCCAATCGCAATAACGTTGTAGACGTTGAGCGGCATTGGTGGCATTACCAATAGCAGCCTTGTGCTCCTTTAAAGTCGATATTTCTGAATATAGGAATATTTCGGTTTCCCCAGCGTTGCTGATTTTGTCTCTAAGTTTGAATCGCTTCTCGCGTATCAAACTCTTTCTGTCAGAACCGAGCCTAACATCATGAAAGTAAGTGAAGGTAAGGACTTACTACGCGCCTGCTTCTAGAGTAACCGCACCTGCGGCGACAGGGGTGTGAACTATAGATGCTCCCCAAGCTATAATACGGGCCTTGGTTTGCTGTTCAGCCTCTGCTAGATCGAATAGGAACAGTGCCATTGCCTACCCTTCTCATATCGTCTCTCATCTCCTCATATTTCTTCAGACGTGTTTCCAAAATCTCCAGCTCGTGCTGGACTGAGTCAAGGCGCGTGATGGCCCGCGACAACTCTGTTTCTTTCTCCCAATGCTGCGTCTGAGCGGCCCGAAGAGCACTCTGGATCCTGGTACTTGATGAGCCGAGTTTGGCGCAGATGATGTATAGGTCGCCGTCAGTATCGTTGCTTATTTTCTTAATGAACTCGGCTCGCTCCAGCCCCCAACTGGCAGCGTCATGGAGGTCCGCGAATCGAGTATCCATGTCTCTAAGGTGCTCTGAGATGATGGTCTCATGCGTCAGTCCCGGAGAAGGGTCGATAGTGTTGCATGTTAGAAGACGAGGGAAGGCACTAGTGCTGCCTGTCTCAAAATACTCGACGGTGTTGTTGATACATTCGACGCTTTTCTGGAGCTGGATGAGCATTTCTTTGCGATCTTTATTGATGTAGCCCTGAGAACGGGTGCCAAAAGCATGTAAATGTTTCTGTACGTCTCTGATTTCTTCTTCGATTTGCTCAACCTCGAAAGGTAAATCCATCTTGGGCAAATAAGTTAAGTGAACAACGATGATGTATAAGGATGGGAAAAGATGCTGGTAAGAAGAAGGGATAGAAAATTTACTTGAAGATCGATCCGTACGTACTTCAAGAGAGTGTCGTGCCCCGTTCAATGTGAGGTACCCGAGCCTGGTCCGTCTAGTTCAGAGCCTGGCCACCACCTCAAGACTCATCCAGGAGTCTGAAACGCCGCCAACGACACACCACACCCAATCATTAGCATTGCCAGCACACCGACTCATGTTAAAAGGAACATGAAGGACAGATTTCGTGGCGAATCCTACTCACCAGTGCAGGGGGTTGTTCGGCTCTGCATGTTCTATGTATAGGGAGTAACGGTGGTCGGAGGAAAACCTTCACAAACATCAGCCCAGCACTCGCTTGACCTGCCTCTTTTCGGCGCTGCCCTTTGAACGAAAGGGGGGGAGAAGTGGAAAAAAGCGTGTGCCGCATTGCCTAACCTAGCAGCTATCCCTACGCCAATACCACGCGGTACACGTCATGGCCGAGACATATGTCGAGGTCTCTAAAAAGTGCCGTATTCCGGAAGGGAAGTCGGTCGAAAATCTCAGTCTGCCCAGCTCCGCAAATGTATGGCGAAGGTAGCAGGCAGCAATGGTGGGCGTGGTGCGTGAGCTGGCGAAACGAGCCCGGAAGAACATCAAGCTTCTTGCGGATCCAGTGAGCCCCAACCCTTTTAGCACTAGCTAGGGGTGATATAGGGTTCATAGTACTCCCAAGCGATGGGTTTATAGTAACGGCAACGGTACAGAGGAAGAATAAGCTTCTTATGGGCATGGTAGACTAGCGGAGCCTTGCCGAGAGGTTGCTTGGTTGAGTGGCTGTGTGAAAATTAGCTCTTTTCCAAGA
>Ga0164243_10014400_pt1 | contig 11021 bp, 9 predicted proteins | sample OricompcompostOP_FD_108781 | JGI IMG/M metagenome (GOLD analysis project Ga0164243, IMG submission 108781) | Organic Plus compost microbial communities from Emeryville, California, USA - Original compost - Organic plus compost (OP) | ecosystem: Engineered > Solid waste > Mixed feedstock >...
ATGGTGATGTATCTGGGCAAGGTCTGCGAGGTGGTGCCCTCCGGCAGCCTCGCGGAGGAGGCCCTCCACCCCTACACCCGGCTCCTGCTCGACTCGGTGCCCGAGGCCCACCTCCCCACGGCGCAGGTCGACGCCGCCGACGGGGCGGCCGACGGGGCCGCGGCGGAGCTCCCGTCCCCGCTCGACCCGCCCAGCGGGTGCCGGTTCCGGACCCGGTGTCCGCTGGCGACCGAGCGGTGCGCCGCCGAGGAGCCGACCCTGCGGCCGGCGGGCGCCGGCCACTACGTCGCCTGCCACCACGCCGACGTGGTGGCCGAGGTGGGCTCGGGGGCCTCCGCCGTCGGCCGCCTGGTCGCCGAACCGAGCCAGGGTGCCCTCCCGTGAGCGCGGCCACCGAGACGACCGCGTCCCCCGCGCTCGCGGCGAGGACGTTCGCCGAGATCGTCCGCAGCCGACGCGACGACACCTTGACCGGACTCCGGTTCGAGGACCGGGAGTGGAGCTGGCAGGAGGTCGTCCAGGAGGCCGCCGATCGGGCCGCTGCGCTCCTCGCCGCCGTTGCGCCACCACGGGACCGACAGATCCACGTCGGCGTCCTGCTCGACAACGTCCCCGACTACGTCTTCTGGATCGGCGGATGCGGCCTGGCCGGCGCCGTGGTCGTCGGCCTCAACTCCAGCCGCAGCGGGCCGGAGATCGCCGAGGACGCCCGGCACGCCGACGTCGACGTCGTCATCACCGAGCACCGCTTCGCCGACATGCTCGCCGGGGAGGACCTCGGCGCGGCCACCGACCGGGTCTGGGACGTCGACACCGCGGCGTACGCGGCGTGGCTGGAGCCGCACCGAGGCGCCGCGCTGCCGGCCGTGTCACCCGCTCCGGAGGACATCGCGTTCCTGCTGTTCAGCAGCGGGTCCACCGGCAAGCCCAAAGCCGTGATCGTCGGACAGGGCAGGCTCGCGGCGCTCAGTCACTCCATCGGGCAGCGGATCGAGCTCGCCCGCGACTCCGTCACCTATCTGTGCACCCCGCTCTTCCACGGACACGCAGTCATGATGAACCTGGTCCCGGCCTGGTCGCTGGGGGCGACCGTCGGCATGGCGCGGAGGTTCTCCGCCAGCCGGTTCAGCGACGACGTCCACCGCTTCGGCGCCACCTACCTCAACTACGTCGGGCGGCTGTTGTCCTACGTCCTCAGCCGACCGGAGGACCCGCGCGACCGCACCAGCACCCTGCGGCTCGCCTACGGCACCGAGGCGTCCGAGACCGACATCGCCCGGTTCGCCGAGCGCTTCGGCTGCGCGGTGCAGGAGGGCTACGGCCTGAGCGAGGGGGTCTTCCGCATCAACCGGACGCTCGACACCCCGCCCGGCGCCCTCGGCCTGCCCGCGGGCGGACTCGACGTGCGCGTGCTCGACGAGGAGACCGGCGAGGAGTGCCCGCGTGCGGTGCTCGATGCGAACGGGAGGCTGAGCAATCCCGAGGCGGTCGGCCAGATGGTGGCCATCGGCCTCGCGCACACCTTCGAGGGCTACTACAAGAACCCCGGGGCCATGGCCGAGCGGGTCCGCGGGGATGACTTCTGGTCCGGCGACCTCGCCTACCGGACCGCGGACGGCTGGTTCTACTTCGCCGGGCGGGCCTCGGAGTGGCTGCGCGTGGACTCGGAGAACTTCGCCGCCGCACAGGTCGAGCGGGTCCTGCGCCGCTTCCCCGGAGTGGTCGCCGCGCCGGTGTACGCCGTCGCGGATCCGGTGACCGGAGACCGGGTCATGTGCGCGATCGAGATGGAGCAGGGCCACGAGCTCGACGTCGCCGCCCTGGGCGCGTTCCTCGCCGAGCAGCGCGACATGGGCGCCAAGTGGTGGCCGTCGTACATCCGGGTGGTCGCGGCCGTCCCGTTCACGGGGAGCGGCAAGGTCGACAAGGCACCCTTGCGCCGCGTGGCGTGGAACACCGCCGACCCGGTCTACGCGCGGGTCGGGAGGACCAGCGAGTACGTCCTCCTCGACGCCGCCGGGCGGCGCGCTCTCGAGGAGGAGTTCGCGCGCCACGGCCGGGCCGCGCACCTCCCGGCAGCCGAGCGGTGAGCGAGCGCACCGACGCCGCGCTGGACGGGCGGATCGCCCTCGTCACCGGTGGCGCCAGCGGCATCGGCCGGGCGATCTCCGCCGACCTGGACGCGCTCGGCGCCACGGTCGTGGTCGCCGACCTCGACCATCCGGGTGCCGTCGCGACGGCCGCCGACCTCCGGCGGGCTCACCCGCGCTCCTTCGACCTGGCGGACCCGGACAGCATCCAGCGGCTTGCGGAGTCCTGCGTGGCCGACTTCGGTGGGATCGACATCCTGGTCAGCAACGCGGGCGTCGCCGTCGTCGAGCCCTTCGCCACCAGCGACCCCGCCACCTGGGACCGGCTCTACCGGCTCAACCTGCGCGCGCCGATGCTGCTGACCCAGGCGCTGCTGCCGTCGCTCGCGGACAGCGGGGCGGGCCGCCTCGTCTTCATCGCCTCGGACGGCGCCCGGGTCGGCTCCGGCGGAGAGGCGGCCTACGCCGCCTCGAAGTCCGGCCTCTTCGGCTTCGCCAAGTCCGTCGCCCGGGAGTACGCCCGGCGCTCGCTCACCGCGAACGTCGTGTGCCCGGGTCCGGTCGTGAGCGCCATGACGAGTGCCATCGAGCGCGAGCAGCCCGGACTGCTCGCCAAGCTCGAGCGGCAGATCCCGCTGCGCCGACTGGGCCGCCCCGAGGACGTCGCCGGACTCGTCGCCTTCCTGTGCACCGACCGAGCGGCGTACATCACCGGGCAGACGCTGAGCGTCAGCGGGGGGATCACCATGTGCTGACGCCGCTGCCGGGGCCGGGGCCGGACAGCGGGCTCAGCTCAGGCGCGGTGCTGACGCAGCTGCGCGGAGGAGCGGCGTGCGCTGCCCCGCGACCGCGAGCGCTTGCGGACCGCCTCGTCCAGCTCGGCCAGCATCTGCTCGGCGCGGTCCCGCTCGTCGGCGTAGTAGCGCTCCGACCACCGCAGCACCAGCTCGGGGAACGCCCAGCCGGGCTCCTCGGCGGCGCCCTCGGCGTCGGCCAGGGCGCGGATGCGCATCTTCTCCGACTCGTCGCGATGCTGCTCCAGCATCGAGCGGAGGAGGCGGGGGTCGCTCGCGTGGCCCAGCCACATGCGCAGCATCACGCCGTGCTTGAGCACGGCCGGCTCGACCGGTGCCTCCGCGGCCCACCGCGCGACCACCGACTCGCCCTCCGGCGTGATCCGGTAGAGCCGCTTGCCTCGGACATCGTCCTTGTTGACCACCCGCGACGTGGCGAACCCGAGTGACTCGAGCTTGCGCAGCTCGCCGTAGATCTGGCTGTAGGACGGTGCCCAGTAGAAGAAGCGCAGGCTCCAGTCGGCCCACTTCTTCAGGTCGTAGCCCGACAGCTCCTCACCGAACGAGAGCAGCCCGAGGACCGCCCACGTGGTCGGACGGAGGTCGGGGAGCGGATCGACCTCGGATCCGGTGTCGCGTGGCATGACCGCAGCGTACCGGTCGGCTGCGACCGGGAATGTGACGGATCGGAACATGCCGAGACGGGATATCTTCCCTTGCCATTTCGGAGTATTTCATTTAGGAATAGTCCTCGACGGATCAGGAGGTGGCGAGCATGCTGGACGACGTCCTCGGTCGCGAGGTGGCCGATCTCCTCGCGACCCTCGACGCCGGCTTCCCCGCCGTGCACGAGATGACCGGGCCCGAGGCGCGCGCCGCGGTCGATGCCCGGCGGGTGCCGGCGACCAACCTCGACGACGTCCGGTCGGCGCGCGATCACCGGATACCCGGCGACGACGGCGAGCTGCGGATCCGGGCCTACCAACCGCACGACGACGCCCCGGGCACACCGGGCGCGCGCACCGGCATCGTCTTCCTCCACGGCGGGGGATTCGTGTTCTGCGGCATCGAGAGCCACGACGGCTTCTGCCGGCTGCTCGCCCGGCACACCGGCGCCGTCGTCGTCGCCGTCGACTACCGGCTCGCGCCGGAGCACCGCGCCCCCGCCGCGGCCCGGGACGCCTATGCCGCCACCCGGTGGACCGCCGAGCACGCAGGCGACCTCGGCGTCGACCCCCGACGGATCCTCGTGGCCGGTGACAGCGCGGGTGGCAATCTCGCGGCCGTCACCGCGCTCATGGCCCGCGACGCCGGCGGACCGCCGCTGGCCGGGCAGGTCCTGCTCTACCCGGTCGTCGAGCCGGACTTCGACACCGCCAGCTACCGCGGCTATGCCACCGGGCACTTCAACACCCGCGCCGCGATGGAGTGGTACTGGACCCAGTACCTCGGCGGGCCGCCGGACCGGACGCCGCCGCCGGAGCCCGCGGCGTACGTCGTGCCGTCGCGGGCCGACGACCTCGGTGGCCTTCCCCCCGCGATCGTGGTGACCGCCGGACGCGATCCGCTCCACTGCGAGGGCGAGCGCTATGCGCTCGCCCTGCGGGCAGCCGGCGTGCCGGTGCGGCACCGGCACTACCCCGACCTGTTCCACGGCTTCGCCACGATCGGCCCCTTCGCCGCCGCGTCCTCCGCACGAGACGTGCTCTGGGCCGACATCGCGGCGCTCCTGGACGAGAGGAAGGCCGCATGAGGCCGGACCCGAGAGACACTCCGGACACGAGGAGGACCGGCCCGACCGGGACGACCCGGGTGCCCGAGCACTGCGACGTGCTCGTCGTGGGCGCCGGCTTCGCCGGCATCTACGCCGTGATCCGCGCGCGGGCGGCTGGCTTCGCGGTGCGCGGCATCGACGCCGCCGACGACGTGGGCGGCACGTGGTACTGGAACCGCTACCCCGGTGCGCGCTGCGACGTCGAGAGCGTGGACTACTCCTACTCCTTCGACCCGCAACTGCAGCGCGAGTGGCGGTGGAGCGAGCGCTTCGCCACGCAGCCCGAGATCAAGGCCTACCTCGACCACGTCGCCGACAGGTACGACGTCCGCCGCCACTTCCGGTTCGGCGAGCGTGTGGTGGCCGCGTCGTTCGACGAGACGACGGCGCACTGGACCGTCAGCACGGACCACGGAGCCCCTGTCGTCGCCCGCCACCTCGTGCTGGCCACCGGAAGTCTCTCCGCGCCCAACCGCCCGGACATCCCGGGCATCGACAGCTTCGCCGGCCAGACCCTGATGACCGCGGCATGGCCCGTCGAGGGCGTCGACCTGGCCGGCAAGCGGGTGGGCGTCATCGGCACTGGGTCGTCGGGCATCCAGTCGATCCCGATCCTCGCCGAGGCGGCCAGCCGCCTCACCGTCTTCCAGCGCTCGGCCAACTACACCGTCCCCGCCTCCAACCGGCCGTTCAGCGACGAGGACCATGCGGAGATCCAGCGCTCGTACGCCGACCGCCGCGCCAAGTCGTGGGCCAGCGCCGCGGGGAGCCCCCACGAGAGCGACCCGCGGTCGATGTGGGACTACGACGAGGAGGAGCGGACCCGCGCGTTCGAGACCCGCTGGCGCGAGGGGGGCGTGCTGTTCTCCAAGACCTTCCCCCAGCAGTTGGTCGACCCTGCGGTCAACGACGTCGCGCGCCGCTTCGCGGAGGACAAGATCCGCGCGATCGTGCGGGACCCGCGTGTCGCCTCGGACCTCATCCCGACCGACCACCCGATCGGCACCAAGCGGATCTGCACCGACAGCGGGTACTACGAGACGTTCAACCGCGATCACGTGGAGCTGGTCAACCTGCGACGCAACCCGATCACGGAGATCACCAGCTGGGGAGTGAAGACCCGCGACGCGTCGTACGAGCTGGACGTCCTGGTGCTCGCCACCGGCTTCGACGCGATGACCGGGGCGATCACCCGCATCGACCTCACCGGCGCACGCGGCGCTCGGATCGCCGACGCCTGGTCCGAGGGACCCGTCACCTACCTGGGGCTGATGGTGCCCGACTTCCCCAACCTCTTCGTGCTGAACGGCCCGGGCAGTCCGTCCGTGCTCGCCAACATGGTGCTCACCTCCGAGCAGCAGGTGAACTGGGTGGTCGACCTGCTGACCCACTGCGAGGAGCGGGCGCACACGCTGGTCGAGCCGCGCCGCGACGTCGCACGGGCGTGGACCCGGCACGTCGACGAGGCCGCACACCGCACCCTCTTCCCCCAGGCGGACTCGTGGTACCTCGGCGCCAACATCGAGGGCAAGCCACGGGTGTTCATGCCCTACATCGGTGGCTTCAAGACCTATCTCGACCTCTGCGAGGAGGCGCGCGACTCCGGCTATGCCGGCTTCATCCTGGGCTCGTAGCCGGCGCTGCGCACCGCCCGTCCGCCCGCCGGTCCGCCCGCCGCTCCGCCCGCCCGCTTCTGCTGGACGGGAGCGCGAGCACCCGGCGCCGCCCCGGTTTGCTTGGATCGACCCCGTGCTGCAGCAGGGTGGCTACCGGACCCTCGCCGAACTGTGCGAGGCGCGTGCGGCGACCCACGGCGACCGGGTCGCGGTGCGTGACGACGCGGTGGCCCTGACCTATGCGGAGCTCGCGCGGGCGGCCGGTGCCGTGGCGTCGTACCTGCGCGCCCGGGGCGTCCGTCGCGCCGACCGCGTGCTGGTCCAGGGGCGCAACCGCGTCGACTGGGTGGTGGCCGCCTACGGCGTGCTCCTCGCCGGTGCGACCGTCGTGCCTCTGGACCACCGGGTGCCCCTCGCCGAGCGCCGGCGACTGGTCGACGAGCTCCGGCCCCGGCTCGCGTTGCTCGAGGACGAGGCCCCCGGCCTGCCGGACGGCGCCGTGCCGTCGGTGCGGCTCTCGGTGCTCGCCGGGCTCCCGGCGACCCGGCGCCGCCCGGCCGAGGGGGTCTTGGCCGAGCCCGACGACCCCGCGCTCGTCATCTGCACCTCCGGCACCTCGGGTCGGGTCAAGGCGGTGCCGATGACCCACCGACAGCTGCTCCGGCTGTACGACGACGTCCGCGTGGCGCTCGACGCCCGCGTCGACGACGTGTGGGCGTGCATCGTGCCGCTGACCCACTCCTTCGGCTTCAACGGCGTGCTGCTGGTGGCCCAGTTGGCCGGCGCGACGGTGCGACTGGTGCCGGACTACGCGCCCGGCCGGTTCGCGGCGCTGCTCGCGCGGGAGCCGGTCAGCGTCCTCGCCGGCCCGCTGACGATCTACCGCGACCTCGCGGACGCCGGCCCGGGCTCCGCCGCCGGGGTGCGCCTGGCCATCGTCGGCAGCACCGAGGTGTCCGCCACGGAGATGGCGCGGCTGGGCCGGTCGTTGGGGGTGGCCCGGATGGCGACCGGCTACGGGATGACCGAGACCTGCGGCACGGTCGCCATCGGCGATCTCCCGGCCGCGCCGACCGACCCGGTGCCGCTCATGGCGCTGATGCCCGGGGTGGAGGCGCGGGTGTGCGACGAGCTCGGTGCTGTGCTGCCGGCCGGTGAGCGGGGACGGATCCAGGTGCGCGGCTACAACGTGTGCCGGCCCTGTGCCGACGCGCCCGGCCTGCTGCCGGATGGCTGGCTCGACACCGGTGACGTCGGCGAGCTCGAGCCGGACGGTCGACTGGCGATCACCGGCCGGGCCGACGACCTGCTCAACCTCGCGGGCTTCACCGTCCACCCGCGCGAGGTCGAGTCCGCGCTCCGCGAGCACGAGGCCGTGGCGGCGGCGGCCGTCGTCGCGGTGCGGGACCGCCGCCACGGCCAGCGGCTGGTCGGGTGCGTCGTCGCCAGCGCGCCGAGTCGCCCACCCCGCGAGGAGGAGCTGGTCGCGTTCCTGCGGACCCGGCTCTCGCCGTACAAGGTGCCGGGCCGGATCATGCTGCTGGACCGGCTGCCGACGAGTGCCACCGGCAAGGTCTCGCGCGCAGCGCTCCGCCGCAGCCTCGAGGCGGAGGCCGTTCCCGGTGCCTGCTGAGCAGCAGGAGGCGGCGCTCGGCGGGCCGGGATTCGCCGGACTCGTCCTCGTCACCACCAACACGGGCGTCGTGGGCAGTCTGGGCGCGCCGCTCATCCCGCGCATCGCGGAGACCGAGCAGGTCTCCCTCGCCACCGCACAGTGGGCGCTGACCGCGACCCTCCTCGTCGGCGCGGTGCTCTCGCCGGTGGTCGGCCGGCTGGGCACGGGTGCGCGCCGCCGCCGGGTGATGATCGCCGTCCTGGGCCTGGTCACGCTGGGGACGCTGCTCGCCGCGTTGCCGCTCGGCATCGGCTGGATGATCGCGGGCCGCGCGCTGCAGGGCCTGGCGTTCTCGGTGACGCCGCTGGCCTTCTCCGTCGCCCGCGACTGCCTGCCTCCGCACCGGCAGCGGCGCGCGCTCGCGACGCTCTCCGTGACCAACGTCGTGGCCGCCGGACTCGGCTTCCCGGTGGCGGCGGTGGCAGCCGAGCTGACCGGAGTGCGCGGTGCCTACGCCCTGGGCGTCCTGCTGACCGGCGGCGCGCTGGTGACCGCGCTCCTCGTCGTACCGCGATCGACGGCGCCGCACGCCGGTCGCGTCGACGCCGTGGGCGCCGTGCTGCTCGGCGGCGCCACCTTGGCTGTGCTGCTGGCGATCACCCAGGGGGAGGGCTGGGGATGGCGGTCGGCCCCGATCCTCGCCCTGCTGCTCGGCGCGGTGCTGCTCGCCGGCGGCTGCGTCGCCTGGCTGCGCCGCGCGCGCCGCCCGCTGCTGGACCTGCGCCTGGCGCGGCACCCGGTCGTCTTGGCCGCGCACCTGGCCGCCGTGCTGGCCGGCTGCGGGATGTACCTGATGTTGTCGCTCGTGATGACCGTCGTGCAGGCCGAGCCGCACGGCTCCTACGGCCTCGGCGCCTCGGTCGTCGTCGCCGGGCTGATGCTGTCGCCGTACGCCGTTGCGAGCGCCGCGGGCAACCGCGCCGCCCTCGCGCTCGGCGCGCGACTGGGCCAGGGGGCGGTGCTGCCGATCGGGTGCCTGCTCTTCGGCCTGGCCGACCTGCTCCTCGGTGTGCTGCCCCTGTCGGTGCCCGGACTGCTGTTCGTGATGACCGTCGCGGGCGTCGCCAGCGGCATGACGTTCAACGCCATCCCGTGGCTGGTCGTGGGTGTCGTCCCGGCCGCGGAGATCGGCTCGGTGATGAGCTTCAACGTCGTCGTGCGCTATCTCGGCTTCTCCGTCGGCAGCGCGCTGGCGCTCGCACTGCTCGAGCTGTTCGCCGACGACCACGCAGCGGCGAGCAGGTCAGGTCTCGTCGCGGGGGCACTGGTGGGCGCCGCGGCCTGTGTCGTCGGTGCGCTGGTGTGCCTCGTCCTGGCCCGATCCGGGCGCCACGCCCGGCCGGTGCCGGCCGACGCGGCGGGGAGCGTCGCCTGAGCCTCGGCCCCGAGGCCGAGGGTCGACGACATGGAAGGGAAGGGCATGGACCTCCATCTCGACCGGGACCCGACGGTGCAGGGCCTTGCGCGCGCGCTGTTCGCCGCGCCCGGAGCGACGGGGCCCGTGCGCGCAGCACGTTGGCACGGGAGCGCCCTCGATGAGGGGCTGTGGGCGTCCTCGGCCAATGCCGGCCTCCTCGGCGTCGCCCTCCCCGAGGAGCACGGCGGCGGGGGACGTGGCCTGGCGGCGCTGGCGACGGTGCTCGAGGAGCAGGGCCGCCGGACCGCTCCGGTGCCGCTGTGGTCGGCGACCGTCGCCGCCTTGGCGGTGGCCCGGCACGGGAGCCATGTGCAGCGGGCGGACCTGCTCGACCCCGCGTCCGCCGGGGCGGTGCGCCTCACCGTCGCGCTCGAGGAGCGCGGCCTTGGTCCGTCGGCTGTTCCGTCGGCTGTTCCGTCGACACCGCGGACCGCCGCGACCCCGACGGGGACCCGCTGGCTGCTCTCCGGCGCCAAGGCCGTCGTGCCGGCGTACGACGGCGCGGACTATGCCCTGGTGTCGGCCGCGACCCCCGACGGGCCGGGGCTCTTCCTGGTGGTCGCCGACAGCGACGGGGTCGCCTGGCGGCCGGCCCGCGCCTCCGGCGGGGCCCTCGCCGGTGAGCTGCTGCTGGACGAGGCCGTCGGTCAGCCCGTCGGACGGCCGGGAGGAGACGCCGTCCCCGACACCCTCCGCGTCGCCGCGGTCGCCCTCGCGGCGCTGCAGACCGGCGCCGTCGCCGGTGCGCTCCAGCACGCGGCGGCCGTGGGCCTCCGCCAGATCGGCGGGCACCGCGCTCTCGCCGACGGCCGGGTCGAGCTCGACGCCCTGCGCCGCACGCTGTGGCATGCCGTCGCCGACCTCGAGCGCGGCGACGCCGCGGCCGCCGAGGTGTCGACGACGGTGGCGACCTGGTGGCGCATCCGGGGCGGTCTCGACGTCGCCCAGCGGATCCAGCGGCTGTGCGCCGGCCCGGACCACCCGGTGCGCCACCCGGTGCGCCACCCGGTCCCTCGCCCGGTGCGCCGGCACCTGCACTGGGTCCGGCAGCTCGCGACGACGCTGGCCTGACCGGGGGGCGGGTGGGAGGCCCGAGCCCCGCCGGGCCTGGCACTGTGGACGGCCGGACGACGCCGGCCGTCCTCGACGCAGGTGTCCCCGTCGCCGGGTCCTCGGACTGGCCGTGCGGTCCCCTCGACCCGCTGCGTGGGCTGCACGCGCTGACCACGCGGGCGACCCGGCGCGGCCGGGTCGTCGGCGCCGAGGAGCGGCTGACCCTCCGTGAGGCGCTCTGGGTCTACACCGCCGGATCCGCCGGTGCCACCGGGGAGAGGGCGCTCAAGGGCCGCATCGCCGTCGGGCAGCTCGCCGACTTCGCCGTCCTCAGCGAGGACGTCTTCGCCCGCGCGGACTGGCTCGAGCGGACCCGGGTCGTGTCGACGTGGGTCGGTGGCGAGCGGGTGTGGGCCGCAGGGTGAGCGACCCCCTCACCTCGCGGCCGCGCGGCGCCCTCAGCTTGGATTCACCGATTTGTCGCGTCGCGAGCGCCACCTGATGGGTGCGGTGGCAAGGAGTCCGGCGCGAGGGCAGACTGGACGTCTGTTGAGCGTCGGCGACGCCGCCAACGCTCCATCAGGTGGCGCGCAGCAGCGAGA
>Ga0164243_10014401_pt1 | contig 11021 bp, 9 predicted proteins | sample OricompcompostOP_FD_108781 | JGI IMG/M metagenome (GOLD analysis project Ga0164243, IMG submission 108781) | Organic Plus compost microbial communities from Emeryville, California, USA - Original compost - Organic plus compost (OP) | ecosystem: Engineered > Solid waste > Mixed feedstock >...
ATCGGCGCCGGCACGATCGGTGAGAACGCGTTCGCCGAGTTGCTGGCCCACCCGTCGATGGCCGGCGTACCGGTGGTGGTGGAGACGCCGACGACCGGCCCCGCCGGTCACGCCGCCGACGTGGCCACCCTCAACCGTCTCGCGGCGCCACGCCCCACCCGTCAGCGGGGATAGTCTCGTCCGGTGTCCCGCGCGAGACGCATAGCATCGCTGACGTTCGATCTCACGGTCGCCGTGCTGATCGTGCTCAGCGCTGTCGCGGGCACCCGGAACACGCCGAGCGGGCTCGCCGCCATCGGGGTGATCATGGGCGTGGCGCTGGTATGGCGGCGACGCTGGCCCCTCGCCGTGCTGGCGGTGGTGGCGGCCGCGGCGCTGGCCCAGGTGCTCCTCTTCGCACCCGCTCTCGATCCTCGACCGTTCGACGTGGCCGTCGTCATCGCCATGTACAGCGTGGTCAAGTACGCCCCCCGCATGCTCGACGCGTGGCTGGCCGCCGGCGTGGTCGCGGTCGGCATCGGGATCGAGGTGGTGCGCCACCCGGAGACCGGGGTCTGGGGCCCCGTCCTCATCTACGGCGGCGTCACCGTGGCGATCTGGCTCAGCGCATACGTGATGCGCACCCGGCGGCTGCGCGTCGCCCTTCTGGAGGAGCGCGCGGCCACGCTGGAGCGCGAACGGGAACACCTGGCCCGCGAGCGGGAGCACCTGGCGCGCATCGCGGTGGCCGACGAGCGGGCCACCATCGCCCGAGAGCTGCACGACATCGTCGCGCACAGCCTCTCGGTCATGATCGTGCAGGCCGACGGGGGCCGGTACGCCTTCGATACCGACCCGGCGCTGGCCCGGCAGGCGCTCGCCACCGTCGCCGCCACCGGGCGCGAGGCGCTGGCGGACATGCGCCGGCTGGTCGGCCTGCTGCGCGGCACGACCCCGGACGATGCCGTGGTCGACGAGGCGTCGGACTGGCGACGGGTCGGGCTCGCGCAGCTGGCACCGTTGGTGGAGCGGGCCCGGTCGGCCGGACTGACCGTCAGCTTCGACGCGGACGCCGACGGCCTGCCGCCCTCGGTCGAGCTGACCGTCACCCGCCTCGTGCAGGAGTCGCTCACCAACGCCCTGCGCCACGCCGGCCCAGGAGCAAGCGTGCGGCTGCGGGTCTTCCGGGAGTCCGGCGCGGTACGAGTGTCCTGTGTGGACGATGGTGGCGGCACGGCACGCCTCGGGACCGCCGACCGGTCGGGCCCGGGGCACGGTCTGCTCGGCATGCGCGAGCGGGTCGCGGTGCACCAGGGCAGCGTGCAGGCCGGGCCGTTGCCCGGTGGCGGCTGGCGCGTCGAGGCGGTGATCCCGCTCGACACTCCCGCCGGTACGGGCGGGGCCGGGACCACCGGTACGGGCGGGGCCACCGGGCCGGGCCAACCGGCGGTGGCCGCGTGAACCCGATCAGGGTCGTCATCGTCGACGACCAACCGTTGGTACGGGCCGGATTCCGCATGGTCCTCTCGTCCCAGCCCGACATCCGGGTGGTCGGTGAGGCCGGCGACGGCGCCGAGGCGCTGGCGCTGGTGGCCGACCTGCGCCGCGCCGGCGAGGCACCGGACATCGTCGTCATGGACATCCGGATGCCCCACCTGGACGGCATCGAGGCGACCCGCCGGCTGTGCGCCGAGGATGCCGCACCACGGGTCATCGTACTGACAACCTTCGATACTGATGCGGAGGCGTTCGCGTCCCTGGAGGCTGGCGCCAGCGGCTTCCTGCTGAAGAACGCGCCGCCCGAGGACCTGCTGACCGCGATCCGGGCGGTGGCGGCGGGTGACGCCGTGGTGGCGCCCCGGATCACCCGCCGCCTGCTGGACCGGTTCGCCGCCAAACTCACCGCCCGTACGGCCGACACCACCGCGCTCGCCCAGCTGACCGAGCGGGAGCGGGAGGTGGTGCTGCACGTCGCCGAGGGCCTGTCCAACGCCGAGATCGCGGCCCGGCTCGTCGTCGCGGAGGCCACCGTGAAGACGCACGTCGGGCGGATCCTCACCAAGCTCGGCCTGCGCGACCGCGTCCAGATCGTCGTCTTCGCCTACGAGACCGGCCTCGTGCGCCCCGGCGCCTGACTCGCGTCACGAGGCCGGCCGCGTCACGACTGGGCCAGCTGCGCCACGAGCGGGGCACGCGCGGCGCGCCGGGCGGGCAGGACCGCGGCGAGGACCGCCGCCGCGGCGGCGAGCGCGACGAACCCGGCGATCCAGCCCCACGGCGTGGTCGCGACCGGTTCCAGCTCCCGCAACAGGGTGACGATCACCAGCCGCCCGTAGACGAGACCGAACCCGATGCCGACCATCGCGCCGGCGAGGCACATCAGCACCGCCTCGGCGAGCAGGGTCCGGCGCAGCTGACCACGGGTCATTCCCAGCGCGCGAATCGTCGCGGACTCGCGCCGGCGCTCGATGACCGACAGCGCCAGGGTGTTGGCGACGCCGGCGATCGCGATGACCACGGCGATCGCCATCATCGCGACGAAGATCGCCATCATCTGGTCGACCTGGTCGCGCAGTTGCGCCGTCAGGTCGGCCAGGCTGTCGAAGCGCACCAGCGGATAGTCCGCGGCGAGGGCGGTCAGCGCGTCCCGGCCGGCCTGCGCGGTCGCACCGGGGGCCAGCCGGGCCAGCACCGTCGTGTCGTCGCCGTCCCCGGCCAGCGCCGTCAGCTCCTCCCAGCTCACCACGACGTCCGGCTCCGTGGCGGCGGGCAGCGAGCCGCGGACGGTGCCGACCACGCGCAGCTGCGCCGACCGCTGTCCCACCTCGACCCGCACCGTGTCCCCCGCGGACAGCGATCGGGCGAGCGGGCTCGTCGCCGAGACCAGCGCGGTCCCCGGCCGCAGGTCGAGCGGACCGCCCGTGACCAGGTTGGGCTCGATCAGCGACGCCTGCGCCCCGGGATCGACCGCGATCAGGGACGCCGACGGCGCGTCGCCGACGCGGGCATCGACGACCCGTACCTGTGCCACCAGTCCGAACTCGGGGCGCGCCCGCAGCGCCGAGGCGTACCCGGCCGGGATCCCGGCGGTGGGGTCCGGACCGGCGGGCGCGGTGGCGCGTGCCGGGACGATGGCGGTCATCACGAAGTCGACGGGGTAGCGACCGTTGAGCTGCCGGTCGACCGTGGCGTTCGCGCCGTCCAACGTGACCGCGAAGACGGTCATCAACCCGATGCCGATCATGAGCGTGGCGCTCGTGACGGCGGTGCGGCGCGGGTTGCGCCGGGCGTTGGCGACCGCGAGCCGCCACGGCACGCCGCCCAACCGCGCCGGCAGCGCCCCCACCACGGCGACCAACCGTCCCAGGTAGAGCGGCGCGCCGATCAGCAGCCCCAGGAAGAGCACCATCCCGCCCAGCACCACGAGCGCGGCCCCCAACCGTGAATCGTCCACAGTGGACCCCAGCGCGGTGACGAGCGCGCCGGTGCCGACGACGAGCAGGGCCAAGGCGAGCCGCAGTGCTCGCCGCGCCCGGCTGGCGCCCGCGCTCTCCGCGTCGTCACGCAGGGCGGCCACCGGCCGGGCCCGCGTCGCCCGCCACGCCGGCAGCATCGCCGACGCGACCGTCACCGCCACGCCCAGCAGCACCCCCACAACGACCGGCACGGGACCGAGGACCAGCCCCGGCGCGGACCCGGTGCCGTTGCCCAGCCCGCTCATCAACGCCAGGAGGCCCTGGGCCAGCCCGAAGCCGGCCAGCACACCCCCGACGGCACCGACGGCACCCACGGCCAGGGCCTCGACGAGCGCGCCGCCGAAGATCTGCCGGCGGCTGGCACCGACGCAGCGCAGCAGCGCGGTCTGGCGCAGCCGGGCGACGGTCATCGTGGCGAACGTGTTGTGGATGACGAACGCCGCGACGACCAGCGACACCAGCGCGAACAGCAGCAGCGCGGTGGTGAACTGGGCGGCGACGCTGGTCGCCTCCTGAGCCAGCTGAGCCCACCGCCCCGTACCGGTCTGCACCACCACACCGTCACCGGCCACGTCGCGCACCGCCCGGGCAAGCTCCACTTCGGACACACCGGGGCGGGCGGCCACGACCACCTCGTCGAAGCCGGTGACCCCCGTCAGCGCGACCAGGGTGTCGGCGGGCAGCCCGACGACGGTGAGCCCCGCGAGACGCCGGTCGACGCCGGCATCGAGCAGTCCCACCAGCCGCAGGTCGTGCGGCGTGCCGGCGGCGTCCAGCACCGCGATGTGATCGCCCACGTCGAGGTGGCGCGCCGCCGCCGTGTCGACGTCGAGCAACGCCTCACCCGCGCCGACGGGCACCGCGCCGGTGATGTCGAACGGTCGCAGCCGCGCATCGCCGTCGACGCTCACCCCCACGCCGCTACGGCCGAAGCTCTGGATGGCCCGGCCCGTCGCGTCGAGCATCGGTAGCGAGACGACCATGCGCCCAGCAGCCGCCTCCACAGTGGACAGTTCTTGGACGGCCGCGAGAGTCGCCGCCGCGACCATGTCCCCCTCGGCGGCCGCCACCCGCACGTCGACGCCACGCACGGAGCGGGCGAAGCCGTCGTAGAAGGCGGCCTCCTGGGTGTCGCGCAGCACGAGGGTGGCGCTGACGAATCCGACGCCCAGCACCACGGCCAGCGCCGTCGCCGCGTAGCGCCGGGCGTACGCGCGCAACCCGACGAGCGTGAACCGCAGCATGCGTCAGCCCTCCCAGCTCGCCAGGCGCTCGAGGATGGCGGCCGTGGTCGGCCGGGTCAGCTCACCGGCCACCCGCCCGTCGGCCAGGAACACCACACGGTCCGCGCAGGCGGCGGCGACCGGGTCGTGGGTCACCATCACCACGGTCTGGCCGAACTCGCGCACGCCACGGCGCAGGAACCCCAGCACGTCCTGAGTGGAACGGGAGTCGAGGTTGCCGGTGGGCTCGTCGGCGACCACCACGTCGGGCCGGGTGAGCAGGGCACGGGCACACGCCACGCGCTGCTGCTGGCCGCCCGAGAGCTGGGCGGGCTTGTGGTCCAGGCGATCACCGAGCCCCAAGGCATCGACGATGGTCGACAACCAGACGGGGTCGGGGCGGCGGCCGGCCAGGGCGAGCGGCAGCAGGATGTTCTGCCTCGCGGTCAGCGCCGGCAGCAGGTTGAAGGACTGGAAGACGAAGCCGATGCGGTCGCGCCGCACCCGGGTCAGCGCCGCGTCGCCGAGTCGGGTGAGGTCGGTGACCGTACCGGCGCGGTTGACCAGGCGTACCCGCCCCTGGGTGACCGTGTCCAGCCCGGCCGCGCAGTGCAGCAGGGTGGACTTGCCCGAACCCGACGGCCCCATGATCGCCGTGAACTGGCCGGCCGCGAAGGCGACGCTCACCCCGTCCAGCGCCCGTACGGCGGCCTCGCCCGTGCCGTACACCTTGACCAGGTCCTCGACCGCGAGCGCGGCCGGCGATCGGGCGGGATTGTGGATGGAATCCTCTATTGTCGATGCTCTTGTCGTCACGCCGCTACGGTAGGGGCGCCGGTGGGGTCCTGGCGTCGCCGCGAAGACCGAACCCTGGCGTACGACCTGAGTCGTACGCCGCCCGTACGGGCTCAGGGTGACGGCTCGCCGTGGCGCTCAGCGCAACGCGGCGGCCAGCACCTCGGCGGCGCGGTCGACGTCCTCGTCGCTCACGTCGAGATGGGTGATCAGCCGGCACAGTCGCGGCCCGAGCACCGAGACGAGCACGCCGCCCGCGCGCGCCCGGCCGGCCAGCGTGGCGGCGTCCACTGTGGACTTCGACAGGTCGAGCAGGACGATGTTCGTCTGCACCGCGGCCGGGTCGACGACGCCGAACGGGGCCAGCGCGGCCGCGAGCCGGGCCGCGCGGGCGTGGTCGTCGGCCAGCCGCTCGACGTGGTGGTCGAGCGCGTAGAGCCCGGCCGCCGCGAGCACCCCGACCTGCCGCATGCCGCCGCCCATCCGCTTGCGGATGACCCGTCCCGCGGCGACGCGCTCGGCGGTCGAGACGAAGACCGAGCCGATCGGTGTGCCCAGCCCCTTGGAGAGGCAGACCGACAGGGTGTCGAAGAGGCCGCCGTAGACGGTCAGCGGTACGGCGGTGGCGACGTGCGCGTGCCAGATCCGCGCACCGTCGCAGTGCAGCCCGATGCCCGCCTCGTCCGCCACCGACCGCAGCGCCTGCAGCGTGCTGAGCGGGATGACCTCACCGCCGGAGCGGTTATGGGTCTGCTCGACGGCGATCGCCCGGGTCGGTACGGCGTGGAAGCCGTCGGGGCGGACCATCGCGGCGACGGCGGAGACGTCGATGGCACCGCCGGAGGGCCCCCACGTACGGGTGGAGACTCCCCCGATCGCCGCCGCCGCACCGATCTCGTAGGTGACCACGTGCGCGTCCGCGTCGCAGAGCAGCTCGTGCGCCGGCGGCACCAGCGTCTGGATGGCGATCTGGTTGGCCATCGACCCGGTGGGGGCGAACAGCGCCGCCTCGTGGCCGAACAGCGCCGCGACCCGGGCCTCCAACGCCTGGACGGTCGGGTCCTCGCCGTAGACGTCGTCGCCGACCTCCGCCGCGGCCATCGCCTGCCGCATCCCGGGGGTCGGGCGGGTCACGGTGTCGCTGCGCAGGTCGATCATCAGTCCCCCGGCGTCTTTGGTGAGGAAGGTGCCCTTGTTAGCGCCTCACGGTTAAGAAGGTGCCCTTGCTTAGCCCTGGAGCATCTCGGCCACGAGGAAGGCGAGTTCGAGCGACTGCTGGGTGTTCAGACGCGGGTCGCAGGCCGTCTCGTAGCGGCTCTCCAGGTCGGCCTCGTTGATGTCCTGCGCACCGCCGAGGCACTCCGTGACGTCCTCGCCGGTCAGCTCGACGTGCAGGCCACCGGGGTGCGTGCCGAGCTGCTTGTGCACCTCGAAGTAGCCGAGCACCTCGTCGACGATCCGGTCGAAGTGGCGGGTCTTGTAGCCGTTGGACGACTCCACGGTGTTGCCGTGCATGGGGTCGCACTGCCAGACCACCCGGTGCCCGGCGGCGGTGACCTTCTCCACGATCGTGGGCAGGGTGTCGCGCACCTTGTTGTTGCCCATCCGGGAGATCAACGTCAGCCGGCCGGGGATGTTGTCGGGGTTGAGCTTCTCGCAGAGCTCGATCGCCGTCTCGGGTGAGGTGGTGGGGCCGAGCTTGACCCCGATCGGGTTGGCGATCCGGGAGACGAAGTCGATGTGGGCGTGGTCGAGTTCGCGGGTGCGCTCCCCCACCCAGAGGAAGTGACCCGACAGCCCGTAGGCCCGGCCGCCCACCACCCGGGTCAGCGCCCGGTCGTACTCGAGCGCCAGCGCCTCGTGGGAGCAGTAGAGGTCGACCGTCCGCAACGCGTCGTCCTGGGTCAGCCCGCAGGCGCGGATGAAGGCCAGTGCCCGGTCGATCTCGCGGGCCAGTGCCTCGTACCGCTCACCGAACGGGGAGGTCCGGACGAAGTCCTGGTTCCAGTCGTGCACCGCGTGCAGGTCGGCCAGACCTCCGTTGATGTAGGCGCGCAGCATGTTCATCGCCGCGGCCGAGTTCGCGTACGCGCGGATCATCCGGGCCGGCTCGGCGACCCGGGCCTCCGGCACCGGGTCCAGAGAGTTGATCATGTCGCCGCGGTAGGCGGGCAGCCCCAGCGAGTCGACCAGGCTGGAGCGCGGCTTGGTGTACTGCCCGGCCACCCGGGCCACCTTGACCACCGGCAGGCTCGCCCCGTAGGTGAGCACGACCGCCATCTGCAACAGCGTGCGGGCGTTGGCGAGCAGGTGCGCCTCGGTGTTGTCCTGGAACGTCTCCGCGCAGTCGCCGCCCTGCAGCAGGAACGCCTTGCCGTCGGCCACGTCGGCCAGGCGCAACCGCAACTCGTCCACCTCGTGGGGCGCGACCACGGACGGCACCGTGTTGAGCACGGAGCAGACCCGCTCGACCTCGGCCAGGTCCTCCCAGGGTGGGGTCTGCGACCGGGGCAACGTCCGCCAGTGGTCCAGCCCCAACGCCTCGACCTCGGCGGGGTCGTCGGCCGGGCGGGCGATCTGGAAGCCCGGGTCCCGGATCTGGTGCCACTCCTGGCGCATGGCTGTTCCTTCAAGAGATGTTTCGGCCGATATGTCGGGCGTGTTGCGGTGGCATCGCGCGGATCGCACACCGCTGTGCCGCACCCAGCCTACGGCGCCCGTCGAGGCGGCCACGGAGCGCCCGCGCGCTACCACAGCGTGGGACGTTCGTCACCCACGCACCGGGCGCCCGCCCGCCGGGCCTCGGGCCCAGCCTCAGGCCGGGTCTCAGGCCGGGCGGCGGCCGGCGATGCCGGTGTCCAGGCGGTGGTACCAGAGCACGTCCGGGTCGCCCTCCAGCCAGCACCACAGCACCGGCTCCGCGTCGCGCTCGCCGGGGATGTCCAGCAGCAGCGGCGCCGTGCCCTTGACCTGGGCGCCGAGGCCGGCGAAGAACTCGAGGTTGGCGTAGAGGCGCGCCTCCAGCGACTTGAGTTCGGCCATCCCGCCGTGCCGGCTGCGCCGGGGCACCCGCAGGTCAGCCCGCAACTCGGCGAGATCGGCCCGGATGGCGATGAATTCATCGATACGAGGGCGGATCCGGGCGATGATGGCACGCGCCTCGTCCAGTTGCATGCCGCCCAGTATCGGCCGTGCCGCGGTCCGTCGCGCAAGCGCGGCCCACCTGTGACCGCGCCTGACCGCGACCAGCCTGCCCGCGGTCAGGCGTTCGCGGCGAGTTCACGGGCGCGGTCGCGGGCGGCCTCCAGCGCGGAGAGCATCGCGGCCCGTACGCCGTGGTTCTCCATCTCCCGGATCGCGGCGATGGTGGTGCCACCCGGGGAGGTGACCGCCTCGCGCAGCTTCACCGGGTGCTCCCCCGAGTCGCGCAGCATGATCGCCGAGCCGACGGCGGTCTGCACGATCAGGTCGTGCGCCACCGCCCGCGGCAGGCCGAGCAGGATGCCGGCGTCGGTCATCGCCTCCACGAGGTAGAAGAAGTACGCCGGCCCCGAGCCGGACAGCGCGGTGACCGCGTCCTGCTGCGACTCGGGCAGCCGGATGGTCTTGCCCAGCGGCTTGAACATCTCCTCGGCCAGGGCGAGGTGGTCGTCGGTGGCGTGGGGGCCGCCCGAGATCGCCGTCATGGCCTGGTCCACGAAGGCCGGGGTGTTGGTCATGACGCGCACCACCGGCGTGCCCTCCGGCAGCGACTTGGCGAAGAACGAGATCGGCAGGCCGGCGCAGAGCGAGACGACGAGCTTGTCCGCCGGCACCAGCGGGCCCAGCTCGGCCATGAGCGCCGCCGCGTCCTGGGGCTTGACCGCGATCGCGAGCACGTCGGCGACCATGACCGCCTCGGCGTTCTCCACCATCCGTACGCCGTACCGGCTGGCGAGGTCCGCGGCGCGCTCCGGACGCCGCTCGGTCGCCACGAGCTTGTCGGTGGGCCAGCCCGAGCGGAGCAGCCCCGCGAGCAGCGTCTCGCCGATCTGGCCGGCGCCGATGACCGCGATCGTGTGCACGGTTGTGCCTCTCTGTTCGTCTCGTGCGCCGATCTTGGGCTTTTCCGCGTGATTGGTGATCAACTCACACGGAAAAGCCCAAGATCGGCGGGAAGAAGGGGGTCAGGAGCCGAAGAAGACCTCGGCCTCGGTGTAGCGCTCCAGCGGTACGGTCTTCAGCTCCTTGGTGCCCTCGACCAGCGGCACCCGGACGATCTCCGTGCCCTGCAGCGCCACCATCTTGCCCCAGTCGCCCTCGTGCACCGCGTCGATGGCCTGCAGCCCGAACCGCGTGGCGAGCACCCGGTCGAACGCGGTGGGCGTGCCGCCGCGCTGGATGTGCCCGAGCACGACCGTACGGGCCTCCTTGCCGGTCTTCGCCTCCAGCTGCTCCGCGAGCCACTGGCCGATGCCGCCCAGCCGCACGTGCCCGAACGCGTCGAGCTCCTGGTTCTGCAGCACCATCTGGCCCTCCAGCGGGTGCGCGCCCTCGGAGACGACCACGATCGGGGCGTACTGGTGCTGGAAGCGCTTCTCGACGTAGCCGGCCACCTGGTCGACGTCGAAGGCGCGCTCGGGCAGCAGGATCACGTTGGCCCCGCCGGCCAGGCCCGCGTGCAGCGCGATCCACCCGGCGTGCCGGCCCATGACCTCCACGACCAGCGTGCGGTGGTGCGACTCGGCGGTCGTGTGCAGCCGGTCGATCGCCTCCATGGCGATGTTCACGGCCGTGTCGAAGCCGAACGTGTAGTCGGTGGCGGAGAGGTCATTGTCGATGGTCTTGGGCACCCCGACGACGTGCACGCCGAGGTCGAAGAGCTTCGTCGCCACGCCGAGCGTGTCCTCGCCACCGATCGCGACGAGCGCGTCCACGCCGTGCTCGGCGAGGTTCGCCTTGATCCGCTCCACCCCGTTCTCGATCTTGAAGGGGTTGGTCCGGGAGGAGCCGAGGATCGTGCCACCCCGGGGCAGGATCCCACGCACCTCCTTGACGCTCAGCGGCATCGTCAGACCCTCCAGCGGGCCGCGCCAGCCGTCGCGGAAACCCACGAACTCGTGGCCGTAGGTGTCCACCCCCTTACGGACCACCGCCCGGATGACCGCGTTCAGACCCGGGCAGTCGCCGCCGCCGGTCAGCACTCCGATTCGCATGCTCCATGACCTCCTGTATCAGGTCCTCAGGCCTCGTGTGCACCCCGTGACCTGTCGCATCGACTGCCGTCGCCTCTGGGATGGACGGGACGGCGGCGAGCACAGCATGGCGCCCTTGCCAGCCCGGGGCGGGCCGCATGCGGACTGTAGCCCCCCGCCCGCCCAGGAAGAAACTTCGCGTGTTCAGACTAAACGCCCGTTCACCTGAGAGCTGCGCTCCTCGCTCGTTCCTCACTGCGATGCTCGCTCGACGGTGAGCAACGCCCGTTCACCTGAGAGCTGCGCTCCTCGCTCGTTCCTCACTGCGATGCTCGCTCGACGGTGAGCAACGCCCGTTCACCTGAGAGCTGCGC
>Ga0164243_10014402_pt1 | contig 11021 bp, 16 predicted proteins | sample OricompcompostOP_FD_108781 | JGI IMG/M metagenome (GOLD analysis project Ga0164243, IMG submission 108781) | Organic Plus compost microbial communities from Emeryville, California, USA - Original compost - Organic plus compost (OP) | ecosystem: Engineered > Solid waste > Mixed feedstock >...
CTGTTCCTGACCCTGTGGTTCTGCACCAACTTCGGCTTCATGGGCGCGCTGTTCTCGACCGTCGCCATGCTGGTGATCGGCTTCTTCTTCCTGCGCGGCGGCTCCAGCGAGTCGCACTGACGCCGGGGGCGAAGCCCCGCGCCCGCTGAGGTCTGCGAGCCCGTCCGGCGCGAGCCGTGGCGGGCCTTCGCATGTCTGGGGGCACCGTCCCTGCCGGTCCGCAGCCCAAGCGCAAGGCGCCGAGCGATGACGGAGGCTGAGGGCGCGAGCGTGCACGGACGCAGGCCTGCGTCGCTTCAGCTCAGCGTTTCGAACGGGGGAGGAACGCGCGTCCGGGCGCGGAAAGGCGTCGCGCGGTGGGACTCGTCGCGTTGTCCTGGAGAGCCGCGGCCCGGCGTCGAGCGCTCAGGGGCCGCAGCGGGCGCGTCCGGCGGACCGGACGCGCGGAACCGACCGGCTTAGCCTTGCTTGGCTTTGAAGCGCGGGTCGGTCTTGTTGATGACGTAAACCCGGCCCTTGCGGCGCACGAGCTTGCAGTCGCGGTGGCGGGTCTTGAGCGACTTCAGCGAGCTTCTGACCTTCATGACCGTTCTTCTCAGGTGGGCCGGGCGGGCCCGTCCGGGTTGCTACAAGAGGCGGCGCATATACGGGTGGGGCGGTCCGGAGTCAACGCTGCAGCGGCGTTTCGCCTCTCGGGCTTGTGATGGACGGCCAGCGGCGACGCTCGTTAGTTTCCCCCGGATGCGTCGTCTGTCCCTGTTGGTCTGTCTCGCCGTGGCCGGTTGCGCCAGCCCGGCCTCCCACGCTCCCGTCTCCCAGGCGCCGCCGGCGCCCGCGCCGAATCCCGCCCCGTCGCAGACGGCTTCGAATCCGGCGCCCAATCCGGCTCCGGGCGGTTCGCAGTTCTCCGGCCCGGTGCGGCCGCTGACCTCGTCCGGCGACATGGTGTTCGACGCCTGGGCCGCCAGCTTCTACGGCCGCGCGGTGGCCGCCGGCATCTCGCCGGTGCTGCTGCAGCGCGAGTTTGCGGGGCTGACGCCGGAGCCGCGGGTCGGCACGCTCGACAACCGCCAGCCGGAGTTCTCCAAGCCGCTCTCGGAATACATCCGCGGCGCGGTGACCGACGGGCGGGTCGCGACGGGCCGGCAAAAGGCCGCCCAGGTGCCGCAGCTGGCGGCGATCGAGCAGCGCTACGGCGTGCCGCGCGAGATCCTGCTCGGCGTCTGGGGCATGGAGAGCGCCTTCGGGGCCATCCAGGGCAACTTCGACGTGATCCGGGCGATGGCGACGCTGGCCGCCGAGGGCCGTCGCCGGCAGTTCGCCGAGGACCAGCTGATCGCCGCCCTCGAGCTGATCGGCTCGGGAGAGGTCACCCGTAGCCAGCTGCGCGGCTCATGGGCCGGGGCGATGGGGCAGACCCAGTTCATCCCGGCGACCTTCGTGCGCACGGCCGTGGACGGCGACGGCGACAATCGTCGGGACATCTGGAGCTCGCCGGCCGACGCCCTGGCCTCGGCGGCGAACCTGCTGCGGCAGGACGGCAAGTGGGTGCGCGGCCAGGACTGGGCGCGCGAGGTGACGGTTCCCTCAGGCTTTGACTACGGCCTGACCGAAGGGCCGAAGAAGACCCCGGCGGAATGGGAGGCGCTCGGCGTGCGCCGCGCCGACGGCCAGGCCTGGCCCGCGACGGACCTTTCCGCCGAGGCCCAGCTGGTGGCGCCGACCGGGGCCGGCGGGCCGCTGTTCCTGCTGTTCCCGAACCACTTCGCGATCCGCAAGTACAACAACTCCCTGGCCTATGCGCTGAGCGTCGGGCTGCTGGCCGACCGCTTTGACGGCCGCCCGCCCCTGAGCCGCCCCTGGCCGCAGGAGACGCCGCTGTCGCTGGTCGACCGCATGACCGCCCAGAGGGCCCTGGCGAGCCTGGGCTTCGATCCCGGGACGCCCGACGGCGTGGTCGGCATGCGGACCCGCGAGGCGCTGCGCGCCTGGCAGAAGGCGCGCGGCCTGACCGCCGACGGCTACCTGTCGCCGGACATGATCCGGCGGCTGAAGGCGGAGACCGGGGCGGCGTAGCCCTAAGCTTCGATGGTCGGGAGGGTGGAGTGACGCAGAACTTCGACGTCCGCCGTCTCGGTCCCGCCGACGTGGCGCGTCTGCGCGAGCTCAACGCCGTGTTCGGCGAGGCCTTCGCCGACGCGGAGACCTTCGGCGCCGAGCCGCCGTCGGACAATTATCTGCGGGACCTGCTCGCCAAACCGCACGTCATCGCCCTGGTCGCGGTCTGCGAGGGCGCGGTGGTGGGCGGACTGACGGCCTACGAGCTCGACAAGTTCGAGCGGGCGCGGCGGGAGATCTACATCTACGACCTGGCGGTGGCGCAGGCGCACCGCCGGCGCAGGATCGCCACGGGGCTGATCCGCGCCGTGCAGCAGATCGCCGCCCAGCGCGGGGCCTGGGTGGTGTTCGTCCAGGCCGACTACGGCGACGATCCGGCGATCGCGCTCTACGAGAAGCTCGGCGTGCGCGAGGAGGTCCTGCACTTCGACCTGCCGGTCGGGCGCGCCTGAGCCGGGCGGCGGCGCGCTACTGGCGCGCCTTGCGGGCCGCGTAGCGGGCGTCGCGCTTGGCCTTGGCCTCGGCCTTGGTCAGCGCCTTGCGCTCCTTGCGCTCGCCGCGCTTCAGCGCCAGGGCGGCGGCCTGGGCCTCTTCTTCCGTCTGGCGGACCAGGGCGGCTGCGTCGGCGGCGGCCTGCTTCTTGGCCGCCCTCGCCTCGGCGCGGTCGCGGCGCACCCGATCGAGCTCGGCGGCGCGCAACGCGGCGCGCTCGGCGATCTGCGGATCGGTGACGGTCGGCTTCGGGGTGAAGCCGGCCAGCAGCGCCTTGCGCGCGTCGGCGGCGGTCTTCAGGCGCTCGGTGAAACTGGCGCGGTCGGTATGCTTCATTCGCTTCCTTGGTGTGCGGGGGATGCGGCGGCCTCGAGGCGCTCGCGATTGCTCAGCGCCCGGCTTTCCGCCGCCTCGGCGAGCTCGATCCAGCGCAGGGCTGCGATCTCGTGTTGCTCGCGGGCGCGCTCCAGCTGGCAGGCCTTGGCGGCGAGGGACGCATCTTCCGCGCGCGCCCGGTACTCGAGGGCTTGGATCTCAAACTTGGACGCGGACATCAGCTGTCTCCTGGCGCTGGAGTGAAATAGGATCCGGCCGAACGGCGGCCGGCGGGTTACTTGCCGCGGCGATCCGCGGCCCGTTCGAGGGCGCGCGACAGCCGCACGCCGAGTTGGTCGGTCGACATCGCGCGGAAGGCGGGATGGAAGCTTCGGATCTCGTCGAAGCTGGCGCGCGGATGCCGCGCGAGGAGGTCCTGCAGCATCTGCTGCGGGCAGAGGATGTCAGTCATTATTATCCAAAACAGGCGCCCGAAGAGCGGGCCGGGGAATAGGTGCTAGAAGGGCCGTGCAGCGATGCTGCGGGTTCGCCGCGGTCATAGGATGCTCCGGTCGCCCGTCAGCCGGCGTCGGTTGAGTCGGTCCGCCAGATCGTCCGCGTCGAGAAACGGGAGGCCGGACTGAGGCGCCGACCCGACGATGACGGGCTGGCCGGTCAGCAGATCAACGACTGTCCAGCCGCGGTCGTCACGTTGAGTGTCGTACTGCGTGGGCATCGGGGGCCTCCGTCAGCGAGCGGGACGCGGCCGCGCACGGCGACTGCGTCCCGTCCGAGGTTTCAGGCCGCTTGCAGCTGGCCGGCCGAGGTCTTGCCGCTGCGCGAGTCCCGCTCGAGCTCGAAGCTCAGCTTCTGGCCTTCGTGCAGCGAGCCGAGGCCCGCGCGCTCGACGGCGGAAATGTGCACGAAGACGTCCGCGCCGCCGTTGTCCGGCTGGATGAAGCCGAAGCCCTTTTGGGCGTTGAACCACTTTACAGTGCCGTTGGTCATAGTCGTCCCTTTCCGGACATGAGTTCTCGCGCCCAGAACGGGCGAAAAGGTCAAATTTTCGGAGAGGTTCGGACGTCGATTCCGGCGGGATTTCTGTACCGCGACCGGGATGGCAGGCGAGCCAAAACGAATTTTGATCTAGCCAAAGTGGCAGGCGGAGCCGCGAATTTCAAGGCGTAGCGGCCAAAAAAGGCTGAAAACACGTTCCTGTGTGTTAAGATGACTTATGAAAGTTCTTCCAGATCGGGCCGTTTTGACCGTGCTGCGCCACAATGATCTTTGGGCGATCGAGTGCGACGGCGATCATTTCGGCCACGCCCGCGACAAGGACGAGGTCAAGGCCACGGCGAACAAGCGCGCCCGCCAGCTGCTGGACGACGGCCAGCCCTGCCTCGTGCGCATCATCGGCGAAAACGGCTACTTTGGCGGCTGAGCGGCCGACCGCGTACATCACCCGCCAACTCAGCGAAAAACGCCCCTCCGTCAGCTTCGCTGACAGCTCCCACGCAAGCGGTGGAGGTGGCTCCCGCCGCAGGCGGGAGCCGTAGGGGGCGTTCGGGGATCAGCCCACCATGACGTCGCCGGCGTCGACGTTCATCGACTGGCCGGTGATGGTGCGCGCGTCGTCGGAGGCGAGGAACAGGGCGAACCGGGCGACGTCCTCGGGCGTGCTCATGGTCTTCAGCGGCAAGTGGGCCATCAGCCGCCCGGCCATCTCGTCCTCGCTGATCGACTGCTCCGCCGCGACCCGGCGGACGTAGTTGCGCATCAGCTCGGTGTCGATGATCCCCGGCACCACGCAGTTGCAGCGCACGCCGAACTGCCCGGCCTCCATGGCGATGACCTTGGTCAGCACCCGCAGGCCCGCCTTGGCCACCGAGTAGTGGCTCTTGCGCGGCAGGCCCCTCCAGCCGGCGCCGGACGAGAAGTTGATGATCACCCCGGTCTTCCGCTCGATCATCGAGCGGCGCAGCACCTCGCGCGAGCAGAGCATCGCCGCGGTGACGTCGATGGCGATGGTGGAGTTCCAGTTCTCCAGCGTCTGCTCCCAGACATACTTGTCGGTCCCCGGGGCGGCGGCGTTGTTCATCATGATGTCGACCTGGCCCCAGCGGCTCATCGCCGCCTCGACCATCTCGGCCACGTCCTCCTCCCGGGTGACGTCGGCGCGCACGGCCACGGCGTTGGCGCCGATCTCCGCCGCCGCCGCGGTGACCAGCTCGACGCGGCGGGCGGCCAACACCACCTTGGCGCCCTCGGCGGCCAGCATCTTGGCCATGACCGGGCCGAGGCCGGTGCTGGCGCCGGTGACGATCGCCACCTTGTCGGTAAAGCGAGCCATGTCGTTCTCCTCCCTGGTGCGCTCCCGGTTCGGCCGGGAGGCGTCGTGTCTCCGAATGCGGCCTCAGCCGCGGGTCCGCTCCACGGCGGTGGTGTAGAGGCTGTCCGGCGAGCGCCAGTCGAGCCGGATGCGGCGGCGCGCCAGCAGCCAGCGCTCGCCCTCCTTGCGGAAGTCGTCGAGGTAGTAGCCGCAGTGGTCCGGCCCGATGTCGGTGTAGGCGACCCAGTAGGTGCGCGCCTTGGCCGTGTCGGGGCCGGTCAGCTCGATCTGGCTGGTCGCCAGGTGGTGGCGGATGAAGGTCGCCTTGTGCACCGGCCCCTCCGCCGGCGGCTTCAGCCAGCGGGTGATCCAGCCGCGGATGGCCTCACGGCCTTCGTAGCGGAAGGCGTCGACCTCCGGCACGCCGTCGGTCTCCAGCACCGCGTCGGCGGTGAAGACGGCGACGAACTCGTCGGCCTTCAGCCGGTCGCCGGCCATGGTGTAGTCGGCCATGGTCTTGCGGACGCCCTCGCGGGCGAGGAGTTCGTCGAGGGTCATTTGCCCATCACCCGCCGCATGGTCTCGTGGGAGTCCGGCGAGCCGTCGAGCACGCGGTTGTAGCGCTCCAGGATGCGCCAGCCGGCCGGGGTCCGCGTCAGGGTCCAGTGGTTGATCGCGGCGCGCCAGAAGTACCACCGGTCGCCTTCCTTCAGCACCACGAAGGAGTAGGCGACGGCCTCGGCCGTGTCGCCGTCGACGGTGATCCGCGGCGTCGCCGTCAGGTGCGAGACGCCGGTGTTGACCAGGTTCTTGTGGCCTTCGCTCTCGTAGACCGCGGCGATCTCGTCATAGGCCTTGGCGCGGTAGACCCCGCCCATGTCGTAGGCGCCGCCTTCGACCCAGAGGTGGGCGGCCGGATAGCTCTCGCCGCTGTCGACCAGCGGCCCGTAGGTGTTCAGGAGCCGCAGGATCTCCAACTGGTCCTCGGCCGCCCGCACCCGGGACTCCAAAGCCGCAAGCCGCTCTTCCACGCTCATCGCTCACTCCCTTGTTCGCGCCGCCTGTCCGGCGGGTCTTCTGCTCGGCAGTGCAGCAGCTTCCCCGACGTCAGCCTAGTCCCAAGCGGGAGGGGGGCCGCCTGCTGAAGGCGCCGTAGTCCTGCTCATCGAGCCTTAAGCATTCACGGCGAAGCTCCGCCCATCTGAGGGGGCCCCTTCGTCCATGTTCCAGATCATCGGCATCGTGCTGCTGTTCGCGCTCGTGTTCGGCAGCTACATCATTTCCGGCGGCAATCTCGGCGTGATCCTGCACGCCCTGCCGCACGAGATGATGTGTATCGGCGGCGCCGCGCTCGCCACCTTCCTGATCGGCAACCCGATGCCGGTGATCAAGGCCACCGGCGGCGCCTTCGGCAAGGCCTTCTCCGGTCCGAAGTGGAAGTCCTCGGACTACCGCGACCTGCTCTCTCTGCTGTTCCTGCTGACCAAGACGATGAAGTCGAAGGGCGTCATCGCGCTCGAGAGCCACATCGAGAACCCGAAGGACAGCACCATCTTCTCGCGCTTCCCGCGCATCCTGAAGGACCACTTCGCCGTCGACTTCATCTGCGACACGCTGCGGATGATGACCATGAACCTGGAGGATCCGCACCAGGTCGAGGACGCGATGGAGAAGCAGCTCGAGAAGCATCACCATGAAGCGCTGGGCCCGAGCCACGCGCTGCAGACCATCGCCGACGCGCTGCCGGCGCTGGGGATCGTCGCGGCGGTGTTGGGGGTCATCAAGACAATGGGCGCGATCACCGAGCCGCCGGAGGTGCTGGGCGAAATGATCGGCTCGGCGCTGGTCGGCACCTTCATGGGCGTGTTCCTGGCCTACGGCCTGGTCGCGCCGCTGGCGGCCCGGATGAAGGGAATCGTCGAGGAGGAGGGCGCCTTCTACCGCATCATTCAGTCGGTGCTGGTCGCCCACCTGCACGGCAATGCGGCGCAGATCTCCGTCGAGATCGGCCGCGGCAACGTGCCCAGCGAAGCGCAGCCGAGCTTCCTCGAACTGGAGGAGACTCTCTCCACCATGCCGAACGAGGCCTGACGGGTCGAAAAGTGATCACGGAGTCGTGAAACTTTTCTTGTCATCGGCACGGCTCGGCTTTACTGCTGAGCGGCGCCATTGGCGGACTTGCGTTCTTCGCGGGGTCGTCCGAGGCGTGCTGACACACCGTATTGAGGACTTAGGGACATGAAGACTCAAGCTTTCCGCACCCTGATCGTCGCGACCGCCGCCGTGGCCGCTCTCTCGGTCGCCGCCTGCTCGCAAAAGGCTGAAGAAGCCAACACCGCGGCCGCCGAAGCCAACGCCGCCGCCGTCGCCGCCGACTCGGCTCAAGACGCCGCCGCGACCGCCGGCAACGCCGCCGCTGACGCCGCCGCCGCCGCCGGCAACGCCGCCGCTGACGCGGGCAACGCCGCTGCCGCCGCCGCCGACGCTGGCAACGCCGCTGCTCCGGCCGCCCACTAAGGGCAGCCCACGCATCACTGCGTACGAGAAGGCCGCCCGCTCGGGCGGCCTTCTTTCGTTTTAGGGATATGAGCGACCAACGTCCCGACCCGCCGCAGAGCTTGCTGACGAACCCGCTGACGAGCCCGCTTCAGTGGGGCGACGACGGCCTGCCGCGCTCGCGGCTTTACGGCGACGTCTACTTCTCCAGCGAGGACGGCCTCGCCGAGACCCGCGCCGTCTTCCTGCAAGGCTGCGGCCTGCCCGAGGCCTGGCGCGGCCGCCGGCGTTTCGTCGTCGGCGAACTGGGCTTCGGCACCGGTCTGAACATCCTCGCCCTGCTCGACCTCTGGCGACGCCATCGCCCGCCTGGCGGGCGGCTGCACATCTTTTCCATCGAGGCGCATCCCATCGACGCCGCCGAGGCGGCGCGGGCGCTGGCGCGCTGGCCGGAGCTTGCGGATCTGTCGGCGCTGCTCGTCGCCCGCTGGCCCGGCCGCGCCCGCGGCGTCCACCGGCTGGAGCTGCCCGAAGTGGGCGCCGTGCTCGACCTTGCGGTCATGGACGTCGCCGAGGCGCTGGGCGGTTGGGACGGCCGCGCCGACGCCTGGTTCCTCGACGGCTTCGCGCCTTCGCTCAATCCGGCGATGTGGCGGGACGAGGTGCTGGCGCTGGTCGGCGCCCGCTCGGCCCCCGGGGCGCGCGCCGCCACCTTCACGGTCGCGGGCCAGGTGCGTCGGGGCCTCGCCGCCGCCGGCTTCGCGGTCGAGAAGCGTCCGGGCTTCGGCCGCAAGCGCGAGCGGCTGGAGGCGCGCTTTCCCGGCGATGCGGCGGACCCGACGCGCGTCGACCAGATCGCCGTGGTCGGCGGCGGGATCGCCGGGGCTGCCGCGGCCCGCGCGGTCCGGGCGCTGGGCGCCGAGGCGGTTCTGTTCGAGGCCGAGGCGCTGGGCGCCGGCGGCTCCGGCAACCCCGCGGCGCTGGTGACGCCCCGCCTCGACGCCGGCCTCGGCCCGCCCGCCCAGCTGTTCGCCAGCGCCTTCCGCCGCGCCGTCGAGCTCTACGCGGCGCACCCGGAGGCGGTGATCGCCCGCGGCGTGCTGCAGCTGGCGGCGGGCGAGCGCGATCCCGACCGCTTCGCCCGCATCGCCGGCTCCGACCTGTTCGAGCCCGACGCGCTCGCCCTGCTCGACGCCGACGAAGCGAGCGCGCGGCTCGGCGAGCCGGCCCCGGCCGCGCTCGACCAGCGCTCGGCGCTGGTGATCGACCCGGCGCCGGTCCTGGCCGCCTGGAGCGGCGCGCCGCGGCGGGCGCGCGTCGCGGCGATCGCGCGCGGCACGCACGCCCGGCGCCTGAGCGATGCGGCCGGCGCGCTGCTGGCCGAGGCCGACGCGGTGATCGTCGCCGCGGGCACGGACGCCGCGCGGCTGGCACCCGGCCTGGCGCTGCGGCCGGTGCGCGGCCAGGCGAGCTGGGCGACCGGCCTGGAGCCGCCGCCGGCCTGCGCCTGGGGCGGCTATGCGGTCCCGACCCGCGACGGCGTGCTGTTCGGCGCGACCCACGACCGCGACGACGCCGGGGCCGACCTGCGTCCGGAAGATCATCAGCGCAATCTGGCGACCTTGGCCGCGCGCTTGCCGCGGCTCGCTGCGGGGCTGGCCGGCCGGCCGCTTCAGGGCCGCGCGGCGGTGCGGGCGACGACCGCCGACCGGCTGCCGGTGGCGGGCGGCGACGACGGCCTCTTCCTGCTGACCGGCTTCGGATCGCGCGGCTTTTCGCTGGCGCCGCTGCTGGCGGAGCATGTCGCCGCCCAGGCCCTGGGCTTGCCCGGTCCGCTGCCGATCGGTCTGGCGGCGCTGGTCGCTCCGGACCGCTTCGCCCGCCGCGCGGCGGCCCGCGGCCAGAGCGCCGATTCGGCGGTCCCCCGCGACTAGCTGGACCCATGGCGGGGCTTCGACGGTTCTGAGGACGCCGGGTGATCGCGTCTCCACGGAACCGACAGGATGAAGATCAAGCTTGCAGCCGCCCTGCTTCTCTCGCTGACCACCCTGAGCGCGGCCTGCGCCTCAGACCCGAAGACCGCGTCGCGAAGCAACACCCAACGGGCGTGCTTCTACGCCAACGACGTGGACGGGTTCGCCGCCCAGGACGACCGCATCGTCAACGTCCGGGTCGGCGTCAACGACGTCTACCAGTTCGAGCTGTTCGCACCGTGCCCCGACGTGCGCTGGAACGAGACGCTCGGCCTGCAGACCCGCGGGGGCTCCAACTTCATCTGCTCGGGGCTGGACGCGGAGATCGTCTCGCCCACGCCGATCGGTCCGCAGCGCTGTCCGGTGACCAACATCCGCAAGCTGACGCCGGAGGAGGTCGCGGCCCTGCCGAAGGGCGCCCGGCCCTGAGCGGCGCCCGCGGCGTCTCGACCAGCCCCGGTTGACGTAACGGCAAGTCAATCAATGGCTTGCGGCCTGCGCCGTTGTGCGGAAGGCTGGCGGCGCCATCGTCGATGCAACGACGAGGCTAGGGGAGAGGACCTTACCATGGCCGACTGGTCGAAGCTTTTCACGCCGTTCACCCTGCGCGGCGTCACCCTGCCCAATCGCATCGTGATGCCGGCCATGGGGCTGTGCATCTGCGAGGACGGCGTCCCCTCGGACGAGGCCGCCGCCTACTACGCTCGCCGCGCGACCGGCGGCGCGGGGCTGGTGATGACCGAGGGCGTCTACATCGACCACCCCTCGTCGGGCGACAATCCGATGCTCGGCCGCTTCCATGGCGAGGCGGCGTTCGACGGCTGGCGCAAGGTGGCCCGCGCGGTGCACGCCGCCGGCGGGATCACCATGCCGGAGCTGTGGCACGTCGGCCTGATCTACTCGACCTACGACATGCTGGCCGGCGAGCCGCGCTACCGGCCGGAGCTCGGCCAGGTGAGCCCGTCCGGCTACATCGCGCCGGGCAAGAAGGTCGCCGAGGGCATGACCCAGGCGCAGATCGACGAGGTGATCGAGGCCTACGGCCGCGGCTGCGACAAGGCGATGGAGCTCGGCTACGACGGGATCGAGATTCACGGCGGCCACGGCTATCTGATCGACCAGTTCTTCTGGGCCGAGCTCAACCATCGCACCGACCGCTACGGCGGCAGCCCGAGGGCCCGCGGGCAGTTCGCCGCCGAGGTGGTGGCCGAGTGCCGCCGCCGGGTCGGCCCCGACGTGCCGGTCACGCTGCGGATCTCGCAGTGGAAGGTGTCCGACTACAAGGCGAAGATCGCGCA
>Ga0164243_10014403_pt1 | contig 11021 bp, 7 predicted proteins | sample OricompcompostOP_FD_108781 | JGI IMG/M metagenome (GOLD analysis project Ga0164243, IMG submission 108781) | Organic Plus compost microbial communities from Emeryville, California, USA - Original compost - Organic plus compost (OP) | ecosystem: Engineered > Solid waste > Mixed feedstock >...
CGACGCCCATCCGCCCGGTGCAGTCGTCCGGCGGCATGTACCTCCTGACGATGAACGGGCCCGGCCTGGAGAAGGTCCAGCAGGTGGGGAAGGGGGCCGTCGCGATCACCCTCTTCGGGACGACGTCAGCCAGCACCCTGAACGTCGCCCTGACCCGACCCCGGCCGCACGCGGCGGCCTCGCCGTTGCAGATCGCCTCGATCCGGGTCGTCTCCGGCGAACTCGGCGGGATCACGGCCGGGCCGGCCACCCTGAACGGCCCGATCACGCCGCTATCCGGGTCGGTCAACACGCTCCAGTTCGGCGGGCTCGGCCCGAACGCCCAGATCGACGTGGACGGCGCGCTCGGGAGCCTGTCGGTCGGCGGGGGCGTCGCGCTCGGGCCGACCGGACACGTCCGGGTCGGCGGCGACATCAATCAAAGCGTCACGGTCGGCGGCACGCTCACGCTCGACGGCGGTTCCTTCCTCGTCGGCCGAAACCTGGTCGGCGCGTTGAGCGCCGGAGGGGTGAACCTGACCCGGGGAGGCGCGTTCGTCGTCGGCAACGACGTGCTCGGCCCCGTGACGGTCGGCAACGACTTGTCGGTCAGCAGCGGCGCCGTGCTGAGCGTCGGCCGCGACGTCACCACGGACAGCGGGGGGACGGGGGGCATCAGCGTCAACGGCGACCTGAACCTCGCCGGCGGCAAGATCGTGGTCGGTCGCAACCTGGACGTGATCGACGCCCCGGTCCCCGCGACCAACACCACGGCCTCGCTGAGCGTCAACGGCAACTTTACCGCCTCGACCGGGGGGGCGCTGATCGTCGGCGGGAACGTGAACGGCCTGGCCGTGAACGGCGTCCTCCGGGGGAACGGGACGGCGACCCCCGACATCAGCGTCGGGCTCGACCTCCGGAACGTCGTCGTCACCGGCGCGACCCCCAACCAGGGGGGGATTCAGCACGCGAGCATCGACGTCGGCAAGAACCTCATCGGGCTCACCGTCAGCCACGGGGTCTTCGACAGCATCATCACCGCCGGGATCGCGATCACCGACGTCAACATCGGCCCCGACGGCAACGACGCGATCATCAACTCCGACGTGCGGGCCGGGGTCGGCATCGACCGGTTCACGGCCGCCGGCAACGTCCTGTCGACCTTCGCCACGAACCCCAAGTCGGACGGCTACCCGACCCGGATCGTCGCGGGCGAAGACCGCCTGGGCCACTTCTTTAGCGGCGGCGTGATCGACCACTTCCAGATCACCGGCACGATGACCGACTCCGTCGTCGCCGCGAGCGTCCAACCCTTCGGCGGTAACGGGGCGCTCCCCGACGCGAACCTCCCCTACGGCGCGGCGGCGCCGGTCCCCTCCAACACCCCGGGCGACCTCGGCAGCAACACCTACGACGCGCCGGCCGGTACGACGACCATCAACGGCAAGCCGTTCAAGAACTGGACCGAGACCTCCCACGGCGGCGCCGATGACGGTCATTCCCACTACCTCAAAACCGTGACCGACCCGGCCGGGAACCCGCAGTTCGTCACGACCGACGACTTCATCTTCCCGGGCGCGATTAACCCGAGCTACGCTTCGGGTGCGGTGCCGACAAAGTCGACGGTCCTCGGCGGGGTCGTCTCCACGTTCCACGGCGACGAGGCCGACTTCGCCGGCATTTTCGCCGCCGACACCCGCGGCGTCTTCGTCGGCCCGCTTCCGTAAGTCGCGCCGGGACGGCGTCTTGGCGAAACCCTAATACTGAACGGTCCCGCGCGAAGAACTTCGAGAACCGCGAGGACCGGCCGGGGGCGCGGCGCCGCCCCGTAAACGGCCCGGGCCTTTACCGGCTCGGACTTACGGGTTAGGATTCTCGGTTCCCGGACCCGTCCACCGGCCGGATTCCGCACCTGGAGATTGAATCGTCATGGCCTCGGACCCGAAGTCGACCGCGTCGTCCGTTCCCGCCGCCGGTAACTCGTCCCGCATGGACGTTAAAGGCATCCGGGTTTTCAGCTACCCGAAGGTCATCTACATCTTCCCGACGATGATCGTCGCCTTCATCTGCGGGCTCGGGATGCTGGTGATCCGCGACCGGACCGAAGACCCGACCAAGAAAGCCCCGGCCCCGGCCCAGGTCAAGGCGGCCGAATCGACGGAGCCCGCGGCCACGACCGCGCCGGCCTCCGCTCCCGCCCAACCGGTCGCGAAGCACGACCGGTTTAAGACGCCGCAAAACCTGTTCGGCGTCCTCTTCCTGGGGGTCTTCGCCTTTAACCTGCTGGTCATGGCGCTCGACTTCCCACGGTTCACGATCGTGGCGGTCGCCCTGCTGATCGCGTTCCTCGTCTTCTTCATCCTGTGGATGGGGGCGGCGTTCGACATCGAGCTCATGCGTTGGGTGCGGGGCCTGATGGGGGCCGTCTATGTGTACGCCAACGCCGCGTTCTACTTCATGATCGCCGGGGTCCTGGCGATCATCCTCGGCATCGTCTACGCCACCCGCTGGCTCGACTACTGGCAGATCATGCCGAACGAGATCCTGCACCACCACGGGCCGCTCAGCGACCTGGAGCGGTTCCCGACCATGAACCTGAAGTTCGACAAGGAGATCCCCGACGTCCTCGAATTCGCCTTCCTGGGCGCGGGCCGGCTGGTCCTCCACGTCACCGACGAGCGCAAGGCGATTGTCCTCGACAACGTGCTGTTCATCAACTCGGTCGAGGCCGCGTTGAAGAACCTGATGAGCCGGATGGAAGTTCGGATCACGACCGACCAGGAAGTGGCCGGCCTCTGAGCTCGCGAGTTGGGTACGATAGAAAAAGCCGGCCCCGCTCTGGGGCCGGCTTTTTCGTTCGTTCACGGGTTTCGGACAGCGCCTCGGCCGCGGCTCGTCGGGCGGGTCAAACGCCGGCCGTCGGCTCGTGACGGGCCGTCGCGGGGGCGACGTGGGGGCCGGGCAGGGGGTCGAGACCGGAGTCGGCCCGCGAGAACGTCGAGAGTTCGGATTGGAGTTCCGCGAGGATCGGTCCGTTCAGGGTCGTTTCAATGTCGCGGAGCCGGCGGGCGATGTAGGCGCCGTCGAGCACGCGGTGGTCGTAGATGAGCTTGATGACGACGTCCCCTTGGGGGGAGATCGGGCCGAACGTCAGCGTCGTCGTCAGGGGCGAGATCGGGTGGAGCGACTCGGCCCCGAGCGCCCCGTAGCTGGTCAGGCCGAAGGTGCCGAACCGCTTGGCCCGCTTGAACCCGGAGACGTTGAGCGTGCTCCACCAGAGCAGGTGGCGGATCGGCCGCGGCGCGCGGCTGACCCGCAGCGCCTGGCGGTAAACGCCGACCTTCTCCAGCGGCTGGTGCTTATACCAGCTGAGCGCCTCCTGGATCTGACTGATCGTCTGCTGCTCCGGCGCCCGGAAGAGTCCGACGAACACCCCCGGCTCCCCCTGGTACGACCGTTCGATCGCCAGGGCGCAGTTCATCCACGGGTGTTCGTAAAGCCTCGGCCAGGGGAACTGCAACAGCGCCCGCCGGAGCGGCGGGTGGTTGGCCCCGACCAGGGCGTACGCCTTCATGAACAGCACCTGCCACGACGGCCGCGCGGGGTGCGCGGCCCTCGGTTCGAACAGCGCTCCGACGTTGACCGTCCGGGCGACCGGCGTCGAAGGGACCTGACGGGCGAAATGAATCAGGTCGATGACGAACCGTCGCGGTCCGGTGATCGCAAGACTGTTTCCCTTCGACTCGTGCATCCATGCACCTCGGCGACACGGAACGCTTGGTCCCGATCACGATCCTTCACGGCCGGGTGGGAAGCCCAGGCCGCTGAAGGTCGGGAGCGTACTAGAAATAATCGACCGTGGGAAGGCGAACGTGCAGGAATGTGCGCGTCGGCCCCCCTTTCATCGGACCGGCGGGCTCCCCGGGGGCGAAAATCAGGGCCGTGTGGGCGTCTTAACCCGGTCGGAGGTCGGACCGTCCGGTCTGGAAGGGGGCCCGACACGGGTAGGGAGGGGGAGGGGGCTCCCCAAACGGTGGGGCGGCATGCCATAATCGCACGCATTGGCGGGCCGCGGGGGCGGAACGGTTGAGCGAAGGTGGAGAACTATGGCCGAGTCCGACCGACCCGAGGTTTTCGTCCACCTCCTCCCTGCGCTGATCCCGCCGGACGCACTTCGAGGCGGCGTCGCGGTCGTGGTCGACGTGCTCCGGGCGACGACCGTCATGGTCCACGCCCTTGAGGCCGGGTGCGTCGCGATCCTCCCCTGTGGCGAGATCGACCAGGCGCAGGCGGCGGTCGACGCCCTGCCGGCCGGGTCGGCGCTGCTGGCCGGGGAGCGTCAGGGGTTGCCGATCGACGGGTTCGACCTGGGGAACTCGCCCGGCGACTTCACGCCGGACGTTTGCCGGGGTAAGACCCTGGTGATGACCACCACGAACGGCACCCGGGCCATCCTGGCGAGCCGCGGGGCCGAGCGGGTGGCCGTCGCCGCCCCGGCCAACGCGGACGCCGCGGCCGAGTGGGCGCGTTCGAGCGGCCTTGACGTCCACGTCGTCTGCGCGGGGACGGACGGCCGCGTCAGCCTCGAAGACACGCTGCTCGCCGGTGAACTCGCCGACAAACTGTCCCGATCCTCGGGGTATGTTTACGGCAACGACGAGGCCGTCATCGCCGCCGGCCTCTACCGCGATTCGGCGGCGACCGCCCGCGACGAGGGGGCGTCTTGGGCCGACCTGCTCGCCCGGGGGCGGGGGGGGCGGCGGGTCCGGCAGATCGGCCTCGCCCGGGACGTCGAAGAGGTCGCCCGCTGGAATTGGAGCCGGGTCGTTCCGGTGCTCCGGGGCAACCCGCCCCGGCTCGTCAAAGCCGACTGACGGGTCTTCTCTGGTCTCGCGGGGGCGTGCCACGCACCCGACGGAAGGCGCGGAAAACTTTCTACGATGGGGGTGGGCCCTGCCAAGGTCTGGCCCCGGGAGACGATGAACCGATGGACATGGACAAACTGGTCTCTCTCTGCAAGCGCCGGGGGTTCATCTTCCCGTCGAGCGAAATCTACGGCGGCATCAACGGGTTCTGGGACTACGGCCCGCTCGGCGTCGAACTGAAGCGGAACGTCAAAGACGCGTGGTGGAACGACAACGTCAAGCTCCACAACGACGTCAGGGCCCTCCCCGGTGCCCCGTCCGCGTACGAGATGACCGGGCTCGACTGCTCGATCATCATGCACCCGCGCGTCTGGGAGGCGTCCGGGCACGTCGGCGGCTTCAACGACCCGATGGTCGACTGCAAGGAGACCCAGCAGCGCTACCGGGCCGACCAGTTGTACGTCTTCGGGGTCAGCTCCAAGAACTCGCCCGCGACGGAATTCCGGGTCGAAGGGAACTTGCGCCGGCTCGGCGACTGGGCCGAGCACTGGGTCTCCGCCGTCGGCGCGTCGGTGCTCGACGCCTGGGAGGCCGTGAAGCCCCGCGCGGCGAAGCTCGCGAAGACCAAGCCCGACCGCCTCGAAGCCCCGACCCCGGCGACGACCGTTCTCTACCTGGACATCGCCCCCGAAGACCGCGCCCGGGTGCTCGGGCCCAACGCCACCGAGCCGGGGACGCTGACGGAGCCCCGCCAGTTCAGCCTGATGTTCAAGACGAACGTCGGCGCCCTGGAAGACGCGTCGAGCCTCGCGTACCTCCGCCCCGAGACCGCACAGGGCATCTTCGCCAACTTCCGCAACGTGGTCGACACGAGCCGGGTCAAGCTCCCGTTCGGCATCGCGCAGGTGGGTAAGAGCTTCCGCAACGAGATCACGCCGCGGAACTACACCTTCCGGTCGCGTGAATTCGAGCAGATGGAGATCGAGTTCTTCTGCCACCCGGACGAGTCGGAAGCCTGGTACAAGTTCTGGCGCGACCGCCGGTTCCAGTGGTACGTGGCCCACGGGTTGAAGTCGGACAAGCTCCGGCTCCGCGACCACGACCCGGACGAGTTGGCCTTCTACTCGAAGGCGACGGCCGACATCGAGTACGCCTTCCCGTTCGGCGTCAGCGAACTGGAGGGGATCGCGCACCGGAGCGACTACGACCTGTCGCAGCACCAGAAGTTCAGCGGCAAAGACCTCAGCTACCTCGACGAGGAGCGCTGGGAGCGCGACAAGGCGGGGCTCGGGTTCTCGTCGTTCAAGGAATACCTCAAGAGCCGCGAGGGCCAGGAGAGGCCGGGCTACCCGTACCAGTTCGTCCCGCACGTCATTGAGCCGTCGGCGGGGGCCGACCGGGCGACCCTGGCGTTCCTCTGCGAGGCGTACACCGAGGACACGGTCGGCGGCGAGGCGCGGACCGTCTTGAAGTTCCACCCCCGGTTCGCCCCGATCAAGGCGGCCGTCTTCCCGCTGGTCAAGCGCGACGGGATGCCCGAACTGGCCGAGAAGATTTATCTCGACCTGAAGACCCACTTCAACGTCTTCTTCGACGAGAAGGGGGCGATCGGCCGCCGCTACCGCCGCCAGGACGAGGCGGGGACGCCGTTCGGGATCACCGTCGACAGCCAGACGCTGACCGACGGGACGGTCACCTTCCGCGACCGCGACAGTTGCCGGCAGTGGCGGGTCCCCTCGGCGGGGGTCGTCCAAGCGGTCCGCGACTTGCTCGACGGTCAACCGGTGCCCGCGGCCGACCCCGCCTGAGCGGAGACCCTCGGCCCGACACGGGAGCGCGTTGCGATGAAGCCCTGCATTAGCCAAGCGACGACCCTGAGCACCCCGTTCGAGTCCGACCTGACGTCGTACTCGCGCGCCGGCTGGACGGCGGTCGAGCTTTGGCTCACGAAACTGGAAACGTACCTGGAAGGCCACACGGTCGCCGAGGCGAAGGCCCTGCTCGACGGCGAGGGCCTGACGGCGGCCGCGGCGGCCACCCAGGGGGGGCTGCTCCTCTCGCGGGGGGCCGAGCGCGAGGCGCACTGGGACCACTACCGCCGCCGGCTCGGCCTGCTCGCCGAACTCGGGGTGCCGACCCTGGTCGTCGCCGCCGACTTCAACCGCGACCTGACCCCGGACGACTACCCCCGCGCCGCCGGGGCCTTGGCCGAGGCGGCCGAGGCCGCGCGCGGGGCGGGGGTCCGCCTGGCCGTCGAGTTCCAGAAGACGGCCCGGTTCTGCGCCAGCCTCGACACGACGCTGGCCCTGATCCTCCAGAGCGGCGCCGCCGGGGTCGGCGTCTGCCTCGACCTGTTCCACTACTACACCGGCCCGAGCAAGTTCGAAGACCTCGGCTACCTGAACGCCGAGAACCTCGCCTGGGTGCAGATCTGCGACCTCTCAGGGACCCCGCGCGAGCTGGCGACCGACGGCGACCGGATCCTGCCCGGCGAGGGCGACTTCCAGCTCGGGCCGATCCTCGACCAGCTCGGTTTAATCGGCTACCAGGGCTACGTCTCGCTGGAGGTGCTGAACCCGCAGCTCTGGAAGATCGCGGCCGACCGGGTGGCCGACCTCGGCTATCAGGCGATGGTCCGCACCCTCGGGCGCCGGCGGGCGGCCGACCCGCGTCTGGGAGGGACCTGAGCGTGGCGGTCGCCTCCCTGCAACCCGCGGCGGTCGTCTACCGCGAAGAGCAGAACTTTGATTGGCGGGTCTACGCCTTGGTCGCGCTGGCCGAGGCGTTGGTGATCGTCACCCTTGTCTGGTTCTATCAGGGGGGGCACGTCCCCGGCCCCGGCGGCTCCCCAAAAGACCTCGCGCTGGCGCTCTTCGCCGGGGCCGGTGTTTGTGCCCCGCTGCTCGTCGTCATCGGCCTGCTCCGCATGACGACCGAGGTGACCCCGACCGACGTCCGCGTCTGGTTCGGCTGGGTGCCGACCTACCGCCGGCTCGTTCCGCTCAGCACGATCCAGAAGATCGAGGTCGTTAGCTACCGCCCGCTGGCCGACTACGGCGGCTGGGGTATCCGTACCGGCCGCGACGGTGAACGCGTGCTCAACGCCCGGGGTAACCGCGGCGTCCGGCTCGACCTCAGCGACGGCACCCGCCTCCTCATCGGCAGCCAGCGCCCCGAAGCCCTCGCCGTCGCCATCGAGCGCGCGGTCCGTCCGGGCGTCTAAACAACAGGCCCCCTCGACCCCGAACGGGGTTCGACACCCTTCACTCATGGGCCCGCTTTTCTTTCTTGACCTGTGTCCAACATTTGTGTGAAGATCCCCGTCGCGACTCCGTCGCCCAGGGCCTCCGCGTCGTGCGGCGTGGGCGGGGCGGGGTGAGCGCCCAGGGGGCGAACCATGACCACGTCGACCGGTCATACGGGCCACTCCGAGGCGGTGCGTCGGCGGACGTTCCTCGTCGCCGGGGGACTCGGCTTCTGCGGGATGAGCGTCCCTGCGCTCGTGCACGCCGGGGGGCAGGTCGGGACCCGGAAGGCGGCGAAGTCGACGATCCTGGTCTGGTTGAGCGGCGGGGCGTCGCACCTCGACACCTGGGACATGAAGCCCGACGCCCCGGCCGAGTTCCGGGGCGAGTTCAAGCCGGTGGCGACGTCGGCCCCGGGGGTCCGGCTCTGCGAGCACCTGCCGATGCTGGCCCGGCAGGCGCACCACCTTGCCGTGGTCAACTCGCTCGGGCACTTCGGACGGGGGACCGGCGACCACCACGCCGGCTATTACTACAACCTGACCGGACGCCCCCCCGACCCGAGCTTTCAAGCCCTCCTGAACGACCGGACCCCGCGCGAGACCGATTGGCCGTTCCTCGGCTCGGTGGTCGCCGCGCGCCGGCCGCCGCACCCCTACCTGCCGTCGATCATCACCCTGCCGCAGAAGCCGGGCGCCCCGCGTTACACCCGCCCCGGCCAGTTCTCGGCCAAGCTCGGGGTCGATTTCGACCCGGTCTACCTGCTCGGCTCGCGCGAGAAGCCCGAGGAGTTCGCGCTGCCGTCGCTCACCCTCCAGGGGGACGTCTCGGTCGCCCGGCTCGAATCGCGCCGGGGCCTGCTCCAGACGGTCGACGAGGCCGTCCGGTCGTTCGAACGGAGCCGCGCGGTCGACCTCTACGGCCGGCAACAGCAGAAGGCGTTCGACCTGCTCAGTTCGACCCGGTCGAAGGCCGCCTTCCGGATCGCGGACGAGCCCGAGGCGGTCCGCACCCGCTACGGCCGGACGGTAAACGGAATGAGCCTCTTGTTGGCTCGGAGGCTCGTCGAGGCCGGGGTGCCGTTCATCTCGGTCTTCTGGATGGAAGACCCCGCGCTCGACGCCCTCTGCAAGAGCGGCGGCGGCTGGGACACGCACGGCAACAATTTCCACTGCCTCCGCGACCGCCTCCTCCCCGAGTTCGACCGGGGGTTCTCCGCGTTACTGGAAGACCTCTCCGCGCGGGGGCTGCTCGACGAGACGCTCGTCCTGGTTAACAGCGAGATGGGCCGATCCCCCCGGATCGGCGACGTCCGGTCGGGCGGCGTCAAAGGGGCGGGGCGCGACCACTGGACGAACTGCATGTCGGTGCTGTTCGCCGGCGGGGGCGTCCGCGGCGGTCAGACCTACGGGTCGTCCGACCGCGTGGGGGCTTATCCCGCCGACCACCCCGTGAGCCCGGAGGACGTGGCCAAGACGGTCTACCACGCGATGGGGGTCGAGGCCCTCACCGCCTCCGACCGCGAGGGCCGTCCGTTCGACCTCATGCCGGACGGCGCGGCGATCCGCGCCTTGTTCTGAACCGCGGGCGCCGGCCCGGTCGACCTATTCGGCCGGGAGTGGGAGGCCGACCGGCCGGGGGACGACTTCTACGGTCCGGTCGACCCGCCTCGGACGACCGACGGCCTCGTCGAACCTCCGCAGCGCCCCCCAGGTGAAGAACCCGGCCACAGCCGCCTGGGCCGTCCAACCGATCAGGCAGGTCGCCACGACGCGCCCGACCCCCTCGTCCGAGTTCACCCCGACCGCGGCGAGCGGGGGATACGGTCCCCCTTGGAACGCGTCGCGGACGTCCTCATACGTGACGAGTGAGAAATAGGAGTGCCAGACCGGCGATGCGGCCCCCCACAGGACGCTCGTCGACCGCGCCGGCATCACGACGGGCAACAGGCCGCTGAAGACGGTCAGCGTCACCGGGAGCGCGACCCGGTTCGTCGCCTGCTTCAGGTCGGCCGCCCAGATCGACACGTACGTCCCGAAGGCCGTATAGCACCAGAGCATCAAGACGAGGCCCAGCAGCGAGGCCAGAAAGCCCAAGGGGTGAAGGGCCCCGGAGAGCAGGCCGAGCGACCAGAGGGACGCGAGCAGGATCGGCCAACCCCGCACCCGCCAGACGGTTCCGAGCATCTTGGCCCGGACGATCTCCCGGCCGGTCAGCGGCGTCGCGAGCAAGCCCGAGAGTGTGTCCCGCACCCGTTCGGAGGCGACGCTCTCCGACGCGAGGCCCGTCAACACGAAGGTGAACATCATGAGGCCGAGCGCCGTTATGAATTTCAAAACCGTGTTGAATTCGGTCCGGGCGAGACCCGAGGGGACGGCGGGGGGCGTCGTTCTCAAGCCGACGAGCGCCCGCACGAACGGCGAGAGTTCCGGCCGGTCCGTGCCGACGGAGGCCGCGCCGTAACCCTGCTCGAGGAGTTCGAGGAAGGCGGGTATGGCGAACCAGAAGACGAGGACCGCGAGGCCGCAGAGGATGACCGCGCCGACCAGTTGACCGAAACGCCGCATGAACGGCCCCACCCCCCGCGTGTTGTACTTCTCGTACCAGAGCACGGGGTCGTCGCCGCAGGGGGGCCGGCGCGGGGCGGTCAGCCGCCGGAGCCGTCGGAGCCACCTCCGCCCCTCACGGTCCTCGGCGGCTCGGCAGTTCGCGCGGAGGCGCAACGACGCCCAGACCAGGAGCACCAGGCCGCCGGCCGTTTCCCAGACGATCGTACGCCACACCGCCTCCACCAACGTGCCGACGCGCCTCAGGCCGATCAGGTGCGCCAGCAGGCCCATCGGGTTGGTGTCGAGGAGGCGCCAGGCGAACGGGGTGACCCACGGGGATAAGGCCGGCCAGAGCCGTGGAAGGACGAGCGAGACCAGAAACG
>Ga0164243_10014404_pt1 | contig 11021 bp, 10 predicted proteins | sample OricompcompostOP_FD_108781 | JGI IMG/M metagenome (GOLD analysis project Ga0164243, IMG submission 108781) | Organic Plus compost microbial communities from Emeryville, California, USA - Original compost - Organic plus compost (OP) | ecosystem: Engineered > Solid waste > Mixed feedstock >...
CGCTGTGGTGGCTGTACTTCCTGGAGCCGGCGGCCGAGGGTCTCGTTCGGCGGAGGGGTCGCGTCTTCCTCTGGGGTTACGGGCAGTACTTCCTCTTTGCCGCGACCGCCGCGATCGGTGCGGCTCTCGAGGTGGCGATCGAGGCGATGGCGCACCACGTCGACCCGCTGCTGGCGGGCTATGCGCTCGCCGTGCCGGTCGCCGTCTTCCTGGTGACCCTGTTCGCGGTGCACGCGCCACTGGTCGAGCGAGTGGCGACCCGGCCGATCGGGGTCGTCATCGCCGTCTTGGCCGTCCTGCTCGTCCCGCTGGGGGCTCCGGAGGCCGGGGTGACGACGGCGGTCGCGCTGATCGCCCTGGTGACCGCTGCGCTGACCGCGGCCACCGTGCTCACCCGCCGCCGCTGACCTTCAACCGCCCGATCTGCATCCGCGAATCGGGAGAACAGGCGACTTCCGTTCCACTGGAGCCAGCCGCTTCTCCCGACTCACGCGGCGCGGCCGTCCCGAGAGGGCGGCCGCGCCGGAAACACCGGCGCAACATGCCGAAGCTATGGTGGCCGCATGGACGGCCTGTTCGACGGATACGGCGCCCAGGCATCGAGCCGAGCGGTGGCCTCCGGTGCGTGGGACGAGATGTTCGACTCCCGTTCCGAGGTCCGCGAGGCGTACCGCGAGATCCATTCGGCCCTGGCCAGGATGACCCAGGACGAGCTGCGCGGGCGCACCGACGCCCTAGCCGACTCCTACCTCGCGCAGGGGGTCACCTTCGACTTCGCCGGGGAGGAGCGCCCGTTCCCGCTCGACGCGGTGCCCCGGGTGATCGAGCAGGCCGAGTGGGCGCAGGTCGAGGCCGGCGTCACGCAGCGCGTGCGCGCGCTCGAGGCCTTCCTCGCCGACATCTACGATCAGCAGCTCGCGGTGCGCGACGGCGTGATCCCCGCGGGACTGATCAGCTCGTCCAGCCACTTCCACCGCGAGGCCGCCGGCATCGTCCCGGCCAACGGGGTGCGCATCCAGGTCTCGGGCATCGACCTGATCCGCGACGAGCGGGGCGGATGGCGGGTGCTCGAGGACAACGTCAGGGTGCCCTCGGGGGTCAGCTACGTGATCTCCAACCGGCGGGTGATGGCGCAGACCCTGCCGGAGCTCTTCGTCTCGATGCGGGTGCGCCCGGTCGGCGACTATCCGCACAAGCTGCTCCAGGCGCTCCGGGCGGCCGCGCCGGACGGTGTGGACGACCCCACCATCGTCGTGCTCACCCCCGGCGTCTACAACTCGGCCTACTTCGAGCACACGCTGCTCGCCCGCCTGATGGGGGTCGAGCTGGTGGAGGGACGGGACCTGTTCTGCTCGGGCGGCAGGGTCTGGATGCGCACCACCTCCGGCCCCACCCGGGTCGACGTGATCTACCGCAGGGTCGACGACGAGTTCCTCGACCCGCTGCAGTTCCGCGCGGACTCGATGCTCGGCTCGCCCGGTCTGCTGCTCGCCGCCCGGCTCGGCAACGTGACCATCGCCAACGCGGTGGGGAACGGGGTCGCGGACGACAAGCTCGTCTATACCTACCTGCCCGACCTCATCCGCTACTACCTGTCGGAGCAGCCGATCATCCCGAACGTCGACACCTGGCGGCTGGAGGAGCCGGAGTCGCTCGCCGAGGTGCTGGACCGACTCGACGAGCTGGTGATCAAGCCGGTCGACGGCTCCGGCGGCAAGGGACTGGTGGTCGGGCCGGCCGCCTCGAAGCAGGAGCTCGACGCGCTGAGGGCGAGGCTCACCGCCGATCCGCGCGGCTGGATCGCCCAGCCGGTTGTGCAGCTGTCCACCATCCCCACCCTGGTGGAGGAGGGGATGCGCCCGAGGCATGCCGACCTGCGCCCGTTCGCGGTCAACGACGGCAAGGACATCTGGGTGCTGCCGGGCGGGCTCACCCGCGTCGCGCTCCCCGCCGGTCAGCTCGTGGTCAACAGCAGCCAGGGCGGCGGCTCGAAGGACACCTGGGTGGTCGGCGAGGACCCGCTGCAGGTCTCCCGGCACAGCATCCAGGGCCTGGTGGCCGATCAGGCGACCTCGACCGAGGCGATCCCGGTCATCGGCCACGACGTGCACGAGGTGGTCCAGGGTCCTCGCGACCGCTCGCTCGGCCACGCCCAGCAGGAGCAGCAGCAGCAGGCTCGTTCGTCCGCGCTTGCCGGGCGAGTCCGGCGGATCCGGGCGCCAGAAAGCGCCCGAGATGACCGAACTCGCCCGGAAAGCGCCGACGCGGGAGGCGAGGCGCCGTGCTGAGCCGCATCGCCGAGTCGCTCTTCTGGATCGGCCGCTACATCGAGCGGGCCGACGGCACGGCGCGCATCCTCGACGTGCACCTCCAGCTGCTGCTCGAGGACCCATGGATCGAGGAGGACCTGGCCTGCCGGTCCCTGCTCAGCGTGATGGGCAGCGACGTGCCGGAGGATCAGGTGCTCACCCGGCAGAGCGTGCTCGACATCCTCGCCATCGACCGCTCGGAGCCCGCGTCGATCGCCTACTCGCTCGGAGCGGCCAGGGAGAACGCCCGCCGGGCTCGCGAGATCGTCTCCACCGAGCTGTGGGAGTGCCTCAACACGACCAGGGCGCGGATGCCGCGGCGCATCGCCGGCGACAAGGTGCACGAGTTCTTCGGCTGGGTCCGTGAGCGCTCCGCCCTCGCGGTGGGCATCATCGAGTCGGCCACCAGCCGGGACGAGGCCTGGCAGTTCTTCACCCTCGGCCGCTCGATCGAACGCGCCGACATGACGGCGAGGCTGCTGGCGACCCGGTCGTTGACCGAGGCCAGCGGTCCGTCCTGGACCACCATCCTTAGGTCGTGCGGGGCATACGAGGCATACCTGCGCACCTACCGCGGGGTGCCGAGCGCCAGGAATGCGGCGGAGTTCCTGCTGCTCGACCGGCTGTTCCCGCGCAGCATCCTGTTCTCGGTGCGCCGCGCCGAGATGTGCATGCGCGACATCGAGCCGCGCACCGACAGGGTCGGCGTATCCGATCAGGCGCAGCGCCTGCTCGGCCAGATCCGCAGCGAGCTCGAGTACCGGCCGATCGCCGAGATCCTGGATGACCTGCCGAGGCACATGGACAGCGTGCAGGCGGCGACCAGCGCGGCCTCCGAGGCGATCCGGCAGCGCTACTTCCCGACCAACGCCGCCCCGAGCTGGGTGGGGGAGAACACGTGAACCGGCTGCGCATCAGGCACATGACCGGCTTCCGCTACGGCGGAGAGGTGACCGCGAGCTACAACGAGGCGCGGATGCTGCCCACCAGCGGGGACGGCCAGCTGGTGCTGTACTCCAATCTCGAGATCCTGCCGATCTCGGCGCACCACACCTATGTGGACTACTGGGGCAGCCGGGTCAGCTCCTTCGAGATCCTCACCCCGCACACGGAGCTCGCCCTCACCGCGACCAGCCTGGTCGAGGTCCACGATCGCCGGCATCCGGATCACGACACGGACTGGTCCGAGCTCGAGAGGGCCTCGCTGCGGGCCACCGAGTACGTCGAGCAGCGCAAGCAGACGAAGCTCACCGAGCCGCCGCAGGAGGTCGCCGACCTGGCCCGGAGGATCGCCGCCGAGCACGATGACGCCTGCGCCGCCGCCCTCGAGATCTGCCGGGCGATCGGCGAGAGCGTCGAGTACATGCAGGGGGTGACCGGGGTGCACTCGACGGCGGCCGAGGCCTGGTCGCACCGCAAGGGCGTCTGCCAGGACATCGCCCACCTGGCGATCGGTGCGCTGCGCTCCGTCGGCGTCCCGGCCAGGTACGTCTCGGGCTACCTGCACCCGAAGCCGGACGCCGTGATCGGGGAGACGGTCACCGGGGAGTCCCACGCCTGGGTCGAGTGGTTCTGCGGAGACGAGTGGCGCGGCTTCGACCCGACCAACCAGATCGGCATCGGCGACCGGCACGTCGCCGTCGGCCACGGCCGGGACTACAACGATGTCCCTCCGCTGCGCGGGGTCTACGCCGGGCCGTTCACGTCGGAGCTGTTCGTGACGGTGGAGATCACCCGCGAGAGCTAGGTCGCGGGCGCTCCCGGCCGGTGTGCCCCTTCGCGCCGAGGCCGTGCGCGCCGCTGGGTCTGCCCGGCGCGTGCCCTCCGCCCTGTCCCCGTCCGGCGCCCTTTCCCGGTCCGCGCTCTCCGCTCGGCCCGCCCGGTCCGCGCCCTCGCGCCCGGCCGACACGCCCTGCCCGGCCCACACGCCCTGCCCTTCCACCCTGCCCCGCCCTTCCGCCCCGCCCTTCCGCCCCGCCCTTCCGCCCGCCCCGCCCCGACACCCGCGCGTTCGACGCCCTTCATCCCCCGCCGAGATGACGCAAATCGACCCATGGCGTCGCCGTTCGGTCGATTTGCGTCATCTCGGCGTGCGGACGGGGGCGACGTACGGACCGGGGGGCGGCGCGCGGGACGAGGAAGGGTGGAGGGGGCGAGGCGCGGACGGGGGTGACGCACGGACGGGGACGGGCTGGGACCGGCGCGGGAGGGGGCGAGGTGCAGACGGGGGCGGGCTGGGGCCGGCGCGCGGGAGGGCCCCGACCCCCGGGCGCGGTCAGGCCTTCTGCGCCTCGATCTCCTCGGCGGTCTCGGCCTCCGGGGTGACCGGTCCGCGCAATCTCAGGCGGCGATCGACGTAGGTCAGCCGGACGCCGCGGAAGCGCACCAGCCAGAACAGCCCGACCGCGGCGGCGAGGATGCCGGCGGCGGCCGCGACTCCGAGCGACCAGCGCGGGCCGAACTCGTTGGCCACCCAGCCGACGAGAGGACCGCCGATGGGCGTGCCCCCCATCACGACGGCGAGGTAGATCGAGATCACGCGGCCGCGCAGATGCTGTGGGGTGGAGAGCTGCATGAAGCCGTTCGCCGTGGTCATGATCGTCTGCGACGAGAGGCCGATGATGACCAGCGCGGCGGCGAACCACCAGTAGTCGGGGGCGAATGCCGCCAGGGCGCCGCCGATCCCGAAGGTGGCGCAGGCCACGAACAGGAAGCGCAGGCGGGGCTTCTCGCGCCGGGCCGAGAGCAGCGCGCCGGTCACCGATCCGATCGCGAAGACCGAGGACAGGATGCCGTAGGCCGCCGCGTCGCCGTGGAAGACCACGGTGGTCATCGCTGAGATGTAGATCGGGAAGTTGAGCCCGAAGGTCCCGATGAGGAACATGACGACCAGCACGACGACCAGGTCCGGCCTGGACCGGATGTAGCGGAGCCCCTCGACGAGATTGCCCCCCTTGCGCGCCCTGGTCGTGTTCACCAGCTCGCCCCGCCTGAGCAGGAACATCGAGGCGAGCACCGCGCAGAAGGAGGCCGCGTTGAGCAGGAACACCCAGCCGGAGCCGAGCGCGGCGACCAGCAGGCCGGAGACCGCCGGTCCGACCATGCGGGCGGAGTTGAATGAGGCGGAGTTGAGCGCCACCGCGTTGGAGATGTTCCTCGGGCCGACCAGCTGGCCGACGAAGGTCTGCCGCGCCGGCGCGTCGAAGGCCGCGGCGCAGCCGAGCAGGAAGGCGAAGACGAAGACCTCCCAGAGCTGCACCAGACCGGTGAGGGTGAGGATGCCCAGCATCAGCGCGAGCAGGCCCATCGTCGTCTGGGTGGCCATCAGCAGCTTGCGCTGGTTGACCCGATCGACGAGCACCCCGCTGAACGGCAGGAGCAGCAGCTGCGGCGCGAACTGGAGCGCGGTCACGATGCCCACCGCCGCGGCGTCGTGGTCGGTCAGCTGGGTCAGCACTATCCAGTCCTGGGCGGTGCGCTGCATCCAGGTGCCGATGTTCGAGACCAGCGAGCCCGCTGTCCAGACCCGGAAGTTGTAGTTGCTCAGCGAGCGGAACATCGAGCTCATGAGTCGGCCAGCTTGCGCAGCACGGCCGCCGAGCGCTCCAGGACCTTCCTCTCGGCGGGCTCGAGCTGGTCGAGCCGGGTGCTGAACCAGGCGTCGCGCCGCCGGCGGGTCTCGGCGACGAACTCCAGTCCCGATTCGGAGAGGGCGAGGATGACCTTGCGACCGTCGTCCGGCGCGGACGACCGGGTCACGAGCCCGGCCTCGACCAGCGCCCCGACCGTGCGGTTCATGCTGGGCGGGGTGACCCGCTCCTGCTCGCTGAGGGCGCCGAGGCTGATCGGTCCCGTGCGCTCCAGGGCGAACAGCACCGAGCGCTGGCTGTCGGTGACGGCGTCGTCGGCCTGCATCGAGCGGATGCGGCGGGCCAGTCGCATGACCGCCAGACGAAGGTCGGTGTCGTCTCCGTGTTCGGGCATGATCCTTAGCCTATCAAATTAGCTCAGCTAACTAAATGCTCCGCGGGGCGCGGCAATACACTGGCCAGACGATCGGCGGGGAGGGCAGCATGCAGTTCATCGCGGCACGCCAGGAGCGCAGCTTCGTCGACGCCGACGGGGTCACCATCCACTACTCGCGGTGGAAGTCCGGCTCCCCGGCCGGCGTCGTGCAGCTCTCGCACGGGCTCGGCGAGTATGCGAACCGCTACGAGGATCTCGCGCAGCGCCTGGTCGCCGCCGGATACACCGTCTACGCCGACGACCATCGCGGTCACGGCCGCACCGGCCTCGAGCAGTGGGGCGGGGACGCCGCCAGGCTGGGATCGCTCGGTCCCGGGGGGCTGCGCTCGGCCATCCGCTCCATCCGCGAGTTCACCGCCCTGATCCGGCGGGAGAACGCCGGAGTGCCCCTGGCCGTCATCGGGCAGAGCTGGGGCTCGCTGATGGCGCAGATCGTGCTCAACCGTCATCCGGAGGACTACGACGCCGTGGTGCTGGCCGGGACGGCGTACCGCACCCTGGGGAAGATGAACTCGGGCGACCTGGCGAAGCGGCATCGCGTCGACGGCGGCACGGGCTACGAGTGGTTGAGCCGCGACGAGGAGGTGGGGCGCGCCTTCAGGGACGATCCGCTGACCTTCAAGGCCGACGTGCCGAAGCTGTTCGGGGTGATCGACGGCCTGCGCCTGCTCGGCCGCCCGGCGAGGAGGATCGCCAAGGATGTCCCGGTGCTGATCCAGATCGGCTCCGACGACTCGCTCGGCGGGCCGAGGAGCGTCGAGCTGCTCGCCAGGGCCTACCTCGACCGGTCGAGGCTGACCGACGTGACCGCGATCGTCTACAGCGGGGCCAGGCACGAGGTGTTCACGGAGACGAACCGGGACGAGGTGATCGGGGACACCGTCGCCTGGCTGGACGAGCACCTGAAGTAGTTAGGCTTGCCTAAGCGTCCATTGTCGCCGTTCCGGCTCGTTGTGCCCGGCGCAACAGCCACAACGAGCCGGAACGCCGACATCGGCGGGAACGAGAGAGGCAAGCCCATGCACGGCGAGTACAAGGTCCCCGGCGGAAAGCTCGTGGTGGTCGACCTCGAGGTCGTCGACGGTCTGATCGCGCAGTTCAGCCTCTCCGGCGACTTCTTCCTCGAGCCGGACAGTGCGCTGGCGCAGATCGACGCCGCGGTCGAGGGCCTGCCGGAGGACAGCGACACGGCGACCATCGCCGCTGCGATCCAGGCCGCGCTGCCCGCCGACGCGTCCCTGCTCGGGTTCTCCCCGGAGGCGGTCGCGGTGGCGGTGCGCCGTTCGCTGTCGAGGGCGACAGCCTGGAACGACTACGACTGGCAGCTCATCCACGGTCCGGCGTATCCGCCGCCGCTGCAGCTCGCGCTCGACCAGGTGCTCACCGAGGCGGTCGGCGAGGGCAGCCGCCAGCCGACTCTGCGCATCTGGGAGTGGAACCAGCCCGGCGTGGTGATCGGCAGCTTCCAGTCGGTGAAGAACGAGGTCGACGTCGAGAACGCCGCGAGGTACGGCTTCGAGGTGGTGCGGCGGATCAGCGGCGGCGGCGCGATGTTCATGGATGCCGGCGCGGTCATCGTCTACTCGATCTACGCCCCGGCCGACCTCGTCAAGGGCATGACCTTCGCCGAGTCGTACGCCTTCTTCGACGACTGGGTGATCGTGGCGCTGCGCTCGCTCGGCATCGACGCGACCTATCAGCCGCTCAACGACATCAGCAGCCCGCTCGGCAAGATCGGCGGGGCCGCGCAGAAGCGGCTCGGCAACGGCGGTGTGCTGCATCACGCCACCCTCAGCTACGACATGGACGGCGACCGCATGGTCGAGGTGCTGCGGATCGGGCGGGAGAAGCTCAGCGACAAGGGCACGAAGAGCGCGAACAAGCGGGTGGATCCGCTGAAGAGCCAGACCGGGCTGAGCCGGGACGAGATCATCGCCACCATGGAGCAGACCTTCACCCGACTGCACGGCTCGACGCCGGGCGAGGTCACCGCCGAGGAGCTCGCCGCGGCCGAGCTGCTGGTCGCCGAGAAGTTCGGCACCGAGGACTGGCTGTACCGGGTCCCGTGAGAGGAGCAGCGCTCTCGATCGGTCTCGGCGTCGCCCTGATCGCGGGAATCATCCTGTCCGCCCTCGCGGGTCAGCTGCCGATCAGCCCGGCGGAGGTCGCGGGGTCCCTGTTGCGCGCCGCCGGCATCCACACCGGATGGGCGCCGGTCGACCCGATAGTCGAGTCGACCCTGTGGGTGGTGCGCTTCCCGCGCATCGTGATGGCGCTCGCCGTCGGGGCCGCGCTGGCCGTCGCCGGAGCGGTGATGCAGGCGATCTTCGGCAACCCGCTGGCCGAGCCCGGCGTGGTCGGGGTCTCCTCCGGCTCGGCGCTCGGCGCCGCGATCGGCATCGTCTTCGGCGTGACCTTCCTCGGAAGCTGGAGCACCGCCGTGCTGGCCTTCGCCGGGGGACTGGCCGCCACCCTGCTGGTGTACTTCGTCTCCCGCGCCAACGGACGCACCGAGGTGGTGACCCTGCTGCTCACCGGTATCGCGATCAACGCCTTCGCCGGGGCGGGGCTCGCGCTGCTGCTCTTCCTCGCCAACAGCGCGAGCCGCGAGCAGCTGGTGTTCTGGCAGCTCGGCTCGCTCAACGGATCGCTCTGGGGCGAGGTCGGCATCGTGCTCGTGATCGCGGTGCTCGGCACGATCGCGGCCCTGCTGCTCGGTCGTCGCTACGACCTGCTCGCGCTCGGCGAGCGCTCCGCCCGTCATCTGGGGGTCAACGTCGAGGCGCTGAGGATCTCCTCGATCGTGCTGGTCGCCCTGCTCACCGGGGCCGCCGTCGCCTTCGTCGGCATCATCTCCTTCGTCGGCCTCATCGTGCCGCACCTGGTGCGATTGGCCATCGGCCCGTCGCACCGGCCGCTCATCCTGGCCAGCGCCGTCGGCGGCGGTGCGCTGATGATGTTCGCCGACCTCGGGGCGCGCACCATCGTCCCCGGCGCCGACCTGCCGATCGGCATGCTCACCTCGCTCATCGGCGGCCCGTTCTTCTTCTACCTGCTGTTCCGCGCCCGCAAGCGGAGCGGAGGCTGGGCATGACCACGATCACTGCCTCCGGCGTCCGCCTCGAGCTGGGCGGCAGGCCGGTGCTCGACGGGGTGGACCTGGACGTCCGCGAGGGCGAGGTGCTGGCCCTGGTCGGCCCGAACGGCGCGGGCAAGTCGACCCTGCTCGCCGTGCTCGCCGGTGATGTGACGCCGGACCGGGGCTCGGTCGAGTTGGGCGGCAGGGACATCCACTCGATCCACGGTCTCGAGCTCGCCCGGCTGCGCAGCGTGCTGACCCAGGAGAACGCGGTGAGCTTCTCCTTCCTGGTGCGCGAGGTCGTGGAGATGGGGCGCAGCCCGTGGGCGCGCACCCCGCAGGCCGACGAGGACGAGAGGGTGATCGCGGATGCGGTGCGCGACACCGACATCGAGGCGCTCACCGAACGTCACTACAGCTCGCTCTCCGGCGGCGAGAAGGCCAGGGCATCGCTCGCCAGGGTGCTCGCCCAGTCGGCGACCACGGTGCTGCTCGACGAGCCGACCGCCGCGCTCGACCTGCGTCACCAGGAGGACGTGATGCGCAACGCCAGGCGGCTGGCCGAGGCCGGCGCCGCCGTCGTGGTGGTGCTGCACGACCTCTCCCTCGCCGGGGCATGGGCCGACCGGATCGCGCTGCTCTCCGGGGGCTCGCTGGTCGCGATCGGGACGCCGGCCGAGGTGCTCACGGCGGAACGGGTCTCCTCGGTCTACGGGCTCGAGGTGGAGATCGTCGACCAGGCGGGACGCCCCGTCGTGCTTCCCGTGCGATCCCGGGGCCTCGTCTAGCCTGGAGCGGTGAACTGGTGGATCTTCGGCGGGGCGGTGGTCGGCGTCATCGTGCTCGTCGTCCTGGCCCAGAGGTTCCGCTGGATCGACCTCTCCGGCCGAGGCAACGCCACGAGCGCCGGCAGCGCCTCGTTGATGGGGATCGGCGACGAGGTCTTCGCGCCGAGCCGGCACGAGGCCGCGGTCGAGCTGGACCGGCAGACCGTGCTTCCGGCGCCAGCCCCGCTGGCCGGCGACGGCGACAAGGGCGTATACGAGGGCCAGGTGCGCATCGACCTGGGCGCCGGCCGCGACGAGAAGCGCTGACCGTGGAGGAGTGGACGCCGCAGTCCCCCGACCGGGTGGTGCTCGGCGACAACCTCGACGTGGTCTCCGCGCTGCCGGACGGCGCCTTCACCATCGTCTATCTCGACCCGCCGTTCAACACCGGCCGCAGCCAGTCCAGGCAGTCCACCACCAGCGTGCGGTCGGCGACCGGCGCGATCACGGGCTTCAAGGGGCAGCGCTACGAGCGGATCCGCGGCGACCTGATGACCTACGACGACAGCTTCGAGGACTACTGGGCCTTCCTCGAGCCGCGCCTGGCCGAGGCCTGGCGCCTGCTCGCCGACGACGGGACCCTCTACCTGCACCTCGACTACCGCGAGGCGCATTACGCCAAGGTCCTGCTCGACGCCCTGTTCGGCCGCGACTGCTTCCTCAACGAGATCATCTGGGCCTACGACTACGGGGCGAAGTCGAAGAACCGCTGGCCGACCAAGCACGACACGATCCTGGTCTACGTGCGGTCGCCGCGCGGGCACTTCTTCGCGCAGGACC
>Ga0164243_10014405_pt1 | contig 11020 bp, 8 predicted proteins | sample OricompcompostOP_FD_108781 | JGI IMG/M metagenome (GOLD analysis project Ga0164243, IMG submission 108781) | Organic Plus compost microbial communities from Emeryville, California, USA - Original compost - Organic plus compost (OP) | ecosystem: Engineered > Solid waste > Mixed feedstock >...
GGCAAACCATTAACCTGAAATTCTTAGCTTCCCAATTCGTTTGGACATAAAATTGGCCTTCTTTATGATCCAGGTAATAGAGCATGTCTTTTTGGCGAGGCTGAAACACTGTAAAGTTCAGGCCAGGCTTATCGGCAGGTAAAATTCTTGCTTCGGATGAAAGTGTGCTTTCCGAATTGATAACAAGGAACTTCTTCGAACGCGTTTTCGACAGATAAACGCTATAAGTGCTGTCATCCTCGAAATACACATTCTTATCTTGTTCGGCAGTTTGTCCCAAGATATGTTGTTTAACGCGGTCGCTACGGAGCGTAGCGGTGTCCTTTGTTACGTAATACAATGTTTTGTTGTCATTGGCCCAAACTAGGTTACCGGTAGCTTCAGGAAGTGCTACGGGATAGGTTTCCCCGGTTTCCAAGTTTTTAAAATGAATCTTGTAACGCCTTCTGCCAACATCATCAACAGCATAAGCCAGCACCTGGTTATCAGGGCTTACTTTCAATCCCGCTACGCTGAAGAACTCGTGACCTTCCGCCAGTTCATTTACATCGAGGATCACCTCTTCCGGCGCTTCCAAGGTTCCCTTCTTACGGCAATGAATTGGGTATTCTTTACCTTTTTCATAACGGGCATATAAATAGTACCCGTTATCGAAAGTGGGGACGCTTTCATCTGTTTCCTTGATGCGGCCTTTCATTTCGTTAAATAGCTTTTCCTGCAAGTGTTTGGTATGCGACATCACCGTGTCTACATAAGCGTTTTCAGCTTCCAGGTAGCGGAGTACTGCCGGGTTATCCCTTTCATTGAGCCAGTAATAATTGTCGATACGGACATCTCCATGTGCCACGAGCTCTTTCGGTTTCTTTTCTACAGTCGGGGGCGGAATCTTCATATAATCTTTGTTTTGTTGGGTCGAACTATTACAGGCGCAAAGTACTACAATGGCCAAAATTGGAGCTAATTGTTTCATAACAACTTTTTGGGACTATGCTAAATTTAAAGAATCTAATTGAAAAATGACATGGATTTATTAGCATAAAAAAACCTGCTACCCATAGGCGGGAAGCAGGTTGGTTTCAAAATATGTTAAAAGGATCAGGAGATAACCATCTTGGTTGGGTTCCAATCGATCACCTTCTTTTTGAAATAACTTTCATTTACTGCCAATGCAGGTCCTGCGGCTCTCAGGCCAAAGGTTGCATCTTCAACGATCGGTTTACCGTTTCGCATTGCTTCAAAAAAGTTAACGAAATGATCGTAGCGATCGTCATAGCCTTTAGGCGCCGCATAACTACTTTCTTCGAACTTGCCTTTAGCAGCATTCGCGTATTTCTCATTATAAGACTTAATGAATGCCTTTTTCTCCGCTTCGGTGAAGGTATTGAAGGTATCCCATCCACCGTAGCCGGGCGCTTCGGGAAGTTTATGTTGTTTCATCTTGAAATCGTTCCAGCCGAGTTCAATCACGCCTTCTGTTCCGATTAAACGGGTATATTCTCCGCCGCCGCCGCCATCTGCAAAGTTCACGCGCAGATTCATTTGGAAGGCAGGATGCGTATCGGTTTCTGGGTAATCGAATATGGCAACCATAACATCCGGTACATCGCGGCCATCGATCCATTGCACCAAATTTCCGCTAGAGAAAATCCTATTGGGGCCCTCGGAATCGATCATGAAATGTAAACCGGAAATCAGGTGTACGAATAAATCTCCCGGCACGCCGGTTCCATAGGCCTGGTAGTTTCTCCAACGGAAGAAACGAACCGGGTCGAACGGTGTTTTGGGCGTATCCTTGAGGAAGGTGTCGTAATCAACTGTTTTGGGTGAAGCGTCTGTAGGGATAGAGTATTCCCAGGCGCCTAAAGCGGAATGGCGATCAATTTTGGCTTCTACAAAATTCAATTTACCGATAGCACCGGATTGATACAATTTCTTGGCTTCGGCCAATGCCACGCTGCTTACCCTTTGACTGCCTACTTGGAAAACAGCATTGGTGGCCTTTTGCGTCTTTATCACTTCATGTCCTTCGGAAATTTGCTGAACCATCGGTTTTTCACAATACACCGCTTTCCCCTTCTTCATGGCTTCGATGGAAATAGTATCGTGCCAATGATCCGGGGTAGCGATTACAACCGCGTCAATGTCTTTCCTATCGAGTATTTCGCGGTAATCCCTGGTGGTATATATCTGCTGACCGTACACTTCTTTAGCATGTTCAAGGTGACCGGTATATAAATCTGCAACACCAACCAGTTCCACACCGGGAACTCGGAGTGCGCAAGAAATATCACCGAAGCCCATGATACCCATGCCGATACCGGCGATCCTGATTTTATCGTTCGAGCTAACAGGTTTTTGTCCGGGGAGTATGGTTTGTGGAATGGGCTTAGCCGCTAAGCCTGAAAGTGACCCCGCCCCCAGTGCAGCGGCCGTGGTACCAAGCTGCTGGAGGAATTTTCTACGAGAATTATTGGGCATATTAGAAAGATTTAGAGTTCTAAAAGTTAGGAAGATGTACCCAATTATGCAAACAAGTGTACCATTCGGACTAGATAGAAGGGTTGACAGGTGGATAAATGGTAAATCGCGACTGGCAGGACGGTCTCGATTGGCAGGATGGTCTTGGCTGGCAGGACGGCCGAGACTGGCAGGACGGCCTCGCGAGGCCGTCCCATCCATGAATCACAAAAGGCGCCCTGGATGGGGCGCCTTCAAAATAATTATCACGGAAAATTGCTATTCTTTGCTGAAACCTGCGCCGATAAATTCGCGGTTCAAACGTGCGATGTTAGTCAGGGAAATACCTTTAGGACATTCCGCTTCACAAGCGCCGGTATTCGTACAGCTACCGAAGCCTTCTTTATCCATTTGCGCTACCATATCAATTGCACGTTGTTTACGTTCAGGATGACCTTGAGGCAGCAATGCCAATTGAGATACTTTAGCAGAAACGAACAACATAGCAGATGAGTTCTTACAAGCTGCCACGCAGGCACCGCAACCGATACAAGCCGCGGCCGCGAAAGCCACATCCGCTTTATCTTTACCGATTGGAATGTTATTGGCATCTTGCGCGTTTCCAGTATTTACGGAAACGAAACCACCTGCTTCGATAATTCTATCGAAGGAAGTCCTATCAACCATCAAGTCTTTTAATACCGGGAAAGCTCCTGCACGCCAAGGTTCTACAGTAATGGTATCGCCATCATTATAGGCACGCATATGAAGTTGGCAGGTTGTTGTTTCATCCCAAGGACCGTGAGCACGGCCATTTATATACATGGAACACATACCGCAAATACCTTCACGGCAATCGTGATCGAAAGCTATCGGTTCTTTCCCTTCGTTGATCAATCGCTCATTCAACACATCAAACATCTCCAGGAACGACATGTCCTTAGAAACATCTGAAACTTGGAACGTTTCAAAGTGACCCTGATCCTGGGCGTTTTTTTGTCTCCAAACTTTGAGTGTTAAATTCATTATTCAAAAATTAAATGTTAAGTGTTGCCGGCTGGTTACGGATTAGTTTCGCTTATTTGTAGCTACGTTGAGTTGGATGAACAACATCGAAGTTCAACGGCTCCTTATGTAAATCGTATTTACTTGGCCCTTGATACTCCCATGCAGCTACATATTGGAAGTTTTCGTCGTCGCGTTTAGCTTCCCCGTCTTCTGTTTGAGATTCTTCACGGAAGTGACCTCCGCAAGATTCGCGGCGATGCAAAGCATCGATACACATCAACTCGCCCAGTTCGAGGAAATCGGCTACACGGCCTGCTTTTTCCAGTTCGGTATTGATCCCATTGGCATCTCCCGGGATACGAACATCTTTCCAGAATTCTTCACGGAGGGCTTTAATTTCTTCGATCGCTTCTTTCAGTCCTTGTTCGTTACGGGCCATACCGCATTTATCCCACATGATTTTACCCAGGGCTTTATGGAAATGATCCACGGATTTAGTACCCTGTATGCCCATCAGTTTTTCAAGACTAGCTTGGACATTCTTTTCAGCTTCTTCGAATGCGGGGTGATCAGTAGGGATAGCCTTGGTATGAATTTCATCTGCCAAGAAGTTACCCACTGTATAAGGAATCACGAAATAACCATCTGCTAAACCTTGCATCAGCGCGGAAGCACCCAAACGGTTGGCGCCGTGATCGGAGAAGTTCGCTTCACCCAGCGCGTATAAACCGGGAACGGTAGTCATCAGTTCATAATCCACCCAAAGTCCACCCATGGTATAGTGTACCGCTGGATAAATACGCATCGGTGTTTCGTAAGGATTTTCACCGGTAATTTTCGCGTACATATCGAACAGGTTGCCATATTTCTCTGCTACAACCGCTTTACCCATGGCAATGATTTCTGCATCGGAAGCATGATCTTTACCGTGTTTGCTGGCTTCGATTTTACCGTAACGTTTGATCGCATCGGCATAATCCAAATATACGGCCATCTTGGAAGCGCCTACACCGTAACCGGCGTCACATCTTTCCTTGGCGGCTCTTGAAGCCACATCGCGGGGAACGAGGTTACCGAAAGCGGGGTATCTTCTTTCCAGGTAATAATCTCTTTCATCTTCAGGAATTTCTGAAGGTTTGCGGGTATCATCCTTTTTCTTAGGCACCCAGATACGACCATCGTTCCTCAAGGATTCGGACATCAGGGTCAATTTAGACTGGTGATCGCCGGAAACCGGGATACAAGTCGGGTGAATCTGTGTGAAGCAAGGGTTACCGAAGAAGGCGCCCTGTTTGTGGGCCTTCCAAGCTGCGGTAACATTCGATCCCATAGCGTTTGTAGACAGGAAGAAAACGTTTCCGTAGCCACCTGTACATAATAATACCGCGTGACCGAAATGGCGTTCCAGTTTACCGGTTACCAGGTCACGGGCAATGATTCCGCGGGCTTTACCATCGATTTTCACGATGTCGAGCATCTCGTGGCGGCGGTACATTTTTACTTTACCGAGGGAAACTTGTCTTTCCAAGGCAGAGTAAGCACCGAGCAATAATTGTTGCCCGGTTTGACCGGCAGCGTAGAAAGTACGTTGTACTTGCACCCCGCCGAAAGAGCGGTTGCTCAGCAAACCACCATATTCGCGGGCAAAGGGAACACCTTGCGCCACGCATTGGTCGATGATGTTACCACTCACTTCAGCCAAACGGTACACGTTGCTTTCGCGGGCGCGGTAGTCACCACCTTTAACCGTATCGTAAAAAAGACGGAAAACGGAGTCACCGTCATTTTGATAGTTCTTAGCAGCATTGATACCCCCCTGGGCAGCGATAGAGTGCGCGCGGCGGGGACTATCTTGGAAACAGAATGCTTTTACAGAATAACCGAGCTCTGCGAGAGAAGCTGCGGCAGATGCACCGGCAAGACCTGTACCTACAACAATCACTTCAAGTTTGCGCTTGTTGGCAGGGTTTACCAGTTTAACGGTGCTTTTATATTTACTCCACTGAGTTTCTAGCGGTCCAGCAGGAATTTTTGAATTGAGCATATATCCTTACTTTTCAGAATTAATTAAAGAAAATGTACAATGGGATGATGGCGAAGCCAACAGGAATAGCAATACCAAAGATCCATACGCCGATGAAATTGATAAGGCCGTTGTACTTTTTGTGGTTTAAACCGAAGGTTTGGAAAGCACTTTTGAAACCATGAATCAAGTGGAATGAAAGCGCGATCATACCGACAGTATACAATACCACGATCCAAGTTTCTTTGAAGGCAACTTGAACCACTTTATATAAATCCTTGTATTCTTTACCATCGTAGGTGTTCATTGGCAGTTCGCCGTAGTGGAATTTCCACCAGAAATTAGCCAGGTGAATCACGATAAAGATGAAGAGGATACTTCCCATGATCGCCATCTGGCGGCTAAACCATGAAGATGTTTTGTTGCCGGGTTTTACAGCATACTTTACCGGGCGTGATGCGCGGCTTTTGAAGGTCAGTTGAATGGCAATAAATGCATGTAGCACGATGATAATCTTCAATCCCCAGGCGATGAACTGGATCAAGCTATTATGACCCATAAACTCCGCATAAGCATTGAAAGCCTTGCCATCATCTTTATACAACAACTGGAAGTTACCAGCTAAGTGTACAATGACGAAACTACATAAAAATAAGCCGGTAGCGCCAACTAACAACTTTTTACCAATTGAGGTACTAAAGAATTGTGACCATTTCATAAGATACTTTCTAAGCTTCCTTTTGTAAAATGATAAATTGAAATGACGGGCAAATTTATAACATGATTGATGAAATTCAAATGATAATTATCACAAAAACGGCACTTAAAGCCACAATTATGGCCGTTTTAAATGTGTAAAACTTACTCTAAGCGCCTCAGCATCCAGTTGTCTATCACATTAAACAGGTGTTGGGGCTGAAATGTTCGCCACTTTGCATCTTCGGCCAAGTGGATATAATGATCCAAATGGGCATGTTTAAACTCTTGCCGGGTTTGTTCCGGCATGTTCAACGCCACGATCCAGCCTCCTTCATCGCGGATATCCTCCCACCATTCTTCATAATAATCGCTATCACCGGAATGAAAATTGAGCACGTTCTCGCAAATCAGTATGTATTTATAAATGCCCTGGGGGATCATCGCATCTATGATCTCGCGCTTCAGGGTCATGATATTATCTTCGATCGCATCATTCCACTCCCCGATTAATTCTATTATGGCATAATTAAACTCGTAATCCACGAAAAGCATCTTCATGTATAGATTAGGGGCGCCAAAATAATCCCATTGCGGGTGAATATAGTAGTTGTACACCGTGTTACTAAACTCAAACTCGCTGTATTCCCTCCCGTAAAAGGGAGAAAACTCATCTTCTTCGGCCGCATATAAATGTCTCCAATTATAAAAGGGTTCAATCTCGTGCATGGCGGCAAATTACTTATTTTGATAGGAAAATGCCCATTGGTAAAATCCTAATTTTTCCTTATCCTATAATAACTAAACTGTTTAGCTAATCGTCATCAACTACGGCTGACTTTCCGCTGCTTTCTTTACGCTACCGTACTTTAGCAGTAATTTTTTTGCCTTCTCATAATCAGTTTCCCCGGTTTGCTCCATCAACATTTTAACACCGCGGTCTACGAGCTTATCATTGCTCAACTGCATGTTAACCATCTTGTTATCTTCTACCCTTCCCAACTGGATCATCACCGAAGTTGAAATCATATTCAACACTAATTTTTGCGCGGTGCCACTTTTCATGCGGGTACTCCCGGTGACAAACTCCGGCCCCACTACCACTTCCACCGGGAAATCTGCCGCGGCAGATACCGGCGCCCCGGGGTTGCAGGAAATGCTTCCCGTCGTAATCCCGTGTGCCTTACATTGTTCCAAAGCGCCTATAACATAAGGTGTTGTACCACTTGCAGCGATGCCGATCACAACATCCTTCGGACTAATATTATACGCCTGCAAATCATTCCAGCCCTGGGATTTGGAATCTTCCGCAAACTCAACGGCTTTCCTGATAGCCGAATCACCACCGGCGATTAAACCGACTACCAAGTCGAAAGGAACACCGTAAGTAGGCGGGCATTCCGAGGCATCCACGATGCCCAAACGACCGCTGGTTCCGGCTCCGAGGTAAAATAAACGTCCCCCGGCGAGCATTTTATCAGCGATAGCAGTCACCAGTTTCTCAATTTGCGGTATGGCCTTCTCCACGGCCAATGGAACGGTTTGATCTTCCTTGTTGATGTTTATTAACAATTCACGGATGCTCATTTGCTCCAAATGATGGTAATGGGAAGCTTGCTCCGTTACTCTAATAAATTCCATATGTAGATGTCTTAATATTAAAATTATTTACGTGGGTTGATTTCCGTGTGGTATTGGATCAGTCCCGCCATTGGCGATTTAACGATCGTTCCAAGCTGCAACTCGTACAATTCGCATAGCTGTTGGATGATATCCTTGAAATACCAAGCGATGCTACCGGTAAAATGCAGTGGAACCGTCCAGCTTTCACGGTATTTATAAATATGGTTGAAGAAAAATTCATTCAAGCCATCTTCCAAGATGTTTTCGATCATAAAATGTCCGCGGTTTTCGGACAGGAAAGGGGCAAATGTGGATAAGAAGCGGTTGGGGAGCGGTTTACGGTAAACGCTATCGAGAATTTCATCCTTCGTAATATGAAATTTTTCATCGAAGTTGGCTTTCAAATCTTCATCGAAAGTATGGTAAAGGTAATATTGTACTATTTTTTTGCCGAGGTAAGCCCCGCTTCCTTCATCACCTAAAATAAATCCCAAACCGGGGTTATTTTTCACGATTTTTTCACCATCGTAGTAACAAGAGTTGGAACCTGTTCCCAAGATACTGGCCACCCCTTTCTCCTTGCCGCATAAGCCTTTAGCTGCGGCAGCCAAATCATGATCTGCCTCCACGTAAGTATCCATGAACACGCTTTGCAGGCTATCATGCAATAGTTTAGCATTCTGGCTACTGCCTAAGCCGGTGCCGTAATAAAAAATCTCATCAATATGCAGCTTACGGGGCATTTGCGGTAAAAGCTCCTGTTCCAGTATATTGATAATCTGTTCGCCGGTTTGAAAATACGGGCTAATCCCCTGTGTACGGTAAGTTGCGCGGCTGTCGCCGTTGATCAGGCACCACTCAGTTTTGGTGGAACCGCTATCTGCCACTAATGTAATATTTGTAGGCATACCCAGATGAATTTAGGAAATTAAAAGATCGATGGATGAAGAATTGAAATTGAATACCCTATTTTTGCCACAAGTTAAGGAAAACGGTTTCACATTAGCAAATATTAAAAAACCGTCATCCGGGATTAAATTTTAGCGATTAATATTCGAAGTATGTCGAAAAACAGGAAATTGAACGTCTTTTTACCGTTCTTATTTGCCTTGGTATTAGCTTTGGGAATGTTCATTGGCTATAGAATGCCTACGGTTCGCAACAGTAGCTCCAAGATTTTTTTCGTCCCGAATAAAAGGGATGCCTTGCAGGAGGTAGTTGACCTATTGAAGTATAAATATGTAGATAGCGTCCATCTCGGAGATTTACAAGAAGACGCCATCAATGCATTACTCAAGCATTTAGATCCGCACTCTATCTATATTCCAGCGGAACAATTAGCTAGGATCAATGAAGACCTGAATAGTAATTTTGAAGGTATCGGTATCGAGTATTCCATGTTCAACGATACGCTCAACGTGGTCAACGTGCTGCAAGGTGGACCGTCTGAAGAAGCAGGTTTGCAAATGGGCGATAAGATTATAAGGGTTAATGATTCATTAATCGCGGGTGTTAATATTTCAGATAACAAGATTAAGTATTATTTACGCGGGCCCCAGGGTTCGAGTGCTAAGCTCAGCCTCCTGCGCGATCACCAGGAAAAAACGATCCAGGTGAAAAGGGGGATTATCCCTTTATATAGCATCAACGCCCATTATATGGTAGGCCCCGGCATCGGCTATATCAAGATCGATCGTTTCAGCGAATCTACCGTGGATGAATTTATGGCGGCATTGCGGGAGTTGACCCGTGCGGGCATGGAAAAATTAATCATCGACGTAAGGCAAAACCCAGGTGGTTTACTCGATGCAGCTTTCAGGATATCCGACCAGTTATTGGATGGTAGTAAAGTTGTTGTTTATACGGAAGGCGTTCATTCACCTAAAAAAGAATATAAAACCAATCAGCCCGGACTTTTTGAAAAAGGAGCCTTGGTAATCATGACCGACGAAAGCTCCGCTTCTGCCAGTGAAGTGTTGGCCGGCGCGGTGCAAGACTGGGATCGCGGCACAATTATAGGTAGGAGAACCTTCGGCAAAGGACTCGTGCAGGATCAATACAACCTGAGCGATGGCGGCGCATTGCGCTTAACGATTGCGCGGTATTATTTACCGAGCGGCAGAAGTATCCAGAAGTCTTACAAAGATGGCCGCGAAGCCTACGGGGAGGATTTGGAGAACCGGTATATTCACGGTGAGCTGCTCAATAAAGACAGCATCCAGATTTACGATACCGTTGAATACAAAACGGAAAAAGGCAGGACTGTATACGGCGGCGGCGGTATCATTCCGGATGTATTCGTTCCATACGACACGGCTCATTATTCTACCTTGCAATTACAGATATATCAACAAAATCTTTACAGCGAATTTGCATACGAATACTACTTGGCGCACAAAGCTGATTTTGCAGGTTATAAAGACATTAAAGATTTTATCCAAGAATTTACCATCACACCGGCAATATTACAATCGTTTTATAGCTACGTACAGAAAGCCAGTATTAACCCTACCAGGCATAGCGTAAAAGATGATGAAGATATCAGCCTGAGACTGAAAGCCTTACTGGCCAGGAAACGTTGGGATTTAAATGGTTATTACGAAGTAATGAACCAAGACGACCCGATGGTTGAAACGGCTGTGAAAAAGATACAGGAGATGGCGGAATAAAAACTATATGTAACCAGTATAGATGTAAAAGCCCGGTGAATCACGATTTGCCGGGCTTTTATTTTGACATCAGTGATGTATTGCTGGCCGATGCTTCCATACCGTAAGTGTTCGAAACCCGGGACTATAAATATATTGCGATCGATGTAAATTATAATAAATCTATTCCCTTGTATTATCATCCAAATTTTTCAAAAAAAATACTGCTCCGGGTAACAACTCAATGTTGAAATTAAACTTCATTAGTTTTTAAATCGAAATTTAAAATTCCCGATAAGGAAATAAATTAAAGTTAAAAAACACAGAAAATTGATATGCAATGAAATTAATCCCGTAAAAAATCAAGAATTTGAATCCGGTACCAGGTGATCTAAATCTTTCAATAGCGCCCCTGTATCTTCGTTCGAGACATCTAACCTGAATAAAAAATCATAAGGGAAGAGAAAAGCCAATGTGACCAAATGACTGCATTCACAAATAGTAAATCTTCTTTTTCATCTGAACCTAAGTATAAAATCAAACTACTAATAAGAGCATAAAGTAC
>Ga0164243_10014406_pt1 | contig 11019 bp, 13 predicted proteins | sample OricompcompostOP_FD_108781 | JGI IMG/M metagenome (GOLD analysis project Ga0164243, IMG submission 108781) | Organic Plus compost microbial communities from Emeryville, California, USA - Original compost - Organic plus compost (OP) | ecosystem: Engineered > Solid waste > Mixed feedstock >...
CCTGCTCCTGACAATGGTGCGGAAGAGCGAGCTGACAAAGGCGACCTGGAGCGAGATCAACTTCAGCGAGGCGCTGTGGACGATCCCCAAGGAGCGCATGAAGCGGCGTAACCCGCATCTGGTGTTTCTGTCCAGGCAGGCTCTGGACATCTTCATTGCCCTCAAGACCTTTGCGGGCGGGTCAGAGTACGTGCTGCCGTCCCGGTACGATACGGATGCACCCATGAGTAGCGCCACGCTCAATCAGGCGCTGACGCTGACCTACAGGCTGGCCCAGAAGGAGGGGAAGCCCCTCGCCAAGTTCGGGCCGCATGACCTGCGGCGTACAGCCAGCACCCTGCTGCATGAAGCCGGTTACAACACCGATTGGATCGAGAAGTGCCTTGCACACGAGCAGAGGGGTGTGCGGGCCGTCTACAACAAGGCTGAATACCGCGAGCAGCGCACGGCGATGCTCCAAGATTGGGCGGACATGATTGACGAATGGACGCTGAAGCGGCCGAGGTTGGATGGGTAGCGGCGCGGACTAAGCGCCGTCGAGATTGGCCGTATCCGATACATTCAGCATAATGGTTAATATGGATAATGAGCTGACCATCGCTATCTGGGACGGATGCGATCCTATAGTTTCAGAAGCAATACAGCAGTTCCAAAACCGTTGGGGGCCGTATTCTAGGTCCTCGCGGGGACGCTATCCGATCGTGCGATTGATCGAGGAGCTTATCGATCCTGCTGTTGCCGCATATGCGGCAACGCTTCCGGCGGGCCATCCAGATTACATCCCCGGAGCCGGAACAGGAATGCCCTTTAGTGAGATGATTCGACGATCGAGGCTGAATGCAACGGTTCGCGTGCAGCGCCAACTGCTCCGAGCATTTGTCCTCACCAAAGACCGGCAGTCCCCAGCAGATCAGCAGTTTATCGCAACCCTTGAATCGCTCATTGAGCTGGTATGGGCTTGCGAGCGCAAGCGGCCGAAGAACAAACCCATACCCGGTAGGGCCCAGAACGGCCAGCGCGTGCGGGGATATTGTCGATTTTGCGGCAGACTTGCCGAGCTGACCATGCTTGCGAGCGGAGACGAGACGCCGAAAGCAGACGATGAAGATGATGAGTTTTACCTGAGTAGCTTGTACTGTGTGAAGCATCGCCCCAAGTTTCAGGGTAATAACAGTACCGGTTTACAACCCGGTAAGCGGGGAAATAAGTGGAATTCTGCATACAAGCGTGCGCGGCGATCTGTGGCTCAGTTCAACGTCGAATTGGCCCGGCTCACACGGCAATTTGCAATTAGGCGCGAAGGTGGTGCGAAATCAGGCGATAGTCTGATTGATAACTACTTCTTTCATTATGCCTTGCTTCAGACTTTACATTCAGCGGACGAAGCTGAATTGCGGAATCAAGCGCGGCAGATGGTGGATTCAAGGCTGACGGATCGGAAGAAGCAAATGTTGGCGCTTAGGCGGTCCGGGCTCAATCAGTCGGAGATAGCGCGAAAGCTGGGTATCGCACGTCAGGCGGTATCCAAAGCCCTCGCTTCGATCCCCCCAGAATTTCGACTGAACTAAAGCGAGGCACTGCGTTCCTCGGCTCGTTTGGTCTGCTCTTTGCGGTGTCAACCATTTTGGGCAACTAATTCGTCGAGGCAATCGGCATTGCGGGGCACCTTCCGGCACTCGTTCGCAAGTGACTGAAGGAGGCAAAGTATGCAATCTCCGACGAGCAGGACCCTTATCAACCGCAAGAAGCTGCTTGCGATGATCCCGCTGGCCGAGCGCACAATTTTCAATATGGAGAGGCGAGGAGAGTTCCCTCGGCGCATAGCGCTTACCAGCCGGAACGTTGCGTGGGACTTGGCTGAGATCGAGGATTGGATTGAGGCTCGCAAGTCATCGGGCACCCAAGCCATGCGTCCCGGAATGGGAGCTTGAGCCATGGAGATTGATGTGTGGGCGGCGTTCGAGAACGAGCCGCCTGTGCCGGACTTCATCTGGCCCGGCTTCCTCGCAAGTACAGTCGGGGCACTCATCGCACCTGGGGCCACGGGCAAGAGCTTCTGGACGTTGGAAGCTGCAATGTCCATTGCGTGCAGTGTCGCCGGTGGTGACCTGGTAGGCCTGGCCCCTACGCACACTGGCCGCGTCGTCTATCTGGCAGGTGAAGACCCGCAATCTGCGCTTGTAAGGCGCATTCATGCTATTGGTAAGCACTTAAACGCGCAGGCTCGCGAGGCCATTTCGAAGAACTTGACGGTCAAGTCCATCATGGGCCAGCGCCTGAACGTGATGGACAAAGCGCAGTTGCGCCGCATCATCGACGACAGCACCGGGGCGCGGCTGATCGTATTGGACACCTTGAGCCGCATTCACAGTCTGGATGAGAACAGCAACGGTGAGATGGCGGAGCTTGTCACGACGCTGGAGCATGTGGCGGCTGTTACCGGTGCGTCCGTCCTGTATCTGCATCACGTCAGCAAGGGCAGCGCTAGAGACGGGTTAACCGATCAGCAGCAGGCGGCACGGGGAGCATCAGCCCTAATCGATAATGCCCGTTGGTGTGGGTTCGTTGCGGCAATGACCGGGGAAGAGGCTAAACGCCTCAGCGATAGCGCCATTGATCGGAAACCTATTGGGGATGAACGACGCAGGCACTTTGTGCGCTTTGGCGTATCCAAACAGAACTACGACGTGATGCCGTCTGATCGCTGGTATTTGCGGCATAGCGGCGGTGTGCTGCTGCCGGTGACGCTGCTGGATGCCGAACAAGGTGGCCGAAAGGGACGTGGCCGTGAGCAAGCATGATTTGACTCACGCGCGACATGATCCAGCGCACTGTCTGGCCCCCGGTCTTTTCCGCAGTTTGCAACGAGGTGAGCGCAGGCGATGCAAACTGAACGTGGTTTACAACTACGGGGATGGCAAGCGTATTGAGTTCAGCGGCCCGGAGCCGCTAGGGGCGGACGATCTCCGCATACTGCAAGGATTGGTGGCAATGGCAGGTCCATCTGGCCTTTTGCTGTCCTCCGAGCCTCAGTCTGAGGCGGGGCGGCAACTCCGGTTGTGCCTCGAGCCGAAATGGGATGCCGTCCAGCAGGATGCGATGGTGGTCAAGGGCAGCTATAGGGCACTGGCCCGTGAAGTGGGTTATGCCAACGTTGGCGACACCAGACCGGTGCGCGATTGCATTGAGAGGCTCTGGAAAGTCTCGATCATCGCTCAGAGTGGCGGAAAACGGCAGGGCTTCCGGCTGCTGTCCGAGTACGCAAGCGATGAGCAGGACGGTAAGCTGTACGTGGCATTGAACCCCCTGATTGCGCGCGCAATTATGGGCGGGCAACACATCCGCATCAACATGGCTGAAGTGAGGGGGCTACAGACCGATCCGGCCCGCCTGATCCATCAACGATTGTGTGGCTGGATTGATCTTGGAAAGTCGGGGCGAGTCGATCTGGATACGCTTTGCGGCTACGTCTGGCCAGGTGACGTGGTAAATCTCCACACCTTCAAAAAGCGTCGCCAGACAGTACGCAGAGCGCTAGCGGAGCTGGCCGCTGTGGGATGGAGGTTGGACGAGTACTCCAAGGGCAAATGGGAAATCAGGCGTCCCAAGGTTTCAGATGCCGGCTCTTGGTTCACGTTAGCGGCCCCTAGGCCGCACGTTAACGGTACCCAAGCCGCACGTTAACGGTACCCGACCCGCACGTTTTCGGTACCCGGCCAGTTCTTGGAGGCCCAGCAACGGCGCGGGTTTGCGGAGAATTTGCAGGTTCCATCCATGATTATCCAAGATAATCCACTAGGCGCGGCCCCTGTGACGGCCTTCGCCACAGGGGCGCTTGCCTAGCTTGGGGGCAATCCCTTTGGTGCCAATCCCCCAGACTGTCACTGCTCGGCGAGCCCGGGAGTGTCCGTCAAACGACCGTTTGACGGACACGAGAAGCGCCAAAAGGAAGAGCGCTTGACGCTCATAGCGTGCGCTGGGGCAGGACGCAGTGAACCGGTGTTTCTCTGTTTGGTGAACCGGGGGGGGCATAAGCAAGGTTCAGGCCGGTGCGGGCCTGTGGCGTGAGTTCCTGCTACCTTGCAAGAAGCTCGATTGGGTAAGTCTCGAGTTTGAACACGATCTTATGCAATTTTACGCGAACACTCGCGAGGATGTGCGAACATGTGCGAAAGTATGCGACTTCTCCTTGCCAGAGGGGCGTTTGAGCCATTCGGCGCAAATAATCGCATAAATTTGCGCCATCCGGGACGGCAAGATGTGTGTTGTACGGGTACGGGCGGCAGCCCGCACCCATCCACCACCGCGCCTTACTCGCCTGCGGCTCGATGCAATCTTGCTCTGCGAGGCTCACGGTCGCTGCCGCAACAGACCTGCGGAATGAAGAGTGCGGTTCAATGAAAGATGGCACCAAGAGTGGGCGGGGCACCCGGCCGCGTGGATCAAGCATTGAGGTTTGGTTGACGCCCGAGGAGCGCGCCGAGATCGCATCGCGGGCAGTTGATACTTATCACTCGCAGTCGAGCTTTCTTCGGGCCGCTGTTTTCGGCGGGCATCTGCATTCCAGGTACGACCTTGAGGCCATTAAGGTGCTTGTAAAAGTGGGAGGCGATGTGGGTCGCGTAGCGGGGCTGCTGAAGTTGTGGTTGTCTGAACGGCGGGGGCAGGTCGCTCGGCCTGCCGATGTGGAGATGGCAATGGCTGACTGCCGAACGTTGCAGTCAGAGATAGGGGCGGTCATGTCCCGCGTTGTGTATGGTAGGAGAAGGAAGAAGCGAAAATGACGAAAAGCGTCAAAACAGGCCGTGGAACTCGCCCACGCGGCACCCGGATTGATGTCTGGGTAACGCCGGAAGAGCGAGCCGAGATTACCGAGAGGGCGTCACAGACTGGTCTTTCTGCATCCGCCTATCTGCGGACGGCGGGTTTTTCTTGTTCGGTGCCTAGTTTGATTAATAGGGATGCGCTGGATGACTTCGTGCGCTTGAGCGGTGAACTTAACGAAGTAGGCAGGTTGCTGAAATTGTGGTTAGACGGGAATCCGGGAGAGGACGGCGTGGATGTGTCGGTGCTTTTTCAGAATTTGAATCGCATCAAAGGTGAGATGCAGAGGGTTGCGCCGCGATTGCTTAACGAGTCTGGGTCTCTTTGATGCAGGGAGACCTATTACGTGACAGGCCGAGCGCTCGCGCAATCTGACTGCTGCTTCGGTGCTGGCGGGAGTGTCGTCAGTGAACACGCCAAGGAGTTCTTGTTGGGCCATGCCAGCGTCGCGAGAAGGCTAGCGTGGCATCCGGGCGTGAGCGGGGGGGGGCAAGCGCGGCTGGGCTTGCCGGTCCTTGTGAAGCTAGGCTTGGTCCCGTTTGTTGGCGTTCCCGTCGGAGATCCGGGTGCGCGCCCGGGCCACATTCTGTTGCGCTTCCGACATCAGCGCTGAGTCGCTGTCCTCCATCACAGCTTCGAGGTAGGCTGCAATGTCATATTCAGTCTTGAGGTAGTCCGCCGTATCGTAGCGGCTGAATTCCACGTTGATCATGATTCGCCTTTCTAACCTCGGATTGTATACCGTTATTATCTAGATTATGCGATCCAAGGTTAATCGAGCGGCCGCTGGCAACCGGAACCATCCGACCCCGCGGGAGGATGCAATAATCATCCCGCGGCTGCTGCATCACTACTGGGCGATGTAATCTCCATGGGTTGGCGTAGGGTTGAAAGGGCAGTAGGAGCATTTTTGGATACACAATTGTGTATCCATGCGGTAATCTAACTAATATGTCGAGCAAGGACGTCGGCCTCCGAATCCGTGTTGAAAAGGAACTCCGCGAGGCGTTCCAAGGGGCCTGTCTGGCAGAAAACCGGAGCGCATCGGAAGTGCTGCGAGAATTCATGCAAGCATTTGCTGACCGCCGTCAGAGCGGCTTGCAGGCGGACCTGTTCGTCTCGCAAGCAGCCAGAACGCCACGTAGATCAACCAAGAGAAAAGCAATATGAGCCAATTCGGTTCTTTGGAAATATGCGCAGGGGCGGGGGGGCAAGCTCTCGGATTGGAAATGGCCGGCTTCGATCATGTCGCCCTGGTCGAGTTGGAGCCGGCCGCATGCAGCACACTGCGCTTAAATCGGCCCCGCTGGAACGTCATTGAGGGCGATTTGCGCCACTTCGACGGCCGTCCCTACCAAGGCATCGACTTGGTAGCCGGTGGCGTGCCGTGCCCACCGTTCTCTAAGGCCGGAAAGCAGCTCGGAGCGGATGATGAGCGTGATCTGTTTCCCGAAGCTATCCGTCTGGTCGATGAGTGCCGCCCGCAAGCGGTGATGCTCGAAAACGTGCGCGGTTTGCTCGATGCGGTCTTTGACGACTACCGCAACAAGGTTGAAAAGCAGCTCAAGAAGCTGGGGTATGTGCCTGGCTGGCGGTTGCTCCACGCCTCAGACTTTGGCGTTTCCCAGCTCCGCCCGCGCGTGGTGTTCGTGGGTATTCGCAAAGACTTAGCTGCCGGGTTCACCTGGCCGGAGCCACTCAAGACTGAACCGCCAACCGTGGGTGAGCTGCTGCACGATCTCATGACAGTGAATGGCTGGCGCGGCGCTGACCGTTGGCGTGAACAGGCAAACACTATCGCCCCCACTTTGGTAGGCGGTTCTAAAAAGCACGGTGGGCCTGACCTTGGCCCGACCCGTGCAAAACGTGCATGGGCTGCCCTAGGCGTCGATGGCATGGGCTTGTGGGACGAGGCCCCGCCCCGCGACTTTGTGGGCATGCCGCGTCTGACGCCGCGCATGACCGCCCGTATTCAAGGCTTTCCCGATGCCTGGCAGTTCTTCGGCCGCAAGACGGCCGCCTATCGCCAGATCGGTAACGCCTTCCCGCCGCCCGTAGCTGCTGCTGTGGCCCGGCAGATATTCGCGGCACTGTCTGTTAAGCGCATTTACAGGGTGGCGTAATGGTTGTGACAGCCGACTTCGCAGAAGGCCGCAAGCAGTTCCACGCGTCATTGCTCGAGGCAACGCTGACCATCAATGCCTCTGGTGTGCCGAGCAATGCAGACAAGGACAGCAGGCCAAGTGTGGCGATAGCTAAGGGTATTGCCGAGCGGCTTAAAGCGGAAACCATTTGCGAACGCATCGCAGGGCAGACTTCGGGCAATCAGTTCGAGGGTATCTGCTCGGCCTTCGTGCAGGAAACGTTCCTCAAGCTCGGCCATCTGCGCCCTGGCTCTTGGGATGTGCGTCAAGTCTCCGGGCGTAATCGCTTGGAAATTGCCCGGTACGAGCAATATGCACACTTGGTAGCACTTGACCGTGCTGCTAAGGGGGACCCTGAATTGGCTGCCGCTTTGGGAAGCGATTACACCATTACACCTGATATTGTGGTGGTGCGCGACACCGAGGATGATGAGGCCATCAATGCGCGAGCATTGTTGATTGATGACACCGTGAGCAGGCATGCCAGCTTGCGGAAGGTGAATCGCGGCAAGCCACTGCTGCATGCCAGTATTTCATGCAAATGGACGATCCGTAGCGACAGGGCGCAGAATGCCCGTTCCGAAGGGCTGAACCTGGTCCGCAATCGTAAGGGGCGTTTGCCTCATGTGGTAGTCGTTACGGCTGAGCCAATGCCAAGCCGTCTTGCCTCTATAGCTCTGGGGACTGGTGACATTGATTGCGTGTATCACTTCGCCCTTTATGAACTGCAAGATACTTTGCAGTCTTTGGGCATGGAGGATGCGGCAGAACTCTTGGCGGTGATGGTCAATGGCAACCGCTTGAAGGATATATCGGACCTGCCGCTTGATTTAGCGGTTTAAGCTGCAAAAGGAGACTCTTTTCCGGTTGTCGGGGTGGCGAGGCAGTGGAGGATCGCCTGTGGGGGTGAATCGCAGTGAAAACATGCGGCGCATCCGCAGCAAGGATACTGCCCCGGAAATGGCTGTTCGTCGTTTGGTGTACAGCCTAGGCTACCGTTATCGCCTGCACCGGAGGGATATTCCCGGCAAGCCTGACTTAGTATTTCCAGGGCGGCGCAAGGTAATTTTCATTCACGGCTGCTTCTGGCATCAGCACCCGGGGTGCAGGGAAGGGCGGCCTCCCAAATCCAACATAGCCTACTGGCTTCCCAAGCTTGAACGAAACATAGAGCGCGACAAGGCGGCACTTGAGCAACTCGCGGCTGCCGGGTGGCGTGCTTTGGTGTTGTGGGAATGCGAAATCAAGAATCGCGAAGCCATTAGCCAAGTGCTGCTTGATTTCCTTGGTCCTCCTGGGAGTTGAGCTCTTCTTTACTTTTCAGCGTCGGCGCGAAGAGATGTATAGACCGCCGGGGCCTGGGAAGCTCCAAGGAGAATGGTGTTTTTATTTCTCCATACATAAACATTAGATATTTGTAACAATATTTTTAGACATTGGTGGTAGCGTGACTGGTGTCAAGCAGCGGCCGGTACAGGAGCCATCAAAGCACAATTAAGCCTATGTGATCGGCTGGCTTCTTTTCGTTTTTGGCTCGCAACGACGAGCAACTTGTCACATCGGAAGACATGGATAGCCGGGTGTCCTCCGGGCCATGAGGATGCCGCGCATGGGGGAGACTGATTCAGGGGTGGAAGCCTCTGAGTAGGCGGGGAAACAGGGGGGTGTTGGATGCGGTTGAAGACCGTCAAGCTGGTTAACTTTCGCGGTTATCGTAAGGTGGAGGTCCCAATTGATGAAGCAATGACTGGCATCGTTGGGAGGAATGACTACGGTAAGTCCACTCTCCTCGAGGCGTTGGACATCTTCTTCGATGCAGGTACCGTCAAAGTCGATAAGAGCGATATGAACTGCTTCGCTCTTGCAGAGGGCGAAGATCGCTTTGAGATCGCCTGTGAGTTTGACGATCTGCAGCCCTTAGTTCTGGATGCCAATGTAGAGACCAGCCTGGCCCAAGAGTATTTGCTCAACGCGGACGGTGTCCTGGAGATAGTCAAGATTTTCAAGGCGGCTACGGGCAAGTTAGAGCGCGTTGCCATCCGCTGCCAACATCCCGCGGACCCTCCTTTTAATACGGTCCTAAGCCAAAAGATCGCAGATTTGAGAAGGATTGGCCAGGATATGGGTGTGGCCGTGGCTGACGAGCGAGTCTCTTCACTGTGGCGTGAGGGTATTCGTCAGAAGGCAGCTCCTTTGCGGCTTCAGGAGACGCTGCTGGATGTGGACAAAGGATTATCTACCGAGACCAAGGAAATCTGGTCGAAGATCCAAGATCGGTTACCGGCCTTTGCGCTGTTCAAATCTGACCGGGAAAGCAGCGATGGCGACGCCGAAGCTAAGAACCCCTTGCAACAGGCTGTGAAGGAAGCGCAGGCCGCCCTTCAGGAGCAGATCAGTGCTCTTGAGCGGCAGGTTGAGGAGAGTGTTCTGGATGTGGCAGCACGGACACTTGAGAAACTCAGGGAGATGGCGCCGGAGCTTGCCAGCGAACTCAAGCCAAAGTTCAAGGAAAAGCCGAAATGGACCTTTAGCTTCACGCTCGACGGTGAGAATGGCGTCCCAATCAATAAGCGAGGGAGCGGTGTCCGCCGTCTGATCCTTTTGAACTTCTTCCGGGCCGAAGCAGAGAAGGCCGCGGGGGCGCGCAACGTGATCTATGCGATTGAAGAACCCGAGACTTCGCAGCATCCCAACTACCAGGTGATGTTGATGAAGGCGCTTCTGGCGCTGGCGGACCAGACTAACAGGCAGATCATCGTTACAACCCATGTGCCCGCGCTGGCCGGGCTCATGCCCGTGGCTGGGATCAGGTACGTTGCAAAGGACGAACATGGCCAGCCTGTGGTCAAGTTGCCTGCTGACGGGGTGCTCAAGGAGGCTGCGGAAAGCTTGGGTGTGCTGCCCGAGAGTGGAATGGAGCGCGCAAGGGCAGTAGTGCTGGTGGAGGGGAAGGCTGATGTCATATTCCTGCGGCACACATCAAAGGCGTTCAAGGATGCTGGCTACTTCGAGGCCAGCATTGAGGATAAGAAGATCATCCCCATTCCCATGGGAGGGTGCGGAAGTGTGAAGCACTGGGTAACCCATAAGTTGGCAGAAAATCTTGGCATCCCATGGTGCGTGTTCGTGGACTCAGATGTTGGGGATGATGTAGCGAACAAGACTGTACGAAAGCGCATGCAAGAGATTGAGGCGTTGGGGAGGCCTTTCTATGCAACTCGTAAACGCGAGATCGAGAACTACTTGTGTCCTGATTTGATCCGGGATTTGACGGGTGCGGAGGTTGTGTATACCGACACATGCGATGCGAAGAAGATCATCGGTGCCGCGACGCGTGTGTCCCACAAGGAAATCATTGATCGGTTCTGGCCCGAGATGACGGCGGAGATGATACGCAGACGGTCCGCCTATCAGGACGAGAAAGGGGAACGCTACGAGCTTCAAGACCTTGTGGCCAACTTGCTAGTCATGGTCTGAAGTCTCCTTGAGAACTAAAGCCACTTGAAAGTGGGGGGCATTGCCCTGGAGTCCTTATGTGAAGAGGCTTAGCTTCAGAGAAGCGTAGATAGTCTAGGTCCTATTGGTATTCTTAATGGTATTTTAAATTTGTCGTATTGTAAGAATCTGAAAAATAACACATTTTAAGTGCGATTGATAATAGAGTGGGAGATCTGAGGTCTGGCACTGGCCGGTATCCAAAGGCACCAAAACACAATCAAGCCCGCAGAAATGCGGGCTTTTTTGTTTCTGGGTCTGGCATCGGCTGGCACATTTGGGCATCGCCAGGTGCCGCTTGGGCGTATCCATACAGAACGGCGACGCAACACCGCCTGGCCGCTGGTGGTCGCGGCATGGCGATGGTGCGTTGCGGCTTCGCGCGCGCGGGGGTGTCGCCCAATATCGAAAGCTTATAACCTGACTTGCTACCACCACCGGGCGCGCTCGACACGATGCGCTATGCTGCGTCGGCCATTCAAGTTCTCGAGGTCCTATGTCTCAAGTCGACTGGTTGAGCCATCTCCTGCAAATCATCACCGTTACCGGCCAGCTC
>Ga0164243_10014407_pt1 | contig 11019 bp, 9 predicted proteins | sample OricompcompostOP_FD_108781 | JGI IMG/M metagenome (GOLD analysis project Ga0164243, IMG submission 108781) | Organic Plus compost microbial communities from Emeryville, California, USA - Original compost - Organic plus compost (OP) | ecosystem: Engineered > Solid waste > Mixed feedstock >...
GCCATTGCGCGCTTTCCGCCAAGCGTAGCCGGGTGCTGCGCCATCGCTGCAATCTCGCCGTCGAACCGCAGATCGTCGGCAAAAAGCAATCGCCCGTCCCGGCGGATACGCCAGCGGTCGTGGAACAGCCCGGTCCTCACGGTTTCGCCCATGGCTTCGCGGCCGAACACTACCGCTTCCGCCGCGAGCAGTTCGGCGCCCTCCGCAAGGTCAGCTTCGAAGCGCCGTGACAGCCGGCCTGCATCGAAGAGGATCGTCTCCTGCGGCAGCCAGTCGAGGCGGGCGCCCCCGGCCAATTCGACGCCCGTTACCACCTCCGCCTGACCGCCCGCCGAACGGTAGACACGCTCGCAGGCCTGTGTCGTCAGCGCGGCATGCGCCCCCGCCTGCAGCGATATCCCCGTCGTGAGGCTGTCGCCCCCGGTCAAACCGCCGGCGGTGTTTATCAGCACGGCTTCCGGGACAGCGTCCGTCATGCGCGGCAGCCGGATCTTGGAGGCGCCCTCCTGATAGAGCCTGTCAAGGCAGGTGACCGCGCCGCGCCGCCTGAACGTTATGCGCGAATGCCCGCGCGCCCTTTGCAGCCTCGGCAGGGCCGCGGCATCGGCAGGCGAAAGCGAGCCTCCGGAAGGCTCAAAGCATGAGGTGACGGCGTACATCCGGCTCATCCAGGCTTGCCGCGTTTCCGGCAAAGACGATTTCGCCACGATCCATTATTGCGACCTTATCGGCAAGTCCCCGAGCGAAATCCAGATATTGTTCGACCAGCAGGATCGTCATGCCCATGCTGTCGCGAAGCCACTCGATCGCACGGCCGATATTCTTGATGATCGACGGCTGAATGCCTTCGGTCGGCTCATCGAGGACCAGCAGCCTCGGGCGCATGACGAGGGCCCGGCCGATCGCCAGTTGCTGCTGCTGGCCGCCGGAAAGGTCGCCGCCACGGCGCGACAGCATGTCTGCCAGAACCGGAAAAAGCTCAAAGACATGATCGGGAATGGTGCGCTGCGATCTCGGCAGCGGCGCAAAGCCGGTTTCCAGATTCTCGCGAACCGTCAGCAGGGGAAATATTTCCCGCCCCTGCGGCACGAAGGCGATGCCCGACCGGGCGCGGTCGTAGGCCGCATTCCTGTCGATCACCTTGCCCTCAAAGGAGATGCTGCCGCTGCTGAGCCTGTGCTGACCGACCACTGCCCTCAGCAGACTTGTCTTTCCGACGCCGTTGCGCCCGAGCACGCAGGTGATGCGGCCTGTCTCCGCCGTCAGCGAAACGCCGCGCAGCGCCTGGGCGGCGCCGTAGTGAAGGCTTGCATCGGTGATTTCCAGCATCGTCACCTCCCCAGATAGACTTCGATCACCCGCGGATCTTCCGACACGCGGTCGAGACTGCCTTCCGACAGGACCGATCCTTCGTGAAGGCAGGTGACCTTGACGCCGAGCTCACGCACAAAATGCATGTCGTGTTCGACCACGATTACCGAATGGTGCCTGGCGATGTCCTTGAGCAGGCGGACCGTCTCTTCCGTTTCCGCGTCGGTCATTCCGGCGACCGGTTCGTCCACGAGAAGCAGCTTGGGGTCCTGCGCCAGCAGCATGCCGATTTCCAGCCACTGTTTCTGACCATGACTGAGATTGAATGCGAGTTCGTTCCGGCGTTCCTCGAGCCGGATCGTGGCGAGGATCGCATCGATCCTGCTGGCTTCTTCGGCAGAACGCCGGTTGAAAAGGGTGGAGAGGACGACACGCGGACCCTTCAGGGACAAAGCGATATTGTCCTCCACGGTGTGGCTCTCGAATACGGTCGGCTTCTGGAATTTCCGACCGATGCCGAGCACGGCGATGTCGGCTTCGTCATAGCGGGTCAGGTCATGAGTGCCATCGAAATAGACCTCGCCCATATCCGGCCGCGTCTTGCCGGTTATGATATCCATCATCGTGGTCTTGCCGGCGCCATTGGGGCCGATGATCGCTCGCATTTCGCCCTTGTTCAGCACTAGCGAAAGGTTGTTTATGGCGCGAAAGCCGTCGAACGAAACAGAGACGCCGTCGAGATAGAGTATCGTATCCGTCGTCTTGTTCATTTGTCACTCGGCCGGCTGCGGTCCGGGGTCGATGGAGTGCCGGGCCGTGCGGGCGGCGGCTTCAGCAAGGGACGGCTCGGAAACCGGCGCCAGTTCGTTCGGCAAACGGCGCGCCCTGCGTGCCGCACGCCACTCATCCCATGTGCCAACAATGCCTTTGGGCAGAAGCAGCGTCACGGCGATGAACAGCCCGCCCAGTGCGAACAGCCACAATTCCGGCATTGCGGCGGTGAACCAGCTCTTGCCCCAGTTGACGGCAACCGCGCCGATGACGGGGCCGAGAATGGTGCCCCGTCCGCCGACGGCGGTCCAGATCACGATCTCGATCGAATTCGCCGGCGAAAACTCGCTGGGATTGATGATGCCGACCTGCGGAACGTAGAGAGCTCCCGCAATGCCCGCCATGACGGCCGATATGGTGAAGGCGAAAAGTTTGATGTTTTCCGGTCGCCAGCCAAGGAACCGGGTGCGGCTTTCGGCGTCGCGCACGGCAATCATCAGCTTTCCGTATTTGGAGCTGACGAGCGCGGCCGTGATGATCACCGCCCCGGATAGCATCAGCGCGCTGATCGAGAAAAGAGCGGCGCGTGTCGCCCGGGCCTGCAGATTGAAGCCCAGTATGTCCTTGAAGTCGGTCAGGCCGTTATTGCCGCCAAAGCCCATATCGTTGCGGAAGAAGGCCAGCAGCAAGGCATAGGTCATGGCCTGGGTGATGATGGACAGATAGACGCCGGTGACGCGCGAACGGAAGGCGAGCCAGCCGAAAGCGAAGGCGAGAAGTCCCGGCGCGAGCATGACCATCAGCGCCGCGAACCAGAACTGGTCGAAACCGTACCAGTACCAGGGCAGCTCCTTCCAGTTGAGGAAGACCATGAAATCGGGCAGATCGGGATTGCCATAGACGCCCCGCGCTCCGATCTGGCGCATCAGATACATGCCCATCGCATAGCCGCCGAGCGCGAAGAAGGCTCCGTGGCCGAGGCTCAGAATGCCGCAATAGCCCCAGACAAGGTCGAGAGACAGAGCCAGCATCGCATAGCAAAGATATTTGCCGAGCAGGGCCACAAGATAGGTGGGCATGTGGAAGCTGCTGGTCGGAGGAACCGCCAGATTGAGCAGCGGCACCAGCACGGCGGCGGCCAGCAGGATCGCCAGAAGGAGTCCGATGCGCCGGTCGATGCCGTCGCGGAGGAAGCGGGCGGCGATCATGCTTCCACCGACCGGCCCTTGAGCGCGAACAGGCCGCGCGGGCGCTTCTGGATGAACAGGATGATAAGCACCAGGACGATGATCTTGCCGAGCACCGCACCGGCATAGGGCTCGAGGAACTTGTTGGCGACGCCGAGCGAGAATGCGCCAAGCAGCGTGCCCCAGAGATTGCCGACGCCGCCAAAGACCACGACCATGAAGGAATCGATGATGTAACCCTGTCCGAGGTTCGGAGAGACATTGCCGACCTGGCTGAGCGCCACGCCAGCGATTCCGGCGATGCCGGAGCCGAGACCGAAAGTGAAGGCGTCAACCCAAGGGGTGCGGATGCCCATGGATGAGGCCATGCGCCGGTTCTGGGTAACCGCGCGCATATGCAGCCCCCAGGCGGTGCGGTTGAAGATGAACAGCAGCAAGGCGAAGACCCCGAGCGAGAAGGCGACGATCCACAGCCTGTTCCAGGTGATCGCCAGATGTCCGATCTCGAAGCTGCCCGACATCCATGAAGGGTTGCCGACCTCGCGGTTGCTGGGGCCGAAGATAGTCCGAACCGCCTGCTGCAATACAAGCGAAACGCCCCAGGTGGCGAGTAAGGTCTCCAGCGGACGCCCGTAGAGAAAGCGAATGATGCCGCGTTCGATGGCAACGCCGATCGCGCCGGCGACAAGAAAAGCCAGGGGCAGTGCGAAGGCCAGCGACCAGTCGTGCAGGGCGGGCGCGAAGGCGCGGACGGCGCCCTGGACCACGAAGGTCGTGTAGGCGCCCACCATCACCATCTCGCCATGCGCCATATTGATGACGCCCATGACGCCGAAGGTGATGGCAAGGCCGATGGCCGCCAGCAGAAGTACCGATCCGAGCGAAATGCCGAACCAGACATTCTGCGCCACGTCCCAGGCGGCGAGCACGCTCCTGATCTTGGCTGTGGCGTTCGCGGCAGCTTGCTTGAGATCGCCTTCCGCATTGGCCTCGACGGTGGCAAGCAGGGACAGCACGCCACGATCCCCGAGCGAGCCCAGCAGTTCGACGGCATCGATCCTGTCCTTCTCGGGCCGGTCGGAAAGTACCACGGCCGCCGCGCGTGCCTGCTCCATGCGGGACTTCACCGCAGGATCGGTCTCCACTTCGATTGCCGCATCGAGAGCTTCGATCGATTCCGGGTCCGGATTGGCGAACATCGTGTTGACAGCGGCCATGCGCACATTGGCGCTTTTCGCACCCAGGGTCAGCGCGCTCAGCACGTCGCGAATGAGGCGGCGCAGCCCGTTGTTCACCCGGACCTTCTTCATCGCAGACGAGGACGCCTCGCCGACCGTCTCGCCCGAAAGCGGATCGATCAGCTTCATTTCCTTGCCGGCTTCCGAGACAATGAAAACGGTCCCATCAGCCTTGCGCACGTGAAGATTTCCTTCGGCGAGCGCCTCGAGGACTGGCCTCACCGCGGGATCGCCGGTCGCGCCCAGTTCGCGCACGAGGGCTTCCGTCTGGTCGAATTTCTTGGCATCCGCGAATTTTGCGACGATCGCGCCCAGCGATGCATCCTGTCCATGGGCCGCGCCTGGCAGAAGCAGCAACGGCAGCAGGAACATGCATAGGGCGCGCAAGATCTTCATCGGCTCATGTCGCGATTGGCGGATTTCAGGTGCGGCAAGGGGCAGGCGGAACTTTTACCCGCCCCCGGCCTTGTGGAGGCAGGTCAGTTGATGCCCTTGCCGCCGCATTTTCCGGTAGCGACATTGAAGTTTCCGCATGACAGCGGAGCGCGCCAGTCGGCGATCAGGTCCTTGGAATCGGGCAGATAGTCCGACCACTCGTCACCGACCACCAGGCCCGGCGTTTCCCAGACCGTTTCGAACTGGCCGTCGTCCTGGATCTCGCCGATCAGCACCGGCTTGGTGATGTGGTGATTCGGCATCATTGCGGAGTAGCCACCAGAAAGGTTCGGCACGGAGACGCCGATAATGGCGTCAATCACGGCGTCGGCATCCGTCGTGCCGGCCTTTTCCACCGCTTTGACCCACATGTTGAAGCCGATATAGTGGGCCTCCATCGGATCATTAGTGACCCTTTCCTCGTCGCCGGTAAAGGCATGCCAGGCCTCGATGAACTTGGCATTCGCCTCACTGTCGACGGACTGGAAGTAGTTCCATGCCGCGAGATGGCCGACCAGCGGGCCGGTGTCGATACCGGCCAGTTCCTCCTCGCCGACGGAGAAAGCCACGACCGGGATATCCTCTGCCTTGATGCCCTGATTGGCCAGTTCCTTGTAGAAGGGCACATTGGCGTCGCCGTTGATCGTTGAAACGACGGCCGTCTTCTTGCCGGCGGAACCGAAATTCTTGATATCGGTGACGATGGTCTGCCAGTCGGAATGACCGAATGGCGTGTAATTGACCATGATGTCTTCGGGCGCCACCCCCTTGGACTCCAGATAAGCCTGGAGAATCTTGTTGGTGGTCTGCGGATAGACATAGTCGGTGCCCGCAAGTACCCAGCGCTCGACGCCTTCCTCGTTCATCAAATAGTCGACCGCGGGGATCGCCTGCTGATTGGGCGCCGCGCCCGTATAGAACACGTTGCGCTGGCTTTCCTCGCCTTCATACTGGACCGGATAGAAAAGCAGCGAATTGAGTTCCTCAAAGACCGGCAGGACCGATTTGCGAGAGACGGACGTCCAGCAACCGAAGACGGCGTCGACACCGTTGACCGAGATCAGCTCGCGCGCCTTCTCGGCAAAGAGCGGCCAGTCGGATGCGGGATCGACAACCACCGCCTCGAGCTTTTTGCCCAGCAGCCCGCCCTTCTTGTTCTGCTCCTCGATGAGCATAAGCATGACGTCCTTCAGCGTGGTCTCCGAGATCGCCATGGTCCCGGACAGCGAATGCAGCACGCCGACCTTGATGGTTTCCTCCTGGGCGATGCCCGGTCCAGCCAGCAGCATCCCCGCAATTACGGATGCCCCCATCATAAGGCTGCGCGTTTTGGAAATCAGATGCATAGCACTTCCCCTGTTGCGATTGTTATGGCCCAACAAGCAGGAAGCAATGAGTGTGCCAGTTCCAGATTGGTGGGAAAAACCTCTTATTTTCAAATGCTTGCAAACCTGTTGCTGCCCAGGTTTTCGGCGCAGATCGGCGAAGAACTGTGCAGCACTAAAAGGGTTTGCCTATTTCTTCATCAATGCTGAAAGTATGCCCAAGAATTAGGCTATCACAAACCACTTTTGACGTTGCGTCGTGCCGTTGGCATGCTGTCCGGAACACAGTCGATATGGCCACGGAGTGATCGTGCGGTTCGTCCCGAGATTATCAGCCAGCGTCCTTATGCTCCTGGTGGCCGGTCTTCCTGCAGCGCGGGCAGATTTGTCCGAACGGCTCGCGCCTTCAGGGGGCGTATTGTCGCTTCTTCCGCTGCCGCAGACGACCGAGCATTCGATCACGATCGATGAACGCGAACTGCGGTTTCAGGCAAGGGCCGGCACCCTGTCACTGGTGTCCGGAAAGGGCGAGGTGACTGCGGAAGTCTTCTATGTTGCCTATACGCTCAATTCCGGGCAGACCGGGGTTGATCCGAAGCGCCCTGTCACATTCGCATTCAACGGAGGGCCAGGGGCGGCTGCTGCCTATCTGCATCTCGGTGCCCTCGGCCCGCGGATCATCGAGACGGCAGATAGCGGCGAATTTCTTTCCCCACCCCAGAAGCTCGCGGACAATCCCGACAGCTGGCTCGACATGACCGACCTGGTCTTCGTCGATCCTGTGGGAACGGGATATAGCCGCGAGGCCCCCGGTCAGGAGGCGAGCAGCTTCTGGGGCGTCAGCCAGGATGCCGCTTCGATGGGCGCCTTCATACGGCTTTATCTGGCACAGAGCGGCCGTACCGATTCGCCGGTCTTCCTTGTCGGGGAAAGCTATGGCGGGTTCCGCGCGGCGCTGCTCGCCCGGACGCTCCAGGAGGATGTCGGCATCAGTCCGTCCGGCATCGTGCTGATATCGCCGGCGCTCGAATTCACGCTCGTGCGGCCGGACGAATTCCAGCCACTGCATTGGGCGCTCGAACTTCCTTCCATGGCGGCCGTGCGCCTGCTCAATGAAGGCATAACCGGCGATGCGCTGCGGGAGCGGCTGGCCGAGATCGAACGCTATGCGCTTGGCGACTATCTTGTCGCGCTGACCAGTGGTCTGGAGGAAGGTGGCCGCTCGGCGAGCGGGCGCGTGGCGGAGATCACCGGCCTGCCTGCGGATCTCGTCCGAAGAAACTTCGCGCGTATTCCGACATCTCTCTTTGCCAGGGAATTTGCGCGCGAAAAGGGTATGATTCTCAGCGTCTATGACGGTATGATAGGCACAGCCGACGTTACTCCGAACGAGACACGAAGCGCTGGGCCGGACCCTGTGCTCGATCGAAGTGTGGCCGCGCTCACCTCCGCCTTTGTCGGCTATGCGCGCAACGAACTCAACTTCCGAACAGATATCAGCTATCGGCTCCTGAGCCGCGATGTCAGCCGCTCCTGGGACTATGGAACCAGTCCCTCGCGCCAGGGTTATGCCGGCGTCATGGATGACCTTCAGGAAGCACGGGCCCTGAATCCCGAGCTCGATGTCCTGATCGTCAACGGCTACACCGATCTCGTTACGCCCTACATGACTTCGCGGTATCTGGCGGGCCAGATACCGTCCCTTGCAGGCGCACGGCCTATCCGCATCGAGGTTCTGGAGGGAGGACACATGATGTATTTCAGGCCGGAAGGTCGGGAAGCGCTGAAACAGGCAGCCACCGGGCTCTACCGGGCATCCCGATAGGGAGACCACCAATGCCGTCTGTTCGGCGCTTTCGACCACCAAGCGGCGCTGCCGAAGCCGTCCTCACGGGTGGTCGCACCGCTGCGAGCATGGGCGCACAAAGGGCAGAACAATCAGCATTTATTGCATCATAACGCCCTTGACATAAACTTCAGGATACGCAGGCATGCTTCATGCTGAAAATTGCAATGATAGCAACGCACTCATTCTGGAATTTGCATGAGCCGACTCCCGGACCTTGAAGGATGGGCTGTGTTCGCGAGGGTTGCGGAGACGGGTTCTTTCGCGAGGGCGGCCGAACTTCTCGGAATGTCGCAGCCGACGGTATCAAAGGCGATTACCCGCCTCGAACAGCGTCTTGGAACGCCTCTCCTGCATCGGACGTCACGCCGGCTTTCGCTGACCCAGACGGGAGAAATGGCGCGCGACAAGGCCATGCACATCCTGGCGGAAGGCGAGGCCGCTGAGGCCGAAGCATCCGAGCAGGCGATTATTCCGCGCGGACTGGTGCGCGTTGCAGCTCCGATGTCGTTCGGCATGAGATATCTGGCGCCGCTGATCCCGGCGTTTCTCGACCAGTATCCCGAGGTAAACGTGGAGCTCTCGCTTGGAGACCATCTGGTCGATCTTGTCTCGGAGGGCTTCGACCTCGCCCTCCGAATCGCGGCATTGTCGGATTCGTCGCTTCGTGCTCGCAAGCTGTGCGTGGTCCGCCGTCCTCTTGTCGCTGCGCCCGCTTACCTCGACCGGCACGGCCGCCCGGCGCATCCCCGCGACCTGGAACAGCACACCTGCCTGATATACACCAATCTGCCGTCCCCCCAGCTCTGGCGGTTTCGGCACGCTGACCATGGCGAATACGCCGTTTCCGTGCAGGGACGGATCAGAACCAACAATGCCGATACGCTTGCTCCCGCCCTTCTGGCCGGACATGGCCTTGCTTTGCAACCGGAGTTCATGGTCTGGGAGGAGATTGCCGATGGCCGGCTTGAAGAGGTATTGCCCGAGTGGGCCATCGATGAGATTGCGCTGAACCTGGTGACGCCACCCGGCACGCTCCGTCCGATGCGGGTTGCCGTCCTCACGGATTATCTGGCCCAATCCCTTGCAACAGCGCCCTGGGCAAGAATACAGGCCCCCCGTCAGGCGACCAGCGCATGACGAAGCCCGCCCTTGGGCGGGAAAGGTGGGCAAAGGCTGGGCTTTGTTTCACGATATCGCTTGTGAGTGTACAATGAGAATGTTGCCCGTCAGGGGAGTCCGCTAGGAGAAGGGCGGGAGGATTGGCATGCGCGGCATCGCATTGACTGTCCTGGTGGCACTGCTTGCAGGCGTCTGCGCGCAGGCCGAGCAGACCAAGCCGGTGCCGATCCAGGTCTTTCCCTTTGAATTGGAGGACAAGAGCGCCGGCGCGGGAATAATTCCCCCGGATGAATATGACAGGCGTTACCTGTCCGAGTCGACACAAGTCGCAAAGGAGATGCTCTTCCAGTCCGGACGCTACGCGATAGTCGACGCTCCACCGAATGATCAGCAGGCGCTTGCACCAAACGGATTGCGCAACTGCGGAGGGTGTGAAGGCAACATAGCCAAGGGGCACGGTGCGTCTCTGGCGCTGCTGGGCGTTGTAACGCGCATCAACAGAACAGAGCACACCATGTTTATCCGCATCCTCGACGCTGAATCCGGAAGGCTTGTTTCGGAAGGCTTTACCGATCTTCGCATGGGCGCAAACCACGCATGGCCCCGCTCTGCGAAATGGCTGATGGCCAACAGAATCCTGCAATAGGAAGACCACCCGGAAGAGCCATTGGCCCCGACCGAGCTTCTCTTACGATCTGCTCGCCATGAACATATGGAATGGAAGACTTTCTATCGTTTCGATTTTCGGCAGATAGGCATCTGCCTATCCTCCCCCAAGCGCCGCTGCCTCGTCAGCCGAGGCTGCCGACAGGGGGCCGCGCCCCGCCACTGTAACATGGGAGAGCAGGTTCATGGGTTATGACTGGGATGGGGTTCGTACGCGCCGTCTCCGCTATCTTCGAATAGCAGGGGCGATTGCATCCATGGTCTGGCTGTGCGGTTTCGCTGCCTTTATCGGTCACAATGCCTATTCGTCATCCGTTCAGGAGGCCGCGATCGTCGGCACCGGCGCGGCGGAAGACGGAGATCTTTTCTAAAAGAAAAGAAAGGCTTCTATTCCGCATTGGGCCTTTTCTCTCGGATTCATTTTGCAATTATTACTCGGGGCGCCCTCACCTGCCCCAGTCTCGCTGGTCGAGCTTCAAGCCCCCGCTAGTTCGGCCAGCGAGACGCCAATATCGGTGCAGAGAAACAACGGCCCGTATTCCACGAATAGCTGCATTAGCCTGCAAATGAAGGGCATGCGCAACCTTAAACAGGTCAGGTGACGTTTTCGCGCGGGGAGCCCGAAGCAGTGCCCGGAAGCCTCCCGATCTTGCTCGTCTCAAGATCAAAGCATTCCGAGAAACTGCTTCAGCTCAGGCGTCGACGGCTTGGCAAAAACCATATCGGGTAGCCCGATCTCGTGGACTCGCCCCTCATGCATGAAAACGACACGGCTGCACACATCGCGCGCAAAGCGCATTTCGTGGGTGACCATCATCAGTGTCATGCCATCCGCGGCGAGTTCCCTGACCACGGCCAGCACCTCGTTGACAAGCTCGGGATCAAGCGCCGAGGTGATCTCGTCGCACAGCAGGCCCATCGGTTCCATGGCAAGGGCGCGGGCAATGGCCACGCGCTGTTGCTGGCCGCCGGAAAGCTCGTCCGGATGAGCATCGAATTTATGCGCGAGGCCGACACGGTCGAGCATTCTGCGCGCCATCGCTTCGGCTTCCGGTTCGGGCGTCTTCTTCACCACCATCTGCGCCAGCATCACATTGCGGCCGGCCGTCAGATGCGGA
>Ga0164243_10014408_pt1 | contig 11019 bp, 9 predicted proteins | sample OricompcompostOP_FD_108781 | JGI IMG/M metagenome (GOLD analysis project Ga0164243, IMG submission 108781) | Organic Plus compost microbial communities from Emeryville, California, USA - Original compost - Organic plus compost (OP) | ecosystem: Engineered > Solid waste > Mixed feedstock >...
CGACCGCCGGCGCCGGCAGCGTGACCGGTACCCGGATGACCGCCTCGCCGGCGGCGGCGATCGGGCCGACCGCCGGTGCCGGGACGATCGTGCCGGCGGCGGTTCCGCGGGCGACCGTCACCGACAAGTGGGGCGTGACCGGCGTACCGCCGGGGTTGCGGACCACCACCGTGAGCGTGCGGCGGGCCTCGCCGCCGGCGAGGGCGGCCCACGACCGTTCAGCGGTCACGGTGGCCGATGCCACGACGAGGGGTGCCGGCGCCGCCGTGTCCGTCGCGGCCGTGACGGGGATTCCGGTGATGGTGACCGGGGCCGTGCGGGCCGTGCCGTCGGTGAGGGACCGGACCCGGACCACGCACGGGCAGCCACCCGGCGGGGCGACCACCGTGAGGGTCGCGCGGCCGGTCCCGTCCGGCTTCACGTACGTCTGCGTCGCCTCCGCGTACGCGCACGCCGTCGACGTGATCGGTGCGGCGTCGCGGCACAGCTCGACCGAGACGTTGCCCGCGGGCCAACCGGTCAGCGCGACCGCCAGGCGGTCGCCGACCGCGACCGGCGACGCGGCGGGAGTGACGGCGGGGCCCGGCGCCAGCGCCAGCGCCGCCGCGAGGGCCGCGACGATCACGCCGCCGCCCGCCGGCGGCGCCGCCGGATCAGCTGGTACGCCACCAGGGCCGCGACGATCGCCGCGACCGCGGCGAGCACCAGCCACGGGATCGCCCACACCGACGCCGATCGGGCCACCGGCGGCAGGCCGCCGTCGGCGGTCGCCGGCTGGACCTCCACCGTCGCCGTCAACCGGCCGGCCGGCGCGACGCCGGTGACCCGCTCCGTGACCGTGATCGTGGCGCCGGGCAGCAGCTCCGGCACGTCCGCGTCCGCCGTGCGGGCCAGCGGGATGCCGAACGGGCCCGTCAGGCGTACCCGCGACAGGCCCGTCACCCGCAGGTTGCCGTCGTTGCGCAGCTGGTAGGTGACCGTCGCCGTGCCGTCCTCGTAGCCCAGGCCGACCGACTCCGCCCGCACCGACGGGCTCGTCGGGCCCGTCACCCGCAGGTAGACGCGGGCCGCGACCCGACGGTCCACCGTGACCTGTTGGCCGTCGGCGGTGGTGCCGGGCGTGACGACCGACGCGATCACGCCGCCGGCGTGGTCGCCGGGGCTCGCGTTCGTGGGCACGGCCAGGCGGAACGGGATGTCCAGGTGCCTGCCGCCGGGCACCGTGTACGCCCTGGCACCCAGCGATATCCACGACCCGACGTCACGCGGCGCGTCCTTCGCGGCCAGCAGGTCGAAGCCGCCGTCCACCGTGGTGTACGCGTCGGTGCCGTACACGGTGAAGGTCATCGGGGTCGGCGCGCGGTTGGTCACGCGGACCGTGTCGGTCACCTGCTCGCCGGGGCCAAGCTCGTAGACGAAGTGGTTGCGGGTGGCAGCCCCGGCGGGCTGCACCGACCAGCCGATGTCGTCGGCGGCGGCCGGGGCCGCCGGCAGGGCGAAGGCGAGCGCGGCGGCGGCGACCGCGGCGGTCAGCGGCGCACGGCGGGTCATCGGCGCTCCTCGGAGGGGTGGGGGTGGGACGCGCGCCGGGGCTGGAGGTCCCGGCGCGCGTCCCGGGGTGGCGGATCAGGACAGGGTCAGCGTGAGCGTCGCCGTGTAGGAGCCCGGCGCCGTCGTCGCCGGGATGCCGAGCGTGAGGTCGGCGCCGCAGGTGAACACGCCGGAGCTGGCACCGGCGTCCGCCTTGCAGAGCGTTCGGCCGGTGCCGAGGCCGGTCGCCGCGGCACCCGCGGTGACGGTGCCGGAGCCCGGCGCGCCGCTCGCCGACGGTGCCCAGCCGAGGTTCTCGGCGTCGATCGTGCCGGCGTCGCCGGTGAAGTCCTCCGACTGGCCGACGAGGTTCCAGCCGGCGTTGGTGCCGCGCAGGTCGCTGACCGTCGCCGGGTTGAGCGCGCCGGTGGCCTGGCCGCCGATGCTGGCGCCGGTCAGGTTCACCGCGTCACCGGCCACGGCCAGGGTCAGCGGCCCGCCCGGCACGTCGACGGACAGCTCCTGGCTGGCGCTGCCGCCGCCGGGCCCGCCCGGCTCGCCCGGGCCGCCCGGTTCGCCGCCGCCGGCCTCGCCGGACGCGGACGCGGTGACCGGGTCGAGCGCGGTGCCCTCGGTGTAGAAGCCGGCGAACGCCGACGCGCCGGTCGCGGTCAGCGTGGCGGGCAGGCCGCTCCAGCTCACCGCGCTTCCGTCCACAGTGGGGCTTCCGGCGCCGAGCGTGGCGATGACCGCCTGGTCGACGTCGACGTTCTGGAAGCCGCCACCGGTGGCGACCACGGTGACGTCGGCCTTGAGCGACCGCTCCGCCCCGTCGACGACGACCGTCGGGTTGGCGATGGTGATGGTGAAGAAGTGCGCCGGGTACGAGAACACCACCGCACCGCCGTAGTTCACCGTCGCCGTGCCGGCCGCGGGGTCGACCGTGCCGCCGGTCGCCGGGAAGTGGAAGGTGCCGTTGGCGTTGATGGTCGCGCCGCCGGTGGTCCCGATCGGCGGCGTGCCGTTGCCCATGCTGACGTAGGTGCGGAACGAGGACTTGAAGCCCCAGTCCAGCGCTCCACCGTCGACTTCGGTCGGCGCGGCCGACGCGGGGGCGGCCGCCACGAGGGCGGTGGCCGCCCCGAGCGCGGTGGCCGCTGCCCAGCGCAGCATGCGGTGCCGGCCGCCGCCGGCGCGTACTCTGACGAGCGTCATCCTGGTCCTTTCGGTGACGGGATGGCGAGGCGTGCCGCCCGGCCGTGCACCGGCTCCTGCCACGGGTCTCGGCGCACGGCGGGCGGCACGCCGGCTACATGGCAGGAGAGAGGTTAGCCTTACCTAACCCGCTCGCGCATCAGCGGAACGAATGATCTTTCCGGTCCCCGTCGCCGACGCGCGGATCCGGCTTCTTTGGTTAGCCTCCCCTAACTATGCGCTCGCGATACCCACTCCTCGCCGTCGCGTCGCTGCTCGGCGGCCTCACGGCGGTCGCGCTGGCGGCCGCCCCCGCCCTCGGCGACACCACCGGCCGCGGTCCGCAGGGCCAGCGGCTCACCGTGTCAAAGACGTCCGGCCTGGACCCCGCCGGCGAGACGATCACCGTCAGCGGCTCCGGTTACGACACGAACAAGGGCATCTACGTCGCCGTCTGCGTCGACACCGGCCCCGGCAACGCACCGTCGCCGTGCGGCGGCGGAGCCGACATGTCGGGCAGCAGCGGTGCCTCCCACTGGATCTCGTCGAACCCGCCGGCGTACGGGGAGGGGCTGGCCAAGCCGTACGGGCCCGGCGGGTCGTTCCGGGTCACGCTGCGGGTCACGCCGATGATCGGGACGGTCGACTGCCGCACCGCGCGGTGCGCCGTGGTGAGCCGGGCCGACCACACCCGGACCACCGACCGCAGCCAGGACGTGCGGCTGCGCATCACGTTCGCGGCCAAGGCGCCGGCCAAGCCGGCACCGCCGACCTCGGCCCCGTCCCGCAACCGCCCGCCCGCGGCAAGCGGCACTACGGCCACGGCCACCGCCGCGGCGGACGGTCCGGCCGCCGCCCCGCCGCCCAGCGTCTCGGCCGGCCCCACCGCCTTCGAGGACGTCCAGGTGACCCGGGTCAGCGCCAGCCAGTCGGCCAACCGCTGGTGGACCGGCGTGACCGTGGCCCTGGCGGCCGCCCTCGTCACCGCCGGCGTCACCGGCGTGATCCGCCGCCGGCGCCGCTCGCGGGCGGCGGCGCGATGACCGCCCGCCGCGCCGCCGTCGCCGTCCTGGCCGGCCTCCTGCTCGCCACCGGCGGCTGCGCCGGCCAGACCACGACCGTGACCGAGGGTGCCGCGCCGGCCGCGAGCTGCGGCCCGACCACCGCACGGCTCGACAGCCTCGACGTCACCCCGCTCGCCGACCCGGGCCAGCCGGCGCTGCCGGTCACGGTGGACTCCGCCGACGGGCAGAAGGTCACCGTCACGGACGCGAGCCGGATCCTCGCGGTCAACCTGTACGGCTCGATCGCCGAGATCGTGTTCGCGCTGGGCCTCGGCGACCGGGTCGTCGGCCGGGACACCTCGACCACCTTCCCCTCGGCCGCGCACCTCCCGCTCGTCACACCGGGCGGCCACGACCTCTCCGCCGAGGGCGTCCTGCGGCTCGCGCCGACGGTGGTGCTGGTCGACGCGAGCATCGGCCCGCCGGAGGTGCTGGCGCAGCTGCGCCGCTCGGGAATCCCGGTCGTCTTCCTCGACCAGACGCAGACGGTCGAGGCGATCGCGCCGCACATCCGCGCGGTGGCGGCGGCGCTGGGCGTACCGGAGGCCGGGGAACGCCTCGTCTCGCGCGTCGAGGGCGAGATCGCCGCGGCGAAGCGCACCACGCCGCCCGGCCAGCGTCCACTGCGGATCGCGTTCCTCTACGTCCGCGGCACGGCCGGCGTCTTCCTGCTCGGCGGCAAGGGAGCCGGCTCGGACGCGATGATCACCGCGATCGGCGCGGAGGACGCCGGCACGGCGATCGGCATGGCGAAGTTCCGCCCGCTGACCAGCGAGGGCCTGATCAACGCCGCACCGGACGTGATCCTCGTGATGACCAAGGCGCTGGAATCGGTGGACGGCGTCGAGGGCCTGCTCCGCCTGCCCGGCGTGGCGCAGACCCCCGCCGGCGCCAACCGCCGCATCGTCGACATGGACGACGGGATGCTGCTGAGTTTCGGAACCCGCACCGGCAAGGCCATCCAGGCCCTCGCCGACGCCGTGTACGGCTGCGCGGGATGAGGGCCCGCCGGACCCTGCTCCTGGTCGGCCTCGTCGCGGTGCTGGTGCTGCTCTGCCTGGTCGCCGCCGGCACCGGCCAGGTCCGCATCACCCCCACGGAGGTCGCGGGCTCGCTGCTCCACCGCATCGGCATCCCGGCGCTGCCGCTGCCGTCCGCGCCGCACGGCGACGACGCGCTCTGGCAGGTCCGCTTCCCGCGCGTCGCCCTCGCCGCCATGGTCGGCGCCGCCTTGGGCATCGCCGGCGCGCTGATGCAGGGCGTCTTCGGCAACCCGCTCGCCGAGCCGGGCATCATCGGCGTCTCCTCCGGCGCCGCCGTCGGCGCCGCCACGGCGGTCGTCACCGGCGTCACCGTCCTGGGTGGATGGACGCTGGCCGGCGCGGCCTTCGCCGGCGGCCTGGTGACGACCTTCATCGTGTACGCCCTGTCGCGCAGCAACGGCCGCACCGAGGTGGTCACCCTGGTGCTCACCGGCGTGGCCGTCAACGCGGCCGCCGGCGCGCTGGTCGGCCTGCTGATGTTCTTCACCGACGACGACGGCGTCCGCGCGATCGCGTTCTGGAACCTGGGCAGCCTCGCGCAGGCGAACTGGTCGGCGGCTGCGGTCGTCGCCCCGTGCCTGCTGGCCGGCCTGGTCGCGGCCGTCGCCTACGCGCGCCGGCTGGACCTGCTGGCCCTCGGCGAGCGCTCGGCCCGCCACCTCGGCGTCGACGTCGAGCGCATGCGCGTCCGCCTCATCGTCGTGACGGCGCTGCTGACGGCCGGCGCCGTGGCCTTCACCGGCATCATCAGCTTCGTCGGCCTGGTCGTGCCGCACCTGATCCGCATGGTCGCGGGACCCGGCCACCGCGTACTCCTGCCGTGCAGTGCCCTGGGCGGCGCGATCGTCCTCGTCGGAGCGGACCTCGCCGCCCGGACCGCCATCGACTACCAGGAGCTGCCGCTCGGCGTCCTCACGGCGGTGGTCGGCGGCCCGGCGTTCTTCTGGCTGCTGCGCCGCACGCGGGCCCGGGCGGGAGGCTGGCGGTGAGGCTGCGGCTGCCCGGCGGCACACCCGCAGTCCCGGCGCCGGTCGCCGCCGGCGAGGTCGTCGCGCGCGGCGACGCGGTCAGCGCCGAACGCGGCGGCCGGCGGGTCGTCGACGGCGTGGATCTGGCCGTGCACGCCGGCGAGGTGGTGGCGCTGGTCGGCCCCAACGGCGCGGGCAAGTCGACGCTCCTGTCGCTGATGGCCGGCGACCTGCGGCCCGCCGCGGGCAGGGTCGTCATCGACGGCCGGGACGTCGCCGCCTGGTCGCCGCCGGAGCTGGCCGTGCGCCGGGCGGTGCTGCCGCAGCGGCACACGCTCTCGTTCCCGTTCACGGTGGCGGACGTGGTCGCGATGGGCCGGACACCGTGGGCGGGCACCGACGCGGAGGACGGCGACGAGGCGGCGATCGCCGAGGCGATGCGGGCCACCGACGTCGAGGAGTTCGCCGACCGGCCGTTCACCGCGCTCTCGGGCGGCGAGCAGGCCCGGGTCGCGCTGGCCCGGGTGCTCGCGCAGGGAACGGGGTTCCTGCTGCTGGACGAGCCGACCGCCGCGCTCGACCTGCACCACCAGGAGTTGGTGCTCGGCGTCGCCCGGCGGCGTGCCCGCGCGGGCACCGGCGTCCTGGTCGTGCTGCACGACCTGGGGCTCGCCGCGGCGCACGCGGACCGGATCGTCGTGCTCTCGCGCGGCGCCGTCGCGGCCGCGGGAACGCCGCACGAGGTGCTCACCGAGGACCTGCTGACGGACGTCTACCGCCATCCGATCGAGGTCATCCCGCACCCGCGCACCGGCACTCCCCTGGTGATCCCGCGCCGGTAGCGACGCTTGGAAGGGCCCCTTCCTAACGGTTCCCGTATAGGAAGGGGCCCTTCCAAGCGTCGCCCTGGGCCCGGCGGCCGGGCCCATCCGGGGAGCGGGTCAGCGGATCGAGGCCGCGGGCTCGCGGACCGGCTCCGGCGGAGCCGGTGGCAGGTCGATGTGCGGGGTCACGTCGGCGAACTCCTCCTTCGGCGCGTGGAGCTGGCCGAGGGAGACGACCTCGCGCTTCAGGAACAGGGCCAGCGTCCAGTCGATCAGGACCCGGACCTTGCGGTTCAGCGACGGGATGCGGCTCAGGTGGTACGTCCGGTGCATGAGCCAGGCCGGGAAGCCCGTCAGCTTGATGCCGTAGACCTGGGCCACGCCCTTGTGCAGCCCGAGGCTCGCCACGCTGCCCGCGTGCTTGTGGCGGTACTCCACCGGCTCGCGGCCGCGGATCACCTGGTTGATGTTGTCGGCGAGGCGCTTGGCCTGGCGGACGGCGTGTTGCGCGCTGGGCGAGCAGAGCGCGCCGGGAGGGCCGGTCAGGTCGGGCACGGCGGCGCAGTCGCCGGCGCTCCAGGCCCCCTCGACGACCCGGTCGCCGTCGACGACCTGGAGCGACGCGTTGCAGGTCAGGCGGCCGCGATCGTCGCGGGGCAGGTCGACGGCGTCCAGCATCGGGGACGGCTTGACGCCGGCCGTCCAGACGATCGTGTCGGCGGCGAAGCTGTCGCCGTCGGAGAGCTTGACCACGCCGTCGACGCAGGACTCGAGGCGCGTGCCGAGGCGGATGTCGAGCTCGCGGTCCAGCAGCACCTGCACCGTGTACGCACCCATGTCACGGTCGACCTCGGGCAGGATCCGGTTGGTGGCCTCGACCAGGACCCAGTGCATGTCCTGCGGCGAAAGCTCCGGGTAGTACCGCAGCGCGTCGCGGGCCATGTCCTCCATCTCGGCCAGCGCCTCGATGCCGGCGTAGCCGCCGCCGACGAAGACGAACGTCAGCGCGCGCCGGCGGACCTCCGGGTCGGTGGTGGCCGCGGCCACGTCGAGCTGCTCCAGCACGTGGTTGCGCAGGAAGATGGCCTCGCCGATGGTCTTGAAGCCGATGCCGTGCTCGCGCAGGCCGGGGATCGGCAGCGTGCGGGACACGGAACCGGGTGCCAGGATGATGTGGTCGTACTCGATCTCGCGCGGCGGCCCGACGATCGGCTGCACCGTGGCGACCTTGCGGGCGTGCGAGACCTCGGTCACAGTGCCGGCGACGACGTGGCACCTGCGCAGTTCGCGGCGGAGCGGCACGACGGAGTGCCGCGGGGAGATGTTCCCGGCCGACGCCTCGGGCAGGAACGGTTGGTACGTCATGTGCGGCTGGGGGTCGACGACGGTCACCTCGGCCCGGCGGGCGGACAGCTTCTTCGACAGGCGAAGCGCCGCGTAGAGCCCGACGTGGCCGGCACCGACGACGAGAATCCGTTGACGTCTCACGTTGCCAATGGTCCTCCTCAGCAGGCCGTCCGGCCCCCTGGGATGCGGCATTTGTGATGGAAGACAACCACGTGTCCCCGCTCACGTCCGGCGCTTGACCAGCCACCCCAGCACGGCGGCGACGGCCACGGCCACCACCAGGCCGCCGAGCGCCGCCACGGTCAGCGTGTCGTCGCCGCCCATCCCGGCGATCGAGACGAGCAGCACCCCGCAGACCGCCGCGGCCAGCACCACGGCACCCGCCCGGGCCAGCCAGCGGGCCAGCACCTCCGGGGCGACGACGGCGTCGGACGGCAGCACCGCGGCCAGCGCCGCGAGGGTGTGCCCGGCGTAGAGCGCGGCGGCGAGGCCCAGCAGCCGCCAGAGTGCGATGCCGTCCGCCGACTCCGCGGTCACGATGACCCACCCGACGACGACGGCGACCACCACGAGCGTCGTGGCCACCCCGCGCGGGGCCACGGCGGGCAGGAGGGCGGCGAGCAGCACGGCCGCGGCCGTCCGGCCGAGGAAGACCGACGGCGGGAACGCGCACACCATCGCGACGAGGAACGCGGCGAACACCCCGCCCCGCACCAGCAGCGGGGCCAGGGTGGCCCGGGCCACGGTGGTCTGGACGGCGCGGAAGCGCGTCACGATCGAGTCGATCATCGGTGCACCGCCTTCGGCGCCGACGCGAGCCGGGCCACGTCGCGCAGGACCAGGTCGAGGCTGCCGGCGCCGGCCCAGGCGACCACGGGTACGCCGTGCTCGCGGAGCTGCCCGATCGTGTTGTCCCGTTCGAGCCGCCAGAACCGGGTGGCGACGTCGGTGAACGGGCCGCGCTTCGGCGGCGTGGCGGCGGCCGGCAGCGTGTCGACGGCCACGACGTAGCGGCCGGAGCGGGCCAGCCGGGCCAGCATCTCGCCGGAACGCGCGTCGATCAGCGGGGTCAGCACGACCACGAGCGCGTTGTGGGAGAGCACCTGGGAGCCGAAGACGTGCTCGTACGGCTCGTACGTCGCCCCGTCGACCTTGACGTCGAGCAGCCACTCCAGGACGGTCAGGTACTGCCGGCGGCCGGTCGCGGGGCGGAGCCGGCGGGCGGCCGGGCCGTACTCCAGGAGGGACACCCGGTCGCCGCGGTGCAGGTAGTGCTCGGCGATCGCGGCGGCCGAGCGGACGGTCGTGTCGAGCACCGACGCCGAGCCCTTGACGCCGCCGGAGCGGCCGGCCTCGGCGAGCAGGTCGAGCAGGAGCACGACCTCGGCGTCGCGGTCGGAGAGCGTCGCGGCGACGTGCAGCCGCTCGGTGCGCAGCGAGACGCGCCAGTCGACCCGGCGCAGCCGGTCGCCCGGGCCGAAGATCCGCACTCCGGCCAGCTCGCCACCCTCGCCGGGGCGGCGCGAGCGGTGGCCGCCGACCAGGCCGGCGGCGCGCGGCATCGCCTCGTCGGCGTCGAACGGGTCGGTGACCGGGTAGACCCGCACCGCGCGGGCCCCGCTGACCACCGGGCGGCCCGCGACGAGGCCGTCGCAGGCGGTGACGCGGGCGGACGCCGGGCCGAGCGGGTGCCGGCCCCAGCGCAGCGCCAGCGCGTCGAGCGTGATCTCGGTCGCCGCACCGCGGGCCACGGTGACGGCGTGCGGCCGGTCGGCCTTCTCGACCTCCAGCCACGGCGAGACGAGGGTACGGACGACGACGAGGTCGTACCCGATCGCGTCGTGGTTGCGCACCTGCACGCCCGCGGTCAGCGTGGCGCCCTCGACGTGGTGGTTGTCGTCGGTGCCGAGCCGGATCTTCGGCACCGCCACCGGCCGGCGGCGCAGCGCGAAGGCGGTGCCGATCGCGAACGGCGCCGCGATCACCACCAGGTCGACGCGGCCGAGCAGGACGCCCGCGATCAGCAGGAGCCCGGTGAGCAGCACGGCCCGCCCGAGTGCCCGGGTGGGCACCCACTGCGGCTCGTCGTCGGGTTGCTCGTCGGTCATGGCGTCGGGTGGCGCTGCCCGGCCGGCAGCAGGCCGGAGCCGGTGTCGGTCAGCGCGTTGTAGCGGGGCAGGGCACCGCTCGCCGGCGCCGGCGTCTGCTCCAGCACCTCGGCGACGACGAACGACGGGTCGACCCGGCGCAGCCACATCTCCGGGCGGAGCGTGATCCGGTGGGCCAGGGCCGGCAGGGCGACCTCCTTCACGTCCTCCGGCACCACGTAGTCGCGGCCGGCGAGCACCGCCTTGGCCCGGGCCAGCAGCAGCAGCGCCAGCGAACCGCGGGGCGAGGCGCCGACCAGCACCGACGAGTGCTCGCGGGTGGCCGCGGTGAGGTCCACGATGTAGCGGCCGATCGAGTCCTCGACGGCGACGTCCTCGATCGCCACCTGCATCCCGCGCAGCGTGCCGGCGTCGACGACCGGCTCCAGTTCGGCCTCCTCGCGGCGGCGCGACATCCGGCGCTGGAGGACGTCCCACTCCTCGTCCCGGGTCGGGTAGCCGAACGAGACCCGCAGCAGGAACCGGTCGAGCTGGGCCTCGGGCAGCGGGTAGGTGCCCTCGTACTCGATCGGGTTGGCGGTGGCGAGCACGTGGAAGGGCGGGTCGAGGCGGTAGGTGACGCCCTCGACGGAGACCTGCTTCTCCTGCATCGCTTCCAGGAGCGCGGCCTGGGTCTTCGGCGGCGTCCGGTTGATCTCGTCGGCCAGCAGCAGGTTGGTGAAGACCGGGCCGGCGCGGAAGCTGAAGTCGGCCCGCCGCTGGTCGTAGAGGAACGAGCCGGTCACGTCGGCGGGGAGGAGGTCGGGGGTGAACTGCAGCCGGCGGAAGTCGAGGCCGAGGGCCTGCGCGAACGAGCGGGCGGTGAGCGTCTTGCCGAGCCCTGGGAGGTCTTCGAGCAGCACGTGGCCGCCGGCGAGGATGCCGGCGAGCACCAGCTCCAG
>Ga0164243_10014410_pt1 | contig 11018 bp, 8 predicted proteins | sample OricompcompostOP_FD_108781 | JGI IMG/M metagenome (GOLD analysis project Ga0164243, IMG submission 108781) | Organic Plus compost microbial communities from Emeryville, California, USA - Original compost - Organic plus compost (OP) | ecosystem: Engineered > Solid waste > Mixed feedstock >...
CCGCCATCGCACCGCGGCTCATCGCCGCCGGTGTGATCCATAACGGTGGGATCGCCAAAAGATCCGGGTGTTGCGGATGCAGAACTAGTGGGTCACTTGGCTCGCCTGTGGCCATAAATCGGTACTCCGAGGGACTGGGCTTCTGGAGCAGGCCCCTGAGCCGCCGAGGCGGTGCCGCCGCTCCCGCTGACGCCGGCGTCGTGTCGCCCGCTTGCCGCCCCACACGAAGGGCGTCGGGGCCTCGTCCCAGTGCCCCGCCGCGGCCTCGAGCCACGCGATGATTTGGCCCGCGTCGGTCGGGTACTGGCCGTCCAGCGCCCTTCGCTTCAAGATGCGTTGCAGGCTCTCGGCCATGTTCAGCCAGGAGCCGCCCATCGGCGTATACAGCGGCATGATCCCGTGATCGAACAGCCAGCAGACGAAGTCCGGCGTCTTGTGGCCGGCCAGGTTGTCGAGCACCAGGAGCATCCGCAGCGGCGGCAGCTCCGACAGCAGCGTCGGCTTGATCGAGAGGCCCTCCTGCCACCGCGCCCAGGCCGCACGCCACCCGATGGCTGGCTCGGCCGGCGGGTCGGGCATCGTGGCGAGGATGTCGGCCAGCTCACGCTCCAGCCAGGGGTGCAGGACGGCATTCGGGCAGGTCGTCACGCCGTGCAGGCGGACGTGGCCGTCGGCCGGATGGAACAGCGTCAGCGCCTTGGCCGTGCCGTCGCGGAGGTACTCGTGCGGCTGCCGCGCCGGGTCGCACTCCGGGCGCCACGAGTAGCCGGCATACGGGATCGTCTGATAGGGGCCGGCCTGATCGGTGCACCAGACCGCCAGACCCATCGCCTCGCCGGTGAGATAGGCGTGCTCGATCAACTTTTTTTCGCCTCGGCGTCCGGGTCGGTGACCACCGCCGGCCGGGCCTTGCGGCGGCGTAGCGCCTTGCCGGTGGGGCACCAGGTGCGGGTGCGCTGGTAGCTGGCCCCGGAGTCGCGGAGCACCCCCCGGATGGTATACGTCGAGACCCGGGGCAGGCCGTCGGGTGCCGCGCGGAGGCTGCGGCGCAGGGTCGAGAGCGACCAGGTCGCGGTGCCGTCGCCCTCGGGGTCGGCTCCCGGGCGGCCTCGGCCACGATCCGCGCCCGGGCCCCCGGGCCGTAGGTCGGCCGCCGGCCGCCGCCGTGGCGGGGCGTCAGGGCCGCGAGGCCCTCGGCGTTGAACCGGGCGACGATGTGAGAGACGGCGTCGCCCGAGCGTCGCCCGACGGATCGTGCGGCCGTCTGGTAGTCGTCGCCCGAGGCGACGGCCAGGAGGATCCGGGCGCGCATGGCCTCGACGGCCGGGGCGGCCTGCGACCGACTGATCCGGGTCAGTTCTTGACGCTCCTCGGCGGTCAGGTCGCGGAGCGGGTCCTTCTGGCGGCGGGACATGGCGGCCTCCGTGATGCGTGAGACCGCCATCGTAACCGAAACCCAAGCGTTATGGCCACGGGCGAGCCAAGTGACCCACTAGTTGCGACTGGAGACCCAATTGAAGCGGCCCGCCGAAGGATCCGAGCGGAACCCGTTCCGTTGGCATATTGAGCGGGCGTTCGACTGGCCGGGCCACTTGCTACGCCCGATCAAGGACTACGAGGCGACGACGGCCAGTGGAGAGGCGTTCGTCAAGCTGGCGATGGTCTACCTGATGGTACGACGACCCGTCAGGAGGTTCGGGACATCGCTTTCCCTACCCCTTTTCAGGATGGTTACTGAAAATGTCCCTCCGGCCCGGGCGTCATCCCGGCCGGGGACACGTCGTCGGTCACACTGTCCAGGAACGTGCCGGACGGCACGAAGAACAGGCTGCCGGTCACGGCGCGGCAGAAATCCAGCAGCCGGTCATAGTTGCCGGGCGGATTTAACACAAACATATTCTCAGGAATTTGCTCAATGGTTCCGGGAGATTGGCTGTATCCGATGAAGTAGGTGCCGAACTCACCTCCCGCGCGACCGAAGGGCATGTTGTCGCGCAGGATCTTGACCTCCTTGCCGTCCTTCACGATCGTCGTCAGGACATTGTGTGCATACGGTGCCTTCTTTGCGTCATCCGTTTCGATGTCCGAGAGCTTGGCGCGGCCAATGATGCGCTCCTGCTCCTCCGTGGGTAGCTCGTTCCACGCCGGCAGGTCATGCAGGTATTTCTGCACGATCACGTAGCTCCCGCCGGCAAACGCCGCGTCCTCGGGGCCGACGAGCGTGGCGTCCGTCGCGACCTGGCCGGTCGGGTTCTCGGTCCCGTCGACAAAACCGAGCAGATCGCGGGCGTCGAAGTAACGGAAACCGCGGACCTCGTCCACCACGGAGACCGCGTCGCCCAGACGCGCCGCGATCCGCGTCCCGAGCTCGAAACAGAGGTCGAAGTGCTGTGCACGGATGTGGAAGAGAAGGTCGCCTGGCGTGGCGACGGCGTGGCGCCCCGCGGCGCGGATCTCGCGAAACGCGTGCAGTTCGACCGGCCGCGGCAGACCGAAGAGTCGATCCCACGCCTCAGACCCGAATCCGACGACGCACGAAAGGCCGGCATCCGTGGACCGAAATCCCACGGCGCGCACGTGTGAGGCGAGACCGCCGAACAACGAACGAACCCGTGCGCGAGGCTCGGCGCCCGGGTTTATGGTCGCGACCAGAAAAAGTGCGGCGAGCGTAAGCGGCGCGTTTACCGGCTGTGGAACGGGGCTCATTTTCCTGCCTCATTCGAAGACGGCAAGGTGACGGTTGACGGGGCCGATTTTACCTGCTCGGGTGTACTACTCCGTTCCTCGCCCGCTCGCGCGACGTCCTTGTTCACCCCGCACGCTGCTTCGGCTTTGGCAAGGTGTTTCGTCGAGATGGCGATGGCAAGCATCTCGACTTCCGAGGCCGCGCGCAGGATCGAGTCGCCGGTCGCCCCGCGAGTGTAGAGCGATGCGAGGTTGCTGACGACGGCGAGCATCTGCGTGCTGTGGAGGAGGTAGGTCTCGTCGATGACCGGGTCGCCTGGCCGTGCCGTGCGACGGTATCGGTAGAGGTCGGGGGTGTAGTAGAGCTGGGACACGTCGATGACGTGGGCGAACTCGCGCAGCTCCTCGATGAACCCGAGGGCCTCCTTGCGCTTGATCCGCGCCTCGATGGTCGCGCAGAACCACAGGCCGCCCGCGAGGAGGACCAGGAGATGGAACCCCGCGTTGAGCCCGATCAGGAGGTCGGTGATTGTGGCGAATTCCCACTTCGCGTTAATGTGCCGGGCGAGGTACCAGACCCCGACGAGAACCGCGCTGATCACCGCCGCGGATAACAGTCTGATCGCGAGGAAGGGGCGGCGTGCCCGTTGCCCCCACTTCTCAGTCACAACCGCGAGCGCGGCCAGCCTCTCCGCGAGCCCGGCCAGGTCGCCCGCCGGCATCCGATTCTTAATGTCTTCGGCCAGGCTCTTCGCCATCTCGACGATCGTTCCGGCATCGACCTGATACGCCGGGTTCGGTTGGGCCTGGGATTGCGAGGCTAACACGATAAACGCACTCCGGCTCGCCGATTCGATTGCGCCGGCCTGTGGCTCAGGCCACCTTGCTATCGCTGATGTACGAGGGTTTTGATTCGGTCCGGTTGGAGAAAGGCAGCCTACCGGCGTTGCTTACCTTGCCGATTGCTGGTGTGCTTCCACGAACCAAAGCCATTTGTCGATCCCGCGTGACACCTCGGTGAACACGTCCGCCGTGTCGAGGTCCGTGAGCTTGTTGGCCTCCTCGATCCCTTTCCGCGCGAGCTTGCCGAAGGCGGCAAGGGCCGCCGATAGAGCCTCGACGTGTTCGCAGCCGTCCACGGCGATCGCGGGATACTCAGGCAGGCTGCTCCGCTTGGCGACCGAACGGGCCGTGCCCTGGACGATACCCCCGAGCTGGACGGCCCGCTCGGCGAGGGTGTCGACATATCGCACGACCGCCTCGCTGATCTCGTCGAACAGCCTGTGCAGGGCGATGAACTCCGGGCCTTTGACGTTCCAGTGGGCGTGTTTCACCTGCGTGTAGAGGTCGATGCAATCCGCCAGACGGTCGTTGAGCAGTTCGGTGGCCTGCTGGCGGATCGCTCGGTCCAGGTCATTCTTGGTCTCGAACATCGGCGGACTCCCCGAAATTTGCAAAGGAACAGGGAAACGGATTCGCCATGCCGCGCGTCTCAGAGCGTCTTCGTTCGAAGGTAAAGAGCTTTGAGATAAGACGCTCGGTGGCCGCATCCGTCACGTCACGTCTCAGGGGTTTGAACATCCAGATCAAACCCGCTGAACTGACGAATCGACCCGGCCGGCGATGGCCGGCCCGTATGACGGTTCGGGCTCCAGGCGGACCTTTCCGCGCATCCAGCGAAACAGGAAGGTGAAGTAGACGGCGACCAGCGCGATCCCGACGGGCCACCAGGTCAGCGCCACGCGCAGCCCGTAGTGGTCGGCGGCCGAGTTTTGGGCGGTGAGGCTGAGGGAGGGGTCGAGGGTCGATCGCAGCCAGTGCGGGTACTGGCCCGCGAGCGTCGCGGCCAGCATCCCGAGCAAAAATGCGGAGGACGAGAGGAAGGCCGCGAGGTCCTGGCCGCGCCTGGGGAACCGGAACGCGCCCCAGGCCCCGGCGATCGCGAGGGCGACGAACAGGAGCGTCCACGGACGCGAGACGAGGTTGGAGAAAAGACTGGGCTGCACCCACGCGGTGGCCGCCGTGGCGGCGACCCACAGGCTGAGCGCCGCCTTCCACGACCCGAGTGCGAGGGCCACGCTCCGCTGTCGCACAGGGCCCGTGGTCCTCCACGCGAGGAATAGGGCGCCGTGAACCGCCAGGGCCGCGAGGGTGAACAGGCCGACGAGTCCGGTGTACCAGTCGAGGATCCCCGGCTCGCGGCCGGTGAGGAAGTTCGTAAACAGCGGCATACCCCGGAGACCCTCTTCCCCGAGCGGAACGCCGCGGATCAGGTTGCCCAGCGATGCGCCGAACACGACGGCGAGGAGCGCGGACGCGAGCATGAAGACCGTGTCCCAGAATTCCCGCCAGAGGGGGTGCTCCTGGTGCAGTCGGAACTCGATCGACACGCCGCGCAGGATCAGTAGCCAGAGCACGACGTTCAGGGCCATGTAGAAGCCGCTGAACGCCGTGGCGTAGACGTTCGGGAAGGCCACGAACAGGGCGCCCCCCGCCGCGATCAGCCAGACCTCGTTTCCGTCCCAGATCGGGCCGATCGCCGCCAGCACGGTCCGCCGCTCCTCATCGGTGCGGGCGACGAATCGGTGGATGACGCCGACCCCGAAGTCGAAGCCGTCGAGCACCGCGTAGACCGCGAGCATGCCCGCGACGATCACGAACCAGGCTGCTTCCATGGTCGGTTGTCCTAATGCGACGCGGCCGGGCCGCGGTTGATCTCTTTGAGAATCTGGATGACGAAGAGCATACCGAGGAGCAGGTAAAGGCCGGCGAACCCCAGCACGGTGAAGACGACGTCGCCCGGGTTGACCAGTTTCGAGTGGGCGTCGGCCGTGCGCATGAGGCCATGGACGACCCACGGCTGGCGTCCCAGTTCGGCGGTCCACCAGCCGGCGGTCGTCGCGATGTAGGGGAACGGGAACGCCAGCATCAGCGCCCAGAGCATCGGGCGTGTCTTCGCCAACCGCCCGCGCCACAAGAGGAAAGTCGCGATCCCCATCGTCAGGATGAAGAGCGTCCCGAGCCCGGCCATGATGTGGTAGCTGTAGTAGAGCAGCTCGACGTTCTGCGGCCACTGCTCCTGCGGGAAGTCGTTCAGCCCCTTCACGGTGCTCCCGAACGACCCGTAGCACAGGAAGCTCAGGATATAGGGCACGACGACCGGGTTCTCCAGCTTGCGCTCGGCGACGTTGGGCTGTCCGATGATCGCGAGCTCGGCGTACGGCCCCCCGTCGAACAGCCGCTCCATCGCGGCGAGCGTAACCGGCTGGTACTTCGCCACCATCTTGCCCGCGCCGTCGCCGGCCGGGAACGCGACCAACTGGCTGGAGATCAGCCCGGAGATGACCCCCACGCGCAGGCAGATCAAGGCGTGGCGCGCGTGCTGGCCCATCAGCGCCCAGTAGGCCCCGGCGGCGGCCACGACGAATGACGCCGTGACGAGCGAGGCCAGCATGTTGTGCGCATACTGCCACAACGCCCAGGGGTTGAAGATGTACGCCCGGAAGTTTTCGAGGTGGAGCACACCGTCCTCTCCCAGTCGATAGCCGACCGGGTGCTGCATGAAGGCGTTGGCGACGATGATGAAGTAGCCCGACAGCCACGAGCCGAGCGTCAGGGCGACGGCCGCCGCCAGGTGCCCCCACGGTCCGACCCGCTTCTCGCCGAAGAGGAACAGCCCCAGGAACGCCGACTCAAGGAAGAACGCGAACAGGCCCTCGATCGCCAGGGCCTGGCCGACGACCTGGCCGGAGAAGCGGGAGAACGACGCCCAGTTGGTGCCGAACTGGAACTCCATCGGGATACCCGTCACCACGCCCATGGCGAAGTTGACGGCGAAGATCCGCCCCCAGAAGCGAGCGACGTCGTTGTACGATTCGTCGCGGGACCACAGCGCGAGCGACTTGAACACCACGATGAGCAGGGCCAGCCCCATCGTCAACTGGGGGAACAAATAGTGATAAGTGATCGTGACAACAAACTGGATGCGATGCCACAGCACTGCATCGGTCATGACCTGCCCTCCCGATCGTTCCATCCGGTTCGCGTCATCGGACTCTTGAAGGTCTCGGCCGCAACCGAAATGCGGATTGCCGCCTCGTGGTTCCGCATTCCGGATCAGGTCTTGGACCCCAAGAGCCCCTTCTCGTGCGAGGCATGCGGTATCTTGAGGAACAGCGAACGAACCGCCAGGCCACCGGCCACGACGAGCGCCACGGCGACGAAGTTGCACAAATCGCCGACCGATACGGGGCCGATGCGCGACGGTTCACCGCCACCGGCGAGCAGGAGGAACACCGGCGCCAACGTCCCTGTGACCACGACAAAAACCAGGGCGGAGTAGATCTGCTGGTCGCTGTAGATGCGGGCGAGGGTCTCGCGGATCTCGAGGAAGACGAAACCGGTCGGGATCAGGTTGAGAACAACGAGCACGGCGACGATGGTTTGGAGCGCAGCGGCGGCCCGAGCCTCTCTCGTCAACACCGCCAGGGCGAGCAACTGCGCGCTGCCGAGCGCGAGGGCGGAATTCGCCATGAATCCGCCCAGCCAGCGGGCGTCCTTCCAGCCCGGCTGGGAGCACGTGCTAAAGAGCACTCCCTTGTAGGCGACGGAGCCAAACGCCGGCACGACACAAACAACCACCGCCAACTTGCGGACCCGTTCCACCACCATCGATCCGTGCGGCAGAAGGTTGAGCCACTGGGCCGCTTCGACCGCCACGATCAAGGTGAGCGGCAACGAATAGAGGGTAAGGCTCCACGTTCCCAGGGACATGGGCGAGCTGGGCTTGAACACCCGGAGCATGTGATGAAACCGGAGCGGATCGCCCAGGTCGGACACCAGCAACAACAAGTCGGTGAGCAGGAACACGAACGCGACGGGATACGCCGCCCTGGCCACCGGACCCAGTAACCCCGGCGCGGCAAGCTCTCCTACCGCGGCGAACAGGAAGAGCCCGGTGGACAGGTTGTTGAAGAGCAAGTCCCAGGCGACAAGCCCGTGCCAGCCCGGGACCTTGGTCACGTCCTGGGACAAATAGCCGGTCCCGATCGCTTTCGACGGCCCGTTCGCCCCCACATCACACCTCCTGGAGCCATAGCAAAGCGACAATCACGGCGACCGTGAGCAGCGCGCTCGCGAACGTCCGGCCGTAATCCCGGAGCATGTGGAGCCACGGGTTGAACGGGGACTCCGGAAGTCCGTAGACGCTCGGATGGTCGACGAGCAGGTAGAACGAATGGAGTGCGGAGTACGTCTCGGTGGGCCCGTCGCCGTAGAGGTACGCTCCCGTGACGCCGCTCGCGTGAAGCTCAGCGACCCGCTTCCGTGCTCGGTCGCGGAGCTCTTCGATCGGCCCGAACTGGATCGAATGTGTCGGGCAGGCCTTGGCACAGGCCGGGACGAGGCCGTCCTTCTGGCGGTCATAGCAGAGCGTGCACTTGTGCGAATGGCCGTCGAAGTCGCTGCGCGTGATGACCCCGAACGGGCAGGAGGCGACGCAATACGAGCAGCCGTTGCAAATGTCGCGCTGGATGTAGACGTTCGCGAACTCGTTGTAGATGATGGCCCCCGTGGGGCACGCGTGCTGGCAGGGGGCCGACACGCAGTGCTTGCAAACGTCGCTCATCATCAACCATCGACCGGCCCCGCCCCCGTTGAGCAACTGGTCCAGTGTCAGCTCATGGCCTGCCCTCGCCGAATCAGACGCGCACCGGCCGGAGCCGCCCCCGTTGAGCAGATCGTCGAAGGTTAGCTCGCGGCTGGTTGCCGCCGGAGCCGACGCATCGTCGACCGTGGGCCTGCCATTTCCGGCGAACTGCTCGATGAATTTGACGTGCCGCCAGGACATCGCCGAGAGTTCGACCGTGTTGTCGTAGCTGTTGCCGGTCCACTCCAGCCCGTCCGCGGCGAGCTGATTCCACTGCTTGCAGGCGACCTCGCACGACTTGCAGCCGATGCAGACGGTGGTATCGGTGTAGAAACCGGTGGAGGGCTGGGGCTCGACATGACCGTAGCGGAACGGCCAGGTGAGGCGATTGACGATATCCCCGAGCAGGCCGACCGGCGGGTCGCTGGTTTGGTGCAGACCCGCCAACTCGAGCTCTCTAGTGCCCATGGGTGAAAATCCCTTCCGGCTGGGCCGAGGCAGGCGTATTGGGTATGGGCTTGCGGCTGGGAAAGGTCACGAAGGACACGGTCGGCCGCAACTTGCGCCCGTCGCGTCGACCGGGCTCAACCTGGCAGCCGAAGGACTTCCCCTCGTGCATGCTGACGTTCTGCTCGCAGACCAGGGAGGTCAGGTCGTTGGCATTGGCCCCGACGACCTGCCCGGCGTACCCCCAATGAAAGGGAAGGCCAACCTGGTGAACCACCCGCCCGTTGACAACGAGCGGCTGCAACCTCCCGGTCACCATGGCGCGGACCTCGATGCGGCCACGCGCCGTGCTGACCGTCACCCAGCCGCCGTGGACGATCCCCCGCTCGGCCGCCAGCTCGGGGCTGAGCTCGACGAACATCTCCGGCTGCAGCTCATTGAGCCAGGAGTTGAACCGGCTCATCGGACCGCTCAGGTAATGCTCGGTGAGTCGGTACGTGGTGGCCACCACGGGGAACTCGGTCTCGGGCGCGGGCACCAGTCGGTTCATCGGCCCCGGGAAGGTGCGCACACCCGGCGTACACATGTGGCGTGGATATAGTAAATTGCCGACGGGCGATTCGAGGGGCTCGTAGTGCGTCGGCAGGGGGCCGTCCTTAAGGCCGGTGGGGGCGAAGAGCCAGGCGACGCCGTCGGGCTTCATGATGAACGGGTTGTCCCCGGCAATCGCGTCCATCCCCGTCGCGCCGGGTGACGGGCGATAGTCGGGCGGCTTGCTCGCCTCGAAGTCCGGCCGGTCGAGGCCCACCCAGAGGCGTTTCCCGGCGTCCCACCAGACGAGCTTCTTCCGCTCCGACCAGGGCCGGCCCTCGGGATCGGCCGACGCTCGGTTGAAGAGCACGCGGCGGTTATCCGGCCAGGCGAATCCCCAGTCCGGCTCGAGCGGGTTGTCGGATCGCTTGCGCTCGCTCGCCCGGTTGCGCCCTGCTTCGGGGAACACGCCGCTGTAGATCCAGATGCCGCAGGCCGTCGTGCCGTCGTCCTTCAGTTCCGAGAAACCCTTGAGCTGGCGCGGCCGGCCGTTACGCGGGTCGATCTCGTCGAGCTTGTAGCCGTTCATCTCCATCAGGATCTTTTCGGCACTGACATCGTCTTCGATGCGGCTGATCGAGCCGTCGGGGAGCCGCGCCGGCTCGTCGTAGTCGTAGTCCCAGGTGAGGTTGAGCAGCGCCTGGTCCTTCGGATCGGTCGAGCCGGCATAGAGCTGTTTGAGCCGCTTGCCGAGGTTGTAAATGAACCACGAATCCGAGCGGCAATCGCCCGGAGGGTCGAGCGCCTTGGAGTGCCACTGGAGCAGGCGCTGCGTGTTGGTCAGCGTCCCGTCGGTCTCCGGATTGGCCGCGATCGGGAAGACGAACACCTCGGTCTTGATCTCGGACGGCGGCGGTGCGCCCGGGTCGTTCTTCCAGAACGTGACGCTCTCCGTCTCGAACCAGTCGGCCACCACGAGCCAGTCCAGGTTGCGCAGCCCGGCGCGGGCCAGCCCCGCGTTCAGGCCGCCGCCGCCGGGGTTCTGGCCGATGAGGAAGTAGCCCGTCAGCTCGCCCCGGGCCATTCGGTTGAAGGTCGGCAGGTGCGAGTGGTCGCGCTCGATCCGTGGCAGCCAGCCGTACCGGAAATGATTCTCGGGCCGCGCGGCGTCCCCATACCACGCCTTGAGCAGGCTGACGATGTCCGCGCGGAAGTGGGACCAATACCCGGAGGTCATCTCCTCATGCGCGACGTAGGAGTCCAGCGTGTCATGGACCCCGTCGGCCGCCGGCATGGGTAGATAGCCGGGCAGCAAGTCGTACAGGGTCGCGACGTCCGTCGAGCCCTGGATGCTGGAGTGGCCGCGCATGGCCAGGATGCCGCCGCCCGGGCGGCCGATGTTGCCGAGCAGGAGTTGCAAGATCCCTCCGGCCCGGATCATCTGAGGGCCCGAGGCATGATGGCACCACCCCAGGGCGTAGATCAGGACGCTGGTCCGCTCGCGGCCCGAGTTGGCACAGAGGAGCTCGACAACGCGCGTGAACTGCTCCGGCGAGCATCCGCAGATCTGGGAGACCATCTCCGGCGGTACTTGTTTAGCGCCCCTCCCGACTCCAGTGCAGTCGAAGGCCGGCTGATCTGGTAGCATCGCGGCATGGACGAGCCTACGTGTCCCGGCTGCCGGGATCTCCTCCAGCGTGTCGCCGAA
>Ga0164243_10014411_pt1 | contig 11015 bp, 13 predicted proteins | sample OricompcompostOP_FD_108781 | JGI IMG/M metagenome (GOLD analysis project Ga0164243, IMG submission 108781) | Organic Plus compost microbial communities from Emeryville, California, USA - Original compost - Organic plus compost (OP) | ecosystem: Engineered > Solid waste > Mixed feedstock >...
TCGGCCAGGGCGACGTGCGGGCGACGCCGCTGCAGATGGCGATGGTGTCGGCCGGGCTCGCGAACGGCGGCGTGGTGATGAAGCCGCGGATGGTCGACAACATCCTCGGCGACGACCTGTCGGTGCTCAAGGCGTACGAGAACACCGAGTTCGGCCGCGCGACGAGCGCGCAGGACGCCGCCGCGATCACTCAGGTGCTCGTGTCCGGGGTCCAGAACGGCGCAGCGCAGGGTGCAAGAATAGACGGAGTCGACGTCGCCGGGAAGACCGGCACGGCCGAGAACGGTGACACCAGGCCCTACACGCTGTGGTTCACCGGTTTCGCGCCGGCGGCGAACCCGGAGGTCGCCGTGGCCGTCGTCGTCGAGGACGGCGGAGGTCAAGGTCAGTCCGGATCCGGTGACGGGATCGCGTCACCGATTGCGAAGAAGGTCATAGAGGCGGTGCTGAACAGATGAGGCCGACGCAGGGAGTGTCGTTCGGTGGTCGCTACGAGCTGCAGTCGCGGATCGCTATCGGCGGCATGGGCGAGGTGTGGGAGGCGACCGATCACGTCATCGGGCGGACGGTCGCGATCAAGATCCTCAAAGACGAGTACATGGGCGACCCCGGCTTCCTGGAGCGCTTCCGCGCCGAGGCCCGCCACGCCGCCCTCGTCAACCACGAGGGCATCGCGAGCGTCTTCGACTACGGCGAGGAGAACGGCTCCGCCTATCTCGTCATGGAGCTCGTCCCCGGCGAGGCGCTGTCGACCATCCTCGAACGCGACGGCTCGCTGAGCGCCGACAAGACCCTCGACGTCGTCGCCCAGACCGCTTCGGCGCTGCAGGCCGCGCATGCCGCAGGCCTCGTGCACCGCGACATCAAGCCCGGCAACCTGCTGATCACGCCGGACGGCCGCGTGAAGATCACCGACTTCGGCATCGCCCGCATCGCCGACCAGGTGCCGCTGACCGCGACCGGCCAGGTCATGGGCACGGTGCAGTATCTTTCGCCCGAGCAGGCGTCGGGGCACGCGGCGTCGCCGGCCACTGACATCTACTCGCTCGGCATCGTGGCGTACGAGTCGCTTGCCGGCAAGCGTCCCTTCACGGGCGAGTCGCAGGTCGCGATCGCCATGGCGCAGATCAACGAGCAGCCGCCGCCGCTTCCGGCCACCGTCCCGGTGCCGGTGCAGAACCTCGTCATGGCGATGATCGCGAAGAAGCCGGCCGACCGCCCGTCGTCGGCGGCCACGGTCGCGCGCGCCGCGCAGGCGCTGCGTCGCGGCGACCTGAACTCCGCCGCCATCGCGGTCCCGGCCATCGCCGCGGCCGCCGGCGCGGCCGCGGCCGGCGACGACTCGATGACGCAGCTCCTGGGCGCCACGGCGACCGAGGGCGCGACGCGGATCCTCCCCACCACGGCCCAGATCCCCGCGGGGACGCCGGCCGAGGAGGAGAAGAAAAAGAAGAAACGGAGCCCGTGGACGTGGCCGCTCATCGCGCTCATCGCGCTGCTGGCGATCGTCCTCGGCGGCACCGTCTACGCGCTCATGAACCAGGGGGACGGCCCGAAGCCGGTGGAGACGTCGTCGTCCCCGTCGCCCAAGCCGTCTGCCTCCGACACGCCCAAGCCGACGCCCACCACCTCGACGCGCGTGAACGTCAACGAGCTCGGGCTCGTCGGACTCACGTGTGAGCAGGCGGGCGTCAAGGCCAAGGCGGCCGGGCTCGACGTCAGCTGCACCACCGGCGACGCCGCGCCGAGCGACGACGAGGTGGGCAAGGTCTACAACGTCCAGCCCACCGGCACGGTCGAGAAGGGCTCGATCCTGGCCCTCTCCGTCTACGGCGAGCGCACCTCGGTCGGTGCGCCGTCCTCGGCGCCCACCCTGAGCGGCTCCGCCCTGGCGGGCAAGGAGGTCTCGCTGAGCTGGCAGGCCTACGTCTGCCCGAGCGGCACGGGGAACGTCTCGGGCTACACCGTGACGATCGGCGGCGCCACGTTCGGCGACGGCAGCCAGACCAAGACGTTCGGCGCCGGCCAGACGAGCGCGCCCATCATCGTCGCCGAGCTCGTCGGGCAGCAGGTGACGGCGAGCTACACCGCGACCTGCGGCGACCGCGCCACCGGGGCGTCCCCCCAGATGTCGGTGACGATCCAGCAGGCGACCACGCCGTCTCCGACGCCGACCGGCGGGAGCGGCAACGGAAGCGGGAACGGGAACGGCTAGGAGCCGGCCAGTCGGAAAGACCAACCGTCGTCAACACCAGGGGGATTGTCGTTTTGTCCACGCAGCAGCGCGTGATCTCGGGTCGCTACCGCGTCGATGAGTCCATCGGCCGAGGAGGGATGGCTCAGGTCTACCGTGGATACGACCTCACCCTCGGTCGTGTCGTCGCCATCAAGATCCTGGATCGCGAGCTGGCGCGGGACACCGCCTTCCGCACCCGGTTCCGGATGGAGGCCCAGGCGGCCTCGCGCATGGCGCACCCGTCGATCGTGCGAATCTTCGACGCGGGCGAGGACACCTCCGCCGAGTCGGGAGGGAGCGCGAGCGAGCCGGTCCCCTACATCGTGATGGAGCTCGTCGAGGGCGAGCTGCTGAAGAGCCTGATCGCACGAGGACCCCTCCCGACGGCGGACGCCCTGCGCTATGCGGACGGCATGCTCGAGGCCCTGGAGTTCTCGCACCGCGCCGGCGTCGTGCACCGCGACATCAAGCCGGGCAACGTCATGATCACCGCCTCCGGCACCGTGAAGGTGATGGACTTCGGGATCGCGCGGGCGGTCTCGGACTCCTCCTCCACGGTCGCCGAGACGACGCAGATCATCGGCACCGCCGCCTACTTCTCCCCCGAGCAGGCCAAGGGCGAGCAGGTCGACGCCAGGACCGACATCTACTCCGCGGGCGTGGTGCTCTACGAGATGCTCACCGGGCGCCAGCCGTTCCGCGGCGACTCCCCCGTCGCCGTCGCCTACCAGCACGTGAGTGAGGCACCGATCCCGCCCAGCGAGACGGGGGTGATCGCCGCCGAGTCCGAGGACGTGCGGGCCATCGAGCCCGTCGTGCTCCGGGCGATGGCGAAGGATCCGTTCCAGCGCTTCCCCGATGCGGCGAGCTTCCGCGCGGCCCTCGCCGAGGCCGCGTCCGGCGAGGCGCCGTCCAAGAAGCAGCTGGGCGCGCTCACGAGCGAGCTGTACGGACCGAGCCCCCGCCAGGCCGCCGAGACGGCACGCACCCTGCGCCAGCTCAGCAGCGACACCACCATGACGCGCACGCAGTCGGGCCCTCCCGTCGCCTGGATCTGGGCCGGCGTCGCGCTGCTCGCGGTCCTGCTCGCCTCGGTGATGATCTGGGTCGTGGCCATGCGCGGCGTCCAGGACACCCCGGCGAGCACGCTCGAGGTGCCCAACCTCACCGACATGACCTACGATCGGGCCGCGTCGACGCTGCAGGAGCTGGGTCTCACCCCCACCCGCGTCAACCAGTCCAACGCCGAGGTGGCGTCAGGCAACGTCTTCCGCAGCGACCCCGTCGCCGGCACCGACGTGGAGGCGGGGCAGAACGTGACCCTGTACGTCTCCACGGGCGCGCAGATGGCGAAGGTCCCCACGCTCGTGGGGCTCAGCGAGACCGCCGCGCGCGACGCCCTCCAGAAGGCGGGGCTCGCCGTCGGCGCCGTCCTGCAGCACAACGATCCGCACGCCGCGAAGGGCACGGTGCTCGAGGCGAGCGCGGCCGCCGACACCGAGGTCGCGCCGGGAACCGTCGTGAACCTGGTGGTCGCCAGCGGAGTGGTCACGCTCAAAGACCTCACCGGCTGGACCGTGGACGCCGCGGTCGAGTCGCTGAAGGAGATCGGCCTCACCGGCAACCCGGTGGAGAACCCCGCCTGCAAGTCCACCGGGCAGAAGATCGTGAGCACGATGTCGGCCGCGCCCGGCGACGTGCCCATCGGATCGACGGTGGACCTCAGCTACTGCACCGGCAAGTAGCCCTTCCGCGGCGCTCCTCCCCCGGCGCGCCGGCGTCTGCGGCGTGCGTCTGGCGGCGTGCTTCCGGGCCGCTGGCCTCACGGCGAGGGCGGGTTCTCGATCGTCACGTCTCCTGGTGCGATGATCGGGCTCAGCCAGGGGAAGACGTAGAAGAAGAGGCCGTAGAGCACCGCCGCGAGCAGCACGAGCACGATGAGCAGCCGGACCCACCAGGGCCCGGGGAGGATGCGCCAGAACGCCGCGTACATCAGAGTCCGCCTTCCGTCAGCTCCGCCGGTGCGCCGTTGGCGCGCGGCTGGAACCGGTCGAACACGCCGTATGCGACGATCCGCTCGGCGAGGGAGCACAGGGGGGAGCAGGCGGTCAGCGTGATGTACTTGCCGCCGTCCTGCGTGCCCGGAGCCTCGGGCACGGGGTCGAGCACCGACACCCGGTCGGGCGTGACGTACTCGAGGGTCCGGAACCGGTAGATGTACCAGCCGTCGCGCGTCTCGACCACGATCGGGTCGTTCAGGCGCAGCTGGTCGATCTGGTTGAGCGGCTTGCCCCAGGTGGTCCGGTGACCGGCGACCGAGAAGTTGCCGACCTGGCCGGGCATCCCCGACTGGGGGTAGACGCCGATCCAGCCGTTGTCGAGCGTGACGGGCCTGGTAACCCCGCCGGCGATCGTCCGGTTGTAATCCGGGCCGAAACGGGGGATGATCATCTGCGCGAAATACTCCCCGTCGGCGGGAGATTTCATGAGCGGCGCCTCGTACCGGGGCGCATCGCCGCTGGAGTCCGGCAGCAGGGCGGGCGGAGCGGGCGGCGGCTCCTTCGCCCATTCCTGACTGACCTCGTTGCCCTTCGCGTCGCCCTGGGCGGCCATGATCCAGTCGCCGACCCACATCTGCCAGGCCACGAACAGCAGCACGAGCACCCCGGCGGTGAGGAGAAGCTCTCCGAGCACGCCGGTCACGGTGACGCGCGGTCGCGGCCGTCGGCGCCCAGCCCGGCGTGCAGGGCTGCGCAGAGTGTCAGTCATGCCGCGATCCTACCGATCTCGCATGAAGGCCGCCCTCGGGCTCTCATGGACGCCACCCCTGGCCGCTACACTGGTCGGCATGGCACGTTCCGGTAAGAGCGAAGAACCCGTCGTCGAGAGGGTCGAGGGCGAGGCGGCGCCGAACGCGGCGTGGTTCAAGCCCGTCATGGTGGGCTTCATGCTGCTCGGCCTCGTGTGGATCCTCGTGTACTACATCAGCGGGCAGGCCTACCCGATCCCCGGCCTGGGCGCGTGGAACCTCCTCATCGGCCTGGGAATCGCGTTCATCGGCTTCATCATGACCACACGCTGGCGCTGAGGGGCCGGAAGAGTCGAGACGCCTCCGCGGAAGCGGGGGCGTTTTTCGTGCCCGCGCAGCAGAGAATTACACGTCTGTAATTCTCCCCACCTGTGGACAGAACCTGTGGATAACTTCGGGCTGAGGCTCTCAGCTCCCGTCGAAGACCTCGCCCGTGACGTCGGCCGGGGTCTCGTACCGCCGGTCGGGAAGGGCGGCGAGCGCGTCGACGACCACCTCGTCGGCTCCGGCGCTCTTCGCGGCCGAGACGAGGTCGTCGCGCCCTGCCGGATAATCGACGCCGCGGAGGTGCTTCTGCAGGTCGATGGGGTTCGGGGCCTGGTTCATTCGTCTGCTCCTTTCGACGGCTCGGCGGCGTCCTCCGCCTGCCCGCCCTCCGCCCCGGTCCGGTCCTGAGCCGGCGGCTGGTGCTGGAGGTAGGCGCGATCGCGGTTCGGATCCCCGGCCTCGGACGGCACGACATCCGGTTCGTCGCTCTCTGACCGCTGCGGGTCGGACATGGCCGCTCCTCTCTCGCTCCCGTGCGGAAGCCTGAGACAGCAGCGAACCACCTCTCGGGCGCTCACCGGGAGGGGGTTGACAGCGCGCGCAGGAGGGGGCAGACCGGGTCGCGCGGCTAGCGCCCGGCGCCGCCGGTGATGATCAGCGGCGGGACGAAGGCCACGATCACGACCAGCGCGACGACCACCGCCGCGAGCAGGGCGATCTGCAGCGCACGCTGGTTCCGGCGGCGGGTGCGGGTGTAGACGAAGCCGACGAGCGCGCCCACGAGCGCCCCGCCGACATGCGCCTGCCAGGCGATCCCCCCGCCGATGCCGGGCAGGAAGCCGATCACGAGGTTGATGCCGAGCACCACCAGGATCCCGGTGACGTTGGCCCCCAGGTGCCGGCCGACCACGAAGAGCGCCGTCATGAGGCCGAAGACCGCGCCGGAGGCTCCGACCGTCGTCGTGCCGGGCGAGATCACCGCGACGGCGACCGACCCCGCCAGCGCGCTGATGACGTAGAGCGTGACGAACCGCCATCGTCCCAGCACGGGCTCGAGGCTGCGTCCGATCATCCACAGCGCGAGCATGTTCAGCCCGAGGTGGATGAAGCCGCCGTGCACGAGCGCCGCGGTGAGCAGCCGCCAGGGCTCGAAGGGATAGCCGCTGAGGCTCGGGTACAGGTAGCCGGCCCAGAACGACAGCTGACCGGTGATCACGCCGCCGATCCCGGGGAGCATCTGCAGCAGGCTGATCACCGCGGTCACCGCGATGATCGCGTACGTCGCGAGCGGACGGGTGTCGGAGACGACCGCGACAGGGCCGCCGCTCGCGCGGCGCCGCGCCCGACGCTGGGCCGGGGACTCCGCCTTGCGCTGATCGCGCAGGCACTCCGGGCAGATCACGCCGACCGGAGCCTGGGTCTGGCACTCCGGGCAGATCGTGCGCATGCAGCGCTGGCACAGGACGAAGCTCTGCCGATCCGGATGCCGGTAGCAGTAGTCGTCGCGGTTGGCGGTGAACTCCGGCGTCGTCATGGGCGCGCACCGCCCTCCGCCGGGGCCGTCGCCCCGGCGCTCAGGCGGGCGCTCATCGGCATGTCAGGAGGCGACGACGTCGACGGAGTGCAGCACGACCGGCTCGATCGGCCGGTCGCCCGCAGCGGTGGGAACCGACGCGATCGCGTCGACGACCTTCTTGGACTCGTCGTCGGCGACCTCTCCGAAGATCGTGTGCTTGCCCTGCAGCCACGGGGTGGGGTCGGTGGTGATGAAGAACTGCGACCCGTTGGTGCCCTCGACCTCGCCGGTGATGGCGTTGCGGCGAAGGCCGGCGTTGGCCATCGCGAGCTTGTAGGGGGTGTTGAAGTCGAGCTCGCCGTGGATCTCGTCGTTGAACGTGTATCCGGGTCCGCCGACGCCCTGCCCGAGCGGGTCGCCGCCCTGGATCATGAAGTTCGGGATGATGCGGTGGAAGATCACGTCGCGGTACAGCGGACCCTCGCCGGGCTCGCCCGTGGCGGGGTGGGTCCACTCGCCGGTGCCGTCGGCGAGGCCGACGAAGTTCTTCACGGTCCGCGGCGCGTGATCGCCGAAGAGGTTGACGACGATGTCGCCGTGGTTGGTGTGGAACGTCGCGACATGGGTGGCGTGAGGCATAGCCCCATTCTCGCAGAGCTTCCCATGAGTTCTCGGCGAACTCGACGGATTCTCGGGCTCGGTCTGGCAAGATGGGGGATCCGAACCCCAATTCGACTGGGAGGGCATCGTGGGCCTCAGCCGCAAGCGCAAAAAGGAACTCCACCGTCTGCAGAACGACGCGACCAAGCTGTGGGAAGCGCAGCAGGTGCTGGTCGGCGAAGCCGCGACCGTGGCCCGCGAGGCCGGTCGCCAGCTCGGCAACTTCAACCGCGAGCAGGTCATCCCGACGGTGCAGAACGTGTACGAGAACCGCGTCGTCCCGGCCGTGGACCGGGGTGTGAAGTTCTCGAAGCACATCGTCGACGACCGGGTCGTCCCCGCGGTCGGCGGCGTCATCGGCACCGCGATGACGGCATGGGACATCGCCAACGCCAAGCGCAACGGCCGCGGTCGCACCAACACGGTGCAGCTGGTCGCCGCGCCGGAGAAGAAGCGTCGTGGCGTCGGCACCGTGATCGCCGTGGTCCTCGGCATCGGCGCGGCGGTCGGCGTGCTCTTCGCCGCCTGGCAGACGCTCCGCGCCGACGACGAGCTGTGGGTCGCGGACGACCCGCTGAGCGCGCCCGAGGCGTGACCGCCGACGCACCCGTTCCGCACGACCGGGTGCGGAACGCCGCGGCCGCGCGCGGACTCGAGATCGAGATCCGCGAGCGTCCCGCCGCCCACAGCCTCGTCGAGGCCGCGGAGATCCTCGGCATCCCTCCGTCGGGGATCGTCAAGACGCTCGTCGTGGAACGGTCCGACGACACCTTCCTCTTCGCCCTCGTGCCCGGCGGCCGCAAGATCTCCTGGCCCAAGCTCCGCGCCGTCGTCGGGGTCAACCGCCTGCAGCTCCCCGATCCCGAGGTGGCCCTGGCCGCGACCGGATACGAGCGCGGCACGATCGTCCCGATCGGGGGCACGGGCGACTGGCCCGTCTTCGCGGACGAGTCGATCCGCGGACACCGGATCGCGATGGGCGCCGGCGCGCACGGCTACAGCCTCTTCGTCGACGCGGACGCCCTCGTCGAGGCCTACGGCGCGACCGTCGCCGACATCTCCGAGCCCGAGTGACCCGAGCCGAGTGACCCGAGCCGGATGACACGGGACTGACCCGGCCGCGGGCCAGCGCGACCGCTGTCCGGCGCCGATCCCCCGTTCGCCCCGCGCGCTCCGGCCGCCCCGCTCAGGCGCGGCCGATGCCGGCCATGCCGAGGGCGATGTCCACCAGCTTCACGCGCTGGAGCCCGCCGATCGCCTCCAGGTCGAACCATCCGGCCATGTCGGTCGAGCCGTTCTTCTCGAAGCGCAGGCGACCGCCGACGATGTGGGCCCGGTAGACGATCCGCAGCGTGTGCAGCGGCGAGCTCGAGTCGCGCGCGACGCGCTGACTCGCGGGGATGACACGGGAGTGGATGCCCAGGAGCTCGTCGAGGACGACCTTGTACCCGGTCTCCTCCCTGACTTCGCGGCGGGCGGCGTCCGCCGGATCCTCCCCGGCCTCCAGACCGCCGCCGGGCATCGTCCACGAGACGCGGCGCCCCTCGGTCCAGCGCGCGAGCAGGACACGACCGTCGTCGTCGGTGATGACCGCATAGGCGGCGACGCGCATGTCCACGGCTTCACCCTACCGATCCCCCGCTGTGAGCCGGGCGCAGGGAGCCGCCCTTCCTGCGGGACGGGAGATCGATCAGTTCTGAAGAAGCCGCCGGCGTGCAGGTGTTCTTAGGCTGGGCACGACGCCCCGGGCACGCCGGGACGAGCTGATCGCCTGGCCTGAAGACCGGTACCTGCGGAATCTGTCGCCGTCACGGCAGGGAATCCCCGTGCTGCACGCCCACTGGTATCGGGGCTCACCGGATCGGCCCCGTCATAGACCCTTCCTTTGCGCCTGACGATCAAGCGCACTTCGCAGCCGTCGCACGGAGGAGAACCCTGAAAGCACTGCGGCCTTCTCCAACGCCCTCCCTCGCAGGGGGACGAGGCTCATATAGGCCTCGACGGCTGCGATCCTGCGATCCTCGATTGCTCGAGAAGGGCTGGTCCCGGACGAGGCGAAGCAGCGACGGAGATAGCGGGCGGTGATATGTAGTTCCTCCGCTAGAGCATCAGGGCCGAACGCAGGGTCCACATAGCGGGACTCGATGACCTCATTTGCCCTCTCTAAGATAGCCGACATATTCGTCGACCTTCTGGATTCCGCGCTTCCATCCATAAGTGCAGCTCGTGCGGTGCCCGTGAGGACATCCTCCAGGTTCCCCCATTGTCCTGCTTTCTTCTGTGTGCTGAGTATGTTGGTCACACTGGTGGCGAGGGCGTAATGCGCTGAGGGAAGGTCGAGCGGAGTCGCGAGCTGATTTCTCGATGGGGCACGTCGTGCATCGGGAAGTATGAGATGCCATTCGCAGCGCGCCCAGAGCTCGGTGTTTGAGGTCGTTACATTCGTGTCCGCCTCAAGAAAGATCGCCTGCTGCGGCAGGAGCTCCACCCTCTCCCCCCTTCGAAACAGAAAGGTGGCAGTGCCGGTCACGCCGATGATGATCCGGACCATCCCATGAGTGAGAGGGCTTGAGGTGAGACTTCCTGCCGTGGACCAGACTCGAGACACCAGCCATCGTTCTCGCACCGCAAGTTCGACGGACGAATGTTGAGGAGCCGGATCTGCAACTAGCCATCCGAGGGAGGAAAGATCTGGTTCATCCATGAGATCGGTGTTTCTCGGATGCCGCGCAGCGGGAGAGCTGGTCGACTCCCGTCCACCTCCAGGCATGCGCGACTGGTCCTACGCGGGTCCGCTGAATGCTCGCTTTCGCTCATCGCCGACGGGGTGGGAGCTCTTCGGATACGAGCGCGTTCGGTGGTCGGCGTCAGTTCGGCCATGGAGAATGGGGGAGCGGCGTGCAGGCCCGCGCCACTCGGGATACGTTTGTTCCCGAGATGCATGCGTCGTGGGCCTCGTACATCCGCTCCCCCGACTCTCGCGGGGAGCGGCCGCCTATCGGTTCTGCGTGGGGCACTCCCAGGTGAGGATTACAGCCCCGCCAGCGGCTCGATCCGAGCTATCGTTCTCAGCGGGCGAGCCTCCGGCGGTGACTGTGCCCACTGCCAGAGGACTCAGATAGCTAGATCCGCCGCCGCCGGCGCCGATGATCCCGGCGTCGACGCTCGAAGCGCCGCCCGTGTGCCGGAAGTAGGCGACACCACCTGCTCCGCCACCGGCGTATCCGCCGCCGCCCGCGCCGCCCTTCGCATAGTTCAGGCGGTAACCGATGCGGTCGGCGGGAAGATACACGCCGGAGGACCAGCTACCGCCGTCGCCGCCACCGTTGTCGCCTGCTCCATTCGGCCCGCCGGAGAATCCTTCGAGAGTTTTCGAGTACAGATCAGCGAGGACGGCATGTGCACTAGGCCGTGTTGCTAAAGGGTGCTCGTGGGCACGCGGGTGATCCTTGTGTTCGTGGCGCGTGTGGAGATCTCTGATGATGCTTGGGCTGTGATCGGCCCATTGTTTCCGGCCGTGGGCACGA
>Ga0164243_10014413_pt1 | contig 11014 bp, 10 predicted proteins | sample OricompcompostOP_FD_108781 | JGI IMG/M metagenome (GOLD analysis project Ga0164243, IMG submission 108781) | Organic Plus compost microbial communities from Emeryville, California, USA - Original compost - Organic plus compost (OP) | ecosystem: Engineered > Solid waste > Mixed feedstock >...
ACCTAAAGCTCGGACTTGTTGTCCGGCCAGATGTTGCGTACCGGCTCCGGCAGGGCCTCCCGCACATGGGCCACCTGGTTGGGCTCCATGTAATGGTTGACCGTCTGGAACACCGAACGCGCCGCATCGTCGGGGTTGACCGGGCCGATGTCGTGCAGCTCGGACAGGATGCGTGACCGGAACACGTCCAGGCTCTTCCAGTCCTCCGGCTGCTCGCTCGGCCGCCACTGATCGTAGAAACTGCCGCGGATCAGCAGCGGAAGCTGCGCGCCGAAATGGGCGGCCAGTTCCAGCGGAATGCGGTCCCTGACGGTCCTCAGAACAGCGCCCAGCGCCCGCCAGGCGGTCTTGCGGTCCGGCCCCAGCTCCTCCATCACGTCTTCCAGCCAGAGATTGGTCTTCTGCAAGGTCGTGTCGAATACTTCAAGGCCTGTGGCACTCATGTCCGGCTCCCTTTCATACCGTTCTAAAGGTTTCCCTGCGTGACCAGTTGCACATGCGTGGCCTGGGGGCCCTTGTCGCCTTCCTCCTCGGAGAACTGGACCTGATTGCCAACTTCGAGCTCATCGAAGGCGTCGCCCGCCACGCTGTTGCGGTGGAAATAGACTTCCCTGCCGTCGCTGGCGGCGATGAAGCCATGATCCGCGTCGGGCACGAGATCGAGAATCCGGCCGCGCGGGGCTTCCTCATGATATTTCACGCCGCGCGGTGCATGCTCGCGCTCCCAGGCCTCGACCTGCCGCCGCGCCGAGTTGAAGGCGTCGCGCAGGGCGGCGGGGAAGAACTGGTGCGCCCCGATGGGCGGATCGCGGTCCACGGTGACGTCGCGGCCGGCCGGCATGGTGATGTGGATCTTGAGCACGTATGAATCCCCGTTCTTGCTGCCCCGGTGGGGCTTCTCCACCGCCACGCGGCAGGAGATGATGCGCTTCGAGAATTGGCCCAGCCAATCGACCTTGCGGCGGATTTCGGCCTCCATGTCCGCATTGCTGTCCATGTCCTTGAAGGCAATCTGAAGAGGTACATCCATCACATCCTCCTGTTTCGTCACGGGGCGCCGCCGGGCGGCGCCTCATGTCAAAAACGGCTGAGCGCGGCTTCTGTTCCGGGAATCCCATTGCCCGGACGGGGGGAACCCTGGTCGGCGGGCATGCGTTGATGCTGTGCCGGACCGGGGAACAATGGCGAGGTGACGCAATGGATTTCGAGCGGGCCCGCGAGAGGATGGTGGCCGTCCAGATCGAGCGCCGGGGGGTGCGGGACCCGCTGGTCCTGGAGGCCATGCGCTCGGTCCCCCGCGAGGCGTTCCTGCCGGACGAAATGGCCGAATTCGCCTATGAGGATTCGCCCCTGCCCATCGGCGAGGGGCAGACCATTTCCCAACCCTACATCGTGGCCCGGATGATCGAGGCGGCCGAGCTCGGCCCCGGCGACCGGGTACTGGAGATCGGCGCCGGCTCCGGCTATGCGGCGGCGGTGATGTCCAGAATCTGCCGCGAGGTCTGCACCGTCGAGCGGCATGAATCGCTGGCGGAACTGGCGCGCAACCGCCTGGAGAAGCTGGGCTACAGCAATATCCAGGTGCGGACCGGCGACGGCACCGCCGGCTGGCCCGAGGCGGCACCCTTCGATGCCATCCTGGTCGCCGCCGGCAGCCCGCGCATTCCGCCGGCCCTGTGCGAGCAGCTCGCCGTGGGCGGACGCCTCATCATCCCCCTGGGCGGGATGAACCAGGCCCAGAAGCTCACCAAGGTGACGCGCAGCGCCGCCTCGGTCTTCGGCCAGGAGGATCTGGGAGACGTCAATTTCGTGCCGCTGGTCGGCGTTCAGGACGGTGATGCGGACCCGCCGGGCATGCAGACGCCGAGTGCTGCCAGGGGAGCGGTGCCGGGCAATACCAGCCAGCTGCTCCGGCAGGTGGTGGAGCCTCTGCCGGAGCCGACGGACTCCGTTTTCGGCCGGAGCATCGACCGCTTCGCCGATGCCAGGGTCATCCTCCTGGGCGAGGCCAGCCACGGCACGTCCGAGTTCTACCAGGCGCGCTCCGCCATCACGCGGCATCTCATCGAGGAGCATGGGTTCACCATCATCGCCGTGGAGGCCGACTGGCCGGATGCCGCGGTGCTGAACCGTTATGTGCGCCACAAGCCGGGGCGCGACGGGGGAGAACAGCCCTTCCAGCGCTTCCCCACCTGGATGTGGCGCAATGAGGAGGTGCAGGAGTTCATCGAATGGCTGCGCCTTTATAATGCCGACCGGCCGGCGGAGCAGCAGGCCGGCTTCTACGGCCTGGATCTCTACAATCTCGGCATGTCCATCCGCGCCGTCATCGACTATCTCGACAAGACGGACCCTGATGCCGCCAGGGTGGCGCGCCACCGCTATGCCTGCCTGCAGCCCTGGCAGAACGAACCGCACGCCTATGGCCGCATGGCGCTGGTGCCGGGGTTCAGGGCGTGCGAGGGGCCGGTGCTGGACATGCTCGTCGACATGCTGGAGCGCGAGCTCAACTATGTCGTGCGGGACGGCGACAGTTTCCTGGACGCCACCGAGAACGCCCGCCTGGTGCGGGACGCCGAAGCCTATTACCGGGCCATGTATTACGGAACGGCCGATTCCTGGAACCTGCGGGACCGGCACATGTACGACACGCTGGAGCATGTGCTGGCCTGGAAGGGCGAAGGCTCCAAGGCCGTGGTCTGGGCCCACAATTCCCATATCGGCAACGCCGCCTATACGGAAATGGGCGTGCTGCGCGACGAGCTGAACCTGGGCCAGCTCTGCCGCGAGGCCTGGGGAGAGGCGGCGGTGCTGGTCGGCTTCGGCACCCATACCGGGACCGTGGCCGCCGCCAGCGCATGGGACGGGCCGATGGAGATCAAGCGCGTCAACCCGTCGCTGCCCGACAGCTATGAACGGCTGGCCCACGAGACGCAGGTGGAGCGTTTCCTGCTCGACCTGCGCTCCGATATCGGCGATGCCAACGAGCAGGTGCGGCAGAGACTGCTGGAGCCCCGGCTGGAGCGCTTCATCGGCGTCATTTACCTGCCGGAGAGCGAACGCCGCAGCCACTATGCCGAATGTTCGCTGCCCCGCCAGTTCGACGCCTATGTCTGGATGGACCATACCAGCGCCGTGACGCCGCTGGCGACGGAGTCCGGGGCCGGCGAGGAGGAGACCTATCCGTTTGGCCTTTGAACCGCGAACCCGAGGAGAGACCATGACCGACCTCAAGGAAACCCGCACCGCGCCGCTGCGTCAGCTCTGGCAGATGCTCGAGTCCGCCCATGACGTGATGCTGGGCAGCCCCAACCCGGCCGAGCATATGCAGCCCATGGCGCCGCTGCCGGCGGAGGACGAGAACGCCATCTGGTTCTTCACCCGCCGGGACACGAACATCGCCATGGCGGCGGAAGGAGAGGGCGGCAGCGTGATGCTCTGCGTCATCGGCAAGGACCGGGACTACCACGCCTGCATCAGGGGCGATCTGCGGGCGATACGCTCGGAACAGCATATCGAACGGTTCTGGTCGCCCGTCGCCTCCGCCTGGTTCAAGGGCAAGGACGACCCCGCGCTGACCATGCTGTGCTTCCGCCCCCGCGACGCCGCCATCTGGGCCAGCAAGTCCGGCGGCCTGAGGTTCGGCTGGGAAGTGCTGAAAGCCAATGTGATGGACCACGACCCCCATGTGGGCCTGACCACGACGGTGACATTTCCCGGATAGAGAGGTCTACGTTCCACCTCCACCGTTCGGGCTGAGCCTGTCGAAGCCCGGCACCAGCCTGAGCGCCGGCCGCCCGCAGGCAAGCTCAGGGCGAGCGGTGGGAATTGCGGCCCTTACTCGTCGAAATCGGGGAAATCGCCGAATTCGTCGCTGAACGGGTCTTCCTGCGTATCGGTCTTGGGTTCGCTCTGGCCGTTGGTGATTTCATATTCGCGGCGCTGGCGGATGAGGCTGCGCACGGCGGCATAATCGTCGATGGACTGTTCCTGCACCGACTTCAGCGCATCCCGCTGGTCCGGATAGTTGGCCAGGGCGTCGGCGCCGGTGCGCGCCCAGTTGAGGTAGCTCAGGTCCTCGTCGCGCAGGATCCAGGTGACGGGGTCCATGAGCAGATCGCCCATGAAGCCGATGCTGTCCCGTGCCGAGGAGGGGCCGAAGAACGGCAGAACGAGATAGACCCCCTCATTGGCGCCCCAGACGGCCAGCGTCTGGCCCATGTCCTCGTTGCGCAGCGGCATGCCCCACTGGGTGGCGGGGTCGAACAGCCCGCCGAAGCCGACCGTGGTGTTGGTCATGAAGCGTGCGAGCGTGATCTGCGCCTGGTCGGTGTCGCCCTGCAGCACGTTGTTGATGAGGCGGATGGGCGAGGAGAGGTTGCTCAGGAAGTTCCGGACCATGGTGCGCACGCCCTTGGGGACGACGAACTTATAGGCGTCCGACAGGGGATCGAGCACATAGCTGTAGAAGCCCTCGTTGAAGTCGAAGATGGCGCGGTTCATCGGCTCCAGCGGATCGTTCGCCGCTTCGTAGCGGGCCACCGCTTCCGGGTCTGTCTCCGGGGGGCGCTTGGCGCAGGCTCCCGCCAGGGTGCACAGCAGCACAACACCGACAATCCTCAACCCGAAGGCCGACTTTGCCTTCTTCCTCATATGGCGCTTCCTCGCGATGTCACTGCCCTCTGTTTAAACGACATTCCGGGAGAGTCAAAGACCGGACTTGAGGAAGCTAGGCCACGCTGTCGCGGAATTCGTCCTGGCGGTAGCCCTGGTAGAAGAGGGCGGCGGTGAGGTCGCCATAGACGATCCGGGCGTCGGCGGCATCCGCTGTCCTGGGCTTGGCGTGGAAGGCGATGCCAAGGCCCGCCGCCTCAATCATGGGAATGTCGTTGGCCCCGTCGCCGATGGCGAGCGTGGCGCCCTCGGCCAGCCCGCCCGCCGCCCTGAGCTCCAGCAGTTTGGAGAGTTTTGCGTCGGCACCCAGGATCGGCGGCACCACCTGGCCGGTCAGCGCGCCGTTTCTGATCTCCAATTGATTGCCGAAGGACTGCTCGAAGCCCGCTTCGCGTGCCACGCGCTGGGTGAAGAAGGTGAAGCCGCCGGAGACCAGGGCCGTCGCCGCGCCGTTGGCGCGCATGGTGGCGAGCAGGGTTTTCGCACCCGGCGTCAGCCTGACGCGTTCCTCATAGGCGCGCTCGAGATCGCTTTCCTTCAGCCCCTTGAGGCGGGCCACCCGGGCGATGAGCGCCGCATCGAAATCCAGTTCGCCGCGCATGGCCCGTTCCGTCACATGGGCGATCTCCATCTTGATGCCCGCCATGTCCGCCAGCTCGTCGATGCATTCGATGGTGATGATGGTGGAGTCCATGTCGGCGACGAGGAGCGTTTTGCGCCGTCCGTCCGCCGGCAGCACGGCATGGTCGATCTCATGCCCCGCCAGCACTTCCGAGACGGCGAGGCGCAGCCCCTTGTCCGCATCCTCCTTCTCGACGGGCAATTCCACGGCGCGGCGGGGCGCCAGCCAGTGGGGCACGCCGGTGCGGAAACCCGAATCCTCGGCGGCGTCATGCACCCGGCGCACGATACCGGCGTCCAGGTCCGGGCCGTCCGTGGGGGCGACGAGAACAATCACGCGCTTCATTGCGTCGGTCTCTGTGCTAAGAGGGGGAAGGGAGACGGTTTATGGTGCATCGCGCAATCCTTATCGCAGGTCCGACCGCCAGTGGCAAGTCGGCGCTGGCGCTCGATATGGCGGAGCGGCTGGGCGGCGAAATCGTCAATGCCGACAGCATGCAGGTCTATGGCGAGCTGCGCATTCTCAGCGCCCGGCCGAGCATGGAAGACGAGGCGCGGGTGCCGCATCATCTCTATGGCGTGCTGTCCGCGCGGCAGGTGTGCTCCGCCGGGCGGTGGCTGGAGATGCTGGAGCCGGTGCTGGCGGACATCTGGAGCCGGGGCCGGCCGGCCATCATCGTGGGCGGCACTGGGCTCTATTTCCGCGCGGCGTTGCAGGGCCTGGCCCCCACGCCGGACATTCCCGAGGAGGTGAAGGGGCAAGCCCAAACCATCCTGGAGGAGGGGGGCAGCGAGGCCCTGCACCGTGCGCTCGCCGTGCTGGACCCGGCCATGGCCTCCCGCCTGAACCCCGGCGACCCGCAGCGCGTGGCCCGCGCCTGGGAGGTGGTGCGCGCCACCGGGCGTTCGCTGGCCGACTGGCAGGCCGAGGAGATGCCGTCCCTCCTGGGCCCTCTGGAGAGCGCGGGGGAGTTGCGCAAGATCGCCCTGCGGCCGGATCGCCAATGGGTTTATGACCGTATCGACCGGCGGTTCGAGCAGATGGTGGCAGAGGGCGGGCTCAATGAGGCGCGGGTGCTGGCCGGCATGGGGCTGACCGCCCGGCACCCGGTGATGAAGGCCTTGGGCCTGCCCAGCCTGATGGCCCATGTGCGGGGCGAGATGCCGCTCGACGAGGCGATCGCGCATGCGCAAACCCAGTCGCGGCGCTACGCCAAGCGGCAGATGACCTGGATCCGCCATCAGTTTGCGGACTGGGAGACGGGGTTTGCGCAATAAATGAAAAGATGATATTGGAATTTTGTTCGTTTTATTCCGTTTTTTGGGTTGACTACGTAATTTTAGGAGGGTAGTTTGCCCACATCCGACGGCAGGGCAGGCGTGTGTCCGGGCCGTTTTTTGTTTCCACTTGCCTGTTCCGGCAGGAGGATGCAAGTAACCTGGATCGTCACCCCCGCGCAGGCGGGGGGCCATGCCGGCGGCGAAATGGATTCCCGCCTTCGCGGGAATGACGATTGAGAAGACGGATAGGTTGGCGGCCATGAAGGCCGCGCGGAGGAGGAGTGAGATGAGCAATACAATGACGGCGGATGCCAAGGCTGGAACCGATGCCCCCACCATGACGGGGGCCGAAGTGATCATCCAGGCGCTGGTCGACCAGGGTGTGGACACGATCTTCGGCTATCCGGGCGGTGCCGTGCTGCCCATCTATGACGAGCTCTTCAAGCAGGACAAGATCAGGCATGTCCTGGTGCGCCACGAGCAGGGCGCCGTCCATGCGGCGGAGGGCTATGCCCGCTCCACGGGCAAGGTCGGCGTGGTGCTCGTCACCTCCGGTCCCGGCGCCACCAATGCGGTCACCGGCCTGGCGGATGCGCTGCTGGATTCCATTCCGGTCGTCTGTCTTTCCGGTCAGGTCGCCACGCACCTCATCGGCAACGACGCCTTCCAGGAGGCGGATACGGTCGGCATCACGCGGCCCATCACCAAGCACAATTACCTGGTGAAGGACAAGAACCGCCTGGCCGGCATCATCCACGAGGCCTTCTACGTCGCCCGCTCGGGACGGCCGGGGCCGGTCGTCGTCGATATCCCCAAGGACATCCAGATCGCCAGGGCGCCCTACACCACGGCCAAGGACGACCATCACCGCAGCTACCGTCCGCAGATGGACGGGGACAGGGCGGCCATCGCGGAAGCCGTCCGGCGCATCGCCGGGGCAAAGAAGCCGGTGTTCTATACGGGCGGCGGCATCATCAACTCCGGGCCCAGGGCCGCGGAACTGCTGACCCGGTTCGTGCGCATGACCGGCTATCCCATCACCAACACGCTGATGGGGCTGGGCGGCTATCCGGCCTCGGACCACCAGTTCCTCGGCATGCTGGGCATGCACGGATCGTATGAGGCCAACATGGCCATGCACCATTGCGACGTGATGATCAATTTCGGCGCCCGGTTCGACGACCGGGTGACGGGGGCGCTCGACAAGTTCTCGCCGGGCTCCTTCAAGATCCATGTCGATATCGACCGTTCGTCCATCAACAAGAACGTCCGGGTGGACCTGCCCATCGTCGGCGACTGCGCCCATGTGCTGGAAGCCATGATCGAGGAATGGGAGAACCGGGGCTACAAGGCGGACACAGGGGCGCTGGACGCCTGGTGGGCGGAAATCGCGCAGTGGCGCAAGAAGGATTCGTTCCATTACGAGAAGCGGGACGACGTCATCATGCCGCAATACGCCCTGGAGCGCCTCTATGAGCTGACGAAAGACCGGGAAACCTACATCACCACCGAGGTGGGCCAGCATCAGATGTGGGCGGCGCAGTTCCTCAAGTTCGAGAAGCCCAACCGCTGGATGACCTCCGGCGGGCTGGGCACCATGGGCTACGGCCTGCCGGCCGCCATCGGCGTGCAGCAGGCGCACCCGCAAGCCCTGGTCATCGATGTGGCGGGCGAGGCCTCCATCCAGATGAACATCCAGGAAATGAGCACGGCGCTGCAGCATGGCCTGCCCATCAAGATATTCATCCTCAACAATGAATATATGGGCATGGTCCGCCAGTGGCAGGACCTCTTTTACGACAGCCGCTACGCCCACAGCTATTCCGAGGCCCTGCCTGATTTCGTGAAATTGGCGGAAGCCTACGGGGCGCTGGGCATCTCCTGCGACACGCCGGCGGAGCTGGACGCGAAGATCATGGAAATGATCGACACTCCCAGACCCGTCATCTTCGACTGCCGCGTGGCCAAGCTCGCCAACTGCTATCCGATGATCCCTTCGGGCGCCGCCCACAACCAGATGATCTTCTCGGACGAGGATGCGGCGGTGGGCAGCCGGGCCGACAGCGCCAAGGCGGTGGTGTAGGCGCTCTTCTCGATACCGTCATTCCGGGCGAAGACCCGGAATCTCGATGTTGTTCGGCAAACATGGCCAGCGGCTCGGGATTCCCGCTTTCGCGGGAATGACGGAGAGATGCTGCCACACCGTCACCCTCGCGCAGGCGAGGGTCCATAGGGTGTCGAGAGACGGAGCGGCTTCACCACCGTTCGTCCTGAGCCTGTCGAAGGACGGCCGCATACGGAGCGCTTGCCGCTCTTCGACAGGCTCAGAGCGAACGGCGGAGCGGGCGGCGGCGCCCCGCCCGGCGCCTGAGGGTGTCGAAAGACGGAGCGCAGCGACTATGCCGCGACTGCGGCGCGCGCACTTTTGCGCGAAAGCCAAGCGGGCGGAGGCCCGCGCCCGGCGCCTGAGGGGCCGAACAAAGTGAGGGATTTCAACTTTCCAAGTGGAAATCCCTATGACATAACCATGGCGCTCGCCGTAGCGCCGCCTTTCATGGGGGAAACCGTGGACGAAGTTGAAACGATCGAAACGCATGTCATCGCCGTTGTCGTGGACAACGAAGCCGGTGTGCTGGCGCGCGTGATCGGTCTCTTTTCCGGGCGCGGCTACAATATCGAGAGCCTGACCGTCGCCACCGTGGACGAGGCGGAGAACCTGTCGCGCATCACCGTCGTGACCTCGGGCACGCCCATGGTCATCGAGCAGATCAAGGCGCAGCTCGACCGGCTGGTGCCGGTGCACCGCGTGCGCGACCTGACGCTGGACGGCAAGTTTGTCGAGCGCGAGCTGGCGCTCATCAAGATGTGCGGCACCGGCGACAAAAGGGTGGAGAGCCTGCGCCTGGCGGACGCGTTCCGCGCCAAGGTGGTGGACACCACGCTGGACTCATTCGTTTTCGAACTCACCGGCAACAGCGAGAAGATCAACGCTTTTGTCGACCTGATGCGGCCCCTCGGGCTGGTGGAAGTGGCGCGGACCGGCGTCGTGGCCATCGCACGCGGCGCCGAGGCCATGCATGCGCCAACCGATAGCTGATTGCTGAATATAGAGAGAAGGACCAAGACAATGCGTGTCTATTATGACCGGGATGCGGACGTAAACCTCATCAAATCCAAGAAAGTCGTCATCATCGGCTATGGCAGCCAGGGCCATGCCCATGCCGCCAACCTGCGCGACAGCGGCGTGGCGGAAGTGGCCGTCGCCCTGCGCGAAGGCTCCGCCACCGCCAAGAAGGCGGAAGCCGCGGGCTTCAAGGTGATGACCAATGCCGAGGCGGCCAAATGGGCCGATGTCATCATGGTCCTGGCGCCTGACGAGATCCAGGCCGACATCTGGAACAATGACCTGAAGGCCAACATGAAGGAGGGTGCTGCGCTCGCCTTCGCCCATGGCCTCAACATCCATTTCGGCCTTATCGAGCCCAGGGCGGATATCGACGTCTTCATGATCGCCCCCAAGGGCCCCGGCCATACCGTGCGCTCGGAATATCAGCGCGGCGGCGGCGTGCCCTGCCTCATCGCCGTGCAGCAGGATGCCAGCGGCAACGCCCATGACGTGGCGCTCTCCTATGCCTCGGCCATCGGCGGCGGCCGCTCCGGCATCATCGAGACGACGTTCCGCGAGGAATGCGAGACCGACCTGTTCGGCGAGCAGGCCGTGCTCTGCGGCGGCCTGACCAACCTCATCATGGCCGGGTTCGAGACGTTGACCGAGGCGGGCTACGCCCCCGAGATGGCCTATTTCGAGTGCCTGCACGAGGTGAAGCTGATCGTCGATCTGATGTATGAGGGCGGCATCGCCAACATGCGCTATTCCATCTCCAACACGGCCGAATATGGCGATTACCACACCGGCCCGCGCGTCATCACCGACGAGACCAAGGCCGAGATGAAGCGCGTGCTGGAGGATATCCAGGCCGGCCGTTTCGTGCAGCGCTTCATGCTGGACAACAAGGTGGGCAACCCCGAGATGAAGGCCGCCCGCAAGCGCCAGTCGGAACACCAGATCGAGCAGGTGGGCGCCCGGCTGCGCGAGATGATGCCGTGGATCGGCCAGAACAAGCTGGTGGACAAGTCGAAGAACTAGTCTGCCCGAAAAGGAACGAAAAGGGGGCTTCGGCCCCCTTTTTCATGGCTGCCTGGCCTAGGTTGTGCGGACAGTTGGCTTTTCTGCCTATTCCGTCGTCATGCTGAATACCCGCCTTCGCGGGCACAGGCCCGGTTCAGCATCCAATCCTGAGATTCTCCGTCTGCGGCAGCGATCCCGGCTGCACTCAGGAATGGACCCTGAATCAAGCCTGTGCCCGCGCAGGCGGGTATTCAGGGTGACGCAGAAAAGGCCCGGCCAGAGCCAAAGTCTTCCTCATGCCAAATGTCC
>Ga0164243_10014416_pt1 | contig 11013 bp, 7 predicted proteins | sample OricompcompostOP_FD_108781 | JGI IMG/M metagenome (GOLD analysis project Ga0164243, IMG submission 108781) | Organic Plus compost microbial communities from Emeryville, California, USA - Original compost - Organic plus compost (OP) | ecosystem: Engineered > Solid waste > Mixed feedstock >...
TCGCCGGTGCCGGGCTCGACGAGCGCCTCCGCCGCCGCCTTGCGCGCCGAGTTCTTCGGCGGGACGTGCCGGTCGACGGCGCGCTGCGCGGCCCGCTGCGTCTGCCGGTCGAGGGTGGTGCGGATGGTGAGGCCGCCCCGTTTGAGCAGCTTCTCGCGCTCCTCGGCGGTGGCGCCGAACACCGGGTTGGTGAGGATCTCCCGCTGGACGTAGTCGCAGAAGAACGGCGCGGAGCTGGTCACGCAGCCGTTGGGGGTCTTGTGGACGCGCAGCTTCAGCGGGCGCGCCTTCGCGGCCGCCGCCTCCCGCTTCCCGATCCAGCCCAGCTCCAGCATCCGGTCGATCACGACGTCGCGGCGATCCCTGGCCGCGCCGGGCCTGCGCACCGGGTCGTAGGCGTACGGGTAGCGGATCACCCCGGCCAGCAGGGCGGCCTCGGGCAGCGTGAGCCTGGACGCGGGCTTGGAGAAGAAGTGCCGGGACGCCGCCTCGATCCCGTACGCACCGCCGCCGAAGTAGGCGATGTTCAGGTACCGGGTCAGGATCTCGTCCTTGGAGAACCGCCGTTCCACCGCGACCGCGTACCGCAGCTCGCGCAGCTTGCGCGCGGCCGTGACCTCCCTGGCCCGGCGCTGCTCCTCCTCCGAGCGGGCTTGGGTGAGCAGCAGGTTCTTCACGTACTGCTGGGTGATGCCCGAGCCGCCCTGGGTGACCTCGCCGGAGCCGAGGTTGCTGGCCAGGGCGCGCAGCGTGCCCTGCGAGTCCAGCGCGCCGTGCTCGTAGAACCGCGCGTCCTCGATGGCCAGGACGGCTTTGCGGGCGATCGGGGCGACCTGGTCGAGCCGCACGTTCACCCGGTTCTCGTAGAAGAACGTGGCGATGACCTTGCCGTCGGCGGCCAGGATCCGGGACCGCTGCGGCACGCCCGAGGTGTTCAGGTCGTCCGGCTCGCTCTGGAACCAGTGGGCCGCGTCACGCGCGCCGACACCGGTCATGCAGGCGGTGGGCAGCACGATCAGCGCGACCAGGACCCCGGCGAGGACGCCGAGCCCGCCCAGCCCGCGGATCGCTTTGGCCCGCTCCGCGCCGGTGGGGCGAGTGCTCTTCTCCGCGCGCCAGATGCCCCGTTCGGTGGCTCGCTCGTCCCGCGACTTGGCCAGCACGCGCTCAGCGTAGACGTGCCCGACCCTGCCGAACAGGCCCAGTAAGGCCGCCCGCGCGATCTTCCAGGCGGCCTCGGCTCTACCGGCGTCTCCGCTCCCGCTCCCAGCTCCGGACACGGTCCCGGAATACCCTGGAGATCGCCCGCAATTCCGCCTCGGGGTCGAGACCCGCGTCCTGCGCCTCGGCGACCAGGGCGAACAGCCGTTCGGCGAGGCCGTCGCCGCTCGGCCGCAGCTCGTCGGGGGCACCGGCGCGGGCCGCGCGGCGCTGGAGCTGCGCGGCGAGCGACAGCGCGGGCTGCCCGAGGGGGACGCCGTCCAGCGCGGACGCGTCCTCGCCGCTCTTGGCCACCCGCTCGGCCTCCTTGATGGCCTCCCAGTTGGCGTTGACCTCGTCCGCGCCGGAGACGGTCACGTCCGCGAACACGTGCGGGTGCCGCCGCACCAGCTTGTCGACGATCCCGGCGGCGACGTCGTCGATGGTGAACGCCGTCTCGTCCGTGCGCTCGGACGCCACCACGGAGTGGAACGCCACCTGCATCAGCACGTCGCCCAGTTCCTCGCGCAGCGCGCCGTAGTCGCCCTCCTCGATGGTCTCGGCGACCTCGTACGCCTCCTCGATCAGGTACCGGACGAGCGTGGCGTGGGTCTGCTTGGCGTCCCAGGGGCACTCGCGGCGCAGCCTGTCCATCACCGACACCAGGTCGAGCACCCGGGCGCCGGGCAGGTCGTAGGAGCCGTGCAGCACCTCGACGTCGAGCGGGTCGGCGACCACGAGCTCACCGATCGCGCGCATCAGCGGCTCGTCCCCGTCGGGCGCGGCCAGCCACACGACCCGCCCGCCTCGCGCCGCCTCGACCAGCCGCCGGGCGTCCGGCCCGGTCACCTCGACCGCGACACCGGCGTCCCGCGCGTACGGCAGCAGCGGATGCTCGCCGGACCCGGCCAGGACCCGGTCGGCCGACCGCAGCGCCTCCCACGCACGCCAGGACAGCAACCCAGGCGCCACCCGATGCGTGGTGGCGAGCATGACCAGCCCGGTGGCGGGCCTCGACTCGGCGCTCATGGATCAGCCGACACCCGATCCGGGACTGGAGAGGGTGGTGCGGACCGGGCCGAAGACCAGGCGGTCGGGATCGAAGGTGCCGTAACGGGGGTTGATCCTCACGCCGAGGCTCTGGGCGGTCTGGCTGACCAGGGTGCGGAAACCGGTCCCGTCGTCGCCGTTCCTGCGGAGGACCTCGCCCACGATGACCGCTTGGCGGGCCAGGTCGCGGGCATACCGGGCGGGCAGCCCCCGGGCGCGGGCGAACGAGGAGGCGGGGCCCCTGCGCGGATCTCTGTTGAGGCTGTTGAGAGCCATGTCGACCTGGCCGTCGCTCACCCGCAGCCCGGCGCGCCGCGCCGCCTCATCGGTCAGCCGGATCTGCACCAGCCCGAACAGGGCGTTCTGGACGTCCGTATCGGCGGGCGGAGGGTTCATCGAGCGCAACTGGTTCGCCCTGGGGTCGGCGCGGAACTCGCGCTCCCAGTCCTCCACCGCCTGGCCGAGCGTGGAGATCGTGATGCGGTGGTCGCCGACGATGGCGGCCGAGCCGGTCCTGACCGGCCCGCCGCCGCAGCCCGCCAGCGCCACGGCCGCCGGCACGGCGACGGCCAGCATCTTGATCGTTCTACCCGGCACGGAGCCCACCTCGTCGCTTCCGATCTTTGTGGAGGTCGCCAGACTACGGCCGCGCGGGCTCCAGGAACAACGCGTCCACCAGGTCCGTCGCCCAGCGGAGCAGTTCGGTGTCGCGCAGCGGGCGCCCGCCGAGCGGCGCCGTCTTGGGCATCGGGACCAGGAGTGTCCCGACATTCTGCTTGAGCACGCTCTTCGGGTAGAGCCGCTGCAGCCGCACCTGGCGGGAGTCCGGCAGGTCCACCGGCGAGAACTTGACGAAGTTGCCCTGCACGGTGATCTCGGTGAGCCCCGCCTTGCGGGCGCGCGCACGGAACCGCGCGACCTCCAGCAGGTTCAGCACCGGGACGGGCGGCGGCCCGAACCGGTCCTTCAGCTCGTCGTGCACCTGGGCGATCTCCTCCTCCGAGGTGATCGCGGCGATCCTGCGGTACGCGTCGAGGCGCAGCCGCTCGCCCGGGACGTACTCGTGCGGCAGGTGCGCGTCCACGGGAAGCTCGACCCTGGTCTCGGGCGCCTCCTCCACGCCGCCGCCCTCCTTCAGCTCGCGCACCGCCTCACCGACCATCCGGACGTACAGGTCGAAGCCGACGCCCGCGACATGCCCGGACTGCTCGGCGCCCAGGATGTTCCCGGCGCCGCGGATCTCCAGGTCCTTCATGGCCACGTACATGCCCGCGCCCATCTCGGTGTGCTGGGCGAGGGTGGACAGCCGCTCGTGCGCGGTCTCGGTCAGCGGCGCCTCCGGCTGGTACAGGAAGTAGGCGTAGGCGCGCTCGCGTCCACGTCCGACCCGGCCGCGAAGCTGGTGGAGCTGCGACAGCCCGTACAGGTCGGCCCGGTCGACGATCAGCGTGTTGGCGTTGGGCACGTCCAGGCCCGACTCGACGATGGTCGTCGCCACCAGGACGTCGTAGTTGCGCTCCCAGTAGTCGACCATGACGCGTTCGAGCTCGTGCTCGTTCATCTGCCCGTGCGCGATCGCGATGCGGGCCTCCGGGACGAGCCGCGCCAGGTTCGCCGCGACCTTGTTGATGGACCGCACCCGGTTGTGCACGAAGAACACCTGGCCCTCGCGCAGCAGCTCGCGGCGGATGGCCGCGGCGATCTGCTTCTCCTCGTACGGGCCGACGAAGGTGAGGATCGGGTGCCGCTCCTCCGGCGGGGTGAGGATGGTGGACATCTCCCGGATGCCGGTCAGCCCCATCTCCAGCGTCCGCGGGATCGGGGTGGCCGACATCGCCAGCACGTCCACCTGCGTGCGCAGCCGCTTCAGCTCCTCCTTGTGCTCGACGCCGAACCGCTGCTCCTCGTCGATGATCACCAGGCCGAGGTTCCTGAACCGGGTCCGCGCCGACAGCAGCCGGTGCGTGCCCACCACCACGTCCACGGTGCCCTCGGACAGGCCGCGCAGCGTCTCCTCGACCTCCTTGTCGGTCTGGAACCGCGAGATCGCCTTGACCACGACCGGGAAGGGGCCGAACCGCTCGGAGAAGGTGGACAGGTGCTGCTGCACCAGCAGCGTCGTCGGGACCAGCACCGCGACCTGCCGCCCGTCCTGCACCGCCTTGAACGCGGCGCGCACGGCGATCTCGGTCTTGCCGTAGCCCACGTCGCCGCAGATCAGCCGGTCCATCGGGACGGGCTTCTCCATGTCGGCCTTGACCTCGTCGATGGCGGCGAGCTGGTCGGGCGTCTCCACGTACGGGAAGGCGTCCTCCAGCTCCCGCTGCCACGGCGTGTCCGGCGCGAACGCGTGCCCGGGGCTGGCCATGCGCGCCGAGTAGAGCCGGATCAGCTCCCCGGCGATCTGCCGGACCGCCTTGCGCGCACGCGACTTCGCCTTCTGCCAGTCGGCGCCGCCCAGCCGGTGCACGCTCGGCGCCTCGCCGCCCACGTACCGGGTCAGCTCGTCGAGCTGGTCGGTCGGGACGAACAGCCGGTCGCCCTTGGCGTACTCCAGGATCAGGTACTCGCGCGTGGCGCCCTGGACGGTGCGGCTCACCATCTCCACGTACCGGCCGACGCCGTGCTGCTCGTGCACCACGTAGTCGCCGGGGCTGAGCTGCAAGGGGTCGATACCGCCGCGCCGCCGCGAGGGCATCTTCCGCATGTCCTTGGTGGACGACCTCTGCCCCGACAGGTCGGACTCGGTGAGCACGGCGAGCTTGACGCTCTCCCAGGTGAACCCGTGCTCCAGCAGGCCGGTGGTGACGTTCACCAGCGCGGGACGCGGCGGCTCGGCCAGGTCGGTGAGGACGGCGCCCAGGCCCTCCTCGCCCACCATCTGGACGAGCCGTTCGGCGGGGCCGTGGCCGGGCGTGACCAGCACGACCCGCCAGCCGCCGTCGATCCACCGCTTCAGGTCGCCCATGACCCGCGCGGTGTCGCCCCGGTACGCCTCGGCCGCCTGCGCGCCCAGGTCGAGAGCCCCTTCTGTGCCATCCAGGGGGATGACACCTCCGGGGTTGAGCGCGCTGATCGTCCAGCGGGGCAGGCCCAGCTCGGCGCTGTGCGCCCTGATCTCGTCCAGCGAACGGAACGCGGCGGCGCCCAAGTCGATCGGCGCCTCCCCGCCCGCGGCGGCGTTCACCCAGCTCGCCTCAAGGAACTCCTGGCTGGTACGGACCAGCTCGGCCGAGCGGGTGCGGATGCGCTCCGGCTCGCACACCAGCAGCGCCGACCCCTTGGGGAGCAGGTCGGTGAGCAGCTCCATGTCGCCCGCGAGGACGGGCGAGAACGCCTCCATGCCCTCGACGATCTCGCCGTCGGCGATCCGGGTCAGGACCTCCTCCAGCGACGGGTGCTCGGCGGCCAGCCGCCGCGCCCGCTCCCGGACCTCCGGGGTCAGCGGCAGCTCACGGCACGGCGGCGCCCACAGGCCGTTCGGCGCGTTGTCCAGGGAGCGCTGGTCGGCGGCCTTGAAGGAGCGGATCTCCTCGACCGTGTCGCCCCAGAACTCCACCCGCAGCGGGTGCTCCTCGGTGGGCGGGAAGACGTCCAGGATCCCGCCGCGCACCGCGATCTCGCCGCGCTTCTCCACCAGGTCGACACGGCTGTAGCCGGCGTCCACCAGGCGGTGCACGACGTCTTCGAGGTCGGCCTCGTCCCCGGCGCGCAGCCGTACCGGCTCCAGGTCGGCCAGGCCCTGCACGATCGGCTGGAGCACGGCGCGGATCGGGGTGACCACGACGTCCAGCCGTCCCGACTTGCCCCTCCCGTGCTCATCACCGTGCTGATCAGGGCTCTCGGACGCGGCGGCCTCCGGGTGGACGAGCCGCCGCAGCACCGCCAGGCGCTGCCCGACGGTGTCGGCCCGCGGCGACAGCCGCTCGTGCGGCAGCGTCTCCCAGGCCGGGAAGTGCGCCACCCGGTCATCGCCGATCAGGCTGGTCAGCGCGCCGGTCAGCTCCTCGGCCTCGCGCCAGGTGGCGGTGACCGCCAGCACCACGCCCGCGCCGTCCCGCTCGCGCAGGGCACGGCTCAGCGCCGCGCCGACGACCGGCCACAGCGACGGCGGCCCCACAAGATCATGATCGACGCGCGCGGAGGTCAGCGCGCCCCTCAGCTCGGGACCGGAACATGCAAGGTCAACAATCGTGGAAAGCGTCATCGCCCGTTACTTCTCCCCGCCGGGCAGGCCACCCGCCCGGCCGCGAGGCAGCCCGAAGCCCCGGTGATCCCCAGTGGACCCCGGTACCGGCACCAGACTACGCGCCACGGGCTGCAACGCGGCGCGGCCCCGCCACATTCCGGGACGAGGTCAGGCTTCGGTGATCAACCGGCGCAGGGCGGTGCTGGAGGTGTGCACCGTGTAGGGGAAGTAGACGACCCGCACCCCGCGCGCCCCGAGGTCGGCCTCCAGCCGGTCGCCCTTCTCGGTGCCCTTCCAGTCGTCGCCCTTGAACAGCACGTCGAAGCGCAGCCGCTCCCACATGACGACCTTGTCGCTGGACACGTCGGTCACGACCTCGTCCACGCAGGCCATGCCGCCGACGATCGCCAGCCGCTCGGCCAGCGGGACGATCGGGGGCCGCCCCTTGACCCTTTCCAGCACCTCGTCGGTCACCACCCCGGCGATCAGGTGGTCGCACTCCAGGCGGGCGCGGCGCAGGATGTTGAGGTGCCCGATGTGGAACATGTCGAAGGCACCCGGCACGTACCCGATGATCCCGCGCCCCGCGCCCGCGCTCTCGGTGCCGCCGCCCATGGGGCCGCCGCTCATGCGGCGTCCAGGGAGCCGACCTCGCGGAACCACTTCACCGACGCGGCCGGCAGGAACAGCAGGTTGCCCGCGAAGAACAGCCCGTACAGCGGCACGAACACCGAGGGGAACCCGATCAGCAGGAACGCCACGCACAGCATCCCGTAGTCGGTGGGGATCACCAGCAGGGAGCGCAGCGTGGACGCCGGGGCGGGCGCGGGCGGCGGCGCCCCGGTCGCGGCGCGGTGCGCGCGGGCCAGCAGGTCCTTGAGGATCATCCCGAAGAACATCACCGCGGCGACCACCGTGAAGCCGACCGGGATCAGCAGCGGGGCGGCGCCGTCGAGATCGCCGAAGCGGTACCAGGAGACCAGCACGGCCAGGTGCAGGGAGGAGATCTTGGCGCTGTCGACCATGTGGTCCAGGTACTCGCCGGACCGCGAGCCGCCGCCGCGCAGCCGGGCGAGCTGCCCGTCGGCGGCGTCGAAGGCGTAACCGATCACCAGCGCCAGGCAGACCGCGGCGCCCAGCCAGGGCGCGGGGTCCACGAGCGCGATCAGGGCGATGCCGGTGAAGGTGAACGTCGCGCTGATCGCGGTGACCTGGTTCGGGGTCAGGCCGGCCACGTAGGAGAGGGCCGCCAGGACCCTGCCGAGCTTGCGGTTGACGAAGCGCGAGTACGCGGGCGCGCCCTTGTTGCTCTTCTGGACGGAGGCGAGCCGGGCCAGGGCCTCTCCGAAGCCCTGAGGCGGCCTGTGGCCCTGGGGATGAGGGGCCGAGGCGGTTCCGGTTCCGGATGGGGCGGTCACGCTACCGACGTCCTCCTGTCCTGGGCCCTCTCGCCCGCCAGGGCGTTGCGGAGGATGGCGCTGCCGGTCTCGGCCAGACCCTCGAAGGCGACCACGCGCGCGCCCGTCCCGGCCAGCTCGCGCTCGGCGGCCTCGGCCGCGACCCCGTCGGGGCAGCCGGTGAACACCCGCCCGAAGCCGATCGACTCCCACGCGTCGCGCAGACCGGGTTCGGAGACCACGACCACCTCGGCCACGTGCCGGACATCACCGACGATCTCCATGCGCTCGATCAGCGGGACCACGGGCCGGTACCCCAGCAGGGACTCGGCCAGCTCGTCGGTGTACACGCCCGCGACCAGCCGGTCGCATCCGGCCTCCGCGCGGCGCAGCAGGTCGAGGTGCCCGACGTGGAACAGGTCGAAGACGGCGGGCGCGTACCCGACCACGCTGTGCATTCATCCCCCTGAACCAGGCCGAGCCCTGATAAACCCGAGGCCGGATATATCCGGAATCAGGCGTACGGTAGCAGCTCAGAATTCCTCCGATGTACCTCTCGACGCATCACGCCCGCCTCCGGATGGCCGGGCGACACGACCCCGGCCGGGAATGGACAAATGGCGGACAGTCCGCGGTCGGCAGATTACCCTGCGGAGTTAAGGCGCCACGACTTCCGGGCCCGGATCCGGGCCACGGCACGGCGCCCACCCCCCGGGAAACGATCATCCGGCCGGTTCCGCCGGCCGGGCCGAGCAGTGTCGCACCGTCGAAGCCTCGAGCGACCACCCGGAAAGGAGCGGGTCAGATGACCAGCTCGACCAGGGGAATCCCCCGCCGTGCGGCGGAGGAGCAGGCCACCGATCTGCGGCCGCCGCCGGCGGAGGCAGGCGATCTGTTCTCCGCCCGCGCCCGCCAGTACGCCCACGACCGCCCGCTGCGGGACGTCCATGTGCTGGAGGCGGGCTGCGGCTGGGGACGGGGGCTCGACCTGGGCACGCGGGAGCACCGCTCCACCGGCGTCGACCTCGACACGCCGGCGCTGCGCGCCAACACCCGCAGGCGCGCCGACCTGGACGCGTGGCATCTGGGCGACCTGCGCACGGTGCCGATGCCGCCGCGCGCCTACGACATCGTGCACGCGCCGTTCCTGATCGAGCGGGTACCGCACGCCGAGCTGGTCCTCGACCGGTTCGTGGCCTCGCTGCGCCCCGGGGGGCTGCTGCTGGTGCGGCTGCGCGACCGCGACACCGCCTTCGGGTTCCTCGACCGCCTGCTCCCGCGCCGCCTGCGCGAGCGGATGTGGCGCGGCCTGGCGCGCACGGCGCCACGGCGGCCGGATCCGGACGGATGGCGGCCCACCGGCCCGCCGCCGCCCGCGCTGTACGACCCGGTCGCGTCCCGCCAGGGCATGCGCTGGTACTGCGTGATGCGCGGGCTGGTGATCGCCGAGGAGTACACCTCGCGGGCCGGCATCGAGGCGTTCGGGGCCGGAACGCGGCTGCTGACGGGCCTGTGCCGGGTGGTGGCGGCGCTCAGCCGGGGCCGGCTGAGCGCCGACCACAGCGAGGTGACCCTGGTGATCCGCAAGCCGGAGAGCCGGTTCGCCAGGGTCCTCTAACGGGCCGGCGCCCGCCACGGAGCGGCATGACACGGCATGGGCGCGGCATGGGCGCGGCACCCGGGCGGCGCGATCGCGGCGGGCCGTGGTGCGCGCACCTTCCAGGGCTCGGTATTTTTCTGCGGAAACCCCTGATGACCTGGATCAGCCCGGCGGGGAGCCGGGCAGGATCGGAGCCGTGGTGACCGCCGACGCCGGCCTTCCCGACACTTTGCGCGAACTGCCCGCGTGGACCCCGGACGCGATCGAGCTCGCGGACCTGGAGCTGCTGCTGGCGGGCGTGTACCGGCCGCTGGCTGGGTTCCTCGGGTCCTTCGACACGGCCATGGTGATCGCGGGCGGACGGCTGGCCGACGGGACGCCCTGGCCGGTCCCCGTCACGCTCGCCGTCCCCAAGGAGCTGACCGCGCACGAGCGGGTCGTCCTCCAGGACCCGGAGGGCCTGCCGCTGGCCGTGCTGGACGTCGCCGAGGTCTGGCAGGACCCGACCTCCCAGGGCTGGCGGCTCGCGGGGACGCTGGAGCCGCTGCGCGCCCCGGCGCACGGCCCGTTCCACCGGTTGCGCCGCCGTCCCGACGAGATCGAACCGTACGAGGGCAACGTGCTCGCCGTCGCGACCCGCGAGCCACTGCACCGCAAGCAGCTCGGGCAGCTACGGCAGCTCGCCGAGCGGCTGGACGCGCGGGTGCTGGTGCTGCCGCTCCTGGGCGGCGGCCATGACGAGGCCCTGGTACGGGCGTTGCTGGCGGTGCGCAAGGAGCTGCCCGAGGGCACGCAGGTCATCCCCGTACCGCTGCCGCTGCGGGGCGGTGAGGGCGCGGCGGAGCGCGACCTGCGCCTGCGCTCGCACGTCGCCGCCGCCTACGGCGCCACGCACCTGCTGGCCGAGGAGGACGTCGAGGGCACGGCGATCCCCGTGGCGGTGCCCGAGCCATGGGCGTACGACGCCGACGTGGAGGTGTGGCGCCCGGTCGCCAGGATCGAGCCCGACCACGTCCAGGCCGAGCTGACCCCCGAGCGGCTCGGCGAGCTGCTCGACCGCGGCGAGCCGATCCCCGACTGGTTCACCCCGCCCGCGGTGGCGGCCGAGCTGGCCGTGGCGCGCCCGCCCAAGCACGAGCGCGGCCTCACGGTGTTCTTCACCGGCCTGTCCGGCTCGGGCAAGTCCACCGTGGCCAGGGGCCTGTCGGACGCGCTGATCGAGCGCGGCGGCCGCACCGTCTCGCTGCTGGACGGGGACGTGGTCCGCAGGCTGCTGTCGGCCGGGCTGACCTTCTCCCGCGCCGACCGCGACCTCAACATCCGCCGGATCGGCTTCGTGGCCACCGAGATCACCCGGCACGGCGGGGTGGCGATCTGCGCGCCGATCGCCCCGTACGCCGCGACCCGCGCCGAGGTGCGCCGGATGGTGTCCGCGGCGGGCGACTTCCTGCTGGAAGGCCGCTTCGACCACCGTGCCATAGGCATTGTCGGGCAGCAGGGCGGCAAACGAGCGCTTGCCGCGCGATATGGCGAAATCGACGATGCGCTTGACGTCGCTTTCTGGCAGGAAGCTCAAA
>Ga0164243_10014417_pt1 | contig 11013 bp, 6 predicted proteins | sample OricompcompostOP_FD_108781 | JGI IMG/M metagenome (GOLD analysis project Ga0164243, IMG submission 108781) | Organic Plus compost microbial communities from Emeryville, California, USA - Original compost - Organic plus compost (OP) | ecosystem: Engineered > Solid waste > Mixed feedstock >...
AGGCGTTTGGCACGTTCCTCAGCGTCAATGTGCTCAGCGGCTTTGTTATCGCGCTCTATGCGATGCTCATCGCCGAAGCCGTCCGCTGGCTCGAGGAAGCGGCGCCCTAGGGCAGCCGCATCCCGCCTCACACGCGGTCGATGCAACCCAATCCACCCAACGAGAAAAGGATCTGCCCATGAGCATGAGCCCCGCCCTTGTGAGCTACTGCGCCCTCGCAGCCGCCATCGTCTGTGTAGTGATCGGCACGACCTTCCTGCAGCAGTCGCAGCAGTTCACGAGGCTTGTCCCGACCCTGCTAATGGCCGTCTTTTACGGCACGGCCTTCTACATGCTCTCGATCGCCCTCAAGACGATCCCCGTCGGCGTCGCATACGCCATCTGGAGCGGGGTCGGCATCGTCCTCATCGCCGCTGTCGCGTACGTCGCTTTTCGCCAGACCCTGGACCTTCCCGCCGTGATCGGCATCGGCCTCATCATCGCCGGCGTTGCCATCGTCAACCTGTTCTCGAAATCGATCGCCCATTGAGGCAGCGACGGAGCTGTGAGGCTCGGCGTTCACTGCGCGCAGCCGTCACCCTGCCCTCACGCCAGAATTACTCCCCCATTTCGATAAACGTACGTCCCCCGCTCTCTGGCCGTCGTCCCCGCTTGGGCCGGAATCCATCCAGCGCCGGCTTGGTGGCAACCGGAATTCAGCCTCGGCCAGACCTCGGATGATTCGCATAATATATATTATGGAAATTATATAGCGACATATGGCGAGTGCTCAGCAACTTGTGTCAGACCCGTTAAGGACCGTTAAGACCATAGAGCCAGCCGCAACTCTGCCTGGCGGCCAACTCATTGGGCCTTCGACAAAGTCTTCAGCCTCGGATCCCGAGCCCCGGCCCGCATCTCCATCCCCCGGCGCACAAGACGGCGACCTCGGAAGCCCCCCGCGCGGGCTGTACGGCGCATCACTCTGAGCCCGCGGCGCTGGCGTCTTTCCGCAGGACCGACCGCCGGCTCGCGTCAATGCAAGACAACCCCGGGGCACCTTTAGTTGTTGATGGCACCTTGACTCTAACGGACTCCGTCGGACTCTCATGGACTCCGCTGGACTCTGACGCACTCTCACCGAACGATCACGCAGTTGCTGCTAAAAGCCGAAAGCACCTAGAGAGTGCTGATGAACCTCGGTAATGAGCAAACACACCCAGGGCCGACTTAAGACACGGCCTAGACCTGCGCCGGCCCAAGGTCGGGAATCCGCACCAGCATCAGCCTGGCCCCGCTCCAGACCCCGCCACTCTCTTGCTCATTCGCCACGAGTCCGACAAGCAACCGCGTCCGGCGCGAGCTCCTGCTTCCGCCTGCGCATGCGGAGCACTAGGTTGTATCTGACTAGTTTCGAACCCTCACGAACCCTATCGGACCCAGGCGGACTCTGACGTACCCTCGCAAACTCCGCCCCAAGTTGCCGCTCAAAGGATCGGCGTGAGAGTTCGCAGAGTTGCTGATGAACTCCACCGAACGCGCCGTCGGCTGTCGACGGCGAGAATAGGGGCCCGGCCAGCCACAGCCGTTGCCGAGCCCGCCTAAGGCTGCCTCACTTCTCGTGCTCGTTCGCCACGAACCGGTCGAGCAGCCGCACGCCCCAGCCTGAGCCCCAGCTCGGATTGATGGCGTTGCGCGGCGCGTCCATCGCCGTGCCGGCGAGATCGATGTGAGCCCACGGCGTCGCCTTGTCTTTGACGAAGCGCTGGATGAACTGCGCCGCGGTGCACGCGCCCGCCCAGCGGCCGCCGAGGTTTTTGACGTCCGCGTTCTTGGAGTCGATCATCTTGTCGTAGGCCTTGTCCAAGGGCATCCGCCAGACCTTCTCGCCGGTCTGCTTCGACGCAGCTAGCAGCGAATCCGCCAAATCCTCGCTGTTGGAGTAGAGTCCGGCGTACTCCTTGCCCAGCGCCACCATGATGGCGCCCGTGAGCGTCGCGAGATCGATGAGCAGCTTCGGCTTGAAGCGGTCCTGCGCGTACCAGAGCACGTCGGCGAGCACCAGCCGGCCCTCGGCGTCCGTGTTGAGGACTTCGATCGTCTGGCCTGACATCGAGCGGACGATGTCACCCGGCCGCTGGGCCGTACCCGACGGCATGTTCTCGACGCAGCCGATGATGCCGACGGCATTGACCTTCGCCTTGCGTGCGGCGAGCGCGTGCATCAGGCCGACGACGCAGGCTGCGCCGCCCATGTCGCCCTTCATGTCCTCCATGCCCTGCGCCGGCTTCATCGAGATGCCGCCGGTGTCGAACACGACGCCCTTGCCGATGAAGGCGAGAGGCGCGGCGTCCTTCTTGCCGCCCTGCCAGCGCATGACGACGACGCGCGCCGGCCGCACGCTGCCCTGCGCCACACCGAGCAGCGCGCCCATCTTCAGCTTCTCGAGATCGGCTACGTCCAACACCTCGACCTTGACGCCGACGTCTTCAAGCGTCTGCGCTCGCTCGGCGAACTCGACCGGGCCCAACGCATTGGCCGGCTCGTTGACGAGATCGCGGGCGAAGTGCACGCCCTCGGCGACGCCCTTGAGCCGCGCGTAGGCCTTCTCGGCCTTCTTGGGGTCGGCCGTGTGAATGACGAGCTGCTCAAGCCCGTCGGCCTGCTGGTCCTCGCCGTCCTCCTTCTGGGACTTCGAAAGGTACTTGCGGAAGTTGTAGTTACGCAGCTGAGCACCGAACGCGAGATTCGCCGCTAGCTCCGCCGAATTGACCTCGCCGTCCTCGCCCGGAACCTCCGCGACGATGCTCGCTGCGCGCGTTTTGCGGCTGAGGATCTGACCCATCGCCGTGCCGCCGAGCAGCACCCAGTCGTCCTCGCTGACGTCCGCGATCTTGCCGGTGCCGATCAGGATCACCCGCTGCTCCTTGAGACCGTGCGGCGCCAGCACTTCCAGCGTGCTCTTGGGCTTGCCCGTGAACTCGGCCGCTTTCGCCGCCTTCTCGAGGCCACCGCCGGCCTTTTCGTTGGCCTTGCGCCCGGTCGAGGAGAACTCGAGATCCGGAGCCACCAGGAAGCAGGCGACGGCTTCGCGCTCTTCCGTCAGTGGCGCAAACGTGATCTCGAACTGGGCTGCCTTTTTGGCGGGCATGGGGAGGCTCCTTGGGTTAGACGGTCGTTCCAGGCTAGAGGAGCAGCGGCCGGTCGGCTACGGCATGGCGCTGAGATAGCGCGTAGACTGACCGATTGCGACGCTAAAACGACGCCCGAAGGCGCGGCTTAGCTCCGGAAGGCTCAGGATGTCCGCAGATTAGTCGCTCGCGCCTCGCAATCAAGCCGGTTCAACCGGGTAGGAAAGCGAAATCAGCTTCTCCCGGGCGTGGGATCATCCACCATGCGAACGTGCAAGAAGCCCCGAGCGCGATGTCCTTGGGGGTGCCCGGTGTTTCCCCCGAGCCGAATTTCCGCCACCGTGCTATGGGACCTGCGGGGCATGCAGTTGCGATAGGATTCTCTTCAGGTTTCGTCCGGGGCGCGGGAGGGATCTCCGCCGCAACGCCAGCACAAGTTTTCACGTAATGTCGATCATCTTCCGATACGTATTCCGGCAGGCTGCGAGTGCGCTGTTGCTGATCCTGTCGTCGCTCGGCGGCATCGTCTGGATCGCGCTTGCGCTGAGGCAGCTCAACGTCGTGACCTCGCAGGGCCAGGACGGCTGGCTGCTGCTCAAGATGACGACCTTGGCGCTGCCCAACCTGCTCGCGATCATCGCGCCCTTCGCGATGCTGATCGCCATCATTCACACGTTGAACCGCCTCAACGGCGACAGCGAGCTCATCGTCCTGACGGCCTCGGGCGCCAACGGCTGGACCGTCGCCAAGCCTTTGATTGCGCTCGCCCTCCTCGTCACCATCGCGGTCGGCTTCGTCAATCACATCGGCATGCCGTGGAGCCTGCGCCTCCTTCGGGAGTATATCGTGCAGGTGCGAACCGATCTCTTGACCCAGGTCATCCAACCGGGGCGCTTCTCGACAGCGGAAAAGGGGCTCACCTTCCACATTCGCGAGCGCACGCACAACGGCGATCTGCGCGGCCTTATCATTCAGGACACGCGCGATCCTAAGCAGTCGCAGGCATACCTCGCCGAGCTCGGCCAGATCGTGAAGCAGGAGTCGGGCGCCTTCCTCGTCATGAGCGACGGCCACATTCTGCGTCGCGCCGAGAAGGACGATGCCGCCCAAATCATCGAGTTCCAAAAGTACGCCATCAACCTCGCCGCCCTCGACGATCAGGAATCGACCCAGATCGACTACAAGCCGCGCGAGCGCTATCTGGACGAGCTCATCAATCCGGCGCCCGACGACAAGACCTATCACGCGCAGGTCGGGCTGTTCCGCGCCGAGCTGCACGAGCGCTTCGCCAATCCGCTCTATCCGATCGCCTTCGTACTAATCGCCCTCGCAGCGGTCGGCCAGGCGCAGTCGACCCGCCAGAATCGCGCCGAGGGCGTCATCCTGGGCTTCGTCGCCGCGGCCGGGGCACGTCTCGGCGGCCTCGCCGTCAACAACCTCGTGGCCCTCAATGCCATGTTCATTCCGCTGCTCTACGCGATCCCGATTCTCGCCTGTCTGCTCTCGCTCATCGTCATCGTCCGCAACGCCCGCCCCCGCGCCGGCCCGTCCCGCATCGCTGACCTGCGCGATCGGCTCGGCGCTCTATTTGCTGGCCTCAGGGAACGGCTCGGCCTCGCCCGTCCGCGCTCAGCCACCGCACAGCCGTCGAGGAGCCGCTGACCGGTGGGATTGGGAACAGCCACGCTCAACTGGTACGTCGGACGCTGGTTTCTTACCGCGATCCTCGGCACCTTCGTGTTGTGTAGCGCACTGATTTTCATGATCGACTTCGTCGAGCTGCTGCGCCAAGCCGGAAAGTACGGCAGCGTTCCCGCCTGGCTGCTCGCCTGGATGGCGATTCTGCGCCTGCCCGCGTACACCGAGTTCCTGCTCCCCTTCGCCATCATGACGGGCTCAATTGCTGCCCTCCTGCAGCTGAGCCGCAAGAGCGAGCTCACCGTCATGCGCGCCGGCGGCATGTCCGTCTGGCAGTTTCTGCGTCCGGGCTTCGTCGTCGCCGTCCTACTCGGAACGCTGGCGACCACTCTCTACAACCCCCTCGCCGCCGCCGCCCGCGAGGAAGCCGAGCGCATCTTCGCCGAGGCCTTCGGCCGCGACGTCAACCTCCTTCGCTCTAAATCCGGCGAATCGTGGCTGCGCCAGAACGGCGTCGACGGCCAGTCCGTCATCAATGCCGTCAGCGCCTCCAACCGCGGCCTGACACTCACCGGTGTCATCGTCTTCGTCTACGACGCCGAGGGCAAATTCGTCGAGCGCGTCGACGGCGCGCGAGCCGACCTCAAGGAAGGCTACTGGGAGTTGCGCGACGCCTGGGTCTCCGGCATTCGCCGCGAGCCTCAGAAATACGATTTCTACATGATCTCCACCTACCTTACACCGGACCGCGTTCAGGACGCCCTCGGCACCGCAATTTCCGTGTCGTTCTGGGATCTCCCTGGTCTGATTGAAGTTGCGGAAAAAGCTCAACTTTCAGCAACAAACCTGCGCATTCAGTATGAGCTTCTGCTATCCAGGCCGCTGCTCTGCTTTGCGATGGTGCTTTTGGCCGCCACTGTGTCGTTGCGGTCATTCCGGTCCGGCGGCATCCAGACTATGGTCGTCACCGGTATGGTAGGGGGGCTCGGTTTCTTCTTACTCGCGGAGGTTTCACGACAAGTGGGCACAGCGGGGTTGGTGCCGCCATGGGCGGCTGTCTGGCTGCCTGTCGTGTTGGTTATCTTGGTTTCGTTGACGGTGCTCTTGCACCAGGAGGACGGCTGAGTGAAGCGTCGAGCGCGGAAGCCGCATTTGGGTCGCGGCAGGGGGCGCGCAGCGCAAGCACGCTGGGGGGAAATCCCCGGCCGTGCGCGCTTGTCGACTCCTGCACCGACCACAGCGCACATCCGTAACCGACTGAAGGCTATGGGGTTGGCCCTCGCGGCCGCCATCGCCGTTGCTTGCGCGCCGCTGGGCCATGACGCCGCCGCCCAGGACCCGAGCTCCGTCACCGGGCGGCGGACCGCCGCGCCGAGCTTCCGCGACACCCCGAATCTGATGCCGGCGACCAACATCGACCGCTCGCAGCCGTTGTACCTCCAGGGCGATCAGCTCATCTACGACAACTCCGGCAACAACGTCGTCGCCCGCGGCAACGTCGAGATCTACTACAACAACTACATCCTGACGGCCGATGAGGTCGCCTACGACCAGAGCGCCAATACGCTGACGGCGGTCGGCAACGTCGTGCTGAAAGAGCCCAACGGCAACATCATCCGCGCCGACCGTTACACCTTGAGCGACGACTTCAAGGACGGCTTCGTGCAGCAGCTGAGCGTTGTGGCCAAGGACGACACCCGCATCGCCGCCGAGCGCGCTACCCGCCGCGAAGGCAACATCACCGAATTCCACAACGGCCGGTTCACGCCTTGCCGCTCCGACGGTGGTTCGCCTCCGCTTTGGTGTCTCTCCGCCACGACCATCATCCACGACCAGCAGGCGGCCACCATCACCTACCAGGACGCGCAGTTCGAGCTCTTCGGCCAGCCGATCCTCTACCTGCCCTATTTCCAGCATCCCGATCCATCGGTGAAGCGCCGCTCGGGCTTCCTAATGCCGACCTACGGAACGTCGTCAGACCTAGGCTTCATGACGTCGGTGCCCTACTACTTCGCGCTGGCGCCGAACTACGACTTCACGTTCCATCCGGCCTACATGACCAAGCAGGGCGTGCTCTGGCAGGGTGATTTCCGCCACCGCCTGGCGAACGGCCAATACAATATCAAGTTCGCGGCGATCGATCAGAACTGCGGCGATCTTCCCGACCAGATTCGCGCGAACGCGGAGCGCTGCGAGGACCTCGATGGCTTCCGTGGCAGCCTCGAGACCAAGGGTCTATTCTCGCTTTCGAGCTGGTGGAAGTTCGGCTGGGATGTGACGCTGGAAAGCGATGACACCTTCCGTCGCTTCTATCAGCTCGACAGCATCCTGCTGACCGACCGCGTCAACCAAGTCTTCCTCGAGGGCCAGTCGGACCGCAACTACTTCGGCATGACCTTCTACCACTTCGGTGGCCTGACCTTTGACGACAACCCGCAGTCGGAAAGCCGCGTCCACCCGATCATCGACCACAACTACGTGCTCGACGACCCCGTGCTCGGCGGCGAAATCAAGTTCGACAGCAACGTCATGAGCTTCTCGCGCGGCGACTTCTACACCGACGGCACCAGCGCGCAGGACATCAACCGTGCGGTGACCGAGGTCACCTGGCGCAAGCGCCTGATCGACAACATCGGCATCACCTACACACCGTTCGCCAACCTGCGCGGCGACCTCTATCAGGTGAACAACTTCATCGACCCGATCACCGGTGAGACGATCGCCGACGAGTCGGTCGCCCGCGGCATGGCCTCGGCCGGCGCTACGGTCTCATATCCGTGGATCGCCAGCGCCCTTAACGCCAGCCACACCGTCGAGCCGATCGGTCAGATCATCGCGCGCACCGCCAGCACCGATCAGCACCGCCTGCCCGACGAAGACGCGAAAAGCCTCGTCTTCGACGACACCAATCTCTTCGAGTTCGACAAATTCTCGGGCTATGACCGCGTCGAGACCGGCACCCGCGCCAACGTCGGCGTGCAATACACCTTCCAGGCCAACACTGGGGGCTACGCCCGCCTGCTCGCGGGCCAGAGCTTCCAGCTCTCCGGAGACAACCCGTTCGAGAACCCGGGCTTCGTTGACCCCAACGCGCCCCCTGATGATCGCGAACCCGTGTTCAACCCCGCGAGCGGCCTCGAGACCACGCGTTCCGACTACGTCCTCGGCGCCTATCTTGCGCCCACCGACGTCTTCCGCTTGATCTCACAGAGCCGCTTCGACGAGGACGATCTCTCGTTGCGCCGTCAGGATGCTGCCATCGTCGCCAACCTCGGGCCGTTCTACGCAGACGCCACATACACGTATGCCAACGAGGTTCCGTCGCTGGTGCGCGATGACGAGTTCGATTTCGACAACACCGATCAGCAGGAAATCTCGGGTAGCTTGGGCATTCAGCTTACCAATGCCTGGAGCGTCCGCGGCCGCGTCCGTTATGACCTCGACGACTCGGAGATCCTGGCCGATGCCCTGCAGCTGCGCTACGCCGACGAGTGCTTCGTGCTGACGGCGACCTACTCCGAGCACTTCTACAACGACCCGCTGCGCGACATCGATACGGACCGCACGCTGTTCCTGCGCTTCGAACTCAAGCACCTGGGTGACTTCGAGTACAAGACCGACGCGCTCGACTACGTAATGGGCGATCAGCAGCCTCCACGCTGATCCCACTGCCGCACTCTCAATCGCCGCCGCCGGCCCCTGTCGGCGGCGGCTGCGGGCCCCAGCCCCCGTTTACCAAACCCCGCTTTCGGGTGGCCGGAGCCGCGTTCAGGGCTCCCAACGGCGGCGTAGTCCACAGTGGGCGCCCTCCCGCCCTTGGCCCGCGGCGGGCCCGATGCTAAGTGCAATCAGCATCTTCGCCATGCCGTCGCCGATGTTGACGGCTAAGACGCGTTCATGACAGCGTTGCCGCAGCTCACGACACCGTGGCTGTGGCTCGACAACAACCGCCGACCAAGCCGCAAGCGAGGCCACTCCGATGCCCCGATCCCGCCCCATCCGCCCGCGCGTCCGCCGCACGGCCATGAGCGCCGTGATCGCCGCCGGCGTTTGTGTTGTATTGACGAATTCGCTTGCCGCGGGTCCGGCCCAGCGCGCCGCTGGCGCGGCCAACACCGGGGGAGACTCCAGCAACGTCCATCTCGTCGCCGCCGGCGACGCCGCAAAAGGCTCGGGCGGCAAGGCCCAGGGCATCGCCGTGCTCGTCAATGACGAGCCCATCACAAACTATGAGATCGAGCTGCGGCAGAAGCTGCTCGCCACCAGCGCTGGCGGCATGCAGGAGCGCGCCCAAGCGAACTTCAAGAAGCTCGTCCAGGACGAAAGCACCAATACCAAGCTGCGCGCCATCCTCGACGCGACCGTCAAAGCCAACCAGGGCAAGAGCCGCGAGGAGATCCTCGCCATCTTCGAGCAGAAGAAGAAAGCATTCGCCAAGGGCCTGCAGGAGCAGGCGGTCGCCAACGCGCGCGCCGCCATTCTGCCGGGGCTGCGCAAGAAGGCGCTCGACGAGCTCATCGACGAGCGCCTGAAGCTGCAGGAGGCCAAACGCCTCAACGTCCTCGCTGACGATGCCGAGATCGACAAGATCATCGACGGCCTCGCCGAGCGCAACAAGATGAACCGCGAGCAGTTCGCCCAGCACATGAAGCAGATGGGCACGGACGTCTACACCATGCGCACGCGATTCCAGGCGATGATGTCCTGGCAGAACGTCGTGCGCCGGCAGTTCGGACACCAGATCGCCATCACCGACCGCGATCTCGACCGCGCCATCGCCAACGTCGCAGGCGAAGACCAGACCGAGCTCGACCTTCAGCGCATTGTCCTGATCGTTCCGCCGGAGGTCGACCAGAGCATCGTCGCCAAGCGCCTGCGCGAGGCGGCAGCACTGCGCCAGAAGTTCCAGAACTGCTCGATGACGCCGCAGCTCGCCAAGAGCGAGGGTGCGACCCGCTTTGACGCCGTCGGCCCGAAGCCCGCGTCCGCCATCTCTGAGCCGACGCGCACGCTACTGCTCAGCGCCAGCGACGGCGAGATGCTTCCCCCCACTGTCGGCGCCGAGGGCGTCGAGCTCTGGGTACTGTGCGGCCGCAAGATCGTCGCCGCCCAGGAGAACAAGCGTGACGAGGCGGCCAAGGAGTTGCGTCAGCAGGAGTTCGAAGTCCTGGCGCAACGCCACCTCAAGGACCTGCGCCAGGACGCGCACATCGAGTATCGCTGAGTGCCCGAGAACGCATCGCTATCGTTGACGTCGCCCACCAAGGCAGAAGTTGATGCGCCCCCGCCGTCGGTCCTCACCATGGGCGATCCCGCCGGCATCGGCCCGGAGTTGACGCTGATCGCCTTTGCCAGGAGGCACGCCCGCGGCTTGCAGCCCTTCGCCGTCTACGCCGATCCGGACATGCTTGCAGTCCGCGCCGCAGCGCTCGGGCTCGACGTAGCGATCAAGAGCATCACGGACCCGACGAAGGCGCGCGATGCTTTCGCGGCCGCGCTTCCCGTGATCCCGGTGGCTCTAGCGCGTCCTTCCGTGCCTGGCGAGCCCGATCCTGAGAACGCCCGGGCCGTCATCGCCTCGATCGAGGCGGCCGTCGCAGCAGTGCAGGCGGAACACGCCTCAGCCGTCGTCACCAACCCAATCGCCAAGTCGGTGCTCTACGCCGCGGGCTTCTCTCATCCCGGCCACACCGAGTTCCTGGCGCACCTTGCCGATCACGGCAGCCCTGGCGCCGCACCGACGCATCCCGTCATGATGCTGGCGTCGCAAGAACTGCGTGTCGTACCCGTAACCATCCATATTCCGCTTGCCGACGTTCCGGCCGCGCTCAGCCGCGAGCTCATCGTCAAGACGGTCCGCATCACGGCCGAGGCGCTGCAGCGCTACTTCGGCATTGCCGCACCGCGCCTACGCGTCACCGGCCTCAATCCGCACGCCGGCGAGAACGGCAGCATCGGAGGTGAGGATGAAGCCATCATCGCTCCGGCCATTGCCGAGCTGCGCGGCCTTGGGATCGACGCGACCGGCCCCGCCCCCGCCGACACCATGTTCCATGCCGCGGCGCGCGCGACCTACGACGCCGCCATCGCCATGTATCACGACCAGGCGTTGATCCCGATCAAGACGCTCGCCTTCGACCGCGGCGTGAACGTCACCCTGGGCCTGCCGTTCGTGCGCACCTCCCCCGACCACGGCACCGCCTTCGACATCGCCGGCCAAGGCCGCGCGTCCCCCGAGAGCCTGATCGCGGCGATCGAGCTGGCC
>Ga0164243_10014418_pt1 | contig 11012 bp, 11 predicted proteins | sample OricompcompostOP_FD_108781 | JGI IMG/M metagenome (GOLD analysis project Ga0164243, IMG submission 108781) | Organic Plus compost microbial communities from Emeryville, California, USA - Original compost - Organic plus compost (OP) | ecosystem: Engineered > Solid waste > Mixed feedstock >...
CCGCGGCCGCGATCGCCATCAGGTTCGTGTCGGTGCCACCGCTGGACTGGGCGACCGACTGCAGCCGTCCAGCCGCGAGCACACCCCCGAGGGCGGCGAAGGCCGAGGTCAGCGCGAACACCGAGAGGTAGACCCGGTTGACCGGGATGCCCGACCGGCGAGCGGCCTCGACGTTGCCACCCACGGCGAAGACGTGGCGCCCCCACACGGTGCGGCGCAGCGCAAGGTCCAGCACGACCACCATGAGCACCCACAGCAGCGGCATCCAGCCGATGCCGCGGTCGATGTTGAGGTAGTAGGCCAGGAATCCGACCGCCACGATGAGCGCGACGGCACGGACCGCGACCCCGAGCATCGACGGCGCCGAGAGCCCTGCGGCCGTACGGCGACGGATCGTCAGCGCCCGTCCGCCGAAGTAGAGCAGGCCGACGACCGCCGCGAGCACGTAGGAGGCCAACGGCGACAGGAACTTGAAGTTCGCGAAGTCGATCAGCCAGCTGTCGGGCGGCAGGTTGACCGTGCCGCGCCGTCCGAGCACCCACAGCTGCAGGCCCAGGATCGCGAGCAGACCGGCGAGCGTGATGACGAACGATGGCACCCCGAAACGGGTGAACAGCAGCCCGTACAGCGTCCCGATGGCCAGACCGGCGGCCAGCGCGGCCAGGATCGCGAGCGGCAGCGCCCAGCCGTGGTAGACGAGCGTGACGGCCAGGATGGCCCCCGACACACCGCTGACCGAGCCGATAGAGAGGTCGATCTCGCCGAGCAGCAGCACCAGCACGACACCGAGGGAGATCATGCCGATCGTGGCCGAGTCGAGGCTCAGCTCGACGAGGTTGCGCGACGACAGGAAGCGCGGGTTCTGCAGGTAGAAGACGAGCCAGATGACCACGAGCCCGACGAGCACCGGGACGACGCCGAGGTCGCCTGAGCGCATCCGGCGCAGGAACGCCCGCACGGCCATGGCCGGTGAGCCGTCGTCGATGAGACGCTCATCGCTCTTGTCGCTGAAGGACGGAGTGCTCATGCGTCGGCCCCACTCTCGGTGTCGGTCGTGCGTGGACGTGGTCCGCGGCTCGCGCGAGCGGTGACCACGTTGTCCGAGGCGCCGGTGATCGCGGCGACGAGCTGCTCGGTGCTGACGTCGTCGATGGAGAACTCAGCGCCGTTGCGGCCGAGCCGCAAGACGTAGATGCGGTCGGCGACCGCCTGCACGTCGGCCATGTTGTGGGTGATCAGGACGACCCCCAGCCCGCGGCTGCGCAGCCGTTCGATGAGGTTGAGCACCTCGGCGGTCTGCGCGACGCCGAGGGCGGCCGTCGGCTCGTCGAGCATGACGACCTTCGGGTTGCCCACGAGGCTGCGAGCGATGGCGACCGTCTGGCGCTGCCCGCCCGAGAGCGAGGCGATCGGGATGCGCACCGACGGGATCTTGGCCGAGAGCTGGCGCAGGAGCTCCCAGCTGCTGCGCTCCATCTCGACCTCGTCGAGCGAGCCGCCGGAGGTGATCTCCTGGCCCAGGTAGAGGTTGGCGACGACGTCGAGGTTGTCGCAGAGTGCGAGGTCCTGGAACACCGTGGCGATGCCGAGGGCCTGCGCGGCCTTGGGCCCGTTGACGTGGACGGTCTGGCCGTCGAAGACCATCTCGCCCTCGTCGGCCTCGTAGACCCCGGCCATGATCTTGACGAGCGTCGACTTGCCGGCGCCGTTGTCGCCGACGAGGGCGACGACCTCGCCGGGGTGGACGTCGATCGAGACGTCCTGGAGCGCCTGGACGGCGCCGAATCGCTTGCCGATGCCGGTGAGTTGGAGCACCGGGGTGGTGTCAGCAGCCATGAGAGACCTCGCTGGAAGTGGTGGACGTGGGTGGACGTGACACGGAGGGGCAGGGGCGACCCTGCCCCTCCGTGTCCCGGGTGCTGCCTGCTGCCGGGCTAGCTCAGCCCCGCCGTCGCGCACGCGGCGGCGTACTCGGCGGTGCAGATGTCCTTGACGGAGTAGAAGCCGTCGGCGACGACCGTGTCGGCGACCTTGTCGACCGTGACGACTGCCGGGTCGAAGATGAACGACGGGACACCGTCGAAGTCGGTGGTGTCGCTGACCTTCTTGTCGTTCACGATGTTGACCGCGACCTCGGCGGCCTTCTCGGCCTCGGTCTTGATCGACTTGTAGATCGTCATGAACTGGTCACCGGAGACGATCCGCTGGATGGCGGCAAGCTCGGCGTCCTGACCCGTGATCGGGGGCATCTTCTTCAGGCCGGCCGACCGCAGCGCGGCGATGACACCGCCGGCCTGGCCGTCGTTGGCGGCGTAGACGCCTGCGAGGTCCTGCGGGTCGATGTTGTTGAGCTGGCTGCTGGTGAACTTCTGTGCGTTCTCCGGGCTCCAGTCGGGATTGTCGTACTCCGCGGCGATCTTGAGACCGCTCGCGTCGAGCACCTTGTGCGCGCCCGCCTTGAACTGGGCCGCGTTCGGATCGGTCGGCGAGCCGTTGAGCATCAGGATCTCGCCCTTGCCGCCCGTCGCGTCCACCAGAGCCTGGGCCTGCATCTCGCCGACCTTCTCGTTGTTGAACGACAGGTAGTAGTCAGCGCCCTTGACGAAGCGGTCGTAGGCGATGACGGGGACGTCGGACGCCTGCGCCGACTTCACGACACCGGCCGACGCCGTGCCGTCGACGGGGTCGAGCACGAGCACCGACGCACCGTTCGTCAGGGCCGACTCGGCCTGCTGCTGCTGCTTCTGCGGATCCTGGTCGGCATTGAGGTAGTCGACCTTGCAGCTGCTGCACAGGTCCTTGACCTTCGCCTCGAAGAGCGGGCGGTCGAACGCCTCGTACCGAGTGGTCTTGGTCTCGGGGAGCAGCAGCGCGATCGTCTTGCCGCTGTCTCCCTCGTCATCGCCGCTGCTGTTCGCGCCGCAAGCGGCCAAGGCGCCGAGGGACGTCACCACAGCGACGCCCAGCACGGCTGCGCGTGCAAATCTTTTCACAGTTCCTCCAGCTCACTGCGGCGCACACCGTTGTGCACCTTCATGCTTGCCAGTCTCTTCCGATGCCGCATTGTCGTCAAGTGTTGAACACAAACTAGTTAAAACTTAGATCCATCCACCGACTTGCTTTCATCTCTTGACGACAACGCCTATCTCTTCGCTAAGGTGTCCTCATGCCTGCACCCGGTTCGACCTCGTCGCTGCGCGCCGCCAACCAGCACCGTGTGGTGGCAGCGCTGCGGGCCGAGAGCGACCTGAGCCAGGCCGAGATCGCCCGGGGCACGGGCCTCGCGCCGGCCACCGTCTCCAACATCGTCAAGGAGCTCGTCTCCCTCGGCCTCCTCGAGACGACGAGCGGTGCCGGACGACGCGGGGCCACCGTGCGCATCTCCCTCGGGGCCGGCCTCGTCGCGGGTGTCGACTTCGGCCACTCGCACGTGCAGGTGGCCATCGGCGACCTTGCCGGGCGGGTCTTGGCCACGGATGAGCGTCCGCTCGCCAACGACCATCCCCACGAGGAGGGCCTCGCACTCGCCCATGAGCTGCTCGACGACTTGCTCGTCACCCAGCACGCCTCGCTCGACGACGTCCGGGCCGTCGGCATCGGCCTGCCCGCCCCGATCGGCCGCGACGGCATCCTCGACTCCGGCTCCATCCTGCCCGGCTGGGTCGGCGTCCATGCCGAGAAGGCGGGCTCGGCCCAGTTCGGTGTGCCGACGCTGGCCGACAACGACGCCAACCTGGGGGCGCTGGCCGAGGCCACCGTCGGCGCGGGCGTCGGCGTCAGCTCGATGGCCTACGTGAAGCTCTCATCGGGTGTCGGCTGCGGCCTGGTGCTCGACGGACGCCTCTACCGCGGCGGACTCGGCACGGCCGGCGAGCTGGGCCACCTGACCATGGACGAGAACGGCCCCCTGTGCCGGTGCGGCAGCCGCGGCTGCCTCGAGGCCTACGTCGGTGGGGAGGCCCTCACCGAGCAGTTCGCCACGCGTCGGTCAGAGCTCACCGTGGCCGACTTCGTCTCACTCGCGCTCACCGGCGACACCGGCGCACGCCGCCTCGTCGAGGACGCCGGCCGTTACCTCGGGCGCGCCGCCGCGGTGCTCGCGAACGTCCTGGGGCTCGAGCTCATCGTCATCGGCGGCGACATGGCAGCGGCCGGCGACCTGCTGCTCGACGGCGTCCGCGATGGCCTGCGCCGACACGCGCTCGTGCAGGTGTCGTCATCGGTCAAGGTGACCCCTGCCGCCCTGGGCCATGCCTCGTCGGCGATCGGCAGCGTCCTGCTCGCCCTCGACGCCGTCGAGCTCCCAATCTGACCCGTTCCTCGCCTGGACGCACGAAGGCCCCGGACCAGCAGGTCCGGGGCCTTCGTGGTGGAGCAGGCTCTACTAGAAGCCCATGCCGCCCATGTCGCCCATGTCGGGAGCGCCGCCGCCGGCGCCCGCGGGCTCCGGCTTGTCGGCGACGACAGCCTCCGTGGTGAGGAACAGGGCCGCGATGGACGCCGCGTTCTGCAGCGCCGAGCGCGTGACCTTGGCCGGGTCGATGATGCCTTCGGCGATCATGTCGACGTACTCGCCGGTCGCGGCGTTGAGGCCGTGACCCGGCTCGAGGTTGGCGACCTTCTCAGCGACGACGCCGCCCTCGAGGCCGGCGTTGATCGCGATCTGCTTGAGCGGGGCCGAGGCCGCGCTCTTGACGATCGCCGCACCAGTGGCCTCATCACCCTCGAGCGAGAGCTTCTCGAACGCCGCGGCGCTCGCCTGGACGAGCGCCACGCCGCCACCGGCGACGATGCCCTCCTCGACGGCTGCCTTCGCGTTGCGAACGGCGTCCTCGATGCGGTGCTTGCGCTCCTTGAGCTCGACCTCGGTGGCCGCGCCGACCTTGATGACGGCCACGCCGCCGGCAAGCTTGGCGAGACGCTCCTGGAGCTTCTCACGGTCGTAGTCGGAGTCGCTGCTCTCGATCTCGCCCTTGATCTGCGCGACGCGACCGTTGATCGCGTCCTGCTCGCCGCCACCCTCGACGATGGTGGTCTCGTCCTTGGTGGTGACGATCTTGCGCGCGGTGCCGAGCAGCGTCAGGTCAGCGTTCTCCAGGGAGAGGCCGACCTCTTCGCTGATGACCTCGCCACCGGTGAGGATGGCGATGTCGGCCAGCATGGCCTTGCGGCGGTCGCCGAAGCCCGGGGCCTTGATGGCGACGGACTTGAAGGTGCCACGCATCTTGTTGACGATGAGCGTCGCGAGGGCCTCGCCCTCGACGTCCTCGGCGATGATGGCGAGCGGCTTGCCCGACTGCATGACCTTCTCGAGGACCGGGACGAGGTCCTTCACCGAGGTGATCTTGGAGTTGACGATGAGCAGGTACGGGTCGTCGAGGACCGTCTCCTGGCGCTCGGCGTCGGTGACGAAGTAGCCCGACAGGTGACCCTTGTCGAAGCGCATGCCCTCGGTCAGCTCGAGGTCGAGGCCGAACGTGTTCGACTCCTCGACGGTGATGACGCCTTCCTTGCCGACCTTGTCCATCGCCTCGGCGATGAGCGCGCCGACGATGGGGTCAGCGGCGGAGATCGAGGCCGTCGAAGCGATCTGCTCCTTGGTCTCGACGTCCTTCGCCATGCTCAGCAGCTGCTCGCTGATGGCCTCGACAGCAGCCTCGATGCCCTTCTTCAGGCTCATCGGGTTGGCGCCGGCAGCCACGTTGCGCAGTCCTTCGCGCACGAGGGCCTGGGCGAGCACGGTGGCCGTGGTGGTGCCGTCGCCCGCGACGTCGTCGGTCTTCTTGGCGACCTCCTTGACGAGCTCGGCGCCGATCTTCTCGTAGGGGTCCTCGAGCTCGATCTCCTTGGCGATGCTCACGCCGTCATTGGTGATCGTGGGGGCTCCCCACTTCTTCTCGAGCACGACGTTGCGGCCCTTGGGGCCGAGCGTCACCTTCACTGCGTCAGCGAGCTGGTTCATCCCACGCTCGAGGCCGCGACGTGCTTCTTCGTTGAAAGCAATTGTCTTTGCCATGGTTCTCCGCGTTCGCGTCGAAATTGTGGAGACCAGTCGATGCCCGCGACGGACGACCGGGGACGACGACGGACCCTTCCCGCCGCGACCCTCGGCCTCATCGGCCTGGTCCGGTGTCTAGCACTCTCATCATACGAGTGCTAATCAACGGCGCGCAATCGGCTGTTCACGACGGCAGTGCGGCGACCCCACGATCAGGCGCGGGAAAACGCTGAGGCCCGGTCCTGGAAGGACCGGGCCTCAGCGTTTTGGGCGTCAGTGCCCGATGACCTCGTGCGCCTCGCGACCCTTGGGCCCGTCGACGACCTCGAACTCGACGGCCTGGCCGTCCTCGAGGGTCTTGTAGCCCTCGGAAGCGATCTTGGACCAGTGGACGAACACGTCGTCCTGGCCCTCGACCTCGATGAAGCCAAAGCCCTTGTCAGCGTTGAACCACTTGACGGTGCCCTGCACCATGCCGTACTCCCGTTTGCTGCTCGGAAGCCCGCCTGCCCGGGCTCCTCATGCGATGAGCCTATACGTCGATGCTGCCACCGGCTACGGCCGGGATGATCGAGAGCTGGGAGCCTGCGGGCGTCGGGGTGTCGAGGCCCTCGGAGAAGCGGACATCCTCCTCGGCGACGTAGATGTTGACGAATCGACGCAGCGCGCCCTGCTCGTCGAGCACGCGGGCCTTGATGCCGGGGAAGCTCGCCTCGAGGGAGTCGATGACCTCGATCAGGGTGGCGCCCTCGGCGCTGACCTGCGACTGCTCCTGGGTGTAGCTGCGCAGGATCGTGGGGATGCGGACGGTGACGCTCAACGGTGCTCCTGTGATGTGTGGCGAGGTGGGTCAGGCGATGCCGGACGCCGTGAAGGCCTCGTAGGTGGGTTCGATCGTGACGGTGGGGCCGACACGTCCGGAGATCGCGTCGAGGGTCTTGAGGCCGTCACCGGTGTTGAAGATAACGGTCTCGGCATCGGGATCGAGGCGGCCGTCGGCGAGCAGCTTCTTCAAGACCGAGACGGTGACGCCGCCAGCGGTCTCGGCGAAGATGCCCTCGGTGCGGGCGAGCAGCTGGATGCCGTCGCGGATCTCGTCCTCGCTGACGTCGGCGACCGCGCCGCCGGTGCGACGCACGACGTCGAGCACGTACGGCCCGTCGGCCGGGTTGCCGATGGCGAGCGACTTGGCGATCGTGTCGGGCTTGACCGGACGCACGACGTCCCAGCCCTCGCGAAAGGCCGTCGAGACCGGTGAGCACCCGGTCGCCTGCGCGCCGAAGATCTTGTACGGGGCGTCCTCGACGAGGCCGAGCTTCACGAACTCGCTGAAGCCCTTGTCGACCTTGGTGAGCTGGGAGCCGGACGCCACCGGGATGACGACCTGCTCGGGCAGGCGCCAGCCGAGCTGCTCGGCCGTCTCGTAGGCGAGGGTCTTGGAGCCCTCGGCGTAGTAGGGACGGACGTTGACGTTGACGAACGCCCAGTCGTCGAGCTCGCCGGCGATCTCGCTCGCGAGCTTGTTGACGTCGTCGTAGTTGCCCTTGACGGCCACGAGTGAGCCGCCGTAGACGGCGCTGGCCAGGATCTTGGCCTGCTCGAGGTTGTCGGGGATGAAGACGACGCCGCGGATGCCGGCGCGGGCGGCCGCGGCGGCGACGGCATTGGCCAGGTTGCCGGTGGACGGGCAGGCCAGCACCTTGAAGCCGAGCTCGCGGGCCGCGGCCAGCGCGACCGCGACGACACGGTCCTTGAAGGAGTGGGTGGGGTTGCCCGAGTCGTCCTTGACCCAGAGGTTCTTCATGCCGAGCTCACGGGCCAGGTTGTCGGCCTTGACCATCCGGGTGAAGCCGGGGTCAGTGTTGGGGAACGATGCCACGTCGGTGGGAACGGGCAGCAGGGGCTGGTAGCGCCAGATGCTCTTGGGGCCGGCCTCGATCTGCTCGCGGGTGATGGTCGGCAGGTCGTAGGCGACCTCGAGCGGGCCGAAGCACTCCGGACAGGCGTAGTGGGGGCCCAGCTCCTGCTGGGTGCCGCACTCGCGGCAGATGAGGGCGACGGCGTTGCCGAAGGCGCCCTCGCGCGTCGTGCGGGTGCTCGCGGTAGCGATGGTGCTCACGTTGCCTCCTCGTCATCTTCCCCGGCGACTGTCACCGGGACGGAATTAGCACCTGGTTCGTCGTGAACTGGTTGCTGGGGCTTCAGCGGGCCGTGTCCCTCTACCCCTCGTGATGAGCAACCACCAGCCTACGCAGCCGTCTCACGATGCGTCCACTCGGTCCGGATGCTGGACGGCATCCGTCCGCTCCGTGGGCACTCCCGCCGAAGCGCGGCCCGGCCGGGCCGAGGTCAGGGGCGCAAGCGCCTCTTGGCCGCGCGCGTCAGGGGCTCGGGATACCCGCCGTCGCCGAGACCCGCGAGCCGCTCGAAGGGGTTGAACGAGGAGTGGTCGCCCGCGACGGCGTACGAGAGGCCCACCGACGCGAAGTAGAACGGCAGCATCACGACGCCGAGCATCCAGGCGTACTGCGTGCAGTGACGGTCCTCGTGGCGCAGCAGCACCGGCCGCCCCCGCAACGACTCGGCATCGCGTGTGCTGACGATGACGCTGCCGAGGGTGAAGGCGCTGGCCACCGGGAAGCCCCAGCGGTAGCCGCCGCACAGGTAGGTGCCGCGGCCCCGACGCTCGATCGTGGCGCCGCCGAGCCGGGCGACGAGCAGCCCGAGGGGTGTGCTCAGGTTGGCCCAGTTGAGCACGGTGCGCACCCGGGTCCAGGCCGTGTGCGGCAGGAGCGGCGGCGCCTCAGAGCTCATCGGCGAGGTCTCGCAGCCATCGGGCCACCGCGTCCGGCCCGTCCAGGACGACGTCGGCCCGGGCGACCAGAGCGTCCTGCTCCGAGGACGCCGAGCAGATCAGCAGCCCGTCGATGCCCTCGGCGCGCAGCTCGTCGACCGCGTCGAAGGCCGCCAGGTCGCCGAGGTCGTCGCCGCCGAAGACGACGTGCCGTGCGCCGACCTCGCGCACCAGCCCGCGGAGGGCGTCGCCCTTGTCGGTGCCGTGCGGTCGCACCTCGACGACCTGACGGCCCGGCTCAACGGCCAGGCCCAGCTCGTGCGCCCATTCGGCGAGCGGCACCGCGAGCTGCTCGATGACGTCGGCGGCCAGGCCCCTGGTGTGCAGGGCGATGGCCAGGCCCTTGTCCTCGACTCGGACACCGGCCGCGCCATGGCTCTCGAGCCAGGCCGGCAGGTCGTCCGCGAAGCTCTTGATCGCGTCGGTGCGGGTCGGCTCGGTGGTCAGCCCCGTGACGGCGTCCCAGCGCTCGGCCCCGTACTGGCCGCAGATGATGAGCCGCTCGAGACCGGGCCGGCCTTCGAAGCCACCCAGGGCGAGCGCCTGGCGCACCGGCCTGCCGGTGATGATCGCCACCTGGCCGAGCACCGCACCGAGTCGCCCGAGCGCCTCGACCGAGTCGGGATGGGCGTAGGCGTGAAGGGGGTCGTCGACGATGTGAGCGAGCGTGCCGTCGAAGTCGAGGGCGAGGAGGGTGCCGGCCGGATCGTCGAGCAGGGCGGCGCGGGCTGACATGCCCTGAATTATTGCGGGCCGGAGAGGACGAGGGTCAGGCGGTCCGTGCGCATCGGGTCGACCGCCGGCATCACCCGTCCGATGCCGAGGTCGGCGGCGAGCAGACGGCCCTGCTCCTCGAGGTCGGCCGGGTAGTACACGGTGTTCGACGGGATGCTGCCGCGCCAGTTGCCCACGCCCGCGACCGTCCAGCCCTCGGCCTGCACGCGGGCCGAGAAGGTCGCGGCCAGACCGCTCGTGCTGGTGTTGTTGAAGATGGCCACCGAGGCCGTGCGCTCGACCGGCGGCGGGGTGGTGACGGAGGGCTCGGGAGTCGGCTCCGGCGTCGTCTCACTGGGCTCGGGTGTGACGACCGGCGTGGTCGGCACGGACGGGGTGGCCGAGGCGGTCGGCGCGGCATCCGCGGGATCGTCGGTGCCCTTCAGCAGGGCGAAGCCGAGGTACGCGGCACCGGCGACGACCAGCAGGATGCTGACCACGAGGAACCAGGTCGGCAGCACATACGGCTTCCGGCTCGGGGTGCGGCGGTGGTCCACGGACTCGTTCAGAGGTCGAAGCCGAGGCGTCGGGCCGAGCGGGTTCGCTGGCGCTTCTCGCGCAGGCGGCGCAGGCGTTTGACGAGCAGCGGGTCGAAGGCCAGGGCGTCCTGCCGGTCGATGAGCGCGTTGAGCACCTGGTAGTACCGAGTGGCCGACATGTCGAACTTGTCGCGGATCGCCTGCTCCTTGGCGCCGGCGTACTGCCACCAGAGCCGCTCGAGCGCCAGGATCTCGCGATCACGCTCGGACAACAGCTCCGCGGACGCCGGCGCGGCGGCGTCCGGCTTCTCGACAGCGCTCATACCGCGATCCTAGAGCAGGAATCACATGGTTGTCATTTGCCATGATGGGTGTCATGTCTCCTTCTGTGCAGTGGGGCGTCCTCGCGACGGGCCGGATCGCCGCGACCTTCGCCGCCGATCTCGCCCTCGTCCCGGGCAACGAGCTCGCCGCGGTGGGCTCCCGCACGGCTGGCGCCGCCCAGGCCTTCGCCGACCGCTTCGGCGCAGCCCGCGCCCATGAGAGCTACGAGGCGCTCGCCGCCGACCCCGGCGTCGACGTCGTCTACGTCGCCACCCCGCACGGCCGTCACGTCGAGGACGTCATGCTCTGCCTCGAGGCCGGCAAGGCCGTCCTGTGCGAGAAGGCGCTGACGCTCGACGCCACCTCCAGCGCCCGGCTGGTCGCCGAGGCCCGTGCGCGCCGCCTCTTCTTCGCCGAGGCGATGTGGATGCGGTGCAACCCCAACGTCCGCACCCTGAAGCGGCTCGTCGACGAGGGCGCACTCGGCGCGGTCGGGCAGTTGCGTGCCGAGCTCGGCTTCGTCGCCGACCCATCGGTGGCCCGGCTGTGGGACCCGGCCCTCAGCGCCAGCTCGCTGCTCGAC